>Ga0194037_1000036_pt1 | contig 93854 bp, 85 predicted proteins | sample JunL306m_MetaG_FD_148653 | JGI IMG/M metagenome (GOLD analysis project Ga0194037, IMG submission 148653) | Anoxic zone freshwater microbial communities from boreal shield lake in IISD Experimental Lakes Area, Ontario, Canada - Jun2016-L304-6m | ecosystem: Environmental > Aquatic > Freshwater >...
CGATCAGCATCTCCTTTAATCTCCTCTCTCTTAGAATAAAGAGAGTATGGAGGGGGTGCTGAGGTGGGTCAATTTTGGACGCCGATTTATCTCATAAGTGGGTCATTATTGCATGCCGATTTACAGAAATAAACGACAGGTGGTGGGAATTTGCTCCAAAGGCAACCATCATCACAAAACAGATTCCACGCAAACAACGGATTTACCTGACGGACATGGCGATTCAACTGATAGGGGATACTAAGGGAAAGAACTACATCTTTCCTTCTGCAGTTACCAAGACCGATGAAAATGATACAATTATTCCGTCACATATCACTGAACGGGCGGTTGCTTATGCCTTACGTCGGAATCTATCAAGTCATAAGGTAAAGCATAAGGGCAAAGTAAAGGTTAAAGCGGTCCCCAAATCAAAACGAAAAAAGCCATTCGTCGTCGCCGAGGAGAAGAAACTGGATATTGAAAAATTCACACCACATGATCTTCGGCGTACTTGTGCAACCATGCTTTCTGAAATAGGGTTCTTGGACGAAATCGTAGATGCAGTTCTTGCACATCTCAAAAAAGGTGAAATTCGCACCTATAACAAAAACAAATATGATAAGGAAAAGCAGCTGGCTCTTGAAACATGGGAACTCAAGTTGAAGAGCATTATCAACGGCACAGAAAGCAATGCTATTCCAATGCCATCCGATAATAAATCTGAATGATTCCAGTTGCACTATTTTAGCTTATAGGCTACGCTATAACCATGCAGGTATTTCCTCTCGAGATTGAATATTACATTTCCGCAAATGGAGATAGGCCCTTTAAGGAGTGGCTTGAAGGTTTGCGAGATATAAATGGGCGTGCAAAGATACGTGTCCGACTTGACCGAGCGCGTCTTGGCAATTTGGGAGACCATAAGCATCTTGAACAAGGGGTGTGGGAGCTGCGAATTGATTATGGACCGGGATACCGGGTTTATTTCGGAAAAGATGGTAACCGGATTATTCTGTTGCTGGTAGGCGGCGACAAAAGCACTCAGCGGCGTGATATTGAAACAGCCGCTGCATATCTTCACGACCATGAAGAAAGGCAAAAACCATGAAACAACAAACTGAATACCAGAGAGACCTGATTGAGGCATTAAAAGACCCTGCAGAGGCTGCCGCTTATCTGAACGCAGCGCTCGAAGATGGGGATAAAGAGACTTTTCTGCTTGCACTGAGAAATATTGCGGAAGCCAACGGCGGAATGAAAGCAGTTGCAGATAAAGCTCACTTAAACAGGGAGAGCTTGTATCGCACTTTATCAAGCCGCGGCAATCCTGAAATTCGGACTGTGCTAAATCTATTGCATGGCATGGGACTGCGTCTGACAGTAGAACCAGAGTTGCAAACGCACGGTGCTGCATAATGAATTTTTCAAAAAAAAGTCGGGATGCATAAGTTGTTGAAAGCTCAAAATTATCGGTAAGTAAATGGAAATTTAGTCTTGAGTTTAGCAAGACATTCTGCTGACAACACTTTATTTTCCAAGGCAGTCCTTCCTAACTCTTCCATCGAACGTATTGTCTCACCTTGCTGATCGAGGCACATTTCAACTGATTGTTGCCAATAATCTTTTTTTCTATTTTCGTCGTATTCAATCCGTCCCATATTGAACAGCCATAGCTGCCATGGATGACGGTTTGTAAGACATGGATTATTTAGCGCCCATGCACGATACTCTGGTGATTGCGTGTTAGTATCAGCAAGATATCTGACCAAAAGCGAATGTTTAAATGGGTTTGCGTCATTAGCAAAATCGAAATCGCTCAAATGCGTTATTTCCAAGTATTTGAGGAGAGATTCCTCAGCGAGCTCAAGCCGGTTGGCATCAAGATATGCGTAGGTTAGATAGCAAAATTGCCTCAGGTAATCGTCACGATAATCTATGACATTTCCATTTCCGAAGGCCTCTTGTGCTTTAAAAGAAAAGCCCACTGTATTATCAATATATTCAGGCCCGCAAAATGCGTAGTGCTGCATCATTGTACCGAAATAACAGCCTAAAGCATAATGTACGCAATCACCCCAAACGCTCCTTGCTCTTTGCAAAAACCTGTTCGAGCCAAGGAATGATATCATCAAACTCTTTTTGAAATTCGTCCGGAATTACGGGAGAAAATGAGTACGAATTGTGCATTTTGCCAACAAATAAATTGACCATGAATTCTAATTTTTTATCATCAGCATTATGTGTACGAATCTGCTTATAAGCCTGCGAAGTGAACATTTCCAACTGCTGCAGACTTTCAATATCACCAGAATGGTTGGCTAGTTTCATCTGCAGTAGCGACAGACGAAATGCAAGTTCAGCCCTGTATAGTAAAATTGCTTCCAATAAAAGTGGCTCAAAAAAAGACAAACAGATTTGGCATTTTTTGTAATCCCAGTCTGGTCGATTTAAAATAGATTCCATTTTTTGAGTAAAAATACCTAACGCTTCTAAAGCGGTCTTTTCTCCAATACTAAATAGCGGCGCTAATAGCTCGACGATTCGTCTGTACTCATCTTCAATTATGGGTAACAAGACTGTGCTCTGGTCTGGTAAAGCCTCAAGTAAATGCGAAGGATCATCAAGAAGTCGATCGAAATGAGCGATCTCATGGGCGCAACCGGTGCTATACCGGGACCAGATGATCTCTGCATCACGAAGTGTTCGAACAGGTATTTTCTTTATACCACATGAATCATTCGTATCTAATGGGTCAGACGAGGTAAGTGCAGGATACATGAAAGCAGAAAACTGTTTTTCCTTCGCTACGCGCAGTTTGTCCGCCAAACAACCCACTTCTATAAGCGATGCATCCACAGTTACATCACCTGTTGGCAAAATATCTGGAGGCTGCATACCCGTCACAAGTGAAAAAGCACCGAGGTAAGCTGACAGACCGACGGAAGGGCCATTAATCGTGCATGATGTATTTGAGCGATCAAGAATCGGACAATAAAATAACTGGTTGCAGTGAAAATGTTTCCTCACAAGATCTGCCACTTTCGTGATGGATGCTCTGGCAGCATCATCTAAAAAAGTGTCTGTCCATTTGGGTAGTATCTTGCAATTCACTTTACTCGGAGAGAGTCCTATCAGTAGATTACGAACAGTCGGAATACCATATTTATTATCCCCAGCAAGCGCGACTGGAATGGCGACCCATTTCCAGTACTGTAGTTGATTAAGAGTGAAATTATCGTCGAAAAGTTCACCCAAATCTATACGCGTAGCCAACCAATCTTGGAGCAGGTTCGGAGCTTTATCGGGTGCCAAAAGGAAACTAGCAACAAGTGATTGATAATAAAAAGGTCTTATCGTCATAGGAAGCACATTTTCCAATAGGCAAGTCTCATCTATAAAACGGCTATCATGACACGACCAGATTCCGGAATGTGGATATGGGAACCACTGAGATAGGGCTTTACGCACAAAATGAGCGGAGTTAATTTGCGCGCAGATATTTTCGATGGTCCAACTAGGATCGAACATGGCTTAAAATAAGAATGTGAAGGTTATCAAGGTTGCTTCCCTCTTTCGTAGCCCCACTAAAAAACAAGTCAAAATTAACATCGTTAGAAGTAAGGGTTACAAGGCCTGCATCCTTGCAAACCCCCGATTCATTAATAAGACATCCCATAAGTTGCGTAGTAACATTGAGAGACTTGGTCAGCTTTCCTGAGACCAGGTACCCATCGCCCTGCCATTCCGAGAAATTGATTTCAATCAGCACGGGCTCAACAGATATTTCATCAGCATTTTTCCGGACATGATTAACCTGTTTGTATTTAAGCTTACTGGAAGCTGTCAGAGGTGATAATTCAGGTGGTGCAATAGCTGATGTCAAAAACTGAAAAACATCATCAGTAACTTGTGGAAGGTTCCAATCTTTCAATGCATCCTTTATAGCATCATAAGAAAAATGCCGTTTACAGTAATTCTTTATTGATTCTGTTATAGGTAACTTCTCCAACTCGCGTGCCGACTTCACAGCCAACTGCACAGTTAGGTAAGTTCCTACTTCGACCTCCATTTCGCGAAAGAATGAAATGAGTGATCCTTCAGGCTCTGGATTGTGTGAGATAGTTGACGCGAGAATTGTCTGATTCAAAATTTCTGACTTTACTATGCCCAAACACTTATCAAAACAATCATCCTTTAGCGAATAGCAGTTCCAAGATTCGGCAAAACCGTAACGATCATCTAATGCGACATCTCCGCTACCCATCAACTGTTTATCACTGTAGAGTTGTGCCACCTGCCAATCAGAAGTACCTTCAGTTATCTTCTGTGTGTTTAGAGGATGGATGCTGCCATGGGGTGTACGCGGTGTGTACCTCCTATCAGCAGTGAGGTGGTAAAACGCCGCACCATGATGATTTCCGCATATCGTTTCATACAAGCGCACCACAAAACGGCAACAAAACGGCAACAACATTTAAAAACAACAAAAAAGCACCTACAGAATTAACTGTAAGTGCTTGAATTTACTGGTCGGTGAGACTGGAATCGAACCAGCGACCCCCTGCTCCCAAGGCAGGTGCGCTACCAGGCTGCGCTACTCACCGACGTAAAAAATCTTAAATAGCACACTTGATAGGAAATAGGCAAGAAATTAATCACAACATCACTATTTCCCATACAACCTTTTCCCACCATTTATGCAACAATCCGTTCTAATCCTTGGCAAAATTCCCTTAACGGATCATCACACTTCAGATAGGATACCGATTAAACTCTGCGTAGATCATGGCTGCGACAGAAAGTTGCGAATTGAAGCTGCTATCCCTTTAGAATCAAGCCCCAGCATGGTGCGCAGCTCATGTTGCTCGCCCTGCGGGATATAACTGTCCGGATAGCCAAGGCGTAGTACTCGAACCCCGGACACCCCGTGTTGTTCCAACAATTCAAGCACCGCCGTACCGAAGCCACCCTGCAGGGCATTTTCCTCAATGCTGACCAAAAAACTATGCTTTCTGGCCAGATCAAGGATAAGCATCTCGTCCAGAGGCTTGACGAAACGGGAATTTACAACCGTCAGGGAAATGTTGTACTCGACTTCGAGGGCATTAGCTGCATCAAGAGAAGGATAGACCATGGCGCCAAGCGCCAGAATGACAGCATCACAACCTTCACGCAGGCATTCGGCGCGACCGACCGGAATCGTTGTCAGGGTCTGGTCCAATGCTATGCCATAACCATTGCCGCGAGGATAGCGCAGGGCGGCCGGACTTCCCAGACTGATTGCGGTTGCCAGCATGTGCTGCAATTCGTTCTCGTCCTTGGGCGCCATCAGAGTCATATTGGGGAGATGCCGCAGATAGGAGATATCGAAAGCACCATGATGGGTAGGGCCGTCGCTTCCGACAACTCCTCCACGGTCTATGGCGAAGGTGACCGGCAGGTTCTGCAGACAGACATCGTGAAAGACCTGGTCATAGGCCCGCTGCAGGAAGCTTGAATAGACAGCAAATACCGGTCGGTAGCCCTCAGCGGCCAAGCCGGCGGCAAAGGTAACGCCATGTTGCTCAGCAATCCCCACATCGAAAAAACGTTCGGGAAACTCTTTGGAAAAGCCGGTCAGACCGGTGCCGTCAGGCATAGCGGCAGTGATGGCGATAATGCGTTCATCCTCGGCTGCCAGTTTGCAGAGAGCAGCACCAAAAATGGCGGTATAGGAGGCAGAACCTCCCTTACTTTTAAGCACCTTGCCGGTTTCTGTCTCGAACGGGCCGACTCCGTGGAACAGTGACGGGTTGTCTTCGGCAAATTTGTATCCTTTGCCTTTTTTTGTCAGAACGTGAATCAATACGGAGTTATCGAACTTCCTGACATTCTCGAAGGTCTCAATAAGCGCCGGAAGGTCGTGGCCATTAATCGGGCCGATATACTCGAATCCGAATGCTTCGAAGAGCATTCCGGGGGTAAAGAGCCCTTTGAAGGACTCCTCCATCTTGCGAGCCACCTGAAGGACTCCTTTTCCCACGTCAAGGCGATTCAGGAATGATTCGGTACCCTTTTTGAAACGGTGGACGAACTCGCTGGAGGCGGTGCGGGAGAGGAAGTTGGAAAGGGCGCCGACGTTTTCTGCAATAGACATCTCGTTGTCATTAAGAATGATGACCATGTCTTTGTTGAGATGGCCCGCATGATTTATGCCTTCATAGGCAATACCACCAGTCATGGAGCCGTCGCCGATTACAGCCAGAACCTTGTTTTTCCGGCCGTCCAGATCGCGAGCAACGGCAAATCCTGTGGTTGCCGAGATTGATGTGGACGAGTGACCGACATCGAAAACATCGTGAGGGGATTCATGACGCTTGGGAAAACCGCTGATGCCGTTAAGGGTGCGCAGGGTGTGGAAATTATCGCGCCGCCCGGTCAGAATCTTGTGAGCATAGGCTTGGTGACCTACGTCCCAGATGATCTTGTCGTCAGGAGTTTTAAAGACCCGGTGCAGAGCGATGGTCAACTCGACAACTCCCAGACTGGGGGCAAGGTGACCGCCATTGGTGGCACAGGTCGCGATGATCATCCGGCGCAGTTCCGCCGCAACGTCCGGGAGTTGAGCAGCCGGAAGTCTCCGTAAGTCGTCGGGGGAGTTTATGGTTTCGAGGGTAGTCATTGAATTCCCCTGTAATTTCAATAGTGGTCAGTTTTTTCTATGAACAACATAACTGGCGATCTCACGCAGCGGGTCGGCTTCGACACCGAATATTTCCAGTGCTCGCATGGCTTCGTCCATCATGGACTGAGCCTCCTGTTTGGCAGCAGCCAAGCCGATCACGGCAGGGTACGTGGCCTTGCCTCGCGCTTCATCACTTCCGGCATCCTTGCCGATCTCTTCAGTAGTCCCTTCGATATCGAGAATGTCATCGGCAATCTGGAATGCAAGGCCGGCCGCCTCGCCGTAGCGGGTAATGGCAGCCAGCGCCTTTTCTTCGGCTCCTCCCAGAATTGCACCTGCCACAACTGAGGCTTTGATCAGGGCGCCGGTTTTGTGCGTATGAATATATTGCACCGTCGGAAGGTCGATGCCGGGTTTCCCTTCGCTTTCCATATCCACCACCTGACCGCCGACCATTCCGAAGGAACCGGCGCAGGTCGCGATTTCGTGGAGCACGGCCAGACGGGCAGTTGGTTTGCACCCGAAGTCAAAGCGCGGGTCGCTGATCAGCCTGAAGGCCTCGGTTAGCAGGGCATCACCGGCCAGTATGGCTATCGCTTCTCCAAAAATCTTGTGATTGGTCGGGTTACCGCGACGGAAGTCGTCATCGTCCATGGCCGGCAGATCGTCATGGATAAGGGAATACGTGTGGATCATCTCCATGGCGCAGGCAGTCGGAATGGCGCACTCGGTATCGCCGCCAACCGCCTGGCAGGCCGCAAGCATAAGAATTGGACGTACCCGTTTGCCACCAGCGAATACCGAGTAGCGCATAGCCTTATGGATGCTGTGCGGAAGCATGGTCTCTCTGGGGAGAAAACGGTCCAGCGCCTCGTCTATCCGGGCAGATTGCTCTTTGAGATATGTTTTTAAATTCATAATGAGTAACACCTTGTTGTCAGTTGTCTTCCGGTTCGAACGGTTCCCGCTTCAAGGAACCGTCTTTTTGTCTCAGGAGGACGTCAACCCTCCGTTCAGCTTCGTTCAGCTTTCCGGAGCAGAAGGTTGAATATTTGACACCCTCTTCAAAGGCTTTCAAAGAGTCTTCGAGTGAGAGAGAACCACCCTCCAACCGTTTTACAATATCTTCCAGCTTCTTCAGGGATGTTTCGAATTTGTCGATTGCCATGCTGTCTTCCCGGTCTCATGAAATGAAAGTGCATTATACAGATATGCCGTTTGCCGTCAAGCATCGGGCTGGATATCTGTTCCAAAACATTAAATTTTCGACATGGCTATAAATTAAAAAAAAAGCCGCGCACTCAGATTTCGCTGATGCGGCGGCGCTTGAAACGGGGAGTTACTAACATTTACATCAAAGATCAAAAGCTACTAAAGCTAACAAAATGAAATATAAACTGTTATTTTTTTATTTTTTTAGCAACCACATTAGATGCTACTTTTGTGACTCTGTCGGATGCTTTCAGCGCTTCCAGCATAGACTCTCCCATGCGGGTTGGGCTGGACGAAACAGTGACGCCACACTCATTCAAGGTGCGGATTTTATCTTCGGCCTTCCCTTTGCCGCCCGTGATGATAGCACCGGCGTGTCCCATACGCTTGCCCTGAGGAGCTGTGACGCCGGCGATAAAAGCGGCTACCGGTTTTTTCATGTTATTCCTGATCCACTCCGCAGCAGCTTCTTCAGCTCCGCCACCGATTTCACCGATCATGAAAACTCCTTCGGTATCCTGGTCCTCGTTAAAGAGCTGCAATACGTCGATAAAATGCATGCCGATGATCGGGTCGCCACCGATTCCAACACAGGTAGACTGTCCCAACCCCATATCGGTAAGTTGTTTGACCGCTTCATATGTCAGTGTTCCACTGCGTGAAACAACGCCGATTTTCCCTTTTTTATGAATATGCCCAGGCATGATACCTACTTTGCACTCACCGGGAGTTATGACACCGGGACAGTTGGGACCTACCAGGCGGGTTTTGCCTCCTTGCAGCATAGCCTTGACCGGCACCATGTCGCGGACAGGAATGCCTTCGGTGATGCAGACTGCCAGCTCAAGACCTGCGTCAGCAGCTTCAAGGATGGCGTCTGCCGCTCCGGGGGGCGGAACGAAGATCATCGAGACATTGGCATCAGTGTATTTGACCGCTTCAGCAACAGTATTGAATACCGGAATCCCTTCGATGTGGATACCGCCTTTACCGGGTGTAACACCGGCTACGATGTTGGCGCCGTACTCGCGACACTGCTGGGTGTGAAACAGTCCGCTGCGCCCGGTGATTCCCTGCACGAGTATTCTTGAATGTTTATTGAGTAGTATGGACATGAGTTTTCTCCGTATGATGGTATGTTGGGCGACTAACCCAGCATTTTCACAATTCGCGCCGCTGCATCGCCCAAGTTATCGCCAACCTGAACATTGAGCCCTGATTCCCGAAGGAGTGTCTTGCCTTCTTCGACCTTGCTGCCATCCATGCGCACGACGATCGGCAGGGTACAGTTAACCTCGCTGGCCGCTTCTATGATGCCGTGAGCGATGACGTCACAACGCATGATTCCACCGAAAATATTGACGAAAATTCCTTTGACGTCGTGATCCTGCAGGATGATCTTGAAGGCTTCGGCGACCTTTTCGCGGGTTGCCCCACCCCCAACGTCCAGGAAGTTGGCAGGTTCGCCTCCGAACTCTTTGAGCACATCCAGGGTGGCCATGGCGAGACCTGCACCATTGACCAGGCACCCGATGGATCCGTTCAGCTTGATATAGGCCAGATCGTATTTGCCAGCGTTTATTTCCAGCGGATCAAGTTGAGAATAGTCCATCATGTCGGGATATTCACGATGACGATAGATGGCGTTGTCGTCAAAGGTGATCTTGGCGTCCATGGCCATCAGCCAGCCCGCTTTGGTGACCACCAGCGGATTGATCTCGATCAGGGCACAGTCCTTCTCCTGACAAGCGCGGTAAAGATTCATTATCAGTTCTACACAATCTTCGCAGACCGTTCCGATCAGCCCCAGGGCCAGCGCAATCTTGCGGGCCTGGTAGGGGCGCATTCCGGTAAAAGGATCTATAGCCAGAGTGTGGATCTTCTCCGGGCTTTTGTTGGCCACCTCTTCGATATCCATACCCCCTTCGGCCGATGCGATCAGAATATATCGTGAAGATTCGCGGTCAAGCGTAATGGACAGATAAAATTCACGGGCAATTTCAACCGCTTCTTCTACCAGGATACGACGAACTCGTAAACCTTGCGGGCCGGTCTGGTTAGTAACCAGTGTACGGCCAAACAGCTCCTTGCCGTATTCCTGCGCCTGCTCGGGATAGTGGACCAGCTTGACTCCGCCCGCCTTGCCGCGCCCTCCGGCGTAGATCTGCGCTTTGACAACACAGCGGCCTCCCATCATCTTGGCGGCCCGTTCGACCTGGTCAGAGGTCAGTGCCACTCGACCTCTCGGTATCGGTATCCCGTAACTGTTCAGAATTTCCTTGGCCTGATACTCATGAATGTTCATGTTGTACGCTCCATCGGATGAAATTTTCCGGAATTATAACAGGAAAAATCATGTATACAAGATATTTTATCAAAATTAAACTCTTTTATTCAAGCTAAATTAGTTGTGAGAGGCTGTCGGAAATTTCAAGGAGCGATTAATTTCTGCGTCGGATTTACGCAGGTAAACCGGCAGCAGTCGGGATGGCTCCAGCAAGTCTCCCCGATTGAACAGATCCAGTGCCAATAGTGTACCGTTTGAGGCGCGAGACAGGTGAAACGGAAAAGGGGCAAAAATGGCTTGATCAAGCATGCGGCTGGTGATCAGTTCATGATAACACAGAGCCCCCTCTCCGGCAAAGATCACCGGCTTGTCGGTCGCTGAAGCAAGCTGATCAAGAAAATGGGCAGGCGACATGACGCAATCGCTTAAAATAGCAGTTGGATGTGGAGTCGAACAGTCGTAGAGAGCTGCATAGACCTCGCTTTTACGGGCATCAAGCAACGCACAGACCGGATAAAGCGAGTGCGGAAAATTCATGGCCAAGAGAGCCAGCGATGAAAAGCCGGCGCATGGCTTGCCGGTTGCAAGTGCCAGCCCCTGAACTGTCGCTACACCGCCGCGCACGCCCGTGAACGAGCCGGGCCCGATGGAAGCGGCAAAGAGATCGATATCCGCGATGGCAAGGCCTGCCGTTACCACGAGACGTTCTATTTCAGAGATCAAACGGACAGACAGCGTTCTCTCGGAGTTGAAGAGCGATTCGGCAACTATCTTTTCTTTAGCTGATATCGCGACAGTGGCCATTGATGTGGATGTGTCGATAGCAAGAATGATCATGAGCCGGTTCACTCCTTTTGGGTTTGAGCAGTATGGAGATGCACAATATACGTTGAGCGGCAATTCGTCAAAATAGAATCAGAAAAAAATCCGTTTTCATTGCCAGCAGTATTTATCTTGACAGCGAAAGTGTGATTACGTAAACATCGCCCTGTTTATATTCTCCCACACAGGAAGGACGTCATGCGCCTTTCAACTAAAAGCAGATATGGCCTGCGTGCCCTGTTTGATATCGCCTACAACTGCGGCAGCACTCCGACCCAGATACAGGATATTTCACGTCGACAACAGATTTCACCGCGCTATCTTGAACAGATTTTTCAAAATCTGAAGCGTGCCGGGATTTTAAAAAGCAAGCGAGGGCCTCAAGGTGGTTACGTCCTGGCCAGAAAACCTGATGAAATTACCGTTCTTGAAATATTGAACGCCACAGAACAGGATGTCCTGCTGGTTGATTGCGCCGGTATTACCCCCAAGAAACGCAAGCGCAAGACTGAATGCCCTTTTGAAGGCCAATGTGTCACTCAGACCGTCTGGGAAGAGGCCAGCACTCTTCTTGACACGCTCTTTTCTGGAATGACCCTGCAGACACTCTGCCAGAGAGGCCATGACATGGGAATTAAAAAGGAGCAGGATCCCAGCGTCATGTACTATATCTGACAACACCGAAGACACCTTCGATCTTTTCGACTTCGCCCCTGTCCGGGCGTTTCGTCGTTTATGGTGTGTAACCGCCAAGGAGGAACGACCATGCTTGAAACTGTTGATTTCTACCGCGAGATATTGGACAACCTCTACGATGGCATTTTTTTTGTCGATACGGAAGGCCACGTTACCTACTGGAATAAGGGCGCCACCAGCCTGACCGGCTACGAATCTGATGAAGTTTATGGCAGAGATTATTGGGAAATTTTTAAACCGTTGGACAAGAACGGCAACCAGCTCTTCGAAAGCGATTCCTGCCCTATCCGAAAAGTACTTGATTCATCCTCCCTGAGTGAAGTCGAAGCTTACATCTGCCACAAGGAAGGCCACCTGATGGCGATTTCCATCAGAATCGCTCCGGTTCGAGAGGTAGATCGGCAATTCGTGGTAGCGGTTGAAATTCACAACAGCAATTCTCCCCGTTACGTTATGCGACAGCGACTTGAAGAATTGCAGGAATTGGCCATGAATGACCCGCTGACCGGCATTGCCAACCGCCGCTTCGTCGAGATCAGCCTTGCAGCGCGCCTTGAAGAGCTTAAGCGCTACGGTTTTTCTTTTGGGATCATGTTTGTTGATGTTGATAATTTCAAGCAGATCAATGACACCCTTGGTCATCAGGTAGGAGACCGCATCCTCAAAATGATCAGCGCAACATCGGCAAACAGCCTGCGTCCTTTCGATTTGGTCGGTCGCTGGGGTGGCGAGGAATTTATCATTCTGCTGGTCAATATTCAGCCCGAGACTCTGTTTACCCTTTCTGAACGGTTACGCCGCCTGGTAGAAAATTCGCAACTGATTCTTGACAGCGGCGAAAAAGTCCAGGTTACCGTTTCTATCGGGGCTACTATTGCGAGAATTCAGGATACAACCGATTCTCTGATAGCACGGGCCGACAAGCTTATGTACAGAAGTAAACGGGGCGGCAGGAATCTGGTTTCCATGGATGAGTAATTACAGATCGAGAATCATGGCGTTCTCGTCGCAGTCCGGGAACTTGACACATTTGATGCAGTCCCCCCAGACCTTGTGGGGCAATTCGGATTTGTCTACCAGACGGAAACCGAATCGGGCAAAGAAATCGGGTTTATAGGTCAGGCAGAATATGCGCCCAAGGCCGATTTCGCGAGCCTCAGCTATGCAGGCCTCCACCAGTCGGCTGCCGATGCCCTTTTGGCCGGCTTCCTCGGAAACCGCAACTGAACGCACCTCCGCCAGGTTGTCCCAGACAATATGCAGGGCGGCTGTTCCCATCAGTCTGCCATTCTCTGCAGCAACATTGTAATCACGCAACGATTCATACAACTCAGACAACGAACGGGAAAGCATATCCCCCCTGCTTGCAAAGTTGGTCAACAGTTTATGGATGTCTTTCACATCTCCCATTTGTGCTTTTCGTATCATGACTACTCCTTTTTAGCGTAATCCAACCGTAACCATCACAGGCTTTAACACCCTGATCAGCTCCGAGGGTTTCATACCGACCAGATAGCCCCGTTTGCCGCCGTTGATGTAGATATAGTGAAGGGCGGCGATACTTTCCTCCAAATACAAAGGCATCTGTAGACGCGTACCAAAAGGAGAGGTGCCGCCTACCAGATAACCGGTATGTTTTTGCGCTCTGTCCGGCTGGCAGGGTGTTACCTGCTTAACACTCATGATGCGGGCAAGTTCCTTTGTCGATACCTGCCGATCGCCATGCATCAGGATGATCAGCGGCTGCCCGGCATCATCCTCCATTACCAGGGTCTTTATGACGGCATGTTCGTCTACACCGAGTTCGCGCGAGGAAGCTGACGTGCCCCCTTTTTCCTCATAGGTGTAGAGATGATCCGTGAAGTCCACTTTTTCGGACCGCAAGGTACGCACGGCAGCGGTTACAGGTGGTTTCTCCTTTGCCATATCAACAGATCCTGGGGAGCTGTTCCCCGGACAGCATCTCAACCGATCGCATGCCTCCGATTCTCGTTTCCATTCTTACCCTCCCTGCCGGAGCAGCTTCTACTGTTCCTATGATAGCGGCGCTACTGCCAAGAGGGTGGCATCTGATGGCGGCCAAAGCTGAATCAGCTGCCTCCGCCGCCACAAAGGCCAGCAATTTACCCTCGTTTGCTACGAAAAGAGGGTCGAGCCCCAGGATCGAACAGACGCCCCGCACGGCCGGTTTAACCGGTAGCGCCGTCTCGTACAGGGTAATCGACACTCCGGATTGCATTGCGATTTCCTTGATGGTGGTGGCCACGCCACCCCGGGTCGGATCACGCAGCACATGCAGGGCATTGCCGACTGCTCGGATTAATTCAGTTACCAGCCCGTTCAGAGAGGCAGAGTCACTTATGACATCAGGCCCGACCTCAAGGCCTTCTCGACCCGCCATGACGGCAATACCGTGGTCGCCAACCGTTCCGCTGATGATGATTGCGTCTCCCGGACAGGCATTGGCGCCGTGAATCCGCAGTTCGTGATCCATAACCCCTATTCCGGAAGTAGTTATGAATATTTTGTCTGCTTTGCCGCGCGGCACGACTTTGGTGTCGCCGGTTACAATTCTTACACCGGCCATGTCAGCCGCTTTCCTCATGTCTTCAAGAATAATGGTAAGATCACCCTTGCTGAATCCCTCTTCGATAATAAGGCCGACACTGAGCCAGAGCGGTCTGGCCCCCATCATGGCCAGGTCGTTGACCGTGCCGTGCACCGCCAGACTGCCGATGGTGCCTCCCGGGAAAAAGATCGGGTCGACTACAAAAGAATCGGTGGTAAAGGCCAGGCGTCCGGTCAGAGTCTCCAGCTCCAAAAGAGCGGCATCGTTCTGACCTGACTGCGCCACTCCACTGATGATCGGGATTATCAGTTCATCCAGAAGCTGATGTGAAAGTCTGCCGCCGCTTCCGTGGCCCAGAAGAATCAGATCATTATTCATATTGAAACAATTCCTTCCACCGATACATGGGATCAGCCCGTTAACAAAACAGATATTTCTATTATGACTATTTCACGCAAACCGGTAAAAAGCAAATGCTAATAATTTCATTTTCCGAATTTCAAAGATGGTTTTAAACGGAAGGTGCATGATCGTCAGTTGCCTGGTGTGTGTTCTTCAACTCCTACAAAATTCCTAGTAAGAAACCGGGATGGATGTTGAGATGCTGTTGGCCTTAAAGGTTCCACCTACTCCCATTTCAATACCGTTACTTCTCACAACATAGCCTTGATTGGCACAGTACAAGGTCGGATTCCAAGGCATGTACGTGCCGCTATGTGACGTGTTAAGCCATGTAGAATTAACGAGATATTTTGTATTTCCATAGATAGCACGGCGCTCTGCTACCGTCATGCAGCTCATATCATTTAGAATAAAATCTTCGACAAAAGACAGAGCCCATGTGAGGTCCGGAGTTCCATTTTGTCGTAATGTCGCAATGAATTTTTTCGTGTTGCTGGCCACATCGATAAAAGTGACTGTTATATCTGTTGTAGAGCTTGATGAGGCTACGGTCGTCATTTCGAATCGATAAGTTTTGCCTACCACCCATGGATAGGTATTGCTGCACATTACTCCACTTCCTTCATGGCTGAAATCCTGACATATCGATGTGCCGGCATTGACGATTGAAGAAGGAAGGCTGTTGTAATTCCAGACTGAAAACTGGATTTGCCGGTCATAATATGATCCACCTCTCTGAATTCCGGTGTATCCATTATCCCAGTTAATGGCAGCATAATAGGTTCCGGTCTGATCGGTCAAAGGAGTTACATCTCTTGAGATACCGGTGGCTACAGGAAAATACTCTATGTAACTTGTTGCCAGATGATCAGGTCTTGTGGCCCAATTTTTCAAAGCGCCAGTATAAGATACGTTTGCAGTGCCTTGGCTGTTTGCAACCGTGGCTGTTAGTGTGGGAGGGGAGGATGAACCAGGCACCCAATAGACTGATGCTTGGCCGTTGGCCCCGGTAACGGTCACAGCAGGTATGGGCCAGCCGCCACTATCTGCCGACCAATTGACCGTTTGGTTATTTACAGGCAATCCGCTCTGATCGGTTACTTTGACGGTAAATGTCTGAGGGTAGGCGACTCCGGCATAATTTGCGCCAGGATCGGCATTCAGTTTTGTGATGGAAAGTTTGACTGGTGGCGGTATAGCTGTTGTCGATGTCGTCGTTGTCACACCTTTGCCATAAACTTTGTCTCTCCATTCCGTTTCACCCTGAATATGCCAGATCGTGTTCGGTTCGGTATAGAGCAGAGTAGCTCCCGGCGCAGTCGAAAGCCCATTCATCGGCATCAGGTAGACTTGTCCGGTCTGCTGGTTCCACCAGAGAAGCTCGGCTTTGTTGTCGCTGTTGTAGTTGCCGACACTCACGATCTCCCAGAAGGTGTTCGGTTCTGTGTACATCATGGCGCCGTTTGTAACCGATGAGCCGTTAGTCTGCATCCCATAGACCTGTCCGGTTGTCTTATTGTGCCAGATAATCTCCGCCTTGCCGTCACCATCCAGATCGCCTGTTCCGGCTATCCGCCAGTTCGTGTTGGGTTCGGTATAGATGATTCCGGCTGTGGAGGCGTTTAATCCGTTTGTCTGGCCGATGGCCACCTGACCGGTAGTGCTGTTCCACCAGAGCAGTTCCGCTTTGCCATTGCCGTTGAAGTCAGCGGCGGCAACGCTCTTCCAGGCTGTATTCGGTTCAGTGTAGATTACGGCCCCTCCAGTCACTGTTGTTCCGTTCAGCAGCATGGCATAGGCCTGGCCGGTCAGCTTGTTCCACCAGATCAGGTCACTCTTGCCGTCTCCGTTTATATCGCCAGTGGCTACAATACGCCAGTTGGTGTTCGATTCTGTGTAGACGACCATGCCCGACTTTACTATCGTGGCGCTGGACATCAACATGATATAGACCTGGCCGGTGCTGCTGTTCCACCAGACAAGGTCTCTGATACCATCACCGTTAAAGTCCCCCTGTCCAACGATTGACCAGGATAAGTTCGGCTCCTGCCAGAATAGAGCGCCACCGGTGATGCTGCTCCCGTTGGCTGTCATGCCATAGACAGAGCCGTTTGTGCTGTTGTACCATGCAAAGGTGCTGTCAGTCACAGAAGCGCTGACGGTTTTTTGATTCAATTGATTCAAGCTGTTTTGGGCGGGATCGCCACAGCCCGCCAGGCTAAACAGCGTGGCAACAAGCAACCCCGCCAAGGTATTGTTAGTATGATTTCTCATGATTTACTCTCACTATCAGCTCAAGCGAAACGATAAAAAGCAAACGCCAAAAGTTCCATTTCTCTGATTTCGAACAGAATTTTGAAGGGCAGGTGCATAATCATCCGTTTCTCTGCATCCGGCACAGATGAGAGTATCGTATCAACCTGCGCCTTCATACGCTTGATCTCGTTTGCAAGCGCCCTGGTGCCCCTGAAGGAACTCTGCAGGTAATAGTCCGCCTTATCCCACACAGTCTTGTTTCCGGCATTGCCGATATTTATGGTGTGCTCAAGCAGGGCGATGTTGCCGATCTTCCAGATCCAGTCATCATAGTTCTCGTTAGTCGATTTCAGCCAGGTATCCTTCAACTCCTGATAATTCACGGCGCTCTGGGCCAGGATATGCTCTCGCTGTATCATAATTCCATCGTCCTCATCGATGTCGTAATCGAAAATCACGCCCAACTCCTGGTCTGTGTAGTCATACACCATACGATCATACTCGTAGAGGACGTATTTGTAGTTTCCATATCCCAGATCCCTGACCAGGTAATCCTTCTTATACCAAAATGAAAAATTGCGGACATGCTCAATAATTTCATCCACCACATTGCTTCCCCAGACAAAGCTGCCGACCGGACGCTTCCCGATAGTCCAGATTGCAAGTTCATTTTCCTCAATCAGATTGAAGATCGTTGCCGGTCTGGAAGCAAACTGTCTGAATTCGTCGATCCGCACCAGACACATCATGTAGCGGTCTTTCAGGAATCCGAACAGCTCCTTGTACGGCCTGATCAGTTCGATATCTCGTGCAATGCCGGATTCTTGAATCAGAGAGACGAGCTTGACGTTTGCCCCTTTGATCCGGTCGATATCTTCAAACAGGTTTATGGAGGCCAATTCTTCCTTTTTGGCAAAGGTCTGTCCCGGCTCCAACAGTGACTGTTCGATTAACGGAGTATTAGTGAAGATGTCAACCAGAAGAGCTTTACTAAATACCGATAGCCCCAGAACACTGAAGAGCTGTTTGAACGGATACCAGGTCTTGGAGGCGTACGGGTCTTTGTGGTTATGGGCCATTTCTCCCGGAACTGCTGTTTCGGCAACATACCTCATGAACACGATGATGTTCCGGAGCCTGTCAGTCAGGATGGGTATGATCAGTTTTATGTTATCTCTTTGCAGCACAAGTGTTTCGCGGAACACTTTGTTGATGGATTCGTAGATCCTGTCCTCGCCGGATTCATACCAGACATCTACCTTGCGGTCCTTGTCATCATCGCCGGTAATCAGATCGTTCAGGTACTTTCGGTAAAAGTCCTCTTTCAGCAGCATGAAATTCAGTATCCGAATCACATCTGCTTCGGCACTCTCCGGTTTTGGATACACCTTAAGCGAACAGAGCAATTCAATTGTTTCAAACAGACCGCCAAAAAGGTTGTCGATCTCTCCTTCCAGGTCAATGTCCTTTTCGACCTTCTGAGCGTAGAACATCAGTGTGCTCTTGAGTTTTTCGGTGTTGGTCAGGCGCTTGCCACGATCAGTCTGCGAAACGAACAGGGTTCCGGCCAGTTTTAGATCATCCTCGACCAGAATCTGAACGACTTGGATGTTACTCTGAACAAATCGCTTCAGATCATCACGGCGTGGAAAATTCGCAAGGTGGCGTTGGAAATAGAGGTATGTCGCCTTTATGCGCCGATTGCTTTTGGTCTTTGCCTCAACCTCTTTGCCGTTGACGAGATGCAGGAAATATTCGTAATCCACTTTGCCGGGGATCAGCTTGGGGATGGCAGCGTTGAAGAGGTGGGAGTTGATTTCGGCATCCTGGAAAGCAAGCAGGAAGAGGAAAAAGGTAGTGGTACGCTGCTGTCCATCGATAACAAAGTAGAAATCGTTGCAACCAGCGAGCGGCTTTAGCTGTTCATGGTTCAAAATGTCCTGATTGACATATTCGCCAAGCTGGTCATAGCCAACCTTGGCCAGATAGATGCTCCCCAGCAGATAGGGCAACTCTCCGGCCTCTGCGATGGCAAAGACCATATCGTTCCAGAAGTCCTCGATATGTTTCTCTTCCCACGAATAAGGGCGCTGGTATTTCGGCATCAGGAAATAGCGGCATTCGCCGAACATTTCGGTGTAGTAGTTGGAGATTGAGACTTTGATTTTGCCGGGGGTCATAGCTGCTTCTCCAAAATCAGATACGGATTGATGCCATTCTTCCGAAACCGGTTATTACAAGGATTCCATACCAAGTTTCTTTATAGCAGATTTGAACTTTTCGTCAAAAGTGATGATTATAGAATTTTTGATTGCCTTTCCTGTCGCTGCAATCAGCGTATCACCAAAATCCGCAACCTTTGAAGGCCAAAATGAGAGCAGCACAGTAAAGTCGGTTTGCTGGCATAACTCTACCCCAGGCATGGTTATAAAATCGCGGAGCATTGCGTTAATCGTCTCTTTTGGAGTGCCATATACTTTGTCCATGACAAAAACAAATTCAGTCAATACGAACTGATGGCATACAAGAGTACATTTCAAACGGTATGCTGACTCAAAAAAAGAAGCGACAATTGCTTGCTGGGCCGGGTCTCTATCCGTGACAAAAGAGATAAGAGCGTTGGTATCAATGATGTACTTTTTCACCGATACTTCTCCAGGCAGTTCTCTCTAGCCTGCTGAATATCGTCGGCAATATTTCCGGCCCCGGTTTTCACGCTTCCTTGATAACGGAGAAAATCGTTATGAACCGGATGAACAACCGCCTTCCCATTTTCAACGATCCACTCCAGCGAGTCATTGATGGAAATACCAATTTGTTCTCTCACTGCTTTAGGAATTGTGGTTTGATATTTTACCGTTACTGTTGAGTTCATGGCATCCTCCAAAGGTAAAATTCCTTACGTTTTGATGTTAACGTAAGGAATACGGTTTGTCAAGTGTGGCAGGGCGAACGGCGTTCGCCCCTACGTTGACATCATTTTTTTACACAATATTATCCGGGTGCAATTTGTCTTCAATCCATCGTTGCGGGTTATATGCAACATATTCGGCAATCCGGTTGTAATCGGCATCATTGCGGATAACGTGTTCATGATAATTGCGTTGCCATACTGGTACACCAGGGGAATTGCGGGTTTCGTTGATACGTTTGGTTACGGCGGATTTGAAACCCGACAACAACGCGCCGATCGATTTTTGTTGTGGTCCAGACATCTGGACGACCGGCATTTGGGCGACCGGCCGGTCGCCCCTACGTTGTTTTTCGTCTATACGGGTATCATCCGTTATCAAAACAATTCCATGAAAATGATTCGGCATTACCACAAATTCCCCCAATTCAATCTCAGCACGAATTTCCGCCGAATGAATCCATTCAGCAGCAACAATCCTACCCAAATCATTCACAATCATTTCCCGTAGGGGCGAACGGCGTTCGCCCATGTTTTCGCGTTCGCCCAAGTTTTCGCGTACGTTTTCGCCCAGATTTTCGCCAGACATTTCAACGATCTCCCCAAACAGACATTCCCTGTTGTAAGCGCATATCGTCACAAAATACGCCCCTACCTGGGAATAATCATATCCCTTTAGACGGATTGAACGGCGATGATGTATATCCGGATTGAATTTCATATCGATACCCAACATGCAATTTCCTGCCATGTTCCGAATTCATTGATATATCGTCACACGTAGGGGCGACCGGTGGTCGCCCTGTTGTTGATGTTCGTCCTGATGCATCCGTTCGCCAATGTTTTCACCCTGCGATGATATCCAAACAGGGCGAACGCCGTTCGCCCCTACGATGATGTTTCGGTGCTTGCCGTATTCTTCAACGACAACCCCGCCGTGCGGATGGTGCCGGTCTGAATTTCATATCGATACCCAACATGCAATTTCCTGCCATGTTCCGAATCCATTGATATATCGTCACACGTAGGGGCGACCGGTGGTCGCCCTGGTGTTGATGTTCGTCCTGATGCATCCGTTCGCCAATGTTTTCACCCTGCGATGATATTCAAAACAGGGCGAACGCCGTTCGCCCCTACGATGATGTTTCGGTGCTTGCCTTATTCTTCAACGACAACCCCGCCGTGCGGATGGTGCCGGTATGAATTTCATATCGATACCCAACATGCAATTTCCTGCCATGTTCCGAATTCATTGATATATCGTCACACGTAGGGGCGACCGGTGGTCGCCCTGGTGTTGCTGTTCGCCCTGATGCATCCGTTCGCCAATGTTTTCACCCTGCGATGACAATCATACAGGGCGAATCATTCGCCCCTACAAACCATCCCTAATACCACGGTAATCGTCTAATAAAACGTTTCAAGGCTTTTCTGGTTCTGTACCTCGCCCTGAATTGAAATTAGTTAGCATTCTCAAAGAAATTGTCATCATATATGCGCTCCTTTTGTATTAAATAGATGAATGCTGTATCAGATACATATTGAAATCAATCTTTTTGCGTATCAGGTACCAGCATGGCTATTATTTCAGGTACTATATCTGTTTTTATTATGCTTAACTTGTCTCTGAAAAACTTTTGCATAACTTCCTGAGCCTTTTCGTTAATTACTTTCTTGTCTCTTCCTCCTGTCAATCTTGCATTCCATTCGGCATACTTGTACCAAGGCCAAGTATTAGATTGTCTCCCATAGCACAAGTTTTTATTATCATTCATCTGCTTACGTAGTATTTCCTTTTCTTCAGTCGTCAATAATCCTATATCAATTATTCCATAATAGAGATCATCAAAATTTGCTTGCCCTGCTTCAATAGCAATGGTCAGTGTTCCTGGATCATGGCCAGTTCTTTTCCATGTTTCTTTGAATATCCGAATGCTAGCCCAGCGTTCCAGTGATTTTGCATTTGATGTGATTTTCCAGCCATCTTTCGCCGGAAAAATGTCCTCTATTGACTTTGTCAGACCATCAATCAAGTTATTCATCCCGCCAATAAAATAAACTAAGTCATTGTGATCATTACATAGCGATGAGATGAGTGGTTCAATTCTATTGATGCTTTTGGCCATCTCATTCAGGTAGTTCTCAAAAGATGACATTGCATCTCCAGCTATAAGAAGCGTGTCAAAATTGCTGCCGCCAGTGATGCTGTGTTTTGGCAAGGTTGCACTCCAAAACCCGTAGCGATTTTTGGCGTCATGCCCTTGTCCAAAAGCAAACTCACAGGCACCGCACACCATACCAAGTTTATGTTCGAACTGTGGATCAATCTGCTCATTCTGTCGGAGCGAAATAATTAGACCGTCGAAACAAGGCTTGGTTGGTATGATTTGAAGCATGAGCGGTGGGAGGTCATCATCCTTGGCTCCATTATTCCTCCAAGAAGATCGCCAGATTTTAATTGCCGCATTGGGTTCTAGTGACGTAGCTTCGTTAATAACGTTCCAATCATTTCCCAAAAAGCCGGATAGCAGAACTCCAGAGCTTTCGGTGAATTTTACAACTTCTTCTAGGTGCTTTTTTAGAACAATAAATTCTGGAATCAGTTTATCAACTTGCTGAACTACATAATTTTCAAAGCGATCAAACCATAGAGCGACTGCCCCACCGTCAAAATCTACTGAAACTTGTTCTTCAGTTTGAATGTAGGATTTTCTCGCCGTAATGAATGCCTGGATGGTTTTAGTTTCAAAGTCAGGTGGATCAAGATTTTTGAATTCAATCGCCATTCTTCTTGGGTTGCATTTGAACGCTGCTACAGCATCAAAATTAGCCACTTTAAGCTTTAGATATATTTCTTTATATGTCCACGGATGATCTAAATTAAACGTGCTGAATATCGCTTTAAACCCGTAGGGCTCTGTTTTTTTAGCGATCTCAGCTGTAATAAGTCTGAGCCTGTTGTATATATACATACCATTAGAGCATTGCTGGGGTTCTGGTGGAAACAAATCAATAGATCTATTCTGTAATTCAGGTATGTTATGACAAGCATGGTCCATATCGTTTTCAAGTGCCTCTATAAGCTTCCTAAAAAAATCGACACAATATTTTACAAATTCACTTCTTTTTCCTTGCCAATTCTGACTTCTACTAGAAAGTCCACTGTTCCTCCAAGGGGTTTCCAGAGCAGCACACCATACAACTTTATCTTCTTTGGGCCCAGATTGACCTTTCACAAGACTGTCTGCCTTTTGGAAAATATTTTCTCCTAAATCGCCTAACTCATACCAAGGTTCATATTTCAAAATTTCAATGTGAAGTTCTTCCAGTAATCTGACGCGACTTTCCAAAGTAAATGAGAGGATACCTCTAGCTCTGCTATCTTCTTTATCAATAGTTAAGGGGTATTTAGGCACCCATGCTTCTTTGTAGATGTTTATTTTGCCAAAAAAATGTTTATAGTAAGGGTGATTGCTAGTGCCTTCGTATGAATTAAAGGCATCAAGCCGTTCACCCTCTGGTGCGCCAACTTTCCATTCAGGAAACTCTGCTCGCAATTTTATAAAAAGTTCAGTAATGGTTTCAGAAAGAAATTGTCCATAAAGAGCCCATTCAATTAGGTCAGGCATGGTCTTCTCAAAGAATGCAATAACATTATCCCCAAAAATTCCAAAAAACTTATCCTCGGGCCAATCACAACGACCGATAGCCAAATGAAACGCCGGTTCAAAAATTGTAATTTTTTCTCGACGATTTGAAGTTTGAAGTGATCTAGGAAAATTTCTTTTTTGTTCCTTCGAAAATTCGTTGAATGCCCTCTTTAAAGGATCATCCATAACAGCACAATCTACAAAAACCGACATTGTCTGGTTGCTAATATTCAATTGACATTTTAAGTCAACACCTGTTGCCCCAAGACGGAAAGGAAAGAAAACTTCAATTATCCCTCCCCCACAATCTTTGGCTGAAAACATGGAGTTAATTCTGCTCAAATCATTGGAATATTTCTTGTTTAGCACATTGGCTAAAATCCTTGCTAATGCAAGGTATCCAGACCCAGATCTTTCTCCCTCAGAAGTTTCTTTTCCCAAATTTTGTAAGACCGCCTCGATTGATGCGTTGTAGCGAGACAATGGATCATTTTCAAGAGCATCGATCCACTGCTTGTTTGAAAGATGGTACTTGAATGCTCCTAATAATTCTGTTTCTTCAATCCGGATAGGTAGGATGGTCATGCGCCGTCCGTTTGCTAAATCAACTTCTTTTTCAACTTCAGCAGAACTCATTGAATCTTTTGATACAAGCAATACCATTATTGATGCTTTCTCGATTCCATCACTAATAGCTGTTGCCCACCTGCCACCTGGTGGGATATCCCGTGGAGCCATCCAACACGAGACACCAGCCCCTTCAACTACGTTGCAAAACAGTTGGGCAAGTTCTTTATTTTTTGTACAGTAACTTATGAAAACTTCCTTCTTAACATTTTCATCTGCCATAATTCCCCCTGTATGAAATTATTTTCTCGCAAAACATCTGCGCACCGTCAAACCTTATCAATAAACTCCCTGTGCATCTTCCACGCTTCACTATCAACAAGCTTCTTCAGATTCTTCACCATATCACGATCTTTGTTTTTTTCATCCTCTGGCAGTTCACTATACGGTGTAGAACTCAACAAATTATGAAGCTTTCTGGGTTTGTCGGTAACCGCTGCATATCGCCAGCCGCTCATAAAGCGCTCTGCCTTCCAGCGCCGGTTTTCAAGTTCCGACAATGTTTCAATTGCATCATCCTGATTACAAAACTTTGCAAGTGTATCACCAGGGTTATCCTCGCATCTCAGCGCCCGAAGTTTAACTGAAACATGGTCAGCCGGCCAACGGTTTGCATCGCGCATGGTTTCATCGAGTTCTTCCCAAGGCGCTCCGCCACTATATGCCTGGTGAATGGCTTTGGCCAGTTCATCAGTCACCTCATCATGCAACACCTGATACCCGGTGCCAATATCCAGAATATTGAAGCCATACGTTTCAATATTTGCAGGTGAAGTGTTTCCACCTGACACCAGTTTTGAAAGCTGCGACTTCATATTTACTACTATCGGTGTGTTATCGTTACCCAGAAGTGTTCTGACACGTTGTGCCAGCGAAAGGCCAAGCGGATCATCATCCACAGCTACATAGACAATCACTGGTGCATGGTCTGCTGTTCCCATGATATCGGCAAGTGACGATATACATTCCGGGTCGCGATCCACAAAACGCACCTGAACATCAGACACAATCAAACCGGGTGGGTTCTTTCCATCGCCATACAGGGCAAAGAACTTCTCTGAAACTGGCTTTATATTCCGGTCAAGTACTGTTATCTCCAGATTCTTCCAATCAACGTAATGCCCAACCCGCGCGGCTTGCTTTACTACTGCCTCCCCCGTCCTGCCAAATCCGATAACCGCAATCCGCAACGTATCGCCGGTGAAACCCTGCTCTATCGCATATTTGTCCGGTGGATATTTCTCAAACATCACACGAGAGGCGGTTTCGTAAACATTGAAGATACTTGCGTCAAACGCCGTGCCCTGCTTTTTATACAGATCATGACCGGCAAAAATGTCCCGCAGGCTTGGACTTGCAATATGAGTGAAACAACGCAAGTTAGATTTATTGTCGTCCGCCTTGCTGACAAGTTCTTGTGCCTGATGTGTAATCTCTATGTTATCGTGGTCGCTTCCGGTAACTGCAAACAGATATCTGGCACAGGTGATATTTGCTTCTTCCAGAATAACAGGATCGCCGGAATCACCGATAATAACCGTCGCGCCTCTCTCACGGCAGCCGCTGATATCCGGGTGATCTTTTTTTGATTCTATGACCACAACACGTTTTTCCCGCTTGATATATTCTTCCACCAGTCTCATCCCTTTTTCACCAAGTCCGCAGATAACAACATGGCCGCGTGACTGGTGCAGGCGGATCAAAGCGTACTTCTCGCAAATTTCCTTCCAGAAGGCCTGGATGGAACCGAGAGCAGTTCCACCGGCACCTAAAAACTTGGCTATCTTGAAGAGCGTTTTCTGTTGCTCTGATGTTCCAAAGAAAACGGCTGCAATACCGCCGATCAAGGCCAGTACTGCGATCACCAGCAGAGCAATTACAAACCACCAGGAATAGCGACGGCTCCAACGGCCAATTGTGGAATACGTGGAAATACTCTTTTCTGTCATGGCATCACCCCTGAGGTACTTCTATGGGACGTTCACGGTGCATGAGTACCCAATCGCCGTTCTCGGCCAAGGCCTCCTTGCCAACCGCCAGAATAATTTCCCGCTGGCACGTTTTGTCATAAGTACCGCTATCCAGCAGTTGCAGGCTTTTTGTGAAAACGCCGTACATCCGGGCATACTGCTTGGCCTGCTCGGCATACAGCATCCGTTCGGCATAAAACTTCAGAGCTCCGGAAATAACAAAGATAAGCGGGGTAGCAACCTGCATCCAGGGGTCAAGCGTATCCCCTCCCAGTTTCATACCATGAATGATCAGCATGGCAGGGGTTACTGCGAAGAAGCCCAGGCGGAAAAGGAAGGTTGATATTGTATCCAATTTTTCAGCTTCCTTTTTATTCCAGCGCGCTTTTTTTCCGAAATAGTCCCTTTGGTTTTCCAGCCAATACTCGCGTATAGCTGAAAGGTTACAAGGTGCCGCCGTCTCTGCACAACCTCTGTAGGCCAACAGATTCCAAGTCTTGACCGCGTAACGTATCCAGTTAAGCTCTGACTGCTGCTTGCTCAAGTAGAACGAGGCCGGATTTTCGCTGACCCCGGCCAGTTGCCAGAACAGACTGACCCGCATCCCCTCAGCCAGAGCACGGTAGTCGAGAAACTTCTCCGGGGCACCCTGGCGATGGGTGATACTATAGATACCGTAAGCAAGCCCCAGAAAGAGCAGGTATCCGGAAATGGCAAACATAGCTGTGGTCACGTTGGTATAGGTTTCACCGAAGAAAACGATAAACGGAACCAGCGAGGCCAGCAGCAGCAAGACACTGTAGGTTTCCTTTTGAAACTGTTGAGAAAGAACGTCAGCATGAGTAAAGTAGTGCAGCAGTTGTCTGGCTGATGGTGAAAGGTCTGCCTGGGTGAAGGGGGGCTGATCTATGGGAATCACATATTTTGCCGCTTCCTTGCGCCTGTCGTCAAAATCAGGAACCAGCCGGTATATATCATTCGAATCCCCATTGAAAAGTTCGATACAGGCCAGGGTGCGCAGGTGCTCGTCTTCCCGGATTCCCTTCCCGTCATCAGTAAGCGGGTACAGCAGTTGCACCCCTGCCGGCGCATCCCGTTCTGCCCGGTGCTTCTCGATAAAGTCAACATCCTGCGATACGTTGGAAGCATTTGTTCGCCTGGTTGGAACGTAATAAACCACTCCGGTTTGCACGGGGTTGAACAGCGATATACCGGGCTGTCGGGAATCGTCAGCGCCATACAATTGCATGCGTACAACGTGCGATGTGCCGCCGGACGGACCATTTGTCGCACCGTCCCACAGGGCAATCAGCACCTGACTCTGCTCAACGATGAAGCGGCCAACAGCGAGGTATTGCAGATCCCGTGAAATTTCTTCGGCAGCTGCCGCTTCCGAATTCCCATTTTCAAGCGGCAATTCGAGCGAAAACACTGCCTGCGCCAACAAGTACCGAAACTGACTGACCGATTCCGGGGAAAAATCCTGTTCATACAGTTCCTGCGACATCGGTAACGGCACAACAAGTTCAATACCGGCATCCAGCGCCGCTTCAGCAGCCAAACGGTCTGCTCCATCAGCCAGGGCAGAGACGAGCATCAACGGGGTACGAGGATACTCCTCATGCAGATGATCAATAATAGCCCGTATCTTTTGCTTCAAGTCAGGTTTATCTTCGTCAAGGATGTCACGGTGACCAGTGACCCCAATCAGTAGCGGTAATGTGGTCTGGTTTAGTGTTTGAGCGTTACTGGTATCTGCCATAATGATCACTCCTTCAGGCGTTATTGAGGCTCAGGTGCTGAACAATCCTCACCATCGCCAGAGAATCCTGTCCACAGTATTTCAGCATATTCTGCCGCAGAGCCTCACGACGTTCCGGTGCTGTCGTTTCATGAATCGCTTCCAGAAATGCAGTCTGAGCTTCCATCCCGTTGCTTACTTCTTCAAGGTTGTCGTAGGAGAGGTCAGGGGCGATGGTCGGCAGTACCGCCTTAATTGACCATGAACCGTGCATATCCGGGTGGTAATAATTCTGGCGGAGCAGCGGCAGCAGGTCGATAATTCGCTCCTGAAGGGTGGCAAGCGAGGCCTGCAGGTCCGGGTACAGTTCGATCAGAATACCGATAACCATTCGTTCAAAATGTCCATACGTGATAATTGGGCCGACTGTTCCTAAGTCGGCAATCATTTGATCAGCAAGTGAGCGCATGGGTGGACCACCGCTGATATCTAGGAATTCGAGATGTGTGACAGTATCATCTGGCTGTTCAACATGGCAGGAATATTGGAACGGAAGCTGTTGGTAAGGGCGAGTGCCGGCCCAGATCGGGATGGCAAACATAATTGTCTCGAAATCGAGGTAATAGCGCGGGAAACCAATCTGCTGCAGTTCAGATTGCAGGGCGGGATCTACCTGCGGCTTACCAGTTGAGACCGCATCCCAAATCCTTCGATGTTTCTCGTTAGTCAGCCGCTCCGTGGGACATTTCGGAGGTCGGTAAAACCTTCATCCAACAATTGAAGTTCAATACGGGTTGCTCCGGGGAGGGTTTCCGTCGGGTATTCAAAGCCGGATTGAGCGGGTGAACAGTGTAAGCAGTAGGGGCACTCAAAGGGCGAATAGCACTGATCTCCCGGCATTATTTCAGGTTCACTACCCGTAAGCATTTCCCGGAAATCGCTTACCCATTTCGGAATCTCAACCCTCAGAGAATTTACCTGCTCAGTTACATCCTCTGACTGAAAAAGTCCGCGGTAGTCGTTACCTCCGGGATACACAAAGCTGTTGTCAATGTGGGTCAGATGGACGGTAGACAGCGGGATGTTATTGCCGATAACCCATGCCTGGATAGAAATGTCCGGAACATGGTAGTCCTTTACGGAGGTGGATGATTTGGCTTCGTAAAGTTTATAGGAAGCATTATCCTTTTCGAGAAGATCGGCACGAATCAGAACCCCCTGATGTGAAAATGTGGCCTCAAATATTCGGAGCTCCCCTGCTTGTACCAACCGTTCCGTTTCCTGAAGCGCCTTGCCGAGACCTTGCTCACCCTTTACAAATTTTCCATCGGGATACAAGGTTCGGAAAACATCATGCAGCGCAAGCCCCGCCTGAAGACGCTCATTTGTCTCGTCAGAGACCTCGGCACATTCAGGGCGGTTTACTGTCAACCAGAGTCTTTTTCTGCATTGCAGACCTTCGATTATTTTTGACTTGGAAAGGTTGCAGGGGTGCATAAGCTTAAACCTCGACACTGAAAGGCTCGGCATGACCGTTATCGGCACCGCCGTACTGGTGGGATGAGGACTTCCTCCACAAATAAATGGAGGCGGAAGATAATTCTACCTGACAAGTAAAGCAGTTTTCATCCTCTGCAACGCCTCAATAAGCAGGGATCTGTTGCAGCCGAAATTGAGCCGTACGAATCCGGGAGCGTCAAAGTCTGCGCCGTTCGACAGCCCAACCCCTGCTTCTTCAAAAAAATGGCCGGGATTTTCAATACCGGTGGCACGTGCATCAATCCAGGCCAGATATGTCGCTTCCGCATGTGCGACTGTCAGACCCGGCATGGCGGATATTTCACGTTCCACCAGATCACGATTGTCGCGCAGATAGTCCAGCAGAGCGGCACGCCACGGTTCTCCATCCCGGTACACCGATTCAGCCGCAGTATATGCAAACAGGTTCAGGTGCGGCACCAGCCTTCCCATAGCTTTTTTAAAGAGGTTACGCAGCCCGGGGTTTGAGATGACAGCAAACGAACAGCCCAGGCCGGGAATGTTATACGTCTTGCTTGGAGCCAGCAGGGTAATGGTACGACTCGCAATTTCCGGAGCCAGCGCGGCGATAGGGATATGACGCAGATTTCTGTCCAGGATCAGCTCGGAATGAATATCGTCAGAACCGATGGTCAGATTATGGCGCTCGGCAATATCGAAAAACTGCAGAAGCTCCTCCTGATGCCAGGCTCTCCCGACCGGATTGTGCGGGTTGCAGAGGAGCAGCAGTTTTGTGCGCGGCGTAATTGCCTTTTCAAGCGAGACAAAGTCCGGTATCCAGCGGCCGCCGCTCAGCGTCAGCGGAACTTTGCTGACGGTGCGTTCAGTCAGCAGCGGCGCCGACATGAAAGGGGGATAGACCGGAGTAAAGGTCAACACATCATCGCCCGATTCACCGATGGCACGACAGAGAACGTTAAGCCCGCAGACCAGACCCGGCAGCCAGACAAGCCATTCCGGGGCAATCGTCCAGTCATAGTCACGAATCAAGGCAGCTTGAACTATATCGATCAACCCCTGTTCGGGGTAGGTATACCCGAATACACCATGCTCGACACGATCATGCAGAGCCTTAATCAGGGCAGGCGGTGAACGGAAATCCATATCCGCAACCCAGAGAGGAAGTATGTCACGCCCTTTGTATTTGTTCCATTTTTCACTGCCGGTATTGTTACGATTTATCGGGGTGTCAAAATCAAAGTGTGATTTTATCATGTAAAAACTCCTTATTATCAGGTAGATGCTCCGGACTACGCTTCGGTGATTTGCACTGGTATCCGCCGGCCGATCTGCAACACCAGCCCTACGGCGATCATGCAGAGCAGGCCTGATGTCAGGAAGGCCCCCAGGTAGTCTCCCAGATACGTACGCACGGCGCCGGCCCCGAAGGCGGCCAGGGCAGCGCCAATCTGGTGGCAGGCAAAGATCCAGCCGAACATGACCCCCACCTTGTTACGGCCGAAGACATCGGCCGTCAGCCGCACCGTGGGTGGAACCGTGGCTATCCAGTCCAGACCGTAGAAGATGGCGAAGACAGTCAGGCCCCAGGAGTGCCCGGCCAGGGCCTGGGGCAGTCCCAGCAGGGACAATCCTCGCAGCCCGTAGTACCAGGCCAGCAGGTAACGGTTGTTGTAGCGGTCGGATAGCCAGCCCGAGAAGGTCGTGCCGGCCAGATCAAGGATGCCCATCATGGCCAGCAGGCCTGCGGCCCGGACCTCGGGGATGCCGTGATCGACACAGGCCGGAATCAGGTGTGTGCCGATCAAACCGTTGGTGCTGGCACCGCAGACAAAGAAACTGCCCCCCAGAAGCCAGAAATCACGTGACCGCAGCCCCACCTTCAGACCTTTAAACGCGCTCCGGAAGGGGTTTCGATCCGCCCCCGGATCGGCGGAGGCATCGGGCGCACTGCCGTCGTCACCGTACTGGCGCAGACCGACATCGTGGGGAAAGTTGCGCATCAGCAGCAGTACCAGCGGGGCGATCACCGCGATAACAGTGACCATGAACAGCACCGAACTGCGCCAGCCGTGACGTTCGTTGATCATGGCCAGAAGCGGCAGGAAGATCATCTGACCGGTGGCGGTACTTGCGGTGAGGAGCCCCATCACCATACCGCGGCTGCTGTGAAACCAGCGTGTCACCACCGTGGCGCTCAGGCTTGATGAGGACATGCCGGTGCCGCAGCCGACCACGACACCCCACAGCAGCACCATCTGCCACGGCTGGGTCATGCGAGTCGTCAGGATTGCCCCGACTCCGACCAGAGTCATGGACAGGGCCATGGTGCGACGCACTCCGATGCTGTCCAGCAGGGCTGCGGCAAAAGGGCTCATCAGACCGAACAGCAGCAGGTTGATGGAAACCGCCGACGAGATGGTGGCGCGGCTCCAGCCGAATTCGTGTTCCAGCGGCACGATCAGGATGCCCGGAGTTGAGCGGATACCGGCAGCAGCCAGCAGTGTGACGAAGGTCACCGCCACCACGATCCAGGCGTAGTGCAGTTTGCGGGTCGAAGGCATCAGAGATACTCCGGCAGATAAATATAAAACTTGCGGATAATAACGAAGAACAGGGCGTTGGGCAATATAAACCGTCTCATGCCCGCCGACATGGATGCCCGCCATTCAGAAGGATACCGGCAAGGACTATTGATCGAGAACACCAGCAGTTCTGGCTGAAGCTCAGGAACGGTATCCGAAAATACGCCATCTGTCAGGGCGCTTTTTGGGACATTATTTTGGCAATGCTCCCGTATTTTATGATACTATTTCCTACCTTTGAATTCAGCGAAGGGAGGTTGCATGGCACATTCTCCAGTTATAAAAATGACAGCAGGAAGATTCAAAACCATCATGGTAATTGGCATCCTGGTGCTTAACCTTTTTGTCATCGGTATTTCCTGGGTTTCCGTTGCCAGGAGCAGGCATCAGTACACCGAAAAAGCGGTCGTCACCGCCCAGAATCTGGCTGAAGTACTGGAGCAGAACATTACCGGGATCATCAACAAGGTCGATATCGGAATCCTGGCTCTGGTCCACGAGACTGAAGAACAGATTGCCGCAGGGGGAATCGATGAAAAGAAGCTTGTTGCCTACATGACGTCAACCCAGAGCAACCTTCCGGAACTTGAGGGCTTCAGAGTAGCCAATGCGAAAGGAGAAGTGCTTTACGGTCTCAAAACTGTCTCCGGGCATCCGGCCAGTGCTTCCGATCGGGACTACTTCATACGCCTGCGTGACAACCCCCGGGAGCAACTGGTGGTCTCAAAACCCATCAAGGGACGGATCATCGGCAAATGGATAATAATTCTGGCCCGCCGGCTCAATAATCCGGACGGTACCTTTGCCGGAGTGGCCTTCGCTTCTCTTCCACTGGAGAAGATCGAGAGGCTTTTTTCGTCCATCAATGTCGGGAAATATGGTGCCTTTGCCCTGCGGGACGCTGTCGATCTGGGACTGGTGGCCCGTTATCCGGAACCGGGGGAGACAGGCAGCGCCATCGGTCACAAAAAAATGTCACAGGAGTTCATGACACTCCTGAACAAGGGGAAAACTTCCGGCGTCTATGACGCGCCTTCAGGTCTTGACAAGCGCATGCGTACCTGGGGTTTCCATAAATTCGGCAACAACCTCTACTATATATTCGTCGGGTTTGCAAAGGACGAATATCTGGCGGAATGGCGTAGTGAAACAATCAAGACCGGCATATTCCTTGGTCTCTTTGCTCTGCTTTCCATCATGGTGGCCAGGGCGGCCTTTAAGGGGTGGAAACGAAACAGGGCGGCAGAAGCATCGCAGCGTGCCAGTGACGAACAGATACGGCTCTTTTTTGAACGCCAGATTGTTGGAATGGCTATCTCAACCCCCGATAAACACTGGGTTCAGATGAACGACAAATGGTGCAGCATACTGGGTTATGAACGGGACGAGTTGCAAAGCATACCCTGGGATAAACTGACCTACCCCGATGACCTGCCTGAGAATATTGATCTGTTCAACCAGCTTGTTACCGGCAAAAGAGACGATTACTCCATCACGAAACGATTTATCCGCAGGGACGGCGCGATAGTGGTGGTCGACCTGTCTGTAGGCTGTGTCCGGAATGAAGATGGAACCATCAATTGTCTCCTCTCACTGATGGAGGATATTACCGAGCGCAAGCAGTCTGAAAGGTTGCTGCGTGAGAGCGAGGAACGTCTGACCGGCTTTATCAGAAACGCTCCCGTGATTCTCTTCGTACTGGACATGAGTGGCCACTTGACGTTTTCTGACGGTCGCGGCCTGGCCTCGCTTGGCTTGAAGCCGGGCCAGATTGTAGGGCTGTCAGCCTTCGAGATCTACCGGGATTCACCGTCTGCTCTTGATGGAATTCGCCGGGCGTTGGCAGGAGAAACGCTGAACGTGGAAACCGTTGTAGGGGATAAGACATTTGAGGTCTGGTACAACCCAATAGTTAATAGTTCAGGCGAACAAACCGGCAGCATTGGCGTGGCTACCGACATCACTGAGCGCAAGCGCGCCGAAGAGGAACGCCGGAAACTTGAGCAGCAGCTCCTCCACGCCCAGAAGCTGGAGAGCCTGGGTGTTTTGGCCGGCGGCATTGCTCACGATTTCAACAACATTCTGATGGCGATCATGGGCAATGCCGATTTGGCCCTGATGCGCATAAATCATGAATCGCCGGCTATCGAGAACCTGCGCCAGATTGAACGGGCCGCAGCACAGGCGGCCGACCTGGCCAAACAGATGCTGGCCTATTCCGGAAAAGGAAGATTTGTAGTTGAGAACCTGGACCTCGGCAGACTGCTGGAAGAAATGCTCCATATGCTGGAGGTGTCCATCACCAAAAAGGCGATGCTGCGGTTCAATCTGCATCCGAATCTTCCACCGGTTGAGGCCGACGCCACCCAGATGCGCCAGATCATCATGAATCTGGTGATTAACGCCTCCGAGGCGATAGGGGACAAGAGCGGTGTGATCGCCATCACTACCGGCTGCATGGACTGCGACAAGAGCTATCTGAAAGATGTCTGGCTGGACGAGAATATCGGAGAGGGTCTGTATGTTTATCTGGAGATAGCCGACACCGGCTGCGGCATGGACAAGGATACTCTGGCCAGGATCTTTGACCCGTTCTTCACCACCAAATTTACCGGGCGAGGATTAGGGATGGCAGCTGTGCTCGGCATCGTCCGTGGTCACAAAGGTGCCATTAAAGTATACAGCGAACCGGAAAAAGGGACTTCATTCAAGGTACTCCTGCCTGCCTCAGCCAAACCGTCAGAAATCTTCAACGTCAATTCCCACAGTGATGGCTGGCGGGGAAACGGCTCGGTTCTGCTGGTTGACGATGAAGAGACCGTCCGGGGTGTCGGCAGGGAGATGCTTCAAGAGCTGGGTTTCTCAACCATCACCGCCTGTGACGGTCAGGAGGCTGTCGAAGTTTTCAAAGCCACACCCGGCATCACTTTCGTTATTCTGGATCTGACCATGCCGCACATGGACGGCGAGCAATGCTTCCGGGAACTCAGGCAGCTGAATCCCGATGTCAAAGTGATTATGTCAAGCGGTTACAACGAGCAGGAAGTGACTCAGAAGTTCGTCGGTAAAGGGTTGGCCGGGTTTATACAGAAACCGTACCGACTGTCGGTACTGAGGGATGCGATTCGAAATATCGTTACATGAACAGCAAACGCGTCACTCCTGCCATTGTCTCGAGAGCGGAGAACTCCGACGCGCTTCTGCAGCCTGCATTTTAAGCACAATAAGACCCTGATCAACTGATTTTCAGAGTGCCTTCACATAATATCAACAGGATAGAGATGGTTATGTATTGGCACACCCCGTGCTAGTGCAGGATAGATGGACGTTTTTTCTCTCTAACGCTGCATTGGCAAAGGCGCCACACATGTAATCACAACAGTGGCGTCTTTTTATTGGGGAGAAGTTCATTAATACAACTGGCGAGGTGCACCATGGCAAAACCCGACTGGTACGATACCGATGACTGCACCACCCACGACAAAGGCGCGCCCAAGTTCTGCAAGAAATCGGAACCGGGCGAGGGAACCGAGCGCTCCTGCGCCTATGACGGTGCCCGCGTGGTGCTGATGCCGATTACCGACGTGATCCACCTGGTTCATGGTCCGATCGCGTGCGCCGGAAACTCCTGGGACAACCGTGGCGCCCGCTCATCCGGGGCGCAGCTCTACCGGCGCGGTTTTACCACTGAGATGCTTGAGAACGACGTCATTTTCGGCGGCGAGAAGAAGCTCTACAAGGCTATCCTTGACCTGGCGGAACGCTATAAGGATCAGGCCCGGGCTATCTTCGTCTATGCCACCTGCGTGACTGCCATGACCGGTGACGATGTCGAGGCGGTCTGCACTGCAGCTTCGGAAAAGATTGCAATTCCGGTGATTCCGGTCAATACTCCCGGTTTCATCGGCGACAAAAACATCGGCAATCGCCTGGCGGGCGAAATTCTCTTCAAATATGTGATCGGTACGGCTGAACCACCCCGGTTGGGTGAATATCCCATAAATCTGATCGGTGAATACAATATCGCCGGTGATCTGTGGGGCATGCTGCCGCTCTTTGACAGGTTGGGAATCCAGATTCTTTCCTGCTTCAGCGGCGATGCCAGGTTTGAGGAGCTGCGCTATGCCCACCGGGCCAGACTCAATATTATCATCTGCTCCAAGTCTCTGACCAATCTTGCCAAAAAAATGCAGAAAACCTACGGCATGCCCTATCTGGAAGAGTCCTTCTACGGTATGACCGATACGGCCAAGGCGCTGCGTGACATCGCCCGCGAACTGGATGACATCGTCAATGGTCTGGAGAAGCGAGTTATGCAGGACCGGGTAGAGCGATTGATCGAAGAGGAAGAGGCCGCTTGTCGCGCCGCCATCGCACCCTATCGGACACGGCTGGAAGGAAAGCGGGCGGTGCTCTTCACCGGCGGGGTCAAGACCTGGTCGATGGTTAACTCTCTGAATGAACTGGGAGTTGAGATCCTGGCGGCCGGTACGCAGAACTCGACCCTGGAAGATTTCTACCGGATGAAAGGGCTGATGCACAAAGATGCCAGGATCATCGAGGATACCTCAACTGCCGGTCTGCTGGCCGTTATGCAGGAGAAGATGCCCGACCTGATCGTGGCAGGGGGCAAAACCAAATTTCTGGCTTTGAAGACCAGGACCCCTTTTCTGGATATCAATCATGGCAGATCCCATCCCTATGCCGGTTATGAGGGGATGATAACCTTTGCCAGACAGCTGGATATGACGGTCAACAACCCGATCTGGCCGGTACTGAATGCCCCGGCGCCCTGGGAGAAATGCAGGGGCGACCGGCCGTTCGCCCCCACGGAGGATTATGCAGCAACAGCGTTGAAACATGCCGAGACCTTTCTGGCCGAGGATATTTCGGTCTCGCGGGTCAAGGTTTCCAGCAAGGCTGCCACCGTCAATCCGCAGAAGAACTCTCCGGCTTTAGGGGCCACCATGGCCTACCTGGGTATAGACAACATGCTTGGCTTGCTGCACGGTGCCCAGGGATGCTCGACTTTTATACGTCTGCAACTGTCGCGGCATTATAAGGAATCCATCGCTCTGAATGCCACAGCCATGAGCGAGGATACCGCCATCTTCGGCGGCTGGGATAATCTGAAAAAAGGTATCGGACGGGTGATCGAGAAGTTTCATCCCCAGGTGGTGGGGGTGATGACCTCCGGCCTGACCGAGACCATGGGCGACGACGTGCACAGCGCCATTGTCCATTTCCGCCAGGAAAATCCTGCGGTAGCACACATCCCGATCATTCATGCTTCGACCCCCGACTACTGCGGATCATTGCAGGAAGGTTACGCCGCCGCAGTGGAGGCAATTCTGGCGACCCTGCCGGAAGGTGGTACGACCATAACCAGCCAGGTCAACCTGCTGCCCGGAGCACATCTCACCCCGGCTGATGTGGAAGAACTGAAGGAACTGGTTGAATCTTTCGGCCTGACGGTGCTGACTATCCCGGATATTTCCAACGCCATGGACGGCCATATTGATGATGTTGTATCGCCACTCTCTACCGGCGGAATCCCGGTGGATGAGATAAGAAAAGCCGGACGCAGTGCCGCGACGCTGTATGTTGGCGATTCGTTGGCCAAGGCCGCTGTGAAACTTAAGGAAACATTTGACATCCCGACCTATGGATTTACCTCGCTGACCGGTTTGGCCGAGACCGACCGCTTCATGGGGGTGCTGGCCGCCATCAGCGGCTGTCCGATCCCGGACAAGCATCGACGCTGGCGAAGCCGGCTGATGGATGCCATGGTGGACAGCCACTACCAGTTCGGCACCAAAAAGGTGGCCTTGGCACTGGAGTCGGACAACCTGAAGACCTTGACCGGCTTTCTGGCCGGCATGGGTTGCGAGATCCAGGCGGCGTTATCCGCCACCCGAACCAGAGGACTGGACCGTCTCCCCTGTAGTAACGTCTTTGTCGGCGACCTGGAGGATCTGGAAACTGCGGCCAAAGGGGCCGACCTGATCGTGGCCAACTCCAACGGCCGCCAGGCTGCTGCCAAACTCAAAATCGGCGCTCATCTGCGAGCCGGTCTTCCGGTATTCGACCGGTTGGGGGCACATCAGAAGGTGTGGGTCGGCTATCGCGGCACGCTGAATCTGGTGTTTGAAACCGCCAATCTGTTCCAGGCCAACGCCAAAGAAGCCCAGAAGCTGGCCCATAACTGAAAAGAATAAGGGAATTGCCATGAATGCCGAAAATCTTAACAAATTACTATCCTCCGTCAAGGAGGGGGCTGTTTCTATCGATGACGCCGCAAAGCGCCTCAAACAACTCCCCTATCAGGACCTGGGATGTGCTCAGATCGACCACCATCGCGAGCTGCGTCAGGGGATGCCGGAAGTGATTTTCGGCGAAGGTAAAACGGTCGAACAGATTATAGCGATTATCTCCGCCATGGCAGACAAAGGGAGCAACGTACTTGCAACCAGGCTGGACAAGGACAAGGCGGCGATAATTCTGTCGGCTTTTCCGATCTCTTCATATCATGCCGAGGCCCGCTGCCTGACACTGGAGCAACATCCGCCGGAGCGGCGCGGCAAGGGAACCATACTGGTTATTTCAGCCGGCACATCCGACATCCCGGTAGCGTCGGAGGCGCTGGTGACAGCCCGCTTTCTCGGAAACAAGGTCGAGCACCTTTACGACGTGGGGGTGGCCGGAATTCACCGTCTGCTGGCCAGAGGCGAACAGCTGGCAGCCGCTTCAGTCATCATTGTAGTGGCCGGCATGGAAGGGGCGCTCCCTTCCGTGGTGGGCGGTCTGGTGGATAAGCCGGTCATCGCTGTGCCGACCTCGGTCGGGTACGGAGCGTCGTTCGGAGGCATCGCGGCGCTGCTGGGAATGCTCAACAGCTGCGCAGCCGGGGTAACGGTGGTCAATATCGACAACGGCTTCGGCGCGGCCAGTGCGGCCAGTTTGATGAACCGGATATGATACCACGATTTGGATTGACGTCATGTGCCGGTAATGCATACAATGAATGCATACATTGGAGGTGAATAAAATGCGTGCGACACTATGCATACCTGATTTACTTGTCAACGAAGTGCAGCGGCTTTCCGGTAAAAAAACCAGGACTCAGGCGATTGTTACGGTAATGGAAGAGTACGTGCGGCGCAGTAAGATGGAGGACCTTCTGGCTCTGCGGGGCAAGGTTGCGATTGATTATGACTGGCAAAGGGAAGAGGAGGCCGAGTTGAAGGCTGCGGAAGAACGGGAACGTTATGGAGCTCAATAGAATACTGCCGGACACCTGCGCCTGGATTGACTTCTTCAGGGGGAAACAGACTCCTTTGGCCGAGATACTTGAAAACTCATTAATGCATTTGGACGTTGTTACGTGTGGGGTCGTGCTGTCCGAACTGATCCAGGGTATTAAGAATCAAAGCGAAGAAGTACTGATGCTCAATGCATTTCAAGCATTGTCGCATCTTGAGATGACGCGGGAGTTATGGATCAGCGCAGGAAGACTCTCGGCACAATTGCGGAGCAATGGTCACACACTGCCGTTCTCCGATATCATCATCGCCGCAGTTGCATTGGAACATGGGTGTGGCGTCTTGACAATTGATCGCCATTTTGAGGCCATTCCCGGCCTGGTGACGGTGAAAGATCCGCTATGAATATTCTTTATCTTGACTGCTACGCCGGGATCTCCGGCGACATGACTGTTGCGGCACTGCTCGATCTGGGCGTACCGCTGGAGTACCTCCGCTCGGAACTGGGTACGCTGGCGCTGCCTCCCGACTCCTACGCACTCTCGACCAGCCGCACCGAGCGGCAGCATGTGACGGCCCTGAAATTCGATGTTGCCGTGCACGATCACCATACCCACCGCCACTACGCCGGTATCGATACCATGATTGCCGATAGCGGGTTGTCCGGAGCGGTCAAGGGGCGGGCGAGGGCCATCTTTCGTCGCCTGGCCGAGGCCGAGGCGAAGGTGCATTGTGTAGACGTTGAAGAGGTGCATTTTCACGAAGTCGGGGCGGTGGACTCCATTGTTGATATCGTCGGGACCGCCATCTGCCTGGAGTATCTCCATGTTGATCAGATTAACGTTTCCGCGCTGCCGCTGGGTAGCGGGTTTGTCGAGACCGCTCACGGCCGGCTGCCGATACCGGCGCCGGCAACAGTCGAGCTATTAAAAGGGCTGCCGCTGCATGGTGCGTGTGGTCAGGGAGAGCGGGTGACGCCGACCGGAGCGGCGATCGTCGCTGCACTTGCCGGCGGATTCGGCACGCAGCCGGCCATGCTGCTGGAAAAGAGCGGTTGCGGCGCCGGAAGGAAGGATTTTACGGATTGCCCCAACATCCTGCGTGCTTTTCTGGGGAGAAGCATTGAAGACCCAGATCATGCCGATGAAGTGACTGTAGTTGAGACAAACATTGATGATTCTACTCCGGAAGTACTTGGGTACACGATGGAGCGGCTCCTGGATGCTGGAGCACTTGACGTGTTTTTCACCTCGACTCTGATGAAAAAGAATCGCCCCGGAGTCGTCCTGTCGTTTCTCTGCCGCCCGAACCAGGTGGACGGGCTGGCGAAGATTGTGCTGACCGAAACCTCCGCCATAGGATTGAGGCACTACCGTGCCGACCGGATCATTCTGGAACGCAGGATTGTCGAGCAGCAGACAGAGTCAGGACCGGTGCGCTTCAAGCAGGTTTTTGACGGGAACGGGAACCTGCTGCGGGCGGCGCCGGAGTATGATGACTGCCGCCGGGTTGCGCGGGAGCGGGGCATTCCGCTGCAGGACGTGCTGAGGGGCGTGATGGAAAGAGTGGGGCCGGTTGATCCGTTGGACGAAGAGTTGGCATCGCTCTTTCGCAAACAGGGCATGACTCTGGCCCTGGCCGAATCGTGCACCGGCGGCATGATCGCCCAGCGCATTACCGCGATGCCCGGAAGTTCAGCCTACTTTCTGGAAGGTGCGGTTACTTACAGCAACAGCGCCAAGACGCGCCAACTGGCTGTTCCGAAAGAAACTCTGGAGGAATGGGGAGCCGTCAGCAGCGAAGTGGCCGCAGCAATGGCCACTGGAGTTCGCGAGCGTGCCATGAGTGATCTGGGATTGGCGGTAACCGGAATCGCAGGACCGGATGGCGGCAGCGAAGAGAAGCCGGTTGGAACAGTCTTCATCGCTCTGGCGACCCCTGACGGCTGCCGGACCAAACGATTTCAGTTCAACGGAGGCAGGGATGAAGTACGCACCTTGACGGCCCGGACAGCGCTGGAGTGGTTGAGGCGGTATCTTCGTCGGCGGATTGAAGCTGAAACCTTACCAACCCTGGCACCTCCTAAAACAGGAGGGGGAATTTAGGCTCCCCTTACAAAGGAGTAGTCTGGAGTTTGGACATTTTCAAGGTTCTGAAAAGTCCCCCCGCCCCTTGCGGGCATATGCGCTGGCTTTGAGCTTTTGGTCCCTTCCCCTCCAAGGGGAACAAAAAACGCCGCTCCCCCGGTCAAAATCTGACCGGAAAAGCGGCGTTGTCATTACGTTGGATCTTTGCCGTTATGTCTGCAAAAATCAGCCTTTTTCCTTTCGGTATGAATCTGCCAAAAGAGAAATATAGTGCGTGACCTTTTGCTCATTACCGAAGCGGTTTACGTTGTCAAGCAGCTGCATCATGCAGGCCGGGCACCCGACTGAAACGGTATCTGCGCCGGTTTTGTTAATGTCTTCGGCTTTGTTTTTGCCGATGGATGATGATGTGTCATAGTGTGACACGACGTATGAACCACCGCTGCCGCAGCAGGTGTCCGGCGCCGACATCTCCTTGAAGGTAACGCCCGGGATTCCCTTGAGAATCTCGCGGGGTTCGGCAAAGACCTTCATCGTTTTTTTCAGGTGGCAGGAGTCATGGTAGGTTACTGTTTTGTCTATCTGTCCCTTTGGTTTGCGGAACCGGATCACCCTGGTCAGAAAGGTGGATATGTCATAGGTCCGTTTTGCCCAGTATTCGGCTTTCGGACCGTAGACGGGATCAGCCGCCAGGAGCTCGACATACTCATGCTGCCAGGCGCCGCCACAGGATCCGCAACCGGTAATCAGGTAATCACAGCCGGTTTTATCGAATTCGTCCAGGTTGTTCCTGGCAAGGGTGCGAACAGTGCCGGTATCACCGTGTACCAGTACCGGAACGCCACAGCAGGACTGGCCTTTTGGTATATGCACTTCGATATCGTTTGCTGTAAGAACCTCAATCAGATCCATGCCTGCGTCGGGATAAAAATAGTTGAGCGAGTCGCCGGTAAAGAAGGCAACCTTCATTGTGGCGGTTTTGGGTTTGATCACATCGGCTACGCGATCCCGCAGCGGGGTAACAGTCAGTTCAGGCATTTTCCGGTCGGCATCAAAGCCCATGCTGCCGCCGACAATGGCGAACGGGGAGCGGGGAGACATTGCTTTTATGTTTTTGTCGCCCTTGAATGCAATGCTCTGGAGGGATGCTCCGAGTTTCATTGCGGCATCAAACATTCTGGGATTTTTGATGGTGGAGAAGATCATTTTTTTGAGCCAGGGCATGCCGTTTTCGCGAACCAGTGCCGCTCTGAGCCCGAGAATAATCTTATCAAAGTTGACCTTGGTCGGGCAGTTGGTCATGCATGATTTGCAAACCAGGCAATTGAATATCATCGTGGAAACATCCGGGTCGCTGAGTGAAAGCTCACCGTGTAATACCGCATTGGCTACGGCTATCTTTGCCCGGGTAACGGCTGTTTCGCTTTTGTCCGATCCGTAAACCGGGCAGACAGCCATGCAGTTCCCGCATTTCATGCATTTATCGATTTCATTCTGAACCATTTTCAGGTCGTCATGATAGGTTTTGGTGGTGTTTGCTGGTATGGGACCCTTTTCGGCGACCATGGCTAAACCTCTCTCAGTGGAACCATCTTTCCAGGGTTCAGGATGTATTCCGGATCAAGTGATTCTTTGATGCTCCTCATCAGGTTGAGTCCGCTCCGGCCCAGCTCATTACCCAGATACTTCATTTTTGCCATGCCGATACCATGCTCACCGGACAGCGTGCCGTCGAGTGCAAGTGCTGTTGCAAAGATTTCGTCAATAGCTTCGTGCACACGTGCAGTCTCACCCTTGTCGTACATATCGTACAGAATAGTCGGATGCAGATTGCCGTCTCCGGCATGACCGAACGTTCCAATGACAACGTTGTATTTGGCTGCGATATTTTCGCATGCTACAAGCATTTCGGTGATGCGGCTGCGGGGAACGGTGGCATCTTCTACAATAACCGTATTGTTGAGTGAGGCCAGTGCCGGCAGGGCGTTGCGGCGGGCTGTCCAGAGCTGGTCACGCTCGGCATCGGAATGAGCAACTTTGTATTCGCTGTTGTTAACCTTGAGTACAGCAATAACAGCTTCAAACTCTGCGTTGACAACATCTTCGGACATGCCATCCACTTCGCAGAGCAAAAGGGCCTTTGCTTCAATGGGAAGACCTATTTTTGCGAAATCCTCAACGGTGCGGATGGTCTTGTTGTCCATGATTTCGAGCGTTGCCGGGATAACCTGGGCCGCGATAATGCCGGCAACAGCGTTGCCCGCATCTTCAAGAGTACTGAAAATACCCATCATGGTACGACGGAATTTGGGAGCCGGAATCAGCTTGCAGATCAGCTCTGTCGTGATGCCGAGGGTGCCTTCCGAGCCGACAAAAAGGTTCGAGAAGTCATAGGCGGTGACGTTTTTGACGGTCTTTCCCCCAAATTTCACTTTTTCTCCATTGGCCAGGACGACTTCCATACCCATGATGTAGTTCTTGGTAACACCATACTTGAGTCCGCGCAGGCCACCGGAGTTCTCCGCTGCTGAACCGCCCATGGTGGCGGTGGCAACGGTACCCGGATCAGGAGGATAGATCAGTCCGTATTCGGCAACAGCCGAGTTGAGAGCCGCAATAACAACGCCGGGCTGAACAGTGGCGGTGAGGTTGGCGGGATCTATTTCGAGGATTTTATTCATTCTCTGGAATGAGAGGACAATTCCCTTTTTGAGCGGAATAGTGCCGCCGCTCAGGTTAGATCCTGCTCCTCGTGGATAGATGGCAATTCTGTTGCTGCGGGCAAGGTTGACGATCTGCTGAACCATCTCGCTGCCGGTCGGCATGACAACCACATCAGGAAGCTGGTGCGGCATATCTGCGGTCGCATCGTAGCTGTACGCCACCATGTCAACTTTGCTGGTCAAGACATTTTCTTTACCAGCCAGCCTCTCAAGTTTTTCCACAATCGCTTTGTCAAGCATCTCTTCCTCCTTTCTTCAACTGGGTATTTTATGTAGCCTAAGGAATCATCCACTGAAGGTAATACGCCTGCAGGTACACAATCACGCCGACCACGACAGTCAGGAAAATCGAGTGCTTGAGGGTAAAACGGAACAGTGTGCCCTCTTCACCCACCATGCCGCAGGCGGCAGTGGCGACAGCCAGTGATTGGGGCGAAATCATCTTGCCCATGACGCCGCCGCTGGTGTTGGCCGCGCCGGTCAGGATCGGGTTGAGGCCGAGCTGTTCGGCGGTGGCCTTCTGGAGGCCTCCGAAAAGCACGTTACTGGAAGTGTCGGAACCGGTCAGGAAAACACCCAGCCAGCCAAGGAACGGTGCGATGAAGGGAAACCAGTGACCGGTCTTCGTAAAGATCAGGCCGAGGCAGTTGGTCATACCGGATGTGTTCATGACATAGGCCAGGCCGAGCACGGAAGCAACGGTAATGGCAGGGAACCGCATGTCATAAAGGGTTTTTCCGGCCAGTTTGATGACATCGCCGAAGCCGACACCACAGAGCAAAGCGGAGAGGAACGCGGCAATCAGGATCGCTGTGCCGGCGGCGGACATGAAGTTGAAGGTATATTTTGCCGGCAGCTTGATCGGCAGCTGATCGGCAGTTGCTTTGCCCAATGCTTTGAACTGGTCCTTTGTCACCAGTTTGTTCTTCTCAAGATCGTCCTTTACCAGTTTCTGGATATCGGCACCCTTTTTGGCAATGGCATTAAACCCGGCATTACGTTCATCAGTCAGTATGGCGCCTTTACCTGCCAGGCTCTGCTCGACCGGAAGGAACTTCTCTTCCAACCCCTTCAACTCGTTCAGCATGGTGATGGCTCCGGCAAGCTTCGACTCGGTCACAGGCAGTGCGGCTATCAGTTTGTCCGCTTCAGCGGTAACAGCAGCAATTTTTTTCAGACCGTCATCAGGTTTGGAAACTTTCTTGACAATCATGTTGTCGAGACCGGCAACGGTAATAACCACTTTGCTCTTATCGAGTTCGGCTTTGATTGAAGGAATGCCCCAGAGCAGAACCATCACGGTCAAAGCCAGATAGGGGGACCATGCGCGCAAAACCTCAGAGGCGGAATAGTGGTGCTGCTCCTTTAACCCGGTATGTGTTTCATGATCAAACACATAGGTTTCTTTTGGCTGCCACACCTGCAGCAACGCTACAAGGGCAACCATTGATGCCAGTGATGCGGTAATGTCGGGCAGATAAGGGCCGAGGTAGCTGGCAGTGGCCCACTGGGAAACCGCAAAAGTCACACCGCAGACGATAATGGCCGGCAGAACCTCGATAGTCTTTTTCCAGCCGACCATGATCATGATGACATAAAACGGGATCACTACAGATATGAACGGAAGCTGGCGGCCGACCATAGTGGAGAGTTTCATCATGCCTTCATCGCCATAGCCCATAACACCGGCCAGAGCAACTACCGGAATTCCGATGGCCCCGAAGGCGACAGGAGCGGTATTAGCGATCAGGCAGACACCGGCAGCATAGAGAGGGCGAAAACCGAGGCCGACCAGAGTTGCACCGGCTATGGCTACCGGTGTGCCGAAACCGGCTGCACCTTCGATGAAGGCGCCGAAGCAGAAGGCGATCAGCAGTGCCTGGATACGACGGTCACCGGTCACGCCGGCCAGCGAGGCACGGATGATCTCGAACTGACCGCCCTTAACGGTGATGTTATAGAGAAAAAGCGTCGTGATAACAATATAGAAGACCGGGAAGAGGCCAAAGGCAGCGCCCTGCGCGAATGCGAGGCCAGCCAGTTTGGCAGGCATTCCCCATATGGCAATGGCAATACCCAGTGCCGATGCAACGGCCAGAGGCCCTGCTTTGTGCGCCTTCATCTTTAATACAGCAAGACAGACGAAGATGACTACGAGTGGTATGGCGGCAATAAGTGCCGACAAGCCGAGGCTGCCTCCTGCTGGGGTGTACGTTTGAATCCAGGGCATGATGTCTCTCCTCTCAGTTGGTAAATTTGTAATACCAATTATCAAATACATAAAACGGTGTCAAGTATTTTTTTTGTTTACAAAAAAAATATATCACCATTGAAATAGTGATTTCTGGTTATGACATGTAATATGGTTATGCAAATTTGAATTCTGCCGATGCTTGGGATAGAGGAGTAAGAAGTGTCTGAAGCGGGAGTTGTTAAACGGCCACGAAACTACATTTCAACCCGGGTAACGACACCCTGCAATTTGGCCGCCGGGAGTTTGTTGAACTGCACGAAGTTGGGGGTCAACTTTTTGAGAGTAGAAAACACCTTCCAGACCGGGTTACCGGTAGCGATGTCCTCAATGCCGTAGAAAATGACCTTCTCCACAATGCCATTGTCCTTGAGCAGCTGTTCAATATCGAATAATACCATGTAGCCTGCCTTGATCTCAAAGGCATCCAGTCCGGTCCCGAGTGCGGACGTAAGACTGCTCTCCAGACCGTAGGGCTCATCGGTGCGGATTATCGATATCAGGACGTTACGCTCGTAGATGATGTTAGAGCGAATGGTGCAGTGCACCAGATAGGGGGGGATAGTGTTCCATTCTTTTACAAAGAACAGACCGGTACCGGAGATGTGTCCTTTTCGATAAATCTGTTCGTAGCTGATCAGGTAGGTTTCCATGTCAAGCGGACGTAACGCCTTGTAGAGAGCCCGCTGCCCCTTGGTCCAGATCAAAATTGCAGCTAGAGGTATGGATGCCAGAATCAGAGACCAGTAGCCTCCATGCGGTAGTTTGTAGAGGTTGGAAATAAGGAAGGCAAAATCCACCAGTGTGACGAACAGGGCAACAGGCACTTTCCATTTTTTGGTTGTGCGGGCAAAAATCATTACCATCATAACGCCGGTTATGGTCATGGTACCGGTAACGGCCAGGCCGTATGCGGCCGCCAGATTTTCTGACTTCTGGAAAATCAGCATGATCATGATTACCAGAGCAAGCAGAATCCAGTTTACGGCGCCGATATAGATCTGGGATTTGAGCTGGTGAGAAGTATAATCAACCTTTAAGAGCGGCAGGATGCGAGTGGTGATTCCTTGATATACGATGGAGAAGACACCACTGATAAGCGCTTGTGAAGCGATGACAGTAGCCATGATCGTTAATATCAGGAAGGGAATGTAAAACATGGCTGATTGCGATTGTACCATGCCGAACAGGATGTTTTTTGCATCGGGATGGGTGATTATGAAAGCTCCCTGTCCCAGATAGTTGATTACCAGGGCAACAAAGACCAGATACCAGGCGCGTTTGACCGGTTTGCGCCCAAGATGCCCCATGTCGGCGTACAGCGCTTCTCCTCCGGTCGCACACAGGATCACTTCGGAGAGAACAAAGAAACCGGCCATTCCGTTTTTTGCCAGGAAGCCGATTGCATAATGGGGGCTGATCGCCGCAAGAATGCCGGGAAACGAGACAAGGGCGATGATCCCGGATACCGTCAGGGCGGCAAACCAGACTACCATGATCGGCCCGAAAGCTTTTGCTACCTTGTCAGTGCCCTTGAACTGAAAAACAAAAAGGAATACGGCAATAACAGCGGCTATCAGAATCAACATCGACTGGCTGAGACCGCTCAGAGAGGGGATCAGAAGGGCACCTTCCACAGCCGATAGTATGCTGATGGCAGGAGTGATGACGCCGTCTCCCAACAGGAGTGCAACCCCAAGATAAGAGAGAAAGGTAACAAAAACCATCTGCCGCCCCGGTTTGATCATGCGCACCAGGATCTCGCGCAGAACGATGGTACCGCCTTCACCTTTACGGGAGAGGCTCATGGCCAGCAGGGCGTACTCGATGTTCACCAGAATCATCAGAGTCCAGATGATCAGGGAGATGATGCCGAAAACGTTTTCCTGGGTTGGTTTGGTCAGTGCGATGATGACGGTGAGGGTATAAATCGGGCTGGTACCGATGTCGCCAAACACCAGTCCCATCGATTTGATGACGCCGCCCCAGTAAGAGTCGGCTTCGTCATGCTTCATTATGAACCTCCGATGTTAATAGAGCGTACTTATACACCGGTGAGCTGCTGTTCTCAATCAAAATAGCTTCTATCACGCTCAAAGGTTTCAGTGAACACTTCCAGCATTATATCAAGCTTTTCCTGGTCTATTTCCAATGTCACAGCAGGAACTGAGTCAATAATATTTAATTCCGGGTCGGGTTGTCGGATTCCGATACCGGTTTTGCGACAAAACATGTCGGAGAGTCCAGCCACACAGGTCAGTTTTATGGAGTATTGGTCTTCATCCGACTTGAAAATAAAATCGTGATGATTTGCCACTGTATTGATGATTGAATCAGGGAAATTCCACTTGTGCATGACCAGAGCCCCGACTTCGGCATGTGAATACGGGTAAACCTTCTGCTCGGCATCGGTAAAAGAAACCCCATCATTATAACATATTTCCATGACAGAATGAAATTTCCTGTTATCAAGAAAATTCATAATGTTTTTTCCGATATCATGAAATAATCCGCAAATAAATGCTTCCTCACCACTAACACTATCTGTTTCTTTAGCTATTATCCGTGCAGCCAATCCAGCACCAAAAGAATGTTCCCACAACATTTTTTCTGTAAGCCCGAATGGCTGATAGACTTGTTTCGCAGATGCGGCTATAACAAGACTTTTAAGTGTGTTAAGCCCCAAAACCATAACAGCATGAGGCAAAGTGTTGATTTGGCGGGCACAGCCATAGAAAGTTGAGTTTGACATTTTTAATACACTGGCTGAAATAGACGCATCCGAAGCTACTACTCTGGAAATTTCGTCTACCGAAATATTCTCACATTCGGTCAGCTCTATTATTTTTGTGGCAATGACAGGTATAGTTGGAAGGGTATCAGCATTCTTAATAAAATATTCCAATTCTGGGTTCATATTTCCATTTCCCCTTTCAGGAATTGAAGATTCTAAGTGGTGCGAATTCATAGTGTTGAAAATGGCTTAGTATTTTTACAGAGATTTTATTGGGTGATTAACGGTCAATCGTGTTATCCTGACGATGGTATATGTATAAGTCAAAAAGAGAGGATACATCAATGAACGCAACCATCATTCACAAATCGAACGTCAAGAGCAGCGTACTGGATGAGTTAGTCAACGAATTGCCGGCCATTATCGCAGAAGAGATGCAGGTAGCCGGCGGAAATCTGGCACTACTCAAGCCGAAACAAGTTTCGCTGGAATTTACTCAGGCAAGCCCCCGTGATATCGGTTCTGACATAAGGATTATGGTTTTCGCCCGGAACAACGATCCGCGGACATCAACGGAAAATCGCCGGGCACAGGCGATCCTTGATAAGGTTATTGCATTGATAGCCAAATCTGACGAGGAATGCTCTGTTGACATCCGCCTGTATCTTCTGGAGATTGGTGCGGCTGAGCATTTACTGAGCTAGCAATATGATTGATGAACATGCTAAGCATACAAAACCATGTTGCAGTAAATAGTTTCAGCGAGTTATAGCACAACAATATTAACAATCAATTAGTTTATCTCCATATAAAAAAGAGCCACCCGTTTATGAGCGGCTCATCGTTCACTTTATTAAGAATTATATAACCCCGTCCTTTGGGCGGGGATTCAGTCATCGCTTACTTAAAATATCGCTGGACTGCTGTACCGGATCAACTTTCTGACAGTGCTAAAGCTTGGTAGGACTGCAAAGATTTTCCTCGTTTTTAGCAGCACGTCCACAGTTTTTACAAACGTATGCCGGATCTTTCACCAGTTTTTTCACTTTTTCCAGATCGTCCTTCAACTGGCAAATGTGTTTATCATGTCCTTCTCTGCAATTCCCCATAGCACAAATCCTCCTTTTTTAGTGTAGTCTGGCTAATGCTATCATATCAGTCGTGAATCTGCAAGTGCAGGTAAACGGTCGGGTCTAAGATATAGAAATGTGATTTTTATAGTCATGGTCTGACTATGATCAGTAATTGTTTTACAGCTCCTAAGCGCAGACAGGATTACATTTTCTGTGAATACTCTGTTGAACCAAATAATTGGAAGCGCCAATGGTTACCTCTATCTTGAGTTGGTTTTTTATGCCATTTCAAATATTGACACCATAAAACAATTGGTCTAATATGCCAAATATGAAAGCGACTTTTAAAACCATCACAATCAAATCACATGAACAAACAATGGACGAATTTGCTGCAATTTGTGACGCAGCAATCAAAGGGGAAAAAGTCAAATCGGAAGAGCCACAATACACCTTCTCCAGCTTTGAGGCATTCCGCAAGGCCATGACCCCACTGCGCTTTGCCCTGCTTAAAGTCATTCGTGAAAATCAGCCTGAATCTATCAAAGAGCTGGCTGCTATCACGCACCGAGATATGAAAAACATATCTGAAGATGTAAAAATACTTTTGGATATGGATCTTATTGAAATGGAAAAACATGGCAAAAACAAAGCACCCAGATTGCATTACGACGGGTTTAGGCTTGAGGTTGCAGTTTAAAATCGTCACGGGGAACGAAACAAAGCGAAACACGTCGGCATTCTGTTTGGCGCTGTAACCTGGCCAAAGGAACAGGACATCGCTCCAGAAACCCTTCTTGCTGAAATGCTGCCTGTCTACCCAAATAACTGACATCTGGAAACAAAACTTCCAACCAACAGCAGCACCGGTCGGAGGGGAAAAGCTCCCATCGCAGGTGTGCCTTTCCACGTTGGCCAAAACGAAAGGTTTAACAGATGAACTATGAACAGGCACAAGTATCATGCCCAAGGAGGCTTTCCATAAAACCCATACTCTTTCTGGCCGCACTTTTTTTACTGTTAATGTTATCACCCTGCCAGGCAGGATTTTTTGATGAATTTTCCAGGATACTCCAGCCTCAAACCGAGCATCAGATTTCTCTTGATGACAGTACAATTGTCAAAGGCCTCAAGGAGGCTCTGGCCACCGGCACAGAGCGGGCTGTTGCCGTAGTAGCCAAGACTGACGGATATTTTGGTAATCAATTGATCAAGATCCTTCTCCCCGATAAAGTCCGGCAGGCGGCAGATGTCATCGGAGCATTGGGGTATCAGAAACAGGTTGACGAAGTCGTGCTGACCATGAACCGGGCCGCAGAGATGGCGGCGCCAAAAGCTGCCGGTTTCTTTGGCGATGCCATCCGTCAGATGACCGTTGAAGATGCAAAAAAAATTCTCAGCGGAGAGGGTACGGCAGCAACCAATTTTTTTGAAAGTAAGACCCGTTCGCAGCTCTTCGCGGCTTTCAAGCCGACTGTAGCCACAAACATAGATAAGACAGGAGCTACCCGCGCCTATAAAGAGATGATCGGCAAGTACGATGTCTCTCCATTGGCTGCCCTGGCAGGTGTCCCTTCCCTTGACCTTGATACATATGTGACCAACAAGGCGCTTGACGGTCTTTTCAAAATGGTCGCGGAAGAAGAGAAGAAAATCAGGACAAACCCAGCAGCCCGAACCACTGACATCCTGCGGAGGGTTTTCGGCAGCAAGTAAATTGGATTATGAAGGCTTTGATTGCCAACTCTATCTGTTGTTTCAGGTTGCTCATGGATATTCCTTTTAAAAAACTTGAAGTCGCACTTTGCGACTTCAAGTTTCGTTATAGCGGCAACCCGAGTTGCACCTTAATAGTCCGTTCCACCTGTTTCATATCCTTGTTGCTGATGCTCCCGGCACAATTCTGAAGCCGCTGTTTGTCGACAGTGGCGATCTGATCGGCCATTGCCTTGTTTTCTGCGTTGTTAAAAGTTACAACAGCTTCGCTTGGGTAGCACTTTCCGGTATTGCTGGTAAGAGGAATGACTTGAACGCGATTGAGATGGGTATTTGCGGAGTTGTTACTGACTATGACAGCCGGTCTGATTTTTCTGGTTTCAGAACCAAGCGAAGGCTCAAAATTTACCCACCAGACTTCACCTCTTTTCATTGGTACAATCCCCCACAACAGCATTTGACCACTCCAGAGCATCTTTTTCCCGGACTGAGTCAGCCGCCATCTCACTATAGGCGGCATCAAGGTCATTACCTTTAAGCTGAGATTTGACAAGATTCTCAATAAATTTGCTTATATTACCACGGCCAATAACTCTGCATAACTCGTCGTACACCAGTTCATTCAAAGATATTGTCAGCTTTTTTTGCATGATTGCATTCTCCTTTCATACTACCTACCACCTACCGATCAGATAATACGTATACTACCATTTAAGCTTTGTTTGAATCCAGCATATTTTATCACCAACCAGGTAATCAGATCAAAACATGCATCGAGCAGAATCGGGCGGATCGGAGGCCAAAACATCTTTTTTCCTAGTAAATTTTTCTTACGGAAAAAGCCAAAAAGGGTCTTGATCCGCCCGATTCTGTCCGAATGGTTCAAATGAAGCTAAACCACCCCGTCACCATAATAAAAGGAGACTCACACATGGCATACATCGTAACTTTCATAGAGCAGTGTAGACGACTGACTGCGGAGAAATCTGCACCGACTGAAAATAACTGCCTGCTTGCCAGAATAACCAAATGGCAGCGTGAAACCCCGCTAGCTCCGTTTTACTCAATGCATCAACTCATGGGGATCTTCAACACCCCGGCGCGGTTCCTTGGCCCTCAATTATCGGCAGCAGGATGGACAAAAAAACACACTTATAGAGTTAATCAACCAAGCGCTCGTTTCTGGGTGCCACCGACAAGGAGAATATAATGAGACACGAATGCCGAAAGATAAACCCGAATATTGCTGCAGTACCATACATTAACTTTACCCCAATCTGCGGAGTGGCTGACAGAAGATGCTTTCAAGAATGTTATTCTGCTGTTGTGGACGAATGCGACGGTCAGTTCCCGGTATGTTCGCAGTGCAGTAAAATAAGCGTTGAGTGCCCGACTATCTCACCTCCTGAGAGGCCTGCAGGTAGAGTATCAGCAGAAGAGATGAAATGAAGTGACAGCCACTCCCTGCTTCGGTGGGGAGTGGTGTATTAGAGCGAATTATTAGAATCCTTGACAATGATAATAACAGCGTATACGGTTCATCACGCTGCAATCATCCGCACACGATCCGGAGTCTTCGATGCTGCGAAACCTCATTGCCCTCGCTGTATCCCTGCTGCTCACGCAACCGCTCCTGATATCTTATATCCAGACTGCCGAAGCAGCACCTAAGAAGAAACCTAAAAAAACTTCGAGCACTGATAATGACCGCAGTTTGGCCGTTGTCGATAAGAACCGCGACGGTCGTAAGCGTGTGGCTCTGGTGATCGGCAACGGCAGCTACCGCTACACCGACAGCATGCCGAAGCTTGCCAACCCGGCCAACGACGCCGACGACATGGCCGCTGCCCTGCGGCGGTTCGGGTTCGAGGTCGTCGCCAGGAAGAACCTGTCCAAAGAGGAGATGGACGAAGCCATCACCGACTTCGGCCGCAGGATCGCCAACAGCGACGCGGCGCTCTTCTACTACGCCGGCCACGGCCTGCAGGTCAAGGGACAGAACTACATGGTGCCGGTGGATGCCAACATAGACTCGGAGGCCAAGGTTCCATACCGGACCGTCAACGTCAACCAGCTGCTCGAAGAGATGGACAGCAGCAAGAGTCGGGTCAACATCGTCATACTGGACGCCTGCCGCAACAACCCGATCAGTGGCAAATTCAGAACCGGCGGTACCCGTGGCCTTGCGCCCCCCTCCACCATGCCCAAAGGGACCGTTGTCGTCTACGCCACCGACCCCGGCAACGTGGCTGCCGACGGCAGCGGAAGGAACGGCCAGTTCACCGCAGGGCTGCTCACCGCCTTCAAGGGGAACGACCTGACCCTCGGGGGTGTGCTGTACGCCGCCAGCAGGCAGGTTCAGGAGGCCACCGGCCATCAGCAGACCCCCTACATCAATGGCCCTGCCACGGTTCAACGCGACTTCTCCTTCATCTCGCCATCGGAAATGACCGACCTGAAACCTCAGACGCTGTCCCAGCCGTTACCGGCGGCAGAACCAGCCAAGCAAGCGCCCCGCGCATCCGACAGCCTGGATGACATGCTCTCCCGCGCCAAAACCATAGAAAAAGAAAAACGAGAACGCCTGGAACTTATAAAAGCCGACCTTGCCAAATACGAAGAAATAATCGCGTCCCCTATGGGAGCAGAACTTAAAGCTGCGGTCTGGAAAGCCCTGGTAAACAGGTACCCCGAAGCTGCCAGCGCCACGCAATATGACACAACAGCCTTCCTGTCCGCGCTGGGGCTGGCTATGGACAACGGTACTTTCATCACTGTTGAACAGAAACGAAAGCAACTAACGGGAGAATTTGTCACCGTTTCTGCAGGTTGTTTCAATGCAAACAGCTCTCAGGTATGTCTTGACGCCTTCAGAATCGGCAAGTACGAAGTTACGCAGGGGCAGTACAGACGCATCATGGGGAGTAACCCCTCCAGTTTCAGCAGTTGTGGCGATGACTGCCCGGTGGAAAAGGTGAGCTGGGATGATGCTCAGTCATTCATCAGCAGGCTCAACAGCCAGACCGGCGGACATTTCCGTCTGCCTACCGAGGCGGAATGGGAATACGCCTGTCGCAGTGGTGGTAGAAATGAAGAGTATTGCGGCGGCAACGATCTGGACGCCCTGGCCTGGTACTCAGGCAACAGTGGGTCGAAGACCCATCCGGTGGGGCAGAAACAGCCAAATGGCCTGGGAATCTACGACATGTCGGGCAATGTATGGGAGTGGGTTCAAGACTGGTACGGCAACAACTACCCGAGCAGCGGCAACAATCCCGGCGGTGCTTCATCGGGCTCTATCCGCGTGAATCGCGGTGGCAGTTGGGGCAGCAATGCCGAGTACGCGCGTGCGGCGAACCGTGGCCTCAATTCGCCCGGCATTCGCGACTACAATCTTGGCTTCCGCCTTGTTTCCCCAGTCCAGTGAGCTAAGTCACAGCGCAGGCGGGTGGATGCAACGGAGGGTGAAGCGGAGTGGAGCCGAAGATTGTCACGCGCCTTCATGTACGCCGGAACAGACACGGTACTGGTAAGCCTCTGGAGCGTAGCCGACGAATCAACCTACAAACTCATGGTCAAATTCTTTGAAGGAGTAAACGGCGGCAAAGACAAAATGACCGCCCTGAAGGATGCCAAGAACTACCTGCGTACAAACGGCTATTCCAACCCATACTTCTGGGCACCGTTCATTCTGATTGGAGAAGCGGAAAGCAGTCATTGATCTGATTGCTGGAAGCGATTAACTGAAATAAAATAATTAGCAATCGAGATAGTAAGTTGGCTGACATGGAGCGAATACCATCTAAGGAGTCTTTATGGCGCATTCAGAACTACACTACCCCTCCCCCATAACCGGCGAGCGGACACCAGAGTCAACCAACTATTTGCAGATACTCCCCTTTGCCACTGACCCAATCCTCGCCCGTCAGTTTTTGATGATCGACGAGGACATTGTCGGTAATATCCGCTTTGGCAAAATCTTGGAGATCCTTGACAAGGTGGCGGAAAATACCGCCCTGGCTTATGTTCACTGTTTTTATCCGGACGCCCGGGTTGTTACCGCGGCGATAGACAGCATCGTCCTGCGATCTCTGTCTGACACCACGCAGAATCTGCTCTTCTCCGCCAAGATCAACTATGTTGGGAAAACATCCATGGAAGTTGGTATTCGCGTGGAACACGTCGGGCCTTGTCCTTGCCATGTAGCCAGCTGTTACTTCACTATGGTTGCCAGGTCGACCACCGAGGCAAAAAGCTTGGAGTTACCACCACTAGCTTACCCGACCCCTGACGCACAAAAACGCTTCGACAAAGCCACTGCCAGAAAGCAGGAATACCGCAAGAGCCTGGAAATCGCAGAACAGATGCCGTCACTTGAGGAATATCTCTTCCTGAAAAGACTGCACAAGGAACAGGAGTCGCCAGATTTTTCTGGCCTGCGCGCCAGTAAACTGGTAGCAGAATCTGTCGGCCGGGCCTACCCGGAACAAGAGAATGTCCCCAAAACCATCTTTGGTGGTCATCTTATCCGGCGTGGCTATGAGCTCTCCGCTATTGCTGCAGATATGGTTGCCACCGACCGCGCTGTCCCAATCCGTGTTAATCGCATCAACTTTGCCCAGCCGGTAATGCTCGGAGATCTACACCATTTCACTGCCAGAGTGGTTTACACCGGCAAGACAACTATCGCCGTCCAGTGCGATATAGAGCGAATCAGCCGTGACCGCAGCGTCCGGGCCATGAGCAACTCCTGCTTGTTTACCTTCCAGAATGTTGGGCCAGACCTAGAGACGAAACCGGTGCCTTTTATCTATCCAGCGACCTACGCGGAAGATGAAAGATTTTTGAATGCCTATCGGCAGCGGATAGATTGACTTAGGGATGCAGTAATTGCTGATTTACCGTTTAACCAGCCTGTCGGACGCTGACCGTGCGGAAAAGACCCCGCACGGCAGGTCAACAGGGCACCCCGTTGGGCGATGAAAAGAAAGAAAACAAAGAGCGAATTTGAACCAGAGAAAATCTAAGAATTTCAGAACATTATGACCATACTTACGAGTCGAATAATTTTGGGCATTGAGGCGCTTGTCATCGGAATTCCTTTGAGCTCGCTTTTTGTTTACGCCCTTTAGCCTGTAATGATTCATGACGCTTTCTATTACTACTTATCTCAAACCGGTGATAAGGGAGCAGGTCTCCAAATAGGATTCCAAGTGAAACGAATTTTGCCAGTTTTAGGCCGGAGGGTTTTGGCTGATATTGAATAATGAAAAATTGAAGTGAAATAAGGGTGCCACCGGGGGATAGTGGGTTTTCTCATGCATGGAGAGCTGGGGTAAGGTGTTCAGCTGTGAGGTTGCAACGGCAAGGGCGATTGAATATTCAGGTGCCAAGTATTGAGATGATGAAATCGGAGGGGTAGCAAGGGCAATAGATACCATACTAAATACCATACCAAATTATTTTCAATGCAAAAGGGTTACAGCTTATCACTGTAACCCATCGTTTTTAATGGCGGAGAGGTAGGGATTCGAACCCTAGGTACGTTTCCGTACACCTGATTTCGAGTCAGGCACCATCGACCACTCGGACACCTCTCCTTAAACGGTGAGGGAACTTACCTTATTTTTTTAGAAAACTCAAGGGGGTTGGATTTGATTTCTGATGTGGTATTTGTCTATAAGGGATTTTTCTATGCTAAACCGGTAGAGTAGCGGCAGCAGAGCCGCCAGAAAAATAATGCCGCATCCCAGCCATTCAATCAGGTTAAGACGCTCACCCAGGACGAAATAACCGGCCATCAGACTCCATACCGGGTCGAGTGTATAGACCAGACCGGCCCGGGTGGGGGTGACGTAGCGTTGGTAGATGTTCTGCAGAGTAAAGCAGAATACCGTGGGGAATATTGCACAATAGACGACTGACATAACAGCGGCAGGCGTGACACTGAACGAGGGGACGGGGAGAAGCAGTGAAGCGGCTCCGGCCATGGCCGCTACAGTCGCAAACTGCACCAGCGACACCAGATAGACATCATCGTTTTTGAGAACTTTGGAAACGGTGATGATATGACAGGCTATCAGCAAGGCACATATGGTAGAAACCAGATCGCCCCGGTTGAAACCCTGCTCGCCGCCTGAGGCCAGCAGCCAGATTCCACTCACCGCAAGGGCTATTCCGGCCATGTTGACCCGCCCTACCTTGTCGCGCCAGACTATTTTAGTGATTAACGGTATAAAGAGCACGAACAGGTTGTTGAGAACACCGGCCCGTGAAATACTGGTGCCCTGGATGCCGAAGACAAAACTCAGGTTGGTAAGCCCCAGTGCAATCCCAACGGTCAGACCGCGCTTCAGGATGCTTCGGTCCATCGTCTTCAACCGTGGGGCAAAGGCGAGCAGCATGATCAAAGTAGCCAGGCAGAACCTGACCAGTACAAACAGTTGCGGCGGGATGGTGCTGATGCCGATCTTGGTAAAGAGAAAACTGGCCCCCCAGAAAAAGGTGGTCAGTACCAGGAAGAAGTATATTCTGGCTGTGGCGGGCGGCGAGGCTTCAGAACTGTTCATGTATTACCTGACGATGAAATGAGGGATCGAATGTATTATTGCACTATAGCATGCTATTGAAAATATTCGGCCCTCCAATATAAGCATTTGTGACATATTTCAAATATGTGTTATACAGGTGACTGCGGGACAAACGATGATGATCGATCCGTTGCATGTTAATCAAACTTACAGGGGAAGAACACCATGACAACACAGAGCAGGAGTTTGAAGAATACCCGGCCCGATTACGACAATCATTTCAAGCGGATCCTGGAGAGTGGGAGTAATGAGAGCAATCCCCTGTTTACCGAGTACCGTCTTCTGCATGATGAATACTGTGCGCTCAAGCGTCGCTTTGATCTGTTGAACAAGGAAAAACATAATTTACAGACACAGATGACCGAGATGAACCGCTCTCTCGAGCTGTCAACCAGAATTGACCCGATGACAGGTCTGGCGAATCGGCGTGACATCATGGAAAAAATCGAGCGCGAATTCAGTCGCTCAAAACGTCACCAGCGAACGTTTTCAATCATGCTTGTCGACCTGGATAATTTCAAGGCGATTAACGATACCCATGGGTATAACCATGGTGACGATGTGCTGGTTGAAGTGGCACTGGTCCTGAGAGGGTGTGTCAGGAATGAAGATGTCTGCGCCCGATGGGGTGGGGAAGAGTTTCTCTTTCTGCTGACGGAAACAACACTGGATGGCTCCGTAACACTGGCGAAGAAAGTTCTGGAGGCAATATCAATGACGGAATTCAAGGCTCAACACCCCGGGATTCGCATTACAGCCAGTATCGGTCTTTGCGCGCATCTTCCGGGTCAGTCGCTCCAAATCTGTATATCCCGTGCTGACCAGGCTCTCCAGCAGGCCAAGCAGGAGGGTAAAAACCGCCTGGTTGTTGCAGCCTGATCCTGTGTAAGCCATGAGAATGTTATGACAACGCCCTGGGCACGCCTCTTCGGGTACAATAAAGATAATCAGTCGGATGATATATCAACGATTGAACTTCTGTCGCGCGTCCCGATATTCAGAGAATTGAGCAAGCGCGAACTTGCCGCTATCGAGCAGATTCTGCATCATCGTGAGTACGTTCAGGGTGAAATCATCATCAGGCAGGGTGAGCAGGGTGTCGGAATGTATATCGTACACCATGGCAAGGTCGCGGTTATTTCAGAACCGGATCAACTGCAACTGTTCGAGATGAAGGATGGTGATTTTTTCGGGGAGGTCGCGCTGCTTGACGAGACCCCCCGCTCCGCAACAGTGATAGCAAAAACTGATTGCAGTGTCTTCGGATTCTTCCAACCCGACCTGTTCGGCCTCATCGCGCGTGATTCCCGCCTTGGTGTCAAAATTGTGCTGCGAGTCGCCAGAATTGCCTGTCAGCGTCTGCGTCAGGCTAATGACCGGGTGCTTGCGCTGACAGCAGAAGTAGAGTCTCTGAGGAGTTCCGCTCCCGGTGAAACGAGTTGAGGGAGTGATGTCTTTCAGGCAGACACACCATAAAATCCAGCTTCTTGCACTCTTCGCCGGGGTCTTTCTGCTGAGTCTGATCCTGTATGCCGGACGCGTTGCCGAAATAGTGATAGTTGCCGCATTGCTTGCGTATCTTCTGGACCCGGTTGTGACGGCCATCGAAGTCAAGGGCGTTTCGCGCTCTCTCGCGACATCTCTCATGATGTTGTTAATTACAATCATCTTTGTACTGTTCTGGTACACTGTCATACCTATTGCGATTGATCAGTTCCGGTCGCTGCAGGCTGGAGCGGGAAACACGCAGGCCTCGAAGGCGATTGCAAATCTTGAAGGCATGGTTCGAAAACATTTCGAAGTATTCGGACTTGGGAACATGAGCCTCACTGACGAGTTTGACAGATTCAAAGCCGAACTTGTCCGGAAAATCCCCGATTTTATTGTCAAGGATTCCATTTCGCTTCTGCTGAGCTTTGTGATGATCCCGTTCGTCATGTTTTTTATTTTGAAGGATGGCCGGATATTCAAGAGATATTTTATCAGCCTTGTTCCGAATCGATATTTTGAATTCACTCTTGACCTGTTGTACAAAATGGAGATCCAGCTAGGAAACTACCTGAGAGGACAGTTCATTGATGCCATGGTGTTCGGAGTGCTTGCAACGGCAACACTCTGGGCGCTTGGCGTGCCGTATTTCTTTTTCATCGGATGTTTTGCCGGTCTCGCCAATCTTATTCCTTTTGTGGGGCCGTTGGCCGGCGCTCTGGCCGCCCTGATTGCCGTGGTAATTGAACAGGGTGACATTGCCCGTGGCGCCTATGTGCTGATAGCATTTGCCGTTCTCAAACTGGTGGATGATTTCGCTATTCAGCCGCTGGCGGTTGGCAGGCACGTAGATCTGCATCCGATGATCATTGCGATAGCGATCATTGTCGGTGGGCATCTTTTCGGGATCCTCGGCATGCTGCTTGTTATCCCGTGTCTGGGGTTTCTTAAAGTCGTGCTGGAGGAGAGCATTGAAACCTATCGAAGGTACCGGTTCGATTGAGAAGGGAAAGAATTGCCGTGACTGTTCTCACCAGATTCTATGTCCAGAACAACTTCCATCCCGGCCGATTTCAGGCAGCCATTATTTCAGTCGAATCAGGGCGCAGGAGCGCGGAGCCGATCGCCCCGATCAGCGCCACCGCTGCGGCAAGCAGGTAGGCTGGAGCGAATGATCCTAAAAAGTCGGCCATGGCTCCCGCCACGCTCGGAGCAATGGCCTGGCCGATGCCGAAGAACAGAGTGATGAATCCGAGAGCGGCCGGGGCGAGGCGCGATCCGAGGATGTCGCCGCATGTGGCCGCCATGATGGCAGGGATACTCCAGGCGGTAAGGCCGAAGAGAACCGCAGCTATGGTGAATCCGGCCGGGTCCGGCCAGAGCGCAAACAAGGCAAAGGCTGTGGCGTGGATCGCGTAGACCGTAATGAGGGCACGCTTGCGGCCAATGATATCGGAAACCAGTCCCCACGCCACTCCACAGAACATACTGGCCCATCCCATAGTCATGAACAGGGCGCCTGCTGCTTCACGGGAATAACCACCTTCACTTACAAGCCGCTTGATAAAAAATGTCATGAAAATGATGTAGGAAAATCCGTTTGCCATGTAGACCAGGCCGAGTCGCCAGACCGGGAGTGAGCGGTAGACAAGCCCCCATGCCAGACCGGTTGAGGCTCCGGTCGGAGTTGCACGGTCAACCGGACTGACGCTGATACGTTGCCGGATGAAGAGGAAGGATATCACCGCAATTATCAGAGTTGCGGCTCCGTAGGCAAACCAGCAGACCCGCCACCCGATTGTGCCATATGCGGCAACCAGGCGGGGCACGAGGGGGCCGACGATTATGAGTCCCAATGACGATCCTGTTACGCCGATTCCAGCAGCCAGGCCGCGGCGTTTGGGTGGAAACCATCCTCCCCACATTCCCATGACCGCCACGTTGGCGGCGCCGCTGCCAAAACCGGTCACTCCGCGCCAGGCGGCCGCCGACAGGAAAGAATCTGACAGTCCGGTCATTACCATCCCGGTAGCGGCACATACAAGCCCGGCCACGACCACGCGGCGCGGACCGAACCGGGCGGAAAGTGCCCCGCCGATTGCCGACAGGGTCAGATAACCGGCCAGATTCACTGAGGCCATCATTCCCGCCTGGGTGTTGTCCATGGCAAGACCCAGCTGCATAGCCGGGAGGACGGCGGTATATCCGAACCGCGCCAGCCCGAGCGCCCCCAATACGGCCAGGGTGCCGACTCCAAGAACTACCCAGCAGTAGAAATCTTCGTATGTTCCGGTTTGTCCGTTGCTATGTTCGTTGCTCACGGTTCCTCCACACCTGACAATTGATACTCCACATTTTCCTTGACAATTAAATTGGTATTGAGGTACTTGTTTACAAAATTAGAGACAAACACGCCACTAAAGCAGATCTCAGAGTTGCACTACATCATACAATAAGAAACTTTACAACCGCAAAAGGAGGAGAATACAATGACCGGTACGGACGCAATCATAACGAGGACCGCCCCATTGAACCTGATCGACCATAACCTGATTGACCGCGAGGTAGAGAGCCTCTGTGACGGTATGGTACTTTACGAAAAACGCCCCGCAACCCGTCGTGACGGCAGCGTGGCCGAAGGACTCTACAACGCCTGGATCATTCTCAACAACCCCAGGCAGTTCAACTCCTACACCACCGACATGGTCAAAGCTACCATCCTTGCCTTCCGACGGGCATCAGTCGACCGCGAAGTCAATGCCGTCGTTTTCACCGCCGTCGGCGACAAAGCCTTCTGCACCGGCGGCAACACCAAGGAATACGCCGAATACTATGCCGGCAATCCGCAGGAATACCGGCAGTATATGCGCCTGTTCAACGATATGGTCTCGGCCATCCTGGGGTGCGATAAACCGGTCGTCTGCCGCGTCAACGGCATGCGCATCGGCGGCGGTCAGGAGATCGGCATGGCCTGTGACTTCACCATTGCCCAGGATCTGGCCAACTTCGGACAGGCCGGTCCCAAGCACGGCTCGGCGGCAATAGGGGGTGCTACCGACTTCCTGCCGGTCATGATCGGCTGTGAACAAGCCATGGTATCCGGCACACTCTGCGAACCCTTCTCAGCTCACAAGGCCAACCGGCTCGGCATTATCGCTGACGTAGTCCCCGCGCTGAAGATCAATGGCAGCTATATACCCAACCCGACTGTCATCACCGACCGGATGCTGGACGACTACGGTCGTGTCATCCATGGTGAATTCAAGACCGGTCAGGCTTTCAAGGAAGGTGCCTCGCTGATCAAGGAGGGGACTATCGACCTGAGTCTTCTCAATGAAAAAATCGAGACGCTCTGTTCCAAACTACTGGATACCTTCCCGGAATGCATGACCAAGAGCCTGGAAGAGCTGCGCAAACCGAAGCTGGACGCCTGGAACAGGAACAAGGAGAATTCGCGCGCCTGGCTTGCTCTCAATATGATGAACGAGGCACGTACCGGCTTCAGGGCCTTTAACGAAGGGACCAAAGAGACCGGCCGCGAAATCGACTTCATCAAACTGCGCCAGGGGCTGGCCAAGGGAGTGCCGTGGACTGAAGAGTTGATCGAGAGTTTGATGCCGAGAGCGAAGTGAGGCAAGGGTCAAGGGGGCAAGGGGCAAGGGGCAAGGAATATACATCCTCATTGGGGTCGGGAGATAAGCTTATGAGTAAGATATCGCATCGTTGGGTAATGACTTTAGCGGGTGAACCGTTGTTGAAGGTCGAATTTGATCCATTTCCTCCGGCTGCTGGAGAAGTTGTTGTCGAGGTGGCCGGATGTGGCGTGTGCCACACCGACCTCGGCTTCTACTATAACGGAGTACGACTCAATCATGCTCTGCCGTTGGCGCTCGGCCACGAGATCAGCGGCCGGGTGGTAGCTGTCGGGGCCGGAGCGGAGGGATGGCTGGGCAAGGCCGTGATCGTACCGGCTGTTATCCCCTGCGGAGAATGCGAGCTCTGCAAAACCGGACATGGCACTATCTGCAGAAGTCAGCAGATGCCGGGCAATGACATTCAGGGGGGCTTTGCCACCCATATCAACGTTCCGGCCCGAGGTCTCTGCGTCGTGGATGAGCAGCGACTTGCGTCGGCCGGTCTGGGACTGGCTGATATCTCGGTGGTGGCTGATGCGGTGACCACCCCGTATCAGGCGGTGACACAGGCCGAAGTACTGCCGGGTGATCTGGCCATTGTGATCGGAATCGGCGGTGTCGGAGGGCACGCGGTGCAAGTCGCCAAAGCCTTTGGTGCTACTGTGGTGGCCATTGATGTTGACCAGGTGAAACTTGACGCCATGCTGAATTACGGCGCCGGTTTATCCATCAACGCCCGTCTTGTGCAGGGTAAGGAATTGAAGAAGGCGATTTCTGATTTCGTTAAGGCCAACGGCCTCAAAAGCACCGGCTGGAAAATATTCGAATGTTCCGGTACTGCCGCCGGTCAGGAGACAGCCTACGGCCTTCTGACCCATGGAGCGACTCTTTCGGTGGTCGGTTTCACGATGGACAAGATTGAGCTGCGTCTCTCCAACCTGATGGCCTTCCATGCCAGGGCGCTCGGCAACTGGGGCTGCCTGACCGAACTGTATCCGGCCGCGCTGGATCTGGTGCTGGATAAGAAGATCGAACTGGCTCCGTTTATCGAGCGTCATCCCCTGTCAGAAATCAATACGGTATTTGAGGCGGCACATGCTCACAAGCTGACGCGGCGCGCCATCATGGTTCCGGAGGTATCAGTGATATGAATGAAACCCCTCTCAAAGTCAGGCTGGACGAGGACGGCAAGCTCCTTCGACTGCGCCTTTCCCGTCCCAAGGCAAATATAGTTGATGCCGCAATGATTGCTGCTTTACGGGCCGCTCTTGGCGAACACCTTTCAAATACGCGACTGCGGGCCGTTCTGCTGGATGCGGAAGGGCCGCATTTCAGCTTTGGCGCCAGCGTGGATGAGCATATGCCGGAATCGTGCGCTGACATGCTTCATCAGCTGCACGCGTTGATTATTCAGATGGTCGAAAGTACCGTTCCGATTCTGGTCGTGGTGCGCGGGCAGTGTCTGGGGGGCGGTCTGGAGGTTGCGGCGGCGGGTCACCTCATTTTTGCAGCGCCCGGCTCCATGATGGGACAGCCCGAAGTTAAACTTGCAGTATTTGCACCGGCGGCGTCCTGTCTGTTACCGGAGAGGATCGGTCAGGCTCGGGCCGAAGATCTGCTCTTTTCGGGGCGTTCCATCGGTGCCGAGGAGGCCCACCGGATCGGTCTGGTCAACATGGTGGCCGAAGATCCTGAACAGGCCGCTTTGGCCTACTTCAAGGAATACCTTGCGCCGCTCAGCGCCAGTTCGCTGCGATTCGCGGTGCGGGCTGCCCGTCTGACGGTCAACGAGCGGATAACATCCAAGCTTGCTGCGGTTGAAAAGATGTATCTCGATCAGTTGATGGCAAGCCATGACGCCGTGGAAGGCTTGACCGCCTTCATAGCAAAGCGTCCGGCTGTCTGGGAAGATCGTTGATATAAACAATCTCCGAGCCGAATAGCCTAAAAGGTTCACCTCATGGCGTTCGGCCAATGGGTTTCGCTGGAAACGGCGTTGCGTCCCTTTTGCAAAGGAGACCTGACGGCACAGAATTTATGGGGGCTTTCCATCCAGGGAGGGCCCCTTGGCATTTTGGGATACTTTTTTGAGGAATGGGACTGAGGGCTAGAGATGTATTGAAATAATTATAGATCGAGCTTGTATTCTGTTATCCCGGTTCACACCCGCAAGCGCCGCAGATACAAACTCGCAAGCTGCATTCCTCGCAGTTCGGGTTCTTTGGGTCGCGACCATCAACCGTTTTGCCGCAGGCAGGACAGGTATAGCGGTAGAAAGCGAACCCGCAGTTCCGGCAGACAAGCCTGTAAGGATCTCCGGCCTTGGGAATGATATGAATGGAACCGCAGATCAGGCAGACCGACGCCATCTCCGGTTTGTTTCTGATACCGTCCCGGTGTTTGCGATAGTGTTCGAACAATTTCTTCGCAGTATCTCTGTCTATTGACTCCATAGTATCTCTCCCGGTATTTGCTGACGTACTTATGCAACTTTGTTGCCGGTATGAGAAATACCGAAAAAATCAATGGCTACAACGAAAAAGCTGGTTCATTGACTCAAAGAGTGCCGAAATTATTGGCAGTCATTGCCTGATTTTTGCAGTACGAAATCAAAACAACCTGTAATTACAACATAAATTATTTTGTGGATATTGGCATGCGTTATGTATTCTTGCATATATCGCATCATAAGGGAGGGAAAATGGCACTCATTAGATATTTCACAAAACTTGGCTGCGCAACTTCAGCCAAACAGTTAGAACTGTTGCATCAATCCGGACATGAAGTCGAGATATATGATCTGCTGACGCATCCTTGGCAGCCGGAAGAGTTGACTGATTACTTCGGAGACTTGCCGGTAAAATCATGGTTCAATCCCAACTCTCCCCGCGTAAAATCCGGAGAAATCGATCCGATTTCATATGAATCATCTGGAGCGCTTGCTCTCATGCTTGAAGATCACCTGTTAATCCGCCGTCCGCTTATGGAATCCGGTGGCGTAAAAGTATGTGGTTTTGATCCCGCTCAGGTGCATTCATGGGTTGGTCTGATGTCTCCCGAAGATGCAATTTCAAGAAGCTCTGATTTACAGACTTGCTCACAAACGTTCACAAATACGGAACCGAGGCAACGTCAGTGATTTACCAGCCTACGATCCACTGGTATATTGCCGGAACATTAGTGCAGTAAGTTGTAAACTCCTTGAAAATATACAAACGAGGCCTTTAAGATGAAATGCGACGAGAACAACATTGTTCTCACCGGCAACCTCTGGCTCAACCGGGCCGAGAGCAAATTTCTGGGCGGAGATAGAATTGACCTGCTGGAAAAGATCGACGAACTCGGATCGATCACCAAGGCAGCCAAAGCTGTAGGCATAAGCTACAAGAATGCATGGGATACGGTCAATCTAATCAACAATATGGCGGAAAAGCCGCTGGTCGATCGTCTGACCGGCGGCAAGGGTGGCGGAGGCACAAGCCTCACCGCCGAAGGCAAAAAGGTAGTTAATCAATTCAAAACCATTCAGGAAGAGCACCGTAAATTCCTGGACAACCTGGAAGGCAGGTTCGGAGATACCGACAGCCTGTACCAATTTCTAAGGAGGATTTCCATGAAAGTCAGCGCACGTAACACATTTGCAGGCAGTGTGACAAACATAACCAAAGGCGCAGTCAACGCCGAGGTCATACTTTCCCTCAAGGGCGGCATTCCCCTGATCGCCGTTGTCACCAACGGCGCCATCGACAACCTGGGTTTGAAAACCGGTTCCGAGGCTTACGCCATCATCAAGGCCAGTTCGGTCATTATCGGCACAGACCTGCACGACGCCAAGGTCAGCGCCCGCAATATCTTCTGCGGAACAATTTCCAAGATCATTGAAGGGCCGGTTAATACGGAAGTGGATGTCGAGATCGGCGGCGGCAATGTCGTCAGCGCCGTGATTACTCATGACAGCGCAATAAGACTCGAACTGAAAACTGGTGGCCATGCCTGCGCCCTTTTCAAGGCTTCCAGCGTCATCATCGGAGTCAGTTGATGCAAATCAAAGGGACATCAGCGGTGCTGTCCCTTTTTTGCGGTACATCGTTGTATGCAAATGACTATAACGATATCGGCGTTATCATTCAATCTTCCGGAGATCAATTACAACAAATCTGCTTTGGAGGTACTCCTCTGTGAAAAATGCAATTAAATCGGCAGCAACTCTTTTCTTTCTGATTCTGCTGGCCACTCCCGTATGTGCCGGAGATATCAGACTTTTCGTCGCTGCCAGTCTGAAAGAAGTCATCAACGAACTTTCAGACAATTATTCCAAAAAAAATACCGGTGTAAAATTCCTGAAGAACCACGGCGCTTCCGGAGCGCTGGCCAAGCAGATCGAGAGCGGTGCCCCGTCTGACGTATTCATCTCCGCCAACCTGGAGTGGATGGACTACCTGAAGAACAGGAAGCTGGCCGACTCCTCCAGTATCGGAACCTTTACCTACAATACCCTGGTATTTGCCGGTACGCCCGGCAAGGCGTCATCGATGCAGGAGCTGGTAAAACTGGAGAGAATCGCTATCGGGAGTCCCAGGAGCGTCCCGGCCGGGGAATATGCGGCGGAAGCCATCAAAAAGAGCGGCATTGACAAACTGCTTGATAAAAAGCTGGTCATAGCCAAAGATGTACGGGAATGCCTGTTGTACGCTGAACGGGGCGAGGTAGACGGCGCCTTTGTGTATAGGACCGACGCCCTTCAGGCAAAACAGGCCAGGATACTTTTCACCGTTCCTCAGGAGCTGTATGCGAGGGTTACCTACCCCATGGCGTTAACGGCTGCAGGTGTGAAAAATAAAGATGCAGCAGCGTTTTTTGCCTATCTGTACAGTGATGAAGCGAAGTCGGTACTCACAAAATATGGATTTGCAGTTAAATAGACAGTTCCAAGGCATTCCATGATTCCTTTAGCTTCCACAGATTACGACGCTATCCGGCTTTCGGTTCAGGTTGCGACTGCAGCGACCCTGCTGTCTCTGCCGTTCGGTTTTGCTGTTGCGTATCTGATTACCTTTGTCACATTCCGCGGCAAGTTGCTGCTGGAGGTGCTGGTCAATCTGCCGCTTACTCTGCCGCCGGTGGTGGTGGGCTATTTCCTGCTGCTTCTGCTTGGCAGACATGGCTGGCTTGGCTCTCTGCTGAACGAAGCGGGCATACGTCTGATCTTCACCCTTAAGGCTGCGATCATTGCATCCGCAGTGGTTGGATTCCCCCTGCTGGTGCGTTCGCTGCGCATCGGCATGGAGGGCATTGACCCGCACCTGATAAATGCCTCCCGGACCCTCGGGGCGTGCTGGCACGACACCCTGCTGACGGTAATTCTTCCGCTTTCATTGCCCGGACTGGTGGCCGGATCGTCATTGATGTTCGCCCGCAGCCTGGGGGAATTCGGTGCGACTATCATCGTGGCCGGCAATATTCCCGGTGTTACCCAGACGATTCCACTGGCCATTTACGAGTATGCCAGTTCACCCTCCAGTGAAACAATGGCTTTCTCTCTCTGCCTGGTTTCGGTGGCCATATCGCTGGTTGTGCTCTTTCTCCACGAAATGATGGCTAAAAAAATGGCACGGAGAAACTGACATGCAGCTCTCGATGTCGGTAAAGAAAAGTTTCGGTTCCTTCACCCTTTCAGCCGCCATGAGTGTCTGTGGCGACCGGATCGGTATATTCGGCGCTTCGGGCAGCGGCAAATCGACTCTGGTGAGCATGCTGGCCGGGCTTCTGGAGCCGGACAGCGGAGAAATTGTGCTTAATGGAGAGTGTCTCTACAGCCATACGAAAGGGATCAACCTTCGCCCCGAACAGCGGCGGATCGCCATGGTGTTTCAACAGCACTGCCTGTTTCCGCATCTGAGCGTCAGGAACAACCTGCTCTATGGTTTTAAACGCTGCCGACCCGAGCACCGCACCATCGACTTTGAGACCCTGGCTGATGTGCTGAAACTGGGCGGACTTCTCGACCGTGGCGTCTCCAACCTGTCGGGTGGCGAGAAACAGCGCGTTGCCCTGGGGCGCGCCATCCTGGCCAATCCCCGCCTGCTGCTGATGGACGAGCCGCTTTCGGCTCTGGACGACGCTCTGCGCTTCCAGATCATTCCCTATCTGAAAAGCGTCAGTGAGCATTTCGGCATTCCCTATCTGTTCATCTCTCATTCGTTGGTCGAAATGCGCCTCATGACCGACATGGTTCTGGCATTTGAAAAGGGGAGATTGCTTGAACAGACTACCAGCGAGCAACTTGCGCGTATTCGTATGGGGCAGAGCCCGGTTGGTTATATCAACCTTTTGAAGTTGACCGGCATGACCAAGCGGGACGGTATGTGCTCGTACTGCTGGAAAGGGGGAGAACTGCTGCTGTCGTCTAGCAACCGCGATACCGTCAGTGGTCTGTTCGAGCTCTCTTCAAAGGACATAATCCTCTTCAAAAAGCATCCGGAAGCAATCAGCGCCCGCAATCTGCTGAAATGTACCGTTGCAGGACTCTTTGAAAGTGTCTCGAAGATTGGTGTCGAATTGAAGTGTGGCGATGGGATGCTGGTTGCCGAAATAGTTCCGGATGCCGCCCGTGAGCTGGGGATTGAGAAGGGCGGTATCGTATATATCGCTATCAAAGCCTCGGCATTCCGGAGACTGGCTGCACTGTGAGCAGTATGAAACCGGGCCGGATTGTTTATATTTATCGCCATCACTTTGCGGGAAATATAAGTCCGAAGGTCGCATGGTTCACTCTCAACTCTCCCGGAACCTACATGGTAACCCTGACCTATCCGGCATACGCTATGGACGCATACGATGATGAGATTGATATGTTTCGGTATCAATGAATATACTGTACTCCGTCGAAATATCCGCTGTTGGCAGCTCTGGGGACTTTACAAATAAAGAAGGGAGCAGCCATCATCTGGAACACGATCCGGCTGCTGAGAAGGACTCTATCGCAAGAGTAAAGCCCGTTATTCAAGCGAGCCTTTTGCTGTTGCTCGCAGTCAATCTCAGGGTAACTCAGCTATAGTGCTTCCTCCCGCAACTCCTTTATGTATGCTGACATTCTTGCCGTCAGTCTGTCCCTGATTATAAGCGTGGGAATTGATATAACTCCTGCGTCCCCGCACTGTACGGATGTTACCGAGTTCACTCATTGCCTTCTTGATAAGCCCTTCCTTGACAGGCACCAAAGCACCAGGAGTAATCGGTGTCTGAACCTTCTGCTGCACAAGCTGTGCATTGATGGTCGATACAGCGCCGAGATAATAGGATTGCCGCATCAGTTCTCTGTTTCTATTTGGGAGACTGTCGTTAACATGCTGCTTCATGTAGCTGGAACAGAGCTTTCTTACCGTCCGGTCCAGGTAGGCAAAGGTATAAGACGCGACCTGAACATCAACTCCCACTCCGATGAAGGTCATCTTGCCCTGCGCCGGGTGATGGATTGCCTGACAATCGAATGCACTGCATACCCCTCCTGACAGGTTGCGTACCCACTTAGGCAATGTTTTAGCCACCGTGGTTTCTACCTTATCCGCAGACTGAGGACGTTGTTTCGCCTCCACATCAGCCATTGCCAGATTATGTTCTGATAAGAGCCTCTGTGCATGTGAAGCGGCTAAAGCAGCTTCGTGTTCATTGCTGGAATTGGCCAGTGCCAAAAGCTTTCTTATTTTTTCAATAATCGGATTATTGGCCGGTTTCTCCATAAGAATTCCTTTTCATGGATGTCACGAGGCTTCGGCAGATGCAGGCGACTTTACCTCCGCTTTACTCTCTACAGGAACAGGTGTATCAGCAGGCGCACTCTTTGTTGCCTCTTGATTTGGAGCGGATGCTTGAGTAGCATGTGATGCCGTAGTCTCTGTTGCCGGGACCGTATCTGTTGGTGCTCCTTCCGTTGCAACCTCAGTTCCTGCAACTGTATCGCCCTCTGCTTTAGCAGGCTCTGCTTTAGCACCGTAGCCATCGCCGTACCATCCAGAACCTTTGAGGCTGAATGAGGTTGCGGACACCAGTTTACAGACTTTTCCGCCACATTCAGGGCATTTGTCTGCTGGTGGGTCTGAAAACTTCTGGCGGAGTTCAAATTGAATGTTACAGACATTACAGCGATATTCGTAAACTGGCATTTACTCATCCTTAAAAAAATATTTTCTCGCTTAGGCCAAGTGTTCTGAAGGGATCCGAAGTTGCTAAGCGTCAACGAGTGTAATGGACTTTATCCCACAGTAATATCAATACTTGACTCCCAATAGCCATGAAGATTGCATTTTTGAGATGCAATAACACTGACCTTGCCGGCAGGAGCTGCTTCTTTGGGGATAACAACAGTGAAGGACGCTTTTGGCAGCAAATAACCTTTGGGCTGCATCTCCAGCTTGCCTGCAGGCTCATTGCCAATTGCAAGCTCAATGTTCTGAATCCAATGGGCCGGAATCATACCATGAAGTTTTTCGCCTACAGATACTTCTACCGTAAAGGACTCTCCCGCTTTTACCGTTGAAGGAGCCGATATCACGGGTGCATGGGATTTTTCAAGAGGGGTTTTCTTTGATGGATCTTTTACTCTGTTGATATTCGCAAAGAGTGATTGGTCAACTTTGACCGGAAAATACTGTTCTGCAGAAACCAGTGAGGCACCAAGCCCGGTGGCAATAGAACCAATAGCAGCTGTTTTCAGGAAAGTCCGTCTGTCCATAATTAAGGTCTCCTTTGAATGTGGGCGCTACACAAAAATAGTTCTTAAGCAAAATTATTTGAAAGTGTTTATTATATATACTGCGATTCTCCTGGCATCTTTATCAGAAATAGTCTTCTCGTCAAACCTTGTCATTCCTTCGCCAGGTTTTCTCATGATCCTAACGATCTCATCAACAGTTTTAATGCCATTTGATTTACGATCTTTTTCTGAAAGCGTCTTATTGGGATTAACAATGTTTCCGCCTTCACGATGGCATTCGGCACAATGTTCCTTGAACCCGTCTTCACCGTTTTCCTGCTCAACCGCTCGAGTCGGACTTTCAAAAATGATGTAAACAAGCAGGCAGAGAGCCACTGTAAGCATCATTTTCATCAGCATTTTTCTGTCACTCATATTAGCCTCATGGAAATAGTATGTTGTCTATTCATATCCTCCCCTGACAGTTTAGTCAAACAATACGAAATAGCAACCCTGTATTGACATAGAGAGGGAATATCTATTTGCGCTATTAAGGGAAATAAGTCATCATTCGACCTGAAATCCAAGGAACAAAGGTAGTCGTTCATTATTTGGAAATATGGTGTCTTCCTCAACCTCGTTAGAGACTTCATGAAAACAGAGTCAACAACAAAGAATTCAGCCCCTCCTCCAAATACACATTATCAGGAGATGTAACGATGCGGCACAAAATTACCGGTAAACAACACAACTCAAAGCAATGCTTTATCTGCGGGCTTAAAAACAGTTCCGGTCTTAAAGCTTCATTTTTTGAGACTGAAGGAAATGAGCTGATAGCTACCTTTATGCCTACTGAAGATCATCAGAGTTATCCGGGGCGACTACACGGCGGCATTGCATCTGCAATTCTTGATGAGACGATAGGTCGGGCGATTTCAATTGGAAATGTCGAGCAGATCTGGGGAATAACAGTTTCACTGACCATCGAATACAAAAAACCGATTCCTCTGCACAAGGTCATAAAGGTTATTGGCAGGATAACCAGCCAAAACAGCCGTTTTTTCGAGGGTACCGGCGAGATTGTTCTCGATTCAGGTGAAATCGCTGTTGTTGCGAAAGGACGGTACATGAAAGCACCGCTATCCAAAATAGCCGACTTTGATCCTGAGGAAAATGAGTGGCGGGTTGTAACAGATGAAAACGACCCGACATTCATCGAGCTTTGCGCACGTTAAAGTCTGACTTGAACCTGGTGGTATTTACATTTTCCGGCAAGCAAATGAGGTCTCCTTTTGGACAATTCCAGGCATATATTCTCTCCATACGAAAAATTCGTCATTGCCATCATCGCTCTCATACAATTCACCGTTGTCCTTGACTTTATGGTCCTGTCACCTCTCGGGGCTATCCTCATGCCAAGCTTAAACATTTCGACGTCACAATTTGGCCTGGTTGTTTCCGCATATGCTTTCAGTGCGGGAGCTTCAGGGTTATGTGCAGCCGGATTCGCCGACAGGTTTGACCGGAAGAAAATGCTATTGTTCTTCTACACCGGTTTTGTCTGTGGCACTTTTTTCTGCGGTACGGTCAACAGCTACGTGCTACTGCTCTGCGCCAGAGTTATCACGGGAATATTCGGCGGAGTAATCGGCTCAATATCCTTTGCCATAATTACCGATACCTTTTCCATGCAGGTACGCGGCCGGGTCATGGGGGTCGTGCAGATGGCCTTTGCTGCAAGTCAGGTACTCGGTATTCCCGTGGGCCTTTATCTGGCAACACATCTCAATTGGCATGCTCCGTTCATGATGATTGCTGCGGTCGCAACTCTTGTCGGAGTGGTAATCGCTCTCAAACTAAAACCGGTCACTGAGCATCTTAAGGGTAAACAGGACAAAAACGCATTTATCCACCTGTGGCACACCGCATCAAATCCGTTCTACTTAAGAGGCTTTGCAGCAACGATGCTGCTTGCCACGGGCGGTTTCATGATTATGCCTTTTAGTACCGTATTTCTGGTGAATAACGTTCATATCCCGGAAACCCGGCTTTCAGAGATATTCTTTATTACCGGCATGGCCTCCATCATTACCGGTCCTTACCTCGGAAAACAGGCTGACAAATATGGAAAATTCCTGCTTTTTGTCTTTGGCAGCATCCTTTCGATGATTATGGTAATGATCTACACGCATCTTGGTACCAACCCGGTCTGGGTTGTCATACTGACCAATATTGTTCTTTACACAGGAATTTCATCGCGAATGATTTCATCTTCCGCACTCATCTCCGGAGTACCCGAGATGCAAGACCGTGGGGCATATATGGGAATAAATTCTTCCATTCAGCAGGTATCGGGAGGCATAGCCTCTTTTGTGGCAGGGCTCATTATATTTCAACCGGCTAAGAATGCACCGCTTCAGCATTTTGATACCGTCGGCTATGTTGCCGCCTGCTCAATGCTCATCACTCTTGGTATGATGTTTGTCATCAACCGGCACGTATCGAGAAAGCTTCATGTCGCTCATGCTTGAGATGAAAAAATCACTGCCTCATGGAACCCAATTCGGTATTCTCTGGTACAAATTTCTACTCCGGATTCCCCATCCTCACAATAACCTGATGCTTTACCAATCCGCGTTCCAGCGTAATCACACCACCTGTTATGCGCTGGCCATCCATCTCCACCCAGGCAACACCGCACTCGCAGCGATCCGGATTTTCCACCTGGATCGAGTATACCGTTTCACCATGCCGATAACTGAGATTGAAACCCGGCCACGTTACAGGGATGACCGGGTTCATACGCATCAGATTCCCATGTACCTGCAAGCCGAGAACCTCTTCAATCCAGGCCCGGTACATCCACGCCGCAGAACCGGTATACCAGGACCAGCCACCCTGCCCGACCCGGCCGGGCAGCCGGTAGACGTCGGCTGAGACAACGTATGGTTCAACCCCGTAATGCCAGACCGCTGCTGCGTCGCGGGCGTGCTCGACCGGATTGAGCATGCGCAGGAGCTGCACCGCCCGCTCTCCGTCTCCTTTGCGGGCAAATGCCATTGCCATCCAGATGGCGGCGTGGGTATATTGACCACCGTTTTCGCGTACTCCGGGAGGATAGCCCATAATGTAGCCGGGTGAAGGTTGCGATGTATCGAAGGGGGGCTCAAACAGCAGCACAACTCCTTCATCCTCCCGGACAAGATGGCGCCAGGCCGACTCCAGTGCCTGATTAGCCCGTTCAGTATCAGCGGCTCCGGAAAGCCATGCCCACGATTGAGGCAGGGAATCAATTCTGGCCTCCCTGTTTTGACAGGAACCAAGTGGTGAACCATCATCGAATGTTCCCCGCAGATACCACTCGCCGTCCCAACCAGCCTGTTCGATCCGCAGAATCAGAGCAGATCTGTCACTTTGATAGGTCTGACTCAGATCAGGTTGTTGCAGCATGCCCGCCAGATCAGCCATCCCCTGCAGCAGATCACACAAAAACCAGGCCAGCCATACGCTCTCACCTTTCCCGGCCGCGCCCACCAGGTTCATACCGTCGTTCCAGTCACCAGTCCCCATCAAGGGGAGACCATGGGGCCCACTAGTCAGACCGAGATTGACTGCGCGCCGGCAGTGTTCAAAAAGCGTTGCGCGTTCAAAGGTTACTTCCGGCACAGAGAACAGCTCGTGCTGATTTTCTGTCAGCGGGGCGGAATTCAGGAAAGGCAGCTCGGCATTCAGAATATCCGCATCGCCGGTTGTTCTGACGTAATGAGCAACGACAAAGGGGAGCCAGAGCAGATCGTCGGAGATACGCGAGCGGATCCCGGCGCCGCCGGGCGGATGCCACCAATGCTGGACATCCCCCTCCTTGAATTGCCGGCCGGCGGCCAGCAGGATCTGATTCCGCGCCAGCTCCGGTCTGGCATACATGAACGCCATGACATCCTGTAACTGGTCGCGAAAACCGATGGCTCCACCTGACTGGTAAAAGGCAGATCGCCCCCAGATGCGACAGCTTAAGGACTGGTACTGCAGCCAGCGGTTGATCAGCAGGTCGGCGGCCAGTTCGGGTGTGTGCACTTCAATCGTGCCGAGCAGAGCATCCCACCAGGCTCTGGTCTGATCAAATGCGTTTTCAAATGCCAGCTCCTCATGGTAGCCGAGAACCAGCCTCCGGGCCTCTGCCACGGATTCAGCCTGACCCAGCATGCAGATTATATCGCACTGTTCGCCGGGAGCCATTTCAATGGCCACCCGGAGTGCCGCGCAGGGATCAAGTCCTGCCCCGGTCCGTTGCGACAGACGGGTCAGTTCCATTGCGGACGGGTTGGCCAGCGAACCGTTCCGGCCGATGAAAGAGGTGCGGTCACCGCCGTATGAGGAGGGTTGAGGAGTGATGGCCACGAAGGCTACCCGCTCTCCAAATTCGGGGTGGTAGCGGTTCTGTGCCATCAGCGCCCCGGCTTCGTCATCCCATCTGGTGACGACATGCATCTGGGAGGTTTCCCGATTCTCGCCGAGGGTCAATTCCACATAATAGGTTATGGAGATCCTGCGCTTTCGGGGTGAGGCATTGGTAAGGTGCAGCCGCTGCAGCTTGACCGGCTCCCCTCCGCTTTCATCCATCGGCACGAAGACGGTCAGTTCCTGTTCGATGCCGTTACTGTTATGCTCGAAAACCGTATAGCCTGCTCCGTGCCGTGCCCGATAAGCCGTTTCCTCCCGGACAGGTATCGCGGTCGGGGACCAGAAAACTCCACTCTCATCGTCCCGGATATACAGTGCTTCCGAAGCGGGATCCTGCACCGGGTCGTTCGACCAGCCGGTCAGGCGGTTGCGCTGGCTGTTGCCGAACCAGGTGAAGCCTGACCCTGATTCGCTGATCATGGTGCCGAAGGTCGGGTTGGCGATAACATTCACCCAGGGTGCCGGCGTGTTTGTGCCGGGCCCGAGATAGATCGCGTATTCACGCCCGTCCTGGGTAAATCCGCCCAGGCTGTTGAAGTAATGCAACTCCATGAAGGGGAGCGGGGCCGAGGGGTCACGGGGAGCACGTTTCGGGACAAGCCGCTCCATGAATTCCGGAGCCTCCGCCGGTACCCCCAGTTGCTGAGGCAATGTTCCGCGGGCCGCCACCAGCACAACACTGGCCGAAGACTTGAGTAAAATCAGATCTTCCTCCGGGATCTGGGCTGAGCTCTTCAGGAAGATTCCACCCGCCCGATCAGTCGCCGCAGATACGGTATGGGCCTGAATCAGCTGCTGCAGTCGTTCCTGGAGCGGTCGCTCATAGCTTCCGGCTTCCTCATTGATGATTACCAGGTCAGTCGATAATCCGTGCATCCGCCAATAGGTGTGGGCCTGAAGCATCTGACGGACCAGGCTGAGCTCCCGTACCTCGCCGATGGTGATCAGAGCAATGGGCAGATCGCCGGAAATAGCGTATGGCCACAATCCTGCCTGACCCTTCCGGTTCTCTTCCAGACGTTCGGCCGGTGCGCGCAGCAGATGGTTCGGAAACAGCAGATGACTTGCAAGTTGCTGGAGACGAAGTGCTTCATCGGGCTGAATGTGCAGAACCTGCAGCTGCTGTTGAGCTGATCCCCAGGCGAAATCCATGGCCCGCTCGGTCGCGTGGGGGTCGCTGTACTTATCAATAAGCAGCAGAACCTGCTCACGGGTTTCCCCGGCAGCGAGCACCATGGAAAGCTGGGCGCGCTGACCCGGTTTCAGGACGACGTTCCGTCGCAGAGCAAGCATGGGATCAAGCACATACCCCTGGCTGTTGCCCAGCGCTTGTGCTGCGCCCATGGGATTGGCCAGAGTCCGGCCACGACCGATGAATCTTCCACGGTCAGTTTCAAACTGCCAGTTTTTTTCATGCGGGTCAGCATCTCCGTTCCGTTTAAGCGTCAGGCAATGGGCCACATACAGAGGCGGTTCGTTTGCGCTGCGCGGTCGCCGGAATGCGAGCAGCGCCTGTTGTCCGGGGAGTGCTTCGGTCTGGATGAAGAGTTTGTTGAAGGCCGGGTGCTGACGGTCCGCGTTGTGGGGAGCCATGGAGAGTTCAACATAGCTGGTAAGCTTAAGACGCCGGATCCTGCCGGAGCGGTTCACAAGGGTAATCCGGCGTACTTCCACATCATCTTCCGGCGAGACGATCACTTCCGTTTCCGTGTGAATACCGTTATCGATACGACGGAATATGGCCCGGTCGAGCGTAAAATCCACCGAATAATCTTTAACTTTCCCTCCGACCGGATGCCAGGTGCTGGACCAGATGTTATCCGGATCAGTATCATGAATGTAACAGAAATTCCCCCGGCTGTCACAGGTGGGATCCGACCGCCAGCGGGTCAGTTCCTGATTGCCCCACTGACTGTAACCGCCACCGCTGTTGGTTATCATCAGCCCGTAGCGGCCGTTGCTGAGCAGGAGGCTTCTGGGTATGGCGGTGTGCGGAGTACTGAAGCTGATCCCGGCCGCTGCAACCGGATTTCCGCCCAGCACTGCCGGTTCACTCGACCGGGTTGAGATCAGGTGCAACGGAGGCAGGACAGGGATGCGCTCCTGGAGTAATGCCTCGAATGCACGCACCATCGGATTGCGGTGAAAACGGCGCTGGAAAGGGCTGCCATGCAGAAAGTTCGTCAATGCCAGAAACGACATACCCTGGTGATGGGCCATATACGCCTCCACAATCACCCCTCGTCTCCCTTCTCTCCGTGGTTGACGGCTGAAATCGATGGCCTCGAAATAACCGTAATCTCCGAGCAGGCCAAGTCCGGCCAATCGTTTCAGATTCAGCACGCTCTCTTTCGGCGCCACGTTCAGTGCCAGAAGTGTGGCATAGGGAGCTACGACCATCTGTTCTTCCAGTCCGCGTTTCAGTCCGAGCATCGGCACACCGAAAGCCTTGTACTGATAGGTTTTTTCCAGGTCCAGATCGGCAAAAGCAGACTCGGATATGCCCCACGGCACACGATGAGTGCGGCCATAGGCGATCTGGACCGCCACCGACTCTCCGGCCGCCTTGTCAAGCAGCGAGCTGCCATAGGAACGCTGGAACAGAAGCGGCATCAGATATTCAAACATGGTCCCGGTCCAGCTGAGCAGCACCCGCTGCCGCCCTATGGCTCCATAAGGGCGTCCCAGCGAGAACCAGTGCTCAAGGGGAACGTCGCCTCTGGCAATGGCGACGAAACTGCCGAGGCGCGCTTCACTGGCCAGAAGATCGTAACTGGAGCCGTCCGGATGATCAGTTGAGACGTTGTAGCCTATGGCAAAAAGTTTGCGCTTGGTATCATAGAGGAAACGCATATTCATCCCGGAGGAAAGCCCGCGAACTTTGGAGATCAGTTGTTCAGCCACTCCCAGGGTCTCACCTGCCAGCCACTGCGAAGTGGCATAGGCCTGGATGACCCGCTCAATCCATGGGATCAGCGGAATACAGTCCGGAAGAGAAGCGTCCCGGATTGTTGTAAGAATCCGGATCGAATCGCTGCATCTATGGGTGAGAGCGAAGAGTGACGGCGCCTCAAGCAGATCATGTCGTATGGCGAGTATGGCTTCAGGGCCGAGTGGAGCAAGTTCAAGCCCGGATTTTTCGGCAAGAATTTCTATCCAGAGCAGATAACTGTCGCTGTTCTGACTCCAGGCCAGAATCTGTTGTTCCAGCTCGGTTACCCAGGATGTGGTTACCGCTCCGGCGATAGCCGAGCCGACTCTGACCTGCATGCGCCGCTGCAGGCGGAGCAGATCGATAATGGCGGACGGCGGAGCATTCCAGTCAATCAGAAGCTGGTCCAGTGCCTGACGATTCAGGGAGCTTCCCGTATTGGCAACAACCATTTTGAGGATTCCCCCGGTGTCGGCCAATCCGTCAAAGGCCTTGCCATCCAGCAGCGGGGCGTGCAGCAGTTCTTCAAGCCCCTGTTCCAGCGCCCACAGGCCGCCCAGCAGATTTCCACTGTCAACCGTTGATACGTAGCGTGGTTCGAGCGAAGCCAGGGATGCAATATCGTACCAGTTCAGCAGATGCCCTTCATAGCGTTCCAGTCGGTCAACGGTCGCCATGGTTCCGGTCAGCTTCTCTATGACCTGGTTTATTGTCAGATAACCGGAATCATGGGCGCCCATGACACTGGTCATCCAGAGACCGATGTTGGTTGGGCTGGTACGCATGGCCAGGCTTTTTTTGTGGGCAACCTGATAGTTATCGGGCGGCAGCCAGGATGTGTCGGCGCTGACAAATGTCGAAAAATAGCGCCACGTCCGCCGCGCAACCTGCCTGAGGAAGCGGAGCTCGTTTTCCGGGAGCGGTTGTTGCGGCTGCTGCTCCGGAGTTTGCAGGTTCAAGAGCCAGCCGAGCAGCGGGGAGAGAAACCACAACACCAGCCAGGGGGCGGCCTGCGGCAGACTGTCCGGCATAACCCGCACGATCGCCAGACCCGCGATGGCGCTGAAGATGCTCCCCAGTGCCAGACCGGCTACGAAGAGCGGCTGCCTGCGGGCGACGCTCCAATGGGTTGCCTGGGCTGTCCACTCCAGCAGGTCGCGCCGCGAAATCATACGCCGGTAGCTGACCCGGGCAATCGCATCCAGGGATACCGCCGCCTGGTGCGGCAGCAGCGCCGCGTCGGTGGTTGCCCTTAACAGATCATGCAGCAGCTTGGAAGGGGAGAAGTACATTAAGCCTTTGCGAGTGGTTGCCATGGTAAAGGGCTGCGCCAGTGGATGAAAGAATAACTGCATGCCGACCACCAGAGCGGCAATCACGCCGAGCCTCGTGGAAATGAACCAGGAGATCATCAGCAGACCCAGGCTCGCGGCGGGCAGCAGGCTGCGGCGCAGGTTGTCCAGGATTTTCCAGCGGCTGAGCAGTGAGAGCGGATTGACCCCGCGACCACCTGAAGCTTGCGGCACGTGTGGAAAAATCCATCCGGCAATCTGCCAGTCGCCACGAACCCAGCGATGTGCCCGGCTGCTGTAGCTCCGGTAACCTTGCGGGAATTCATCGAATAGCTCTATATCGCTGGCCAGCCCTACCCGGACATGCGCCCCTTCGATCAGATCATGGCTCAACACCCACGCTTCCGGGAACCGTCCCGAGAGCACGCGACTGAAGGCGCGCACGTCGTAGATGCCCTTGCCATGGTACGATCCTTCTCCACTCAAATCCTGGTAAACATCGGAGACCGCCTGGGAGTACGGGTCGATTCCGACAGCATCGGCGAAGAGCCGGCTGAAAATTGAAGCGCTCGTGCTCGGCAGGGTCGGACTCACCCGTGGCTGGATAATAGTGTATGAGCCGGCCATGATGTTGCCGGAAGTATCGAAGCGCGGCTGATTGAGGGGGTGCGCCAGGGTCTCGACCAGTCTGCGGGCCGTTGAATGAGGCAACTGGGTGTCGCTGTCCAGAGTGATGATAAAACGGATGTCCGCCAACTGATCCTGGTCGCCCACGTAGACCATGCGCCCGCTGTTCTCCAAACGTGTCCCGTCAATCAGCCGGTTCAATTCCTCCAGCTTGCCCCGCTTACGCTCCCAGCCGATAAATTTCTGCTCCGATTCACTCCAGGTGCGCTCCCGATGAAACAGGAAAAAACGCTCGCCGCCATAGCGCCGGTTGAGCTCCGTCAGGCACTCGCTTGCGGTCTGCAGCAGCCGGCTGTCGTCTTCGCGAGCAAGCGTAGCTGAATCAGTGTAATCGGTAAACAGGCTGAAAAACAGGTTTGCTTCCCTGTTTGCAAGGTAGCGGATCTCAAGCTTCTCCACCTCGGCCCGTATCGTTTCGTCGTTCACCAGCATCATCGGCACGACCACCAGGGTGCGGAAGACATCGGGAATCCCCGAATCCTCGAAATCCATTTTGGGCAGGGAACGGGGAGGAAGAAGTCGCATGACCAGATAATTGACCACCTCGATAGCCAACTGGCTGACCGGAATCAACAGGAGCAGACATACACCGGTCAGTTGGAGTAATCCGGCCGATCGGAGTAATCCGGCCGTCCCGACCAGTACATACAGCAGAAGAGTGAAGAAGCATATGCCTGAAGCGTAGAAGGCGGTGTGATGACAATAAATCCATTGCAGTATGCGGTAGCGGAGTTTTTCACGGCATACCAGCAAACGCGACAGTTCAGCCCGCTTTTCACCGATCAGCCAGCTGCAGACGTGGCTGCCGGGGTCATCGTTTATTACTTCACGCCGGGTCTGCGTTGCCAGCCTGACGACACGCTCCGCGACCTGTTCCTCGGACTGGCCGGCAGCGAGGGCAAGCTCTTCGATTACCCGGCGACAGCGGTCACGCGTTGCGAAATCCATTTTCTGATAGACTCCCGATGGATCGCGGCAGAGCAGCAGTTCCACCCGGCTGAGTTTTTCAAATATCGTGCGCCAATCCAGAAGAGCCAGCTGTCGCAGGCTGGTAAAGGCATTGCCGCAGGATAGCTGCTCCTTGGTCTGTCGATTCTGCTCACGCAGATTGAGTTCGTACAGTTGGTTTTTGAGAGTGCGCTCAAGCCAGCTCTGAACCGGGGACAAGGCATCTTCCTCATCGTAGAGCAGTCCGGTAAGCTGCGCAGCGAAATAGGGGCTCGGACACGGCTCCGCTTTAGCCAGTTCCGCCAGGATTGCGAAGAGCTGTTTGGAATCGCGGCGATTGGCCGCGATCAGGCGGTTCGCCCAGAAATCGGCCAATTGCCGTTCACGAAGGTCCGCCAGTGCTGTTATGGCAAGGCTCCGGATACTTTCGATAAGTGCGATGCGCAGCATCTGGGGAATGGCCCACAGCTCGCCTATGGTAAGCGTACGTACGGTCTGGTAAGCCTCGATGAACGCCAGGATATTCGCCATGTCCAGCCGCTGATCCGTGTGGGAGACCAGATTCTTGGCCAGACTGTAGATGCACGGCAGCCCCTGATATGGATCAGAGGCCAGTGTGGGCAACTGCTGATAAAAGCGCTCTGGAAGGTTCAACAGTACATCGCGGATATTCCCTTCAAGTATGTATTCATTATCAAGTATCCAATCGGCAGCCGGCGTGGCTTTCTGTTCCAGGCGACTCGCAGCGGTGAGATCGGCGCAGACTTGACGGACCCATCGACGGGACTTTTTGAGGCGTTTCATCAGCTCGGCCGGGCGCTGCGGCTTCAGATCAACTTTCTGCTCCCTGGCATGGCGCCGGGAATGCTCAAGCACCTGTGTCGGAGAAAGCTTGACTGCGGTGTCTCGCGTCTCCACTCTCCGTTCCTGTCGGGGATGCATGACGAACAGCGCAGGAGTGCTGTCACCGCTTTCCCGCAGCAATGTCACCGGCCGCTGTAAAGATTCAACCGGCGCCTGGAGGATGAGAACAGATTCCCCGGACACGAGCCAGCGGGTGTGATTACTCACAACCCACCGCTCAACGCCAAAGTTGGAGCGTTGAAGCCATAATCGGGCCGTCAGGGCGCCAATAGCGGCGCAGAAAAGGATCAGCGCCGGGGAAAAATATATTTTCCCGTCCGGTATCAACTGCGACCAGTGCAGTAACCGGGAGGCAATCCAGCCGGTCCCTCCGGACAGACAGGCGGTCAGGATTACTGCGATGGCGCGGCGCCAGAGGAACGGATCTTCGATATGCACGTCACCGGTCGTGTCCTTATGCACCAGTGCGGTGCGGTTGAAGCCCTGGCGCGCAAGTTCCCGGAGTGCTCTTCGGGCTTCATCTTTTTGTGCGAAGTAACCGATCAGAATGCCGACGCCCACGTTGTGTCCTTTTCGCTTATAGCCAGAGATAGGTCAAATCAAAAAAACCCGCCTGAGCGGGTTTTCAATGCACGTAATCACAGCTATTTTACAACCAGGTCGTTTTCCACCTTTACAACACCGTCAACACGTTTGGCAACGTCTCCGGCCGTATTAACGCGCTGAGCGGAATCAACAAAACCGCTTAACTGAACAATTCCTTTGAACGTCTTGACATTGATCTGCAACGTTTTTAACGTTTCTTCTTCGAAAATGGCGGCTTTTACCCTGGTAGTGATGACGGAGTCGTCGACATACTGGCCGGTGCTTTCATGTTTTTGCGTGGCTGCGCACCCCGAGAATGCAGCCATCAGTGCGAAGCAGGCCAGAAATTTCACAATGCTGTTCAGTTTCATGATGTTTTCTCCTGTTTTATCGATTTTGTTTGTTGTTCACTCCGGTGCCGTCAGCAGATTGCGGCACCCTCCAGTGCCTTGGAACACTTCAAATTTTGGTAGGGTGGGCAGGTAGTTTTGCCCACCAGTCCGCGTGCGCAAACGATGAAACTGTTTGCACACCCTACGAAAGATAAGATGTTACATGGTACTAGGGGCGAAAAAGGATGGGAGGAAAAAAGACACTGATGCCCGGCGGTGGCGGCGGGACGTAGACAGCCCGTGGCGGATCATAATACCGTTCATTGTGGCCATAAGACCGATACACACGTCTGCCTTTATGGTCATACCCAGGTCCTCTATGCACACTGCGACCGTTGTCATGTCTTTCCATATGCTTCTGGTTATCTTTGTCTTTGGCAACGGCCGGAACTGCGTCAAGAGCGCCGATCACTGCAGCCAGAAGCAGCCCGATCATCATCTTGCCTGCCATGTTTCCAATATTCCACGTACGTGATGTTTTCATAAAGTCACTCCATTATATCTATGATTTCTTCTTATGTTTTCCAAGTTTACCTGTCCGGAATATCGTGTCGGTAATCTTCTTCTGTTCATCAGACATACTGGTGTAGAGCGCCTCGAAAGGTGGAATGAATTTAACCTGCTGATCAAAATGGATTTTGGAAATCTGATTATGGAATTTCATATGTTCCACAGCGTTCATGGTTTTACTTTCTGCACCTCTCTCCTTGGTAATGGCGTCCATATCTTTCGCATTATCCTGCATTACCTGGGTAAGACTGCTCCATAATATTTCCTGGGCCTCTGTTATCTTTAACGAGCTTTTAAGCTCTCTGATCCGGGCCTCTGTGTGCTCGACAGCAGAAATTTCGGCGCCTGCCGAGGATTTCTTTTTGGCTGTCTGCGCAAAGGAAAGATGCGCATCGGCTAAAAAGAAGGTGGATAGAAACATCACCATCACAACGGTGAGCGCAGTTGGAAATGCAACGAGATAAGCCTTTTGTTTCATTATATGTCTCCTTAAAACGATATGGTATGCATGTTGATATTGAACATTACGGCACCATCACTACATCGAGGCGTTGCGTCGCACTCAAAAGCGGTGTTATTTTAATATTGCTCTGCGTTGAGAACCGGATTGGTGTAGCTACGTCCGTAAATGTAAAGAAGTAATCCGAGCCAACCGTTTCCTGGAATGAATGTACGCTCGTTGCAACCGTTGTAGTGAAGCTGTCAATGATCGTCCCCCCGGCAGAGCTTTTCACATCGATTCTCACATTCGACACATATGCACCGCTAGTATCCTTGACGGTAACGTCGATCTGACCATTCCCCTGGACAAATTGTTCGGCGCCGCCGCCACACGCACCGATAAGTAAACAGCCGAAAATAAGCAATGATGAAATTACCGTTATTTTAATCATGTTTTTCATAAGGTTCTCCTTTGTTTTGGATTCGTTGTGTCTAAATGACCCTTCGCCCTTGAATGACTCTGAGCAGCACCATGATAATGGCAATGACCAGCAGGATGTGAATAAACCCTCCCATCGAATAACTGCTCACCAGTCCCAGTGCCCACAGAATTACCAGTATTACTGCAATCGTCCCCAACATCTGATTTTCCTCCATGATCATTCGATAGTCATCCGGTTCTTCACATCGCTCACTCCGTCTACATCAATGGCAAGTCTGGTGGCCAGTTTCATTTCAGCAGCGGTGCCAGCCTTGCCATCCAGTGTGACCACACCACGGTTCGTTTCGACCCTGGTATTAAGGGCACTGGTCGAGCGATGATAGAGTAACGTCATCTTGACCTGGGCGGTTATGGAAGCGTCATCGATCTTTTCTCCCACCGAGCGGCTTTTTTCATGTCTTTTTGTCAGGGTCATCTCATTATGTACATCTTTAACACCTTCGACATCCCTGGTGTATTCAGTCGTCAATTCCTTCTGTGCCTGCCTGGAAGCGTCCCCCTGCAGAGTAACGATACCGTCTTTTACGTCAACAGTGGTTGTTCCGGCGCTGACGCTGCGATGAAACAACAGTGTGACTTTTACCTTGTCACGGATCCATGCATCAGAATTTCTGGAGGGGGGAGCGCCTTTTACTTCCAGGCGGTCTTCTACACTCTTGACACCAGGGAGTCCGGATACGGTATCCACGGCCAATGACTTGTGGAAATTTTCGGAGACAACTCCTGTCAAAACGACGTCGCCATCCTTGGAGTAAACTTTGATATCATCACTCTTAAGGTAGGTCTTGAAAACATGTGACTTTTTGGCGGACAATTCGATGCGGCTGTCTGTATCACCTGCCTGCACAGGCAGGCTGAACGCCAGCAGAGCCAGTGATGCAACCAATAGCGATGCGGAAGTTTTTTTCAGCGCTTTTTTGTCGGCAAACAGCTTCTCCAACGCACGTATCTTATGTATCAGGGCCGTTGAGATGCAATATTTCACTTTCATAACATTTTTCTCCTTTTACTATGGTTGTTACCGCCGCCATTTAAACCCGTCTGCTCCTGAGACCTCATGCCCTTCGGAATGTATACCGTGATACGCATCATGTGCTACATTCCCAGAACCTTCTTGATCTGACCGACTTTTTCCTGAACTTTGCCGGCAACCTTTTCACATTTTCCTTCAACCTCAAGCTTCGGATTATCGCTCAGTTTTCCTGCGACTTCCCTGACCGTGCCCTTCACCTCGTGAAACGTTCCTTCCACATTGTCCCTGATGCTCGATTTCATGGTATTCTCCTTAGGGTGATTACAAACTTCATCGCTGCAACATTCTTTCGACTTTTTCAATTCACTCTGCTGTTTTTCCATCGCTGCCTCCCTTGGAATAGTTACAACCCGCTTTGATCAGAAAACGGGTCACTGCCCGTGCTCTGTCAGCAGAGGAGACGGCAACTAACGTGCCTGAGAATGTATATGCGTATAACCGGAATAACTATTTGATTTAAAGGGATAAATTACAAAGAGAGGTTTCAGTATCGGGGAAAACCGCACACGGAATCCGTCATGTTTGACATAACTGCAGAATATGACGGGGGTGAAGGTTTACTATTACTGCCGTACGATGCCGAATTTTCGCATCCGGGCGCGCAGTGTGCTGGCGTTCATACCAAGGAGCAGCGCTGCCCCATTTTTACCCTCGATCCGCCAGCCGGTTTTCTGGAGTACCTTGAGGACGTGATCGCATTCCAGCTCAGCCAGGGCCTTGATATCATTAACCGCCGGTTCCTCCCTCTTCACGGAAATATCGAAGCGGTCCAATACCTGTAATGATGTTCCCGGGCTGATGATGACCGCCCGCTCGATGACACTTTCCAGTTCCCGCACGTTGCCGGGCCAGTGGTATTCCTTGAGGCTGTTCAGAGTGTCGCTTGATACGGTCGCTATCTTCCTGCAGATCTTCTTGTTGAATTTGGCCACAAAATGATTGACGAGCAACGGGATGTCATCCTTGCGCTGCCGGAGTGGCGGCAGCGTGATCGGAAATACATTGAGCCGGTAGAACAGGTCTTCCCGGAACGTACCGTTTTTGACCTCTTCTCCCAGATTCCGGTTGGTGGCCGCGATGATCCTTACGTCAGTTTTTATGGTGCGGGGACTACCCAGCCGTTCGAACTCTCCTTCCTGAATAACCCGCAGCAGCTTGCTTTGCAGCTCAAGCGGCATTTCGCCGATTTCATCCAGGAAGATGGTGCCGCCGTCGGCCAGCTCAAAACGCCCGATCTGCCTGGTATCAGACCCGGTGAAGGCGCCCCTTTCCCGGCCGAAGAGCTCGCTTTCCACCAGGCTGGCCGGTAGTGTCGTGCAGTCAACCGTGATCAATGCCCGCCCCTTGCGGGCGCTTCTGCTGTGAATGGCGCGCGCCACCACCCCCTTGCCGGTGCCGGTCTCGCCCAGGAGCAGTACCGTCGCATTCATCGGAGCTACCTGTTCGACCTGTAAAAATACATGCGAAAGGACATCGCTTTTACCGACGATCTCGCCGAAGTTGAACAGCTGGTCAACCTCCTGCTGCAGGTAGATGTTCTCGGCATTAAGCCGGTCTTTCAGATGATTTATCTCCACGTAGGTACCATGGAGCGATGCTTCGGCCTTTTTGCGCACCTCGATCTCCTGCGTGAGATGCATGTTCGCCTTCAGCAGCTCTCCTGTCCGCTCATGTACGGTTGTCTCAAGCTTGTCATGCGCGTTTTGCAGCTTGTCTTCCAGCTCCTTGCGAACCGTGCCGTCAAAGATCGAGGTAAGGATATAACCGAACTTGTCATTTATAGTGACCGCTACGCTCTGAAGCTGACCAAAGATTAGCGTGCCGTCATTTTTCTTAAGATTGATATCGCATCTCTGCGTGGAGTGCCGCTGCAAAACCAGGTTCAGGTGATTGGAAAAAAGCTCCCTTCCTTCTGCATCGGCAATAAAGTTGTTAAAAGGGGTATTGATCAACTGTTGCCGCACAATTCCCAACAGGAGCGCGCCGTTCAGGTTTGTCTCCCGGATCACTCCATTCGTATCAAAGGTAAAATAGCCGGTAGGTGCGAAGTCATAGAGTTCAAAATACATATTCCGGGAAAATTCAAGCTCTTCACGTGATTTCCGTAACTCTTCATTCTGTGTTTCCAGCTCAACCTGGTGGACTTGCAGCTCGTGGACAAGACTCGTCTGCAATTCCACAGCCGGGGGGGTAAACCGCTTTTCTATAAACGGGGGTGTTCCCGTAACTACCTTTAACCGGCTCTTATGTTTATCGCTTTCCATTGATAATCCCTGTTTGTTGCGAATTTACTGTCATTCAGACATGCTTCTGCCAAGTATAGCGAAACTACATACGCATTGTCTATTGGTGGAAACCCTGTAAAAAGCGCTTTTTTTCGGTGGGGTAGAAGTAGTTTTATCAGCAGGTCTGCTGCAAAAAGTCGTACTATATGGCAGTTATGTTAAATACGGTGGATATCCTGACGGAACTCCCTGCACCCCTCTCAAATCTTCATATATGTTTTCTTCTGTACAATCGGACTATTGCACACTTATGCATCCGCAGTTCATCACCGGCACGCTAGTTGCCTTACTGAAATCAGTTTCCAAATCGGAAACCAATAGCGTCGCGTCCGGAGTTTTCTGACGGACACTAACTCGAACCACTGAAAGGAGAATAAAAGTATGTTGATCAGGAAAATGTTTTTAGTGCTGCTTGCACTGTTGGTAAGCGGGGTAGCCTTCGCTGCCGGTGATGGCGATGTAAGGATCCGTGTCGCCAGGCCCGGCGCTGCGGTGACGATCGATCATCTCATCAAGGATGGCAAGGCGTTGGTAAGTGTTGTTGATGGTAAGAATAAACCGCTGCTCGGGTTGGGTGTCACTGATTTTTCCGTAACGCAATCCGGCCGGAAAGGAAAGGTCACTTCGGTACAGTCTTTCTCCGAGAATACGGACGTAGCCCGGCATATTGTCCTGGTTTTGGACAATTCGTATTCGATGTATGAACGCAAGGCGATCAAGGCGCTGCTTACCGGCGTTGACGAAGTGCTGAAGACCGTTCGGCCGATCGACGACGTGCAGATAGTCGTCTTCGACAACAAGTATACGGTCAACATGGGGGGGCGTGACCTGCATGTACAGACATTCAGTTCGAACCAGCCGGCCGACTTGAAAGATTTTGCAGAGAAAGCCTACACAACCAAGGGGCTTACCGGAGGCACCGTACTGTATGAGGCGTTGCTGGCGGGCCTTGATCTCATTAAGAAAATGCCGGCCACTGAACCACGCTTCATGGTGGTATTTTCCGACGGACAGGATCTGAACAGTCTATTCAAGATGGATGAAGTATTCAAGGAGGCAAAGGGTATCGACCGGTTCAAAGTCTATGCGATCGATTACACGGAACCGAAGAAGACCTACAAGTTCCTGACCAAACTTGCCGTCGATAACAGAGGGCAGGTCTGGAAAGCCAAGTCAGAGGCAAACCTCGTTCCCATATTCCAGGAAGTTGCCTCCAGAATGCTGCATTATTACGTCGTCAATTACCAGTTTCTCTCCACTGGCTCATTGACTGTCGCTCCGACCGAACTGACGATCAATGAGGTCAAGGGGATGGGGGGCACTGCACCCAGCGCCAGAATCAGTGCAACAGCGCTCACGCTGCAACCGATGACCGATTCCGCCAGCGGAATCGCACGCTGGAAGGCGGTTGTCAGTAACACCAAAGGGAGCGTAGCCGAACTGGCAGGGGTGGGCACACCAGCGTCTGAAGTGAAAATTGCGCTGCCGGTCACGGACCTGCAGGCGCTTGCCGCCGGCGGCGACCTGGCCGTGAAGATGGATCTGGAGGATCGCAATGGCCAGAGTCTGACGTTGAACGCAACGCCGGTCAAGATCAGAGTTGTTCAGACCAGGGGCAGCCTGACCATCGTACCGGCCGGCCTGAAGATCGAGGAAATCAAGACCATTGATGTCTCGCCTATGCTTGGACATATATTCTTCGCCAAAGGGAGCAGCGAGATTCTTCCCCAGTACGTCCGTTTCAGTGATCCGGCCAAAACCGCCGGATTTGATGAGCAGAAGTTCGGCACTACACTTGAAAAGTACTACCAGGATCTGAATATCGTCGGCAAGCGTCTGACCGACAAGCCCGATGCCAGGATAACATTGGTCGGATGTAATGACAATAACGGCCAGGAAAAGGGGAACAAGAAACTCTCCACACAGCGTGCCGAAGCGGTAAGGGATTACCTGAATACGATCTGGAGAATTGCTCCCGAGCGGATGATCATCGAGGCGCGTAATCTGCCGGCCAAAGCGAGCTCCATTCATCTCAAGGAAGGGGAAGCGGAAAACAGGAGAGTTGAGATCGAATCAACCGATCCGGTGATTCTTGCCCCGATCCGGAGTACCTATTTCGCAAGCAGGATCGATTCGTCCGCCCTGACTCTGCGATCAGACATCATTGCGCCAAACGGCGTTGCAAGCTGGAAGATAAAAGTCGCCAATACCTCGCAAACCCTGGCCGATCTGGCCGGAAAGGGATCACCCGGCAAGGATACCCGTATTCCGCTCAACACCAATAAACTCACCGCACTGGCTACCGGCGGCGATATCACGGTGAAGATGGAGCTGCTGGACAGCAAGGGACAAAGCATGCTGCTTGCTGCAGATCCGGTAAAGATCGATTTCATCCAGACCAGTCAGCGGCTCGCACTCAAGCAGAATCTGCTGGTTCAGGAAAAATACGCCCTGATTCTGTTCGATTTCGACAAGGAGTCGATTGACACGCCCAACCAGGACATCATCAACAAGATCATTGACCGCATCAGGGTACTGCCCCAGGCCACGGTCGAGATCGTCGGCCACACAGACACCATCGGTTCTGAAGAGTACAATCAGAAGCTCTCCGGGCGCAGGGCGCAGGCAGTCTACAAGCTGCTTTCGGCCGGCTTTGGCGAAGCCTCCGGCGAGCGCATCCGTCACTCGGGGGTCGGCGAGAACTCACCGCTGTTCGACAATCAGTCTCCGGAAGCCCGGGCATTAAACCGCACCGTGACCATCACTCTGGAATACCAGAGCCCGGATTAGTACTAAGGGAGCTGGAAATTGTTAATATTCCATTTTTTACGTAGGGGCGAAGCAAGCGCTTACTTGCTTCGCCCTTTTGCCACGGAGATCAAAGGCGGGCGAAGCAGATGAAACTTGCTTAGCCCCTACAATCAAAAACAAGAAGGAGGACAAAATGAAACATGCTCACAGGATTGAAAGTATGCTGTTCGCCGTGGCCGTAGTGGTCACCATGACCGTAGCGGGATGCGCAAACGTACCACTGCGCACAGAGGCGTCAACGTCGGGGATCCGCGCCGCCGAGGAGGCCGGAGCGAGCAAGGTGCCGCAGGCTTCGCTTCATCTGCAGTTAGCCAAAGAAGAACTGGAATCTGCCAAAGGGCTGTCAGCGGCAGGTGAGAAGGAGAAGGCAATGTCGATGCTCTTACGGGCTGAAGCCGACGCCGAGCTGGCTGTTGTGCTCTCCCACGAGGCTGCCGAGAAATCGGAGACACTGGCAGCAGTTGAACGTGTGCGCCAACTCAGAAAAGATAACCAATAACCCAAAAGGAGATTGTATGAAATCGACCCAATTACTGATACTGCTCGCGTCCGCAGCACTCTTCGCAGGCTGCGCGACTGTCACGCCCAAAGAACTTGCCGACGCCCGTTCGGCCTACCAGGTTGCAAGCGACGGGCCGGCGACTCAACTCGCGCCGGCGGAATTACACAAGGCGCATGAGGCGCTGGCACTGGCGGAAAAGTCCTTTCAGGATGAACCTGAATCGTACAAGACAAAGGATCTGGCATACGCTGCCCAGCGCAAATCCCAACAAGCGGGAGCGCTCGGCTACATAGCCGCCGACAAGGCCGACAAGGTCAAGGCGAACGCTGATTTCCAGAAGAAACAAGGCGAAATAGTGAAGCAGGGAAAACAGGACTTAAGCGACTCCGAGAAGAGGACGGCGGATGCACGGGCTGAGCTTGACAGGCAGGCCGAACTGAAGGCTGTCAAGGAAAAATCGGATGCCGATATTCAGCAGGGACAAAAGGAGTTGAGGGAGTCCCAGAAGCGGACAGCCGAGGCACAGGCTGAACTCGACAAGCAGGCCGCACTCAAAGCAGCCGGAGAGAAAGCTGATGCCGAATTGCTGCAAGGGAAGCTGGACTTGAGAGACTCCGAGAATCGTGCGGCCACCGCACTCGCCGATCTCGCCGCACTTGCAGCACTTAAGGAAGAAGAGCGAGGTCTGGTACTCACACTCTCCGGGGGCGTCCTCTTTCGATCCGCCGAGTCGATCCTGCTCCCCTCTGCACAGGTAAAACTTGACCAGGTAGCCACTGCGCTGCTGGCGATTCGTGCGCGCAATCTCATAGTGGAGGGACACACCGATTCGCAGGGCTCCGACTCTTACAACCAGGGTCTCTCGCAGCGTCGGGCCGATGCGGTCCGCGATTATCTCGTACTGAGAGGCTACCCGGCCGATCGTATCCAGGCACGCGGGCGTGGCGAGGGTAGTCCGATCGCTGCCAACTCTTCACCCGAGGGACGCGCCAACAACCGCCGTGTCGAAATCGTCATTGAACGTGAATTGAAGGCATCCAGCAAGTAGTGCAACACAACGATGTCATGAGCAATCAAACCATAGTCCGTCATCCACTCTGCACGCTTTTGCCGGCGGACGTCGAGGGATTCGACTCCCTGGTCGAGCTGGCCCTGGATATGCGCTGGTCCTGGAATCATGCAACTGATGAGGTCTGGCGGTATCTGGATCCGGAACTGTGGAGTCTGACGCATCACCCCTGTGATGTCCTGCAGACGGTCTCCCGTGAAAAAATCCGGATCGCGCTCGCCGATCCGGATTTCCGCGCAAAGGTGGATGCCCTCGTCCGGTCCAAGACGCTGGACGACGAAGCGCCCGGATGGTTTCAGACACATTATCCCCAGGCGCCACTGGCCTGCGTCGCATATTTCAGTATGGAATTCATGTTGAGCGAAGCACTGCCCATTTACTCGGGCGGACTCGGCAACGTTGCCGAGTCCGCCCGAGT
>Ga0194037_1000037_pt1 | contig 93394 bp, 96 predicted proteins | sample JunL306m_MetaG_FD_148653 | JGI IMG/M metagenome (GOLD analysis project Ga0194037, IMG submission 148653) | Anoxic zone freshwater microbial communities from boreal shield lake in IISD Experimental Lakes Area, Ontario, Canada - Jun2016-L304-6m | ecosystem: Environmental > Aquatic > Freshwater >...
GAAAATTGAGTAAGAAAACGGATAGTATCAACCACCCCCATTTCTCGAATCAAAATATTAGTGGCATTTTCATTAACAAAAGGCATAGGTTTAATTTCGACATTCATAGGGTAACCTCCATTATTAGCTCAAGCGGGGATACAAACTTTGTATGCTCGTTAAAATTCACCAATTTGAGTTTTTTGAGTAATTTATCGTCGCAAGTACAGAAAAAACTAACGTGGTTTTCAATGGCAACCGCAGTATGGACTGCATCAAACGGCTTCACGCCTACAGCGATAATTCGTTCACTTAGTAATCTGGTACTGTGCTGCACAGGAGCAACCCTGGATGCGAGTCTTAAAAGTGTTTCTGCCTCTTTTCTTCGGTTGAGATTTGCAATACATGCAATTTCAAACTTGAGAACATCCGATGACAAAAGTTCAAGTTCACCTGCTTCCACTAAGCTAAACACGGTCAGAATAGCTTCTGCTTCCAAAAATATTCTGGGCTGTAACTTGTTATCAAGTGGTCGTTGAATACTACAGGTATCAAGATAAATAAGGGTGCGATTCACAGCTTAATTTAAGCAACTTTGTTCTTCAAAATTCACAAGTTTTTTTGCTTTTGCTTGGGCGATTCTCATTTACCGCCTCTCGATCAATCAACAAATTCCACAAACTGGTCAAAATCTTTTGTGACAGGCAGACTGATAGCGCCGGAAGGACAAACGGGCTCACATCTGGTACACTGCACAACACAGTTGTAGGGGTTGGCAACGGTCATTCTTGCCCGTTTGACCCCTTCCGGCTCGCCAAGCGCAAAAACGCCGGGCCTGCACATCTCTTCGCAATCGCCACAGCCGTTACAGAGCTCGGTATCAATCTCCGGAAACCAGGCAATCTCTTCGCGAGGAACAAGCAGCCTGCGTTTTTTCCTTGCTGGTGTTGCTGAACCGCTCATCATCCTCTCCGTTTTGTGGTTTAATCTATCATCCCCTCTCCGGCAGGCTTTCCGTCAGTCTATATACTCCACGAAGTGCTCAAATTTCTCTTTTGGAGGGAGAACAATGGCACCTGAGGTGCAAATCGGCACACATCTGTTGCAGAGCACAAGGCACTTGTATGGATGCGCAACAATAAGTTTCGGTCGGCAAATGCCCGTTGGGTCTGGCTCGCCCAACTCAAAGACACCGGGTTTGCAGAGAACCTTGCAGTCGCCGCAACCGTTGCAAAGCTCCGGCTTGATGACAGGATACCACGCAATCTCCTCCCTCGGGGCAAGCAGCCGCTTCCGTTTTTTCGCTGTATCCTGTTTGGGGTGCGTTGTCCTGGCATGTGGCGTCACCGTCTCCGGTTTCTCCCACGAACCGACCGGAGCAACGGAGGAGTTCTCCTGCTTCTGCATTGCGCGTGACTTGAGGGCAAGACGCAGTGAGCGAACAAGCCCCAGGGCGCAACCGTCGCATGAGGGCTTTGCACATCGCCCGAAAAAGCAGTCAAGAAGCAACATAACCGATCATTTATTGTTGACGCATCCCTGTTGCAGCAAAACATTGAGCGATTCGGTATAGGCTGCAAGCGCTTTCGGTATTCCGTCGATATTTTTGCCCCCTGCCGTTGCAAACTCGGGCTTGCCGCCCCCGCCGCCCTGCACCTGCTTTGCGGCTTCACGAATCAGTTTCCCTGCATCAATGCCGCATGCACGAACTGCCTGGTCGGAAGCAAAACTCACCAGCGAAACCTTTCCCTCGTCAATCGTACAGAGCAGACCCACCGCACAGGGCACCTTCTCACGCAACGCAAGGGCCGCCTGGCGTAACGTCTCGGCATCAACGCCTTCAACCACCTTCGTTATCACCCGGCAGCAAGAGATATCGGGTGAAGCCGCAAGTTCAGCACTTAACGTGGTGAGAAGAACGGCAATCTTGCCCTCAAGGAGCTGCTTTTCCAGCTCTTTTTTAGCCTCCATCAGTTCAGCAACTCTCTCCGTCACAGGCTCATCCCCTTTTGCTTTGAGTAGATGGCGCACCTGCTGAAGCTCACGATACTCGTTCCATAACAGTTTTTCGGCAGCGCTGCCGGTCACTGCCTCAAGACGACGGACGCCGGATGCTACGGACGATTCACTGACGATTTTAACCAGACCGATACTTCCTATATTATCAACATGGGTGCCGCCACACAGTTCAACCGAAATGCCCGGCACTTCGACCACCCTCACAAAGTCAGCATACCTGTCGCCGAAAAAGGCAAGGGCGCCTTTGGCAATCGCCTCATCGTAAGGGACATCGGCGTGCTTGACCACCTGCTCAGCTCTACGTATCTGTTCATTCACTTCGGCCTCAACCGCCTCAATCTCTGCATCGGAGAGCTTTGAAAAGTGGCTGAAGTCAAAACGGAGACGTTCGGCGCTCACAAATGAACCTTTCTGCTGCACATGTTGCCCCAGAATCCTGCGGAGCGACGCATGCATGAGGTGTGTTGCGGTATGATTGCGCTCGGCATCCTGACGCACAGCGGAATCGACAGCAGCTTCCGCTGTCAGCTCGTGGGCATCCAGCGAGAGGTCGTCAAGAAGAACGGAGGTATCAAGGATCTTGTCAAAAGCTTCTGAAATAACATGAATAATCGTATCGCCATCCTTGACTGTATCGGCAACCTGGAAGCGGTAACGAGCCGTTTCTATCACTCCTTTATCACCAGTCTGACCACCGCTTTCAGCATAAAACGGCGTTTGGTCGAGCGCGAGCAGCAGCTTCTCTTTGGCATGTTTGATGCCGGTAATAACAACTGGCATTGCAAGCTGGTCGTATCCTGCAAACACTGAGGCGTGACCATCGCTGAACCAGTTCCACTCCGTCCCATCATCACCAACCTGCTGCTTCTCCTTGCGGTCGCTTCTTGCACGACTCTTCTGTTCGAGCATACAGCGTTCAAAACCCTCTCCATCAACCTGAAAGCCAACATCAGCAGCCATCAGACTGGTCAAATCAAAAGGAAATCCATAGGTATCATAGAGCTTGAAGGCATCCTGCCCGTCGATAATCGTCCCTTTCGCAAGACGGACTTTATCGACAACATCGTTGAAAATCTCCATGCCACGATCAAGGGTGACAATAAAACCCTCCTCTTCTGCCTTGATGATGTTGGTGACCGTCTGCTGCTGTTTTTGCAGTTCAGGAAAAACATCGCCCATCGATGCGGCAAGGGTTCCAACAAGCTGATGCAGAATGGGTTCGTTATAACCAAGATTTTTGGAATAGCGCAAGGCTCGGCGAAGAATGCGGCGAAGCACGTAACCACGCCCTTCGTTTGAAGGCATGGCGCCATCGGAGAGGGCAAAGGTGAGCGTGCGGGCATGATCGGCAATAACCCGCATCGCAATGTCCAGGGGGTCATCCATCGACGCGCCGTATCGAACACCGGTAATTTCGGCAAGACGATCGAACAACGGCTGAAAGACATCACTGTCATAATTGGATCCTTTCCCCTGCATCACCGCCACAACGCGCTCAAATCCCATGCCGGTATCGACATGTTTCATGGGCAGAGGCTCAAGAGAACCGTCGCTCTTTCGGTTATACTGGATAAAGACAAGGTTCCACAGTTCGATAACCCGATAATCACCGACATTGACCAGCTCCTTGCCGGAACCATCTGGCGTTAAATCAATATGAATTTCAGAACAGGGGCCACAGGGGCCGCTCTCCCCCATCTCCCAGAAATTATCCTTGTCTCCAAATCGGAGAATATGCTCCGGATTGATGTCTGTCTGGCTCTTCCAAATCTCAAAACTCTCGTCGTCATCCTGATACACCGTGGCATAAAGACGCTCTTTTGGCAACGTCCAGACATCGGTCAGCAATTCCCAAGCCCAGGTGATTGCCTCTTTTTTATAATAGTCACCAAACGACCAGTTACCGAGCATCTCAAAAAAGGTGTGATGATAGGTATCGCGACCAACATCCTCCAGATCGTTATGCTTGCCTGATGCCCTGATGCACTTCTGTGTATCAGCAGCACGCAGATATGGCCTTGTTCCCTTGGCAAGAAACACATCCTTGAACTGGTTCATGCCTGCATTGGTGAAAAGCAGTGTTGGATCATCCGCTGGAATGACTGGAGCTGAACGAACAATAGTGTGCTCTTTCCGGGCAAAGTAATCCAGAAAGGATTGTCTTATTTCTCGGGATTTCATGGCGATTATCTTCTTGTTACGGTACTTTTCATCCTGCTGCCCTGAACCAGACAGCACCTTTTTCCGAACGCGAATTTACTCTTTTTTGAGGTTTGTTACCAACTTATTTTAGTTGTTCTCCTGCAATCTTTTACACCGTCCACCCCAACAAACACTGGATAAAGCCGATATGCAGCGCTCTTTGTAAAAGGGAAAAAATATAGTAAACTGCGGGAGATGGTCGTTTGTGAGGCCATTCTGGTACCTTCTACTTTTCCGCAAAATAAACCGGAGCACTGTTATGAGTTGGGGTGTAGAACATCAGCAAAAGCGAAAAGATATCCTGGAATTGATGGATATTGCGACCAGGATCATGAAGGAGAATCCCAACCATGTTAATGAAGTGCCCAAGAGCCCGAACGATTGCTGGATGGAGCAGATTTACGGAATACAACGGTGTGATTTCTGTGACCTCTCCGCTGATTGCCCAACCAGAAAGGAGCAGGTGTGGCAGGAGTACCTCACCCAAAATAACATAGTCATTGAAAAAGATCCTGATTAAAACGGTCAGAAGTTTGTTTTAATCCCCGTTTTTTGTTATAATCCTTACATTGCAGGAGACTGTGTGGCTATGTTTTTGTCTTCTCTTTACTCACCCAGCATACATTTCACCAGATGACAACTCAGTGAGCATCGTTCCTTGATGTTCATTGATGCAGGGATTTTCTTGCTGTTCACCAACTTTGAAAAGTAATTAACAAGGGACAATGACTGATACAAAAAAATCTACCCGGCAGGTCAATGTAACACCAAAAACCAGCGTCTCTGTGCTTTTTGCAGGAGACTCGGGAGATGGAATGCAGTTGACTGGCACCCAGTTTGCCAACACGGTCGCGGTTTATGGCACCGACCTGAACACGTTCCCGAATTTTCCTTCTGAAATCAGGGCCCCTGCCGGCACCATTGCAGGTGTCTCCGGATTCCAGCTTCAATTCAGCAGTAAACCGGTCTACACCCCCGGCGCACGATTCGATGTGATGGTCGCGATGAATTCGGCTGCACTGAAAGCAAACCTGAAAAACCTTCATCAGGGGGGCATTATTATAGCCAGTCTTGATGGTTTTGACGCAAAAAACCTGAAGCTTGCCGGATATCCTGACGGGGCAAATCCTCTGGAAGATGGATCTCTTGATAACTATATCGTTTTTCCGGTTCCCGTTCTTCAGTTGACTCGTGAGGCGCTGAAAGAGAGTGGCCTCAGCAGCAGAGAGGTCGACCGCTGCAGAAATATGTTTGTGTTAGGCCTTCTGTACTGGTTGTACACATTGCCGCTTGACTCCACCATTGCCACATTGCACGCCAAGTTCAAGAAAAATCTTTTGATGGCTGAGGCAAACATCAAGGCGATGACTGCTGGCTATAATTTTGGTGATGAAACAGAACTTTTCGAAAATCTTGGCCGTTTTGATATCGCTCCACAAAAAGAGCCTGGCGTCTATCGCAGGGTAACCGGTAATGAAGCTTGTGCTATCGCCCTGACGGCAGCATCAAAAAAAGCTGGCCTTGAACTTTTTCTTGGTTCATACCCCATTACTCCAGCAACAGAAATTCTCTCGACTCTGGCCAAAAAGAAAAAATATGGTGTCAAAACCTATCAGGCTGAGGACGAAATTGCAGGTATCGTCAGCAGCATCGGCGCAGCTTATGGTGGCGCGCTTGCTGCTACAAACACCTCTGGCCCCGGTCTTGCGCTGAAAACCGAAGCACTTGGCCTTGCTGTTATCCTTGAGTTACCACTTGTGGTTATTAATGTTCAGCGAGGCGGCCCGTCAACCGGTCTTCCAACAAAACCTGAGCAATCTGATCTCTTCATGGCGATGTATGGCAGACATGGTGAAGCGCCACTGCCTGTTATTGCGGCCAACTCCCCTGTTGACTGTTTCTACACCACCTATGAAGCCGCAAGAATCGCTGTAGAGCACATGACACCGGTCATCTGTCTGACTGATGGCTATCTTGCTCTCAGCTCTGAGCCATGGAAAGTAGAAAATCCTGATAATCTCTTACCAATTACCCCCCGTTTTCAGCCAGAACGAAAAGAGGGAGATGCTCCATACCTTCCATACAAACGGGACGATCGACAGGTTCGTACGTGGGCGATACCCGGAACAAAAGGGCTGGAACACCGTATTGGCGGACTTGAAAAGCAGCATGAAACCGGCAACGTCTCTCACGATCCGGAAAATCATGAACTGATGACCAGACTGAGGGCTGAGAAAATTGCCCGGATAGCCGACTCCATTCCGCTCCAGGGAATTGACAATGGACCACTGAAAGGCGATTTGCTTGTTCTCGGCTGGGGCTCTTCTTATGGCGCCATTAAAACCGCTGTTGAACACGCTCTTGAACAGGGGCTCAGCGTGGCTCATGCTCACCTGCGCTATATCAGTCCATTCCCGAAAAATCTGCAGGAAATTTTGGGCAACTACAAGCAGATACTGATCCCTGAAATTAACAATGGACAGCTTATCCACATCATTCGCGATACTTTCCTGATGGCGCCTGTTGGATTTTCGAAAGTACAGGGATTACCGTTCAATGAAACGGAGATTCTGAATAAAATCACCGATCTTATAAAGGAGCTTTAATAATGACCGATAACGATATAACAATGACTGTTCAGCCGGTTGTTCGCACTGCAAAAGATTTTGCATCCACCCAGGAACCGAAATGGTGTCCAGGCTGTGGCGACCACGCAGTACTTCAGCAGCTCAAAAGCGTTTTGCCTGAACTGGGCGTGGCACCAGAAAATATTGCGTGTATTTCTGGCATAGGCTGCTCGTCAAGGCTCCCCTACTACCTCGCAACCTATGGTGTTCATGGTATTCATGGCAGAGCGCTGCCAATGGCAACAGGCCTTAAGATTGCTCGCCCTGATCTCAGCATTTGGGTGGGAACTGGTGATGGTGATGCACTTTCAATTGGAGGCAACCATTTTATCCATACACTGAGAAGAAATCCTGACCTTAACATCCTTCTCTTTAATAATGAAATTTACGGCCTGACGAAAGGTCAGTACTCTCCAACGTCGAAACTTGGATTACGAACTGTTACCTCACCATCCGGTGTGATTGATCATCCATTTAATACCGCTGCTCTGACCATTGGTTCCGGTGGCACCTTCTTTGCCAGGGCGTTTGACCGTGATGGCAAATTCCTTCGCGGTATGCTAAAACGTGCGGCACTGCATAAAGGCACATCGCTTGTGGAGATTTATCAGAACTGCCCTATTTTCAACAACTCGGCGTTTGATGCTTATGGAAGTCCCGAAAGCAAGGCAGAGAATACAGTCTATGTTGAGCAGGGAGAGCCACTCATCTTTGGAAAAGATAAAAACAGGGGTATTGTCCTTGATGGGTTCAAGCCTCTTGTTGTTGATCTTGACAAAAAGGGTCTTTCAACAAGTGATCTTTGGATTCACGACGAAACTGACATCAACAAGGCTGGCATTCTTGCCCGTTTTGCGGATGCTGACGATCTTCCACGACCATTTGGTGTTTTCTATGCAGAAAACCGAATCACCTACGAAGATGCCCTGACTGCTCAGCTCAATGAGGCCCAGATCAACGGAATTGCCACCCTCGAACAGTTACTCAAGGGTGAAAACTCCTACGAAATCAAGTAACGTTCAACAAGGAAAATATATGAAAACAAAAAGGCCGGCGGAAAACGCTGGCTTTCTTGTTTTCTATTCCTCCTCATTCCAGGAGCCCATGGCGGAAAACTTTTCAATCCGCTCCTGCACAAGAAGAGCAGAATCCTTGGGGAGAAGCATTTTCAACTCCTCAACCAGAATGCCTTTCAGTGTGGATGCCATAAGATCGGGATTGGTATGCGCGCCACCGACAGGCTCAGGAATAATTCTGTCGATAATCCCCTGCTGAAGAAGATCTTCGGCTGTCAACTTCAGCGCTTCGGCAGCCTGCTCTTTATAATTCCAGCTTCTCCAGAGAATAGATGAGCAGCTTTCCGGAGAAATCACAGAATACCAGCTATTTTCAGCCATAATAATTCGGTCGCCAACCCCCAGACCAATTGCTCCACCGCTTGCACCTTCACCAATAATCACACAGATAACCGGCACCGTGAGCTTGGCCATTTCAAAAAGATTGCGGGCAATAGCCTCGGCCTGTCCACGCTCCTCAGCCTCAATACCAGGAAATGCGCCCGGCGTATCAATGAGAGTAATCACAGGCTTTCGAAACTTTTCAGCCAGCTTCATCAACCGGAGAGCTTTGCGATATCCCTCTGGCTGCGCCATTCCAAAATTTCTATAGAGATTGGATTTTGTATCCCGCCCTTTCTGATGTCCGATAATCATCACCGGCTGGGAAAAACATGAGGAACTCTCTTCTATTCGGGCAAAACCACCAACAATAGCCTTATCATCGCTGAAATGGCGGTCACCGGCAAGTTCAACAAACTCTTTCGTCATCATGTAGATGTAATCGAGCGTGTAAGGGCGTTCGGGGTGACGGGCAAGCTGAACCCTCTGCCAACGGGTAAGATTTTTATAGATCGAACGACGCAGGAGGTCTACTTTCAGCTCAAATGCCTCAATTTCATGGTTGAGCACCTCTGTTTCGGCCAGCGTCTGCTCTCTCGTGCTGCTTCTGAGACACTGTCGCATCTCTTCAAGCTTTGCTTCAAGTTCAAAGAGCGGCTTTTCAAAATCAAGGACAACTTTTGTGGCCATAGTGCTGCTATATAAATGATAAAAAGCCCATCAGACAAAGATTCAGGATGAGCTTTGAAAAAATGAAACCAGAAGACAAAAAGCCCCTGTACCAAAAGTTAGTAAAGGCCAATTCGCGGATGAATTTAAACAGCAAGATACAAACATGCAATGCCTTTTTAGCTTTATCCATTGATTGCGTATCAGGCAATTGGTATTAGTCATACACTGTGTTATATTTGCTCTCATTATCCAAAGAATTTCTAACTTGTACAAGACATTTTTCTTATCCTGCTTATGATTTCAATCAGTAACGTTTCTAAAGGCTCAATTATCCGTTTCAAGGGGGAACCACACAGCATGGAGAGCCTTATACACCGTACTCCAGGTAATCTGCGTGCGTTTTACCAGGCAAACATGAGAAACCTGAAATCGGGCAGAAATGTAGAATATCGTTTCAGCGCCACTGAATCCGTAGATCTTATTGTCACTGAGCGAAAACAATATCAGTACCTTTACCGGGATGGCAACGATTTTGTCATGATGGACAATAATACCTTTGACCAGATCCATGTTCCAGCTCTTGCAATAGGTTCATCAGCCCGATTTTTAAAGGATGGCATCACGGTAACTATTGTCTTTTCGGACGATGGTTCTATTCTTGAAGTTGAACTTCCTACCTTTGTCGAACTTGAGGTCACGGAAACAAGCCCAGCATCAAAGGATGACAGAGCAACCAGTGGAACAAAACCGGCTATCGTCGAAACCGGGGCTGAGGTGAGTGTTCCGATGTTTATCCAGACAGAAAGTGTTATTCGTGTCGACACTCGGACAGGAGAGTATATTGAGAGAGTAAAGAAATAACTTCCGGCTGATGGTTGACCAGAACCTGTGTTTATAACTTAAGTAACATTATCATGAACCTTAACGAAATCAAACAGCTTATTGACATAGTCAACAGCTCGGATCTTCAGGAAACAATTATTGAAGAGGGTAATTTCAAGATTATTTTGAGGCGTTCGGCTTCAAGTGCCCCTCCACAAACTGTGGCTGTACAGCCATCGGTGACTGTAACGCCTCTACAAACTCAATCTCAGGCTGCAGCTCCACAACCGGTTAAAAGTGAGCCCGTATCGGGACTCGTGGATTCACGGTCACCGATCGTCGGAACATTCTATCAATCTTCATCCCCTGATTCTCCGCCATTTGTAGCGGTCAACGACATTGTTAAGAAGGGTGATGTGCTCTGTATTATCGAAGCCATGAAACTGATGAACGAAATTGAAGCAGAGGTTTCGGGCACTATTGTTGAAATTCTTGTTGACAACGGACAGGCTGTGGAGTATGATCAGCCACTGTTCCGGATTAAACCATAATCATTCATCACACAAAGCCTTGTTCAAAAAAATTCTTGTAGCAAATCGCGGCGAAATTGCTTTGCGTATTATGCAGACTTGCCGCGAAATGGGAATCAGTACTGTCGCAGTCTACTCAACAGTTGATGCGGAGTCTATCCATGTAAAATACGCCGATGAAGCAGTCTGTATCGGACCGGCTTTATCAAGGGAGAGTTACCTTAATATTCCACGAATCATTGCTGCAGCAGAGGTAACAAATTCCGATGCTATCCATCCCGGCTATGGATTTTTGGCAGAAAACGCTGATTTTGCAGAGGTTTGCGATTCTGCCAATATCAAGTTTATTGGCCCTACCGCAAAAATGATTAATCAGATGGGGGATAAAAACACGGCGAAATCCACAATGATTGCCGCAGGGGTTCCTGTGGTGCCAGGAAGCCCTGGCTTGGTCACGGATCTCAAACAAGCCGTTGAAACAGCGAAAAAAACTGGTTATCCTGTTATCATCAAACCCACGGCTGGTGGTGGAGGAAAAGGGATGAGGGTCGTCACTGAGGAGAGCCAGCTTGAAAAAGCCCTGAATACGGCTCGCAGTGAAGCGGAACAGGCGTTTGGCAATAGCGGTGTTTATATTGAAAAATATCTTGAAAATCCACGTCATGTCGAGATTCAGATTCTTTCCGATCAACATGGCAACACCCTCCATCTTGGCGAACGGGACTGTACAGTGCAGAGACGGCATCAGAAACTTATTGAGGAGACCCCATCCCCTGCTGTTGATGAAGCTTTAAGGAAGCGAATGGGTGATGCCGCTGTGGCTGCTGCTCGGGCCATTAATTATGAGGGTGCCGGAACCATAGAGTTTCTGCTTGACAAGCACAAGGATTTCTACTTTATGGAGATGAATACCAGAATCCAGGTAGAGCACCCTGTTACTGAAGAACGGTATGATGTCGACATCGTCAAGGAACAGATTCTTGTCGCTTGCGGGGAATCGCTCGCACAGCGTAGCTTTACCCCGAAAGGGCACTCTATTGAGTGTCGAATCAATGCAGAAGATCCAGAGCACATGTTCCGTCCCTCACCAGGAGCGCTTCAGGTCTTCCATACCCCCGGAGGTCACGGAGTCAGGGTTGATTCACACGCCTATGCAAGCTATGTCGTTCCATCAAACTACGACTCTATGATTGCCAAGCTCATTGTGACAGCTCATACACGGGATGAAGCCATTGCAAGAATGTCGCGGGCTCTTGATGAATTTATTGTGGTTGGAGTAAAAACCACGATTCCATTCCACAAACAGGTCATGCACTCTCCAGTTTTTCAGAGTGGAGAGTTTGATACCGGTTTTCTGGAAACTTTCAGATTTGAAAAGAAGTAAAGACGTAGCATAAAAAAAGGGAGACTCACATCTCCCTTTTTTTATTGCATCTGCATTTTTTCTTTGCAGGACTACCGCTCATTGGCAAAACCCTCACGGGTTTCAACAACGACCTCATCAGTTGCCCCGGCAGAAGCTGTCTCCTGTCCGTCGCCAGTGAGTTTTATTGCTTTATACCGCTTCAAGCCAGTACCCGCCGGAATCAGTTTTCCAACAATCACATTCTCCTTCAGCCCCGCAAGGTAATCAATCTTTCCTGCGACTGCAGCATCGGTCAGCACCTTGGTCGTCTCCTGGAATGATGCTGCAGAAATAACACTTTCTGTCTGAAGAGCAGCGCTTGTAATACCGAGCAATACGGGGTGTGAAGTGGCCTGGAGCGCAGGTTCAAACGCAATCATATTCTTGCTGTTTTTGCGCAGCTCACGGTTCAGCTTGGTAATATCACGGATTTTATGGAGCTGAGTATCCTGAATTCTTGCAGGAGCATCACCTTTCTCTGTAATGCGAACCTTTTCAGCAACACTTTTATTAGATTCAACAAAAGCGCTTCGATCAATCAGGTCACCTGGAAGCAGATCAGTATCCCCCGGCTCTTCAACCCGTACCTTCTGAAGCATCTGACGGACAATAACCTCAAGATGCTTGTCGTTGATCTCAACACCGGCATTGATCTGATAGACTTTCTGGATCTCATTGACCAGATACTGCTGCACCGCATTGGGCCCCTGAATACGGAGAATGTCCTGTGGTGATACAGCTCCATCAGTCAGCGGATCACCAGCCTTCACCTCGTCACCCTCGTTGGCAAGCACATGCTTTCCAACCTGGACGTAATAAACCTTCTCTTCACCAAAGTCGTTTTTAACCTTGATCTCCTTGCTGCTTCTGCGCTGTGAACCAAAGCTAACATACCCGTCAATTTCAGTAACAATGGCGGGATCCGTAGGGATACGGGCTTCAAAGAGTTCAGTAACCTTAGGAAGACCAGCCGTAATATCACCTCCTACACGATCAAGATTTCTTGGAACCTTGGCCATAATATCACCAGGATTGACTTTCTGTCCATCCTCCACATAGAGGTTCGACTTGATCGGCACGGGATAGGTCTTCCGGACTTCACCAGTTGCGTCAATAATCATGAGCCTCGGCTCCCGGGTCTCCGTTGCCCTCAACTTTGTACGCCAGTTGATGATGGTGTGCTGCGAAAAGCCAGTCTGAGGATCAACCTCTTCCTTGTAGGTAACACCTTTTTCAATATCAGCAAATTTGACGATACCATGCAATTCAGCAATAATCTGTGTACTGTTTGGCTCACTGCTGAACATCACCTGATCTTTCTTGATCAAAGAACCATTTTTGCAGTGAAGATGAGCGCCATGAGGCACAATATAGCGTTTGAGAATTTTCCCTGATTCAGGATCGGCAATATTGATTTTACCATTCTTCTGAATCACAATAATCCTGAAATCTTCTACCCCGTCTTCATTAATTGCAGTGTGATCAACGGTCTTGATATCCTCGAACTGAACCTGGCCATCATAAAATGCTTTAGTCTCCGTTTCAGAAATACCTCCCTGAGCGGTTCCACCCTGGTGGAAGGTACGAAGTGTAAGCTGTGTTCCTGGCTCACCGATCGACTGTGCCGCAATAACGCCAACCGCTTCACCTATTTCAACGAGTCCATGCACAGAAAGGTTGGTGCCATAGCATTTGGAGCAGATACCTATTTTTGATTCACAGGTGAGCACTGAACGAATCTCAGCCTCTTCAACTCCGGCAGTCTCCTGTATGAGCTCTGCAAGTTCTTCCGTGATAATCTCTCCGGCAGTAACGATAACATTATTGTTGAGGGTATCAACAATATCACGGGCCGCAACACGCCCCTTGATCTTTTCCCTGAACTTTATCTGCCCGCTTGTCTCCTCTTCAATATTCCGATGAACATAAAGGCCTCTGGTTGTTCCACAATCATCAATGGTCACAATAACATCCTGTGCAACATCATGAAGTCTTCTTGTCAAATAACCAGCATCGGCTGTTTTCAGCGATGTATCTGACAGACCCTTTCGAGCGCCGTGTGTCGAAATAAAGTATTCAAGAACAGTAAGCCCCTCTTTCAAGTTTGAAATAATCGGGTTTTCAATAATCTCACCCGGTTGTCCCGACATGGACTTTTGCGGACGGGCAATAAGACCTCTCATACCTGTCAACTGGCGCACCTGCTCTCTGGAACCGCGGGCACCAGAATCAAGCATCATGTAGAGGGGATTGAAACCGTCACGATCTTTTTTAAGCTTTTGATACGACTCTTCAGCAACGATATTGGAGGTTTTCTGCCAGACATCGACAATCTGGTTATAGCGTTCGTTGTCCGTCAATGTGCCTCGGTTGTACTCTTTAACAACTTTGGTACTGTCCCGCTGCGCATTTTTTATATGCTTTACCTTGGTTTCAGGCACAATGGCATCAGAAAGACCAACAGAAAGACCGCCTTTCATAGCATAATGGAAGCCCACCTCCTTGATGTTATCAAGGAATTTTGCTGTTTCTACATTACCAACCTCACTGCTCAGGTGTCCAATAAGCTCTTTGGCAACCTTTTTATCGATAACCCTGTTAATAAACCCGATCTGATCGGGAACGTGCTGGTTGAAGATCACCCTGCCAACGGTGGTAAGGAGAATCTTCTTCTTCTCAAGCTGGGATTTTAGCCATGCTGACTTTTCAGTAGCGGAATCAACAATGGTATCAAGCACACGAAGAGGATCAAATTTCTGGTCAATCTGACCATCATACTTGACAAAAATCTGCGCATGCAAACCAACTCTCGCTTCATTGTATGCTATAAGAACATCCTCAGAGCTATAGAAAATCTGGGCCTCACCAAGCTCCCCAGTGCGTGATTTCGTCAGATAATACATGCCAAGAACCATGTCCTGCGATGGAACGGTAACCGGCTTTCCGGACTGCGGAAGAATGAGGTTATGGGAAGAGAGCATAAGCAGTGAGGCCTCAAGCTGCGCCTCCTGCGACAGCGGAATATGAACCGCCATCTGATCACCATCAAAGTCTGCGTTGAACGCTGTACAGACAAGCGGATGAATCTGGATCGCCTTGCCCTCTACAAGCAGTGGCTGAAAAGCCTGTATGCCAAGACGATGGAGAGTTGGAGCCCGGTTGAGCAGCACCGGTCGACCATCAATCACCTTCTCCAGCACATCCCAAACAATAGGGTCTTTCTTGTCAATGAGTTTCTTCGCCGATTTAACCGATTTTGCAATACCACGATCGACAAGGCGACGAATAACAAAAGGCTGGAAAAGTTCAATCGCCATACTTTTCGGCAAACCGCACTCATGAAGCTTCAACTCAGGACCAACCACAATCACTGAACGTCCCGAATAGTCAACCCTCTTACCAAGAAGGTTCTGACGGAACCGGCCTTGCTTGCCCTTCAGTGCATCAGAGAGTGATTTCAGAGGTCTGTTAGATTCTCCGGTTTTAACGGCATTAGCCTTACGTGAGTTATCAAACAAAGCATCAACAGCCTCCTGAAGCATCCGCTTTTCGTTGCGAAGAATAACCTCGGGAGCCCGAATATCAATAAGCTTTTTCAGACGATTGTTTCGGATAATGACACGACGATACAAATCATTAAGATCCGAGGTGGCAAATCGACCACCTTCAAGCGGAACAAGTGGACGAAGTTCAGGCGGAATAACCGGAACAACCTCCATCACCATATATTCAGGTTTATTACCCTCATAGACATAGGGTTCGGGTATCTCATCCTCAGGAAAGAGACCCTGTGGTTTTTTGCGGGCTTTCTTCTGCGGTTCATAACTTTTTCTGAACGCTTCAACAACTTTTAGCCTCTTCAGCGCATCCGCTCTTTTCTGCTCGGAATTGCTCTCTTTGAGCACCTTGCGGAGATGTATGGCCGACCCATCAAGATCAATATTCTTGAGAAGGAGATGAATGGCTTCACCTCCCATCTTGGCAACAAACTTGTCGGGATCTGAATCCTCAAGATCCTGATTATCCTCATATTCGGTAATTATCTGGAAATACTGTTCCTCCGTCAAACGGTCAAGCTTCTTGATCCCCTGTTTTTCGCCAGGTTCTCCTGGATTAATGACAACGTAGACCTCATAGTAGATAATCCTTTCAAGCTCCTTGGTTGAAAGATCAAGCAAGGCTCCAATCTTTGATGGGACTGACCTGAAAAACCAGGTATGAACAACAGGTACAGCCAGTGAGATATGACCCATACGCTCCCGGCGAACACTTTTTGTCGTAACCTCAACACCGCAACGGTCGCAGATGATCCCTTTATAACGTACCCGCTTGTATTTACCGCAATAGCACTCCCAATCCTTTGTTGGACCAAATATCTTCTCGCACATCAAGCCGTCTCTTTCGGGCTTAAAGGTACGATAATTAATAGTCTCCGGCTTCAGCACCTCTCCCCTTGAATGGGCGAGGATGCTTTCAGGAGAGGCTATACTGAACTTTATTCTTGAAAAATCACCTTTCAAAGGCGATGCTCCCTGTGAAAAAATCATAGTCAATATCCTGGTTAAACGACTCTTGTTAACGTCCGTTAATGATGTACACGCCAATTCTCACATTACTAAGGAACCTTGTCGTCAATACGAATTTCAAGACCAAGACCCTGCAACTCCCTGACTAGCACGTTGAAGGACTCGGGTATACCTGGCTCCGGCAGATTCTGGCCTTTAACAATCGCCTCATAGGTTTTGTTACGTCCGATCACATCGTCTGACTTGACCGTCAGCATCTCCCTGAGAATATTTGATGCACCATACGCTTCAAGTGCCCAAACCTCCATTTCACCAAACCTCTGGCCACCAAACTGTGCCTTGCCTCCCAATGGCTGCTGGGTAATAAGAGAATAAGGACCAGTCGAACGAGCATGAATCTTGTCATCAACAAGGTGACTCAACTTCAGCATATAAATGTAGCCAACCGTCACCTCGTCATCAAAACGTTCACCGGTGCGTCCATCAAAAAGACTTACTTTACCATGAGCCGGCAAACCAGCTCTTTCAAGTTCATGCTGTACCTCCTGATAGGTGGCACCATTAAATATTGGAGTTTTAAACTTCACTCCAAGTGTTTTAGCAGCCCAGCCGAGCGACGTTTCGTAAAGCTGACCTATATTCATACGACTTGGCACACCAAGAGGATTGAGAACAATATCAACAGGGGTACCATTTTCCATGAATGGCATATCCTCAATCGGGAGAATTTTACCGACAACACCCTTGTTACCATGCCGTCCAGCCATCTTGTCGCCGACCTGAATTTTTCTTTTCTGTGCGATATAAACTTTGGCCAACTCCTCAATTCCAGGAGGAAGTTCATCACCAACATTGATCTTGTACTTCTCATTTTCCCGCTCATCCGCTATATCCTTGAGCATAAAACGGAACTCCTTGACAAGACGCACTACATTGTCATTAACCTTTTTGGAATCCGTAACTCCTTTCGAAAAATCAATCGACTCAAGAAAAGGCATACTGCTGAATTTAGCAAGTACACTGTCATCATAAGGAGCACCTTCTGTAACCAGCAACTTGCCTTTATCATTATAGAGACCGGTCGAGGTTTTACCATCAAGGAGCTGTTTCGCCCATTTGGCAAACCGTTTCCTTAAGTCATACTCCCTGGCATCATACCTTTTGTCGACAAGCTCAATCTTCTCTTTGACATCCAAGCCGATCTTTTTCTTGCGACTGAAAAGTTTTGTCTTGATGACAATGCCCTTCATACCTGCAGGGACATGCATCGATGCATCCTTCACATCGCTCGATTTATCACCAAAAATGGCCCTCAGCAGCTTCTCTTCAGGTGTGGGATCGCTCTCACCTTTCGGTGTAATTTTGCCCACAAGAATATCTCGCTCCTTAACCTCAGCGCCAATTCTTACAATACCGTTCTCGTCAAGATTTCTCAATGCTTCATCACTGACATTGTAGATATCGCGAGTAAACTGCTCCTCGCCCCGCTTGGTATCGCGCACATTTGCCTCGAACTCATGAATATGAATTGAGGTAAACACATCATCATACACCAGCCTTTCACTGAGAATAATTGCATCCTCAAAGTTATACCCTCGCCATGGCATGAAAGCGACCAGAACATTCTTGCCAAGCGCCAGCTCGCCATTCTCCGTTGAGGAGCTGTCGGCCAGGACTGCGCCTTTCTCAACACGCTGACCAATCTGCACAAGAGGCTTCTGGGAAATACAGGTATCCTGGTTGGAGCGTTTGAACTTGATTAGCTTGTATGTTTTGACACCCTCGTCAGGATCAAGCATAGATAACCTGACTTCATTATCGGTATCAATATCGTAACGTACGGTAATATGGTCTGCTGTAACATCTTCCAGAACACCGGAACCCTCTGCAACAATGACGGAGCGCGAGTCTCTGGCGACCTTCGCTTCCATACCAGTACCAACAACAGGGGCTTCGGAGGTCAACAGAGGCACCGCCTGTCGTTGCATGTTTGCGCCCATAAGAGCGCGGTTACCATCATCGTGCTCAAGGAAAGGAATCAAGGCTGCAGCAGCGCTGACAATCTGGACCGGCGAGACATCCATAAAATTGACATCCTCTGCCGCAACGACAGGATAGTCACCCTTTGTTCTGACCTGGACCGTCTCGAGGGCGATTTTCATATTTTCATCCAGAGGAACACTCACAGGAACAGTAATCTTGTTCTCTTCATCCTCAGCCGAGAGCATCAAGACCGTGTCGGTCACCTGACCCTTATCAACGACCCTGTAGGGAGTCTGAATAAATCCCTTGTCGTTGATTTCAGCATACACTGAAAGTGAAGAGATAAGACCAATATTGGGACCCTCAGGAGTTTCAATCGGGCAGAGGCGACCATAATGAGTATAATGAACATCACGCACCTCAAAACCTGCACGCTCTCTGGTAAGACCTCCTGGTCCAAGGGCAGAAACCCTTCTTTTGTTGGTCATCTCAGCCAGAGGATTGGTTTGATCCATAAACTGCGAAAGCTGGCTGGTGGCAAAGAAACTCGACACAACGCTTGAGACCGTACGTGCGTTGATAAGATCGGCAGGCGCAATCTTGTCTGAATCCCTTGAATTGAGCTTTTCACGAACATTCTTGCCCATTCTGGCCAGACCTATCACAAACTGTGCAGCAAGCTGCTCACCCACAGATCGGACGCGGCGATTCGCCAGATGATCGACATCATCGACATCCGCCAGGCCATTGACCAGCTTGATGAGATAGTAAATGACCGAAATAATATCATAATGCGTCAGGACGAGAATATCCTCCCCAATTGGCTCATCCGAAAAAGACTGAATCGTCTGAAGAATTTTTTCGTAAATGGTATCTGAAAGCTGTTTAAGCTCCGGGGTACTCTCGAGGTAACCGTTCAGATCCTCAAACTCTTTAGCAAGCTTCTTTTTGATCCTGTAACGGCCGACATCACCAAGATCATACTTTTTCTGATTAAAAAATGTCCGTTCAAGGAAACTCCTTGCAGCATCAATATCAGGTGCCTCATTGGCTCTTAACTCTTCATAAACAATCTCAAGCGCCTCCTCTTCTGTGGCAGAGCTGTCATTAAGAATCGTGTTGATAATAATTGATTTATCAGGTCCTTTATCTCCACCTGAGAAGGTTTTCATCACCTTGACACTTTTGTAACCAGCCGCAAGAATCTGTTCAAAAATATCCTCGGTAATTGCCGTCCTGGCACTTACCACCTCACCGGTCTGCATATCAACAATGTCAGAGGCAAGATACATCCCGACAAGCTGCTCCTTCCTGCTTGCCTTAAGAGGGACCTCCTCAACAAGATCAAAAAGAGCAAGAATATCCTCATCACGGGCAAAGCCGATTGCACGAAGAAGTGCGCTGACCAGAAAATTCTTCTTCTGGTCGATATAGACGAAAATTTGATTATTAATATCCGTCTGAAACTCAATCCATGATCCTCTGGTCGGCACAATTTTAGCCGAGTACATTTTTTTACCATTGGGATGGATAGCTTCGCTGAAAACAACACCGGGTGAGCGATGAAGCTGCGCGACGACGACACGCTCCGCACCATTAACAATAAAGGTGCCCCGTTCGGTCATATATGGAATCCTGCCGAGATACACCTCTTGCTGTATAGTCTCTTTCCAGTCAGTCTCATCAGCTTCATCCTTATAGGAGAGCTTGAGCTTAACCTTCAGAGATACATCGTAGGTCAGACCACGTTCAATACAATCCTCAACAGTGTACTTTGGCTTGTCAAAGCTATAGGATATATACTCAAGAAGATAGAGACCCCTGGTATCAGTAATTGGAAATGCTCCACGGAGCACTCGCTCAAGACCCTGATCCTTTCTTTTGGCTAGAGGAACACTATCCTGGATAAAATTATTAAATGAATCTAATTGGACTTTTAATAAATCGGGGGGCTCTATAACACTTTGAATCTTGGAAAAATCAATACAGGGTGTTGTTTTTGCGTCAGCCACTTTCACATGCACCTCACTTTTATCAATTGCATGAATTACTTACAGATTAAGTCATCACAATCCTCATCGCAACACTGCCGAAAGGTATTCACACCCGACAGAACCTTAACCGTACCATCATGGGAACATTCATCGAAACTCTTCTTATACAAACAGACAAAGCTCCGTCTCATATCGAAACGGAGCTTGCGTTAGTCATGACTCATTTTCAAAGATCACTTCACTTCAACTGATGCGCCCGCATCCTTCAACTCTTTAGCAATCTTTTCTGCCTCATCCTTGGAGACAGCTTCCTTAACCGTCTTTGGTGCGCCATCTACAAGATCCTTTGCCTCTTTAAGACCAAGACCCGTTATTGCACGAACTGCCTTGATGACATTAATTTTGCTCTCACCAGCAGCAGCAAGCACAACATCAAATTCGGTCTGCTCTTCCACAACTGGTGCATCACCCGCTGGAACTGCAGCCACACCGGCAACAGCAACAGGAGCCGCACTCACGCCAAATTTCTCTTCCAGAGCTTTCACCAGGGCGGAAGCTTCAGTAAGAGTCAGTTTACCAATTTCCTCTACAAGTGTTTCGATAGACATTATTCCCCTCTCTTGTTTAATTTACAATGTATAATAATCTCTTGAGTGCGTAATAGTTTTAAAGAATCTAACTCTTCTGCCTGGCAATCTGATCGAGAGCATAAACCAGATTTCTCATCACTGCATTAACAACCATCGGAACAGAACTGACCACACTATTGACCAGCCCGGCTGCTCTGCCAATATTTTCTGTCTTCGTCAGCATTTCAGAGAGCATCGGCAACGAATCTGAGCCAAAAACAACTCCATCAATCGAGGCCATCTTAAATTTCAGGGCATCATTTGTTTTGCTGAATTTCTTGATCACCTTTGCAGGTGCCACAGGATCATCATAACCAAACGCAACCCCGGTGGTTGATTTAAGACCAGGAGCAAGCTTGTCGGCACAAGCAAGATCACTAAGTGCTTTTTTGACAAGAGTGTTTTTTACAACACGATACTCAACCCCAACCTTGCGGAACTCATTGCGTAACTCAGCCATCTTTGCAACGCTCAAACCCTGAAATTCCGTAAGATATATCCCCTGTGACCGGTTAATCTTTGCAGCAACTTCCTGAACAACCTGCTCTTTTTTATCTCGCTTCATCGTTATAAACCGTTTTTATTAGGCGACAAATTTTTCCATTTTAACCTTCACACTGGGGGACATAGTGCTTGAAAGCGCAATACCCTGCACATACTGACCCTTGGCAGCTGATGGCTTAAGACGAACAACCTCCTTAAGAAAGCTGGTGATATTTAAAACAAGCTGTTCGGGCTGAAACGAAACCTTTCCAACTGGTGCATGGACATTTCCAGCCTTGTCAACCCTGAACTCTATTTTACCAGCCTTCACCTCTTTGACAGCCTTGGCAACATCCATAGTCACAGTTCCTGACTTTGGATTGGGCATCAAACCGCGAGGCCCGAGAATTTTGGCAACTTTTCCCAACTGGCCCATCACATCCGGAGTGGCAATGATAACATCAACGCCAGTCCACCCGTCCTGAATCTTCTCAATATACTCTTCAAAGCCAACCAGATCCGCCCCGGCCTCACGTGCTTCATCAGCCTTTGCCTCTTTACATACAACCAAAACTGAAACAGTTTTTCCTGTCCCATGAGGGAGCATAACAGTGCCTCTGACAACCTGATCCGCATGACGGGGATCAACCCCAAGTTTGACGGCAACATCGACTGTCGCATCAAATTTAGCCTGGGTAATCTCCCTGACCTTCTCTACAGCATCAGCAAGATCGTACTCACGAAACCTCTCGACCTTTGATACCGCCTCTTTGTATTTTTTACCAGCCATTATTATATTTTTTCAAAGTGGTTAAAAAAGCGGCCTTTCGACCTCCCACAGCCATATACCAACAACACTTCCAAATTAATCCTGGACAGTAATACCCATACTTCTTGCTGTCCCCCTTATCATCTCTTCCGCTCCCCTGCTATCAAAAGCATTGAGATCTGGCCTCTTCAGCTCAGCAATTTTGCGAACCTGTTCGGCTGTGACCGTGCCAACTTTGTTGCGATTTGGCTCTCCTGAACCCTTTTTAAGATTTGCCTCCTTGAGAAGAAGTACCGCTGCAGGTGGAGTTTTGGTAATAAAGGTGAACGACTTGTCAGAGTACACTGTAATTACCACAGGAATAATCATCCCTGCCTCAGTCTGGGTCTTTGCATTAAACTGCTTGCAGAACTCCATGATATTAACACCCTTCTGACCGAGTGCAGGGCCAACAGGAGGAGCTGGATTAGCCGCTCCAGCAGGGATCTGAAGCTTGATAAAGCCGATTACCTTTTTTGCCATAATCTATTTCTATTCAGAAGCTTAAATTACTTAAGCACTATTATTGGGAAACTGACTTAACCTGTGAAAAATCAAGCTCTGTCGGCGTACTTCTACCAAAAAAGCTTATCATAACCTTAACTTTCATTCTTTCAGTACAAACCTCGTGTACCACACCTGTTAATGAACTGAATGGACCATCAATAACCTTGACGGAATCTCCAATCCTGAAAGGTGCTTCAACATTAGTACGGTGCTCGACTGTACTCTCGGGCTCAAGAATTTTCTCTACCTCATCAGGCCGCAACGGAGTAGGAACATCGTCAACTCCAAGAAACCCCATAACAGAGGGGATATCGAGAATCAGATTCCTCGTCTGCTTGTCCAAAACAGCCTCAATAAGAACATACCCAGGAAACGCATTTTTGGTGAGACTTCTTTTTTTACCATTTTTCACCTCTACAAACCGCTCGTAGGGTACGTAAATCTGTAATATCTTCTCAGCAAGACCAAACCGGATAACATCTGCATCTATAGCCTCTTTAACCTTGCGCTCATGATCGGAATAAATCCTGAGTGCATACCAGCGCGCCACAGGAACGCCCTGAACATCTATATCCTTTCTTTTCGCACTCATCAATTAACCCTTAACACGGTTATCTTTACAATAACTTGCCCATAACAAAATTTATGACCCAATCAACCAGAAATGTAAACGCAGCAAGAATACCCGAAACCGTTAAAACAACAATTGTCAAATCCTTGATCTCATCCTTACCCGGCCATATCACCTTCCGCATCTCACTGACCACATCTCGATAATACTGACCTGCCTTGACGATAGTGTTGCTCATGAATCAAAAGTGCAGAATAACATACGGTGAATAATTTCATCTACATGCACGTCAGGAGGGAATCGAACCCCCAACCTGCGGTTTTGGAGACCGCTGCTCTACCAATTAAGCTACTGACGTATCTACCAATACCTCCAAAACCTGAGCTGATGATCGGACTTGAACCGATGACCTCTTCCTTACCAAGGAAGTGCTCTACCGACTGAGCTACATCAGCCTAAAAAAGACAGTGGGTAGGGGAGGATTCGAACCTCCGAAGACAGAGTCGACAGATTTACAGTCTGTTGCGTTTAACCACTTCGCTACCTACCCGTTACATCCAAGAGCTGGTGATGGGACTCGAACCCGCAACCTGCTGATTACAAATCAGCTGCTCTACCAATTGAGCTACACCAGCAATCCACAGCTCAAAAAACAGGGACGGTAATATAATGAGAGGGATTAAAAATACAAAGGAAAAAGGAAGATTTAATTAATCAGCATCCACCGCTGCAAAAAATCCGGCTAAACGTACCACTGTTTTTCTGGAAAGTAGTCGCTGTAAAAATACTAGTATAGCATCAAAATTGGTGGGAAATACCCGTATTCTTCTTTTCATCAACCCCCGTACGGCTGCTTTAACTACGACATCGACATCAGACAGAGGTAATCTGATTTTTTTTACATTATGCCCGGAGTGTTCAAAAAAACCTGTCTCAATAAAACCGGGGCAGACTACAACAATGTTAACACCTTGATCTTTCAACTCTTCATAAAGCGATTCACTGAGAGCAATGACAAAAGCTTTCGTTGCCGAATAGAGTCCAAGTCCAGGAACTCCCTGTAATCCTCCAAGTGAAGCGACGTTAATAATATCTCCTTTTTTCTGCTCAACCATATCAGAAGCAAAAAGACGAGTCAGATGCGCCATTGCCTTCATGTTCACCATCATGATCTCTTCCATTTTGGGCAGCGGAATCTCCCTGAAAGAACCTGCCCATGACAATCCCGCACAATTTACCAAAACATCAATCTTGATATAACGCTCCTTACAAAAGTTATAAACCGTGGCGGAGGCATTGATTGAACTTAAATCTTGAACACACACGGCAACCTTTACTCCAGACTTTTGACAAAGCTCTTCGGCAAGATGCTCCATCTTTTGTCTGGAACGAGCAACAAGTACAAGATTATGGCCTTTGTCGGCAAAATCACGAGCAAAGGCTTCACCAATACCCATCGAAGCCCCTGTAATCAAGGTATAACTGGTTGACATTTCAGAGAAATTCGACTGGATCTACCCATCTTCCGCGCTCTTTTACCAGTGCAATGAGTCGATCGACAGCTTCATGTTCTGGAATATTTTCGGCAACACACTCCCGCCCGACATAGAGACTGATACAATTTTTTCCGGCACCTACATAACCAAAATCAGCATCAGCCATCTCACCAGGGCCATTAACAATGCAGCCCATAATGCCAATCTTCAGCCCTTTGAGATGAGCCATTCGTTGCTTGATTGATCCTGCCGCCTTTTCAAGCTCAAAATAGGTCCTTCCGCATCCAGGACAGGAGATAAATTCAGTCCTTGACATTCTGATTCTTGCACCCTGAAGAATATTGAATGCCAAATTAACCTCGTCGTTACTTGAAAGTGTAGTCTGCAAGCTAACCATATCACCGATTCCATCACAGAAAAGCGTCCCTGCCTGAACAGAAGCTGCAACGATAGTGTCAAGTCGAGCAGATGAGTCTCCTTTAAAACGGACAACAAGAGGATAATCAAGACTATAGCGTTTAAACACCTGTGCCAGTCGCCGATAAACAAAAACGACATGAGCAGACTGCACTGAAAAAAGCAGGCGCTTAGCCCCCCTCTTCCGCAATTTATCAGCAAGATGAACAAGCACCCCGGCAGGAACAGCATTGCCTGAATCTTTATGAAGAAAGCATAACTCAACAGCAGCACGTTGTTTGTTGTCAAAAAGCTGCATAAAGTCGTGTTCAAGCCTCTCTCCCTCAACAATATCAAATCGCGCCTTGGAGACCTTGTTAATCAAACGGGAAAAAAGTGAAAAATCTCTGGTCGAGGCAGATAGAAAACAAGCAGCATCCCCAAGTCTGGCAAGAAGATCATCAAGCAAAAGAAGATCATCTTCACTGCTGATTGCAATGGATACCAACTCTGAACGGATGGCATCCTTCGGCTTGCTCAAGGCAAGCCTCTGCATAATCTCTTCAAAAACAGCATCACCATCCGTTAATAAAGCATGAACTTCAGTTTCTACCCTGGGGACATTACCGCCCCCAACAAAATAATCAGCGAGCATTACTTCACTTGAAAGCCTGCGTACATAGGAGAAAAGGCTAAATGGAAGTTGTTCAGGAGACGGAATTATATCTGTTGTCAACTTGTTGCGACTCTCAATAATATGCTTCAGCGGCACATGCCCCCTGTCACCATTGACCAGGTGAAAATCATTGTATTTCCTGACTATAGAAAAACCTGCAGGCACCTCGTTTACGGGATCTTCCGTCAGGGAGACCCTAATGGTGTCTCCAAGCCCATCTTCCAGCAAGGCTCCGATACCCATAGCCGACTTGACTCGTCCCTCATCACCATCCCCGGCTTCAGTAACCCCAAGATGAAGCGGATAGGCGTAACGAAGTTCGGCATCTGCCTGTTGAACAAGAAGACGATATGCCTGAATCATAACCCGGACATTCGATGATTTCATCGAAAAAAGAATCTCGTGATACTCCATTTCTTCACAGATTCTTGCAAACTCTATTGCAGCCTCAACCATACCTTCCGGTGAATTACCGTAACGGCTGACAATTCGGTCTGACAAGGATCCGTGATTGGTACCTATCCGAATAGAGACTCCATAGTTACGAGCTTTTTCTACCAGCGGAGCAAATTCAAGCCTGACACGCTCAATCTCTTGCTGATAATCTTCTTCAGAATAGTCATTGTTAGAAAACTTCCGGGTATTGGCATAATTACCTGGATTAATACGGATGTTGTCAACAAATTCGACGGCTTTCAATGCCGCTCGTGCAGAAAAATGAATGTCAGCGACAAGTGGTGTATCAATCTTGTCACGACGAAGCTGATCCCTGATATTTCCAAGATTCTCAGCATCCTTTTCGGCAGGTACCGTAAGTCTTATAATTTCACAACCGGCCTCATGCAGCCGTCTGCACTGTTCAACGGTGGCAACCGTATCAAGAGTGTGGGTATTGGTCATGGACTCGACCCGTATCGGCTGATATCCGCCCAAGAACAAATTTCCAAAAACAACTTCACGAGTTAAACGACGTCGGTACTGGTACATGGAAATGGAAAAACGGTTAGATAATAATTACTGGCCTCTTATAATAAAAAGAGTTTCGCCCGGCTTGCGGAAATTATATCTCTCTCGGGCCGCCTTTTCTATGCTGTCAGGCTCCCTGAAATGCAAAATTCGCTGTTCATTTTCAGCCATCCTCTGTTGCTCACTTTTCTGCCGATCAAGAAGAGAACGATATTCAGCCTCCATGCGCACTCTTTTCACAATACCGTAATCGTCAAAAAGAGCCCAAAAGACAAACACAACAGCAGCAATCCTGAGAAGAATTTGTTTGGGATTGGAGTGGAGATACTCCCAGATGGTATTGGAAGTAACAAATTTGATAATCTTTTTCACGCGACTCAACACTTTTATCGACCTGTTAGTACTCAAGAGTGTTTACCAAAATTAAATTGCAGGAAACCCTTTCGAAGAGGGCTTCCTGCAAGAGGGTTATCAGACCCTGAAAGCCTTTTTACCAGGATATCGGGCTTGATCGCCAAGCTCCTCTTCAATACGAAGCAGCTCATTATATTTCGCCATACGATCAGAGCGCGACATACTGCCAGTCTTTATCTGGCCAGCGTTTGTTGCCACAGCAATCTGGGCAATTGTGCTGTCTTCCGTTTCACCACTGCGGTGGCTGATGACTGAGGTATAACCATTAATTTTAGCCATATCAATAGCCTGAAGTGTTTCGGTAAGAGTACCAATCTGGTTTACCTTGATGAGAATAGAATTTGCCACTCCCTTTTCTATGCCTTCAGCAAGCCTTTTACTGTTGGTGACAAAAAGATCGTCGCCCACTAACTGCACCCTTGAGCCAATCTTGTCCGTCAACAGCTTCCATCCCTCCCAATCATCTTCAGCCATTCCATCCTCAATTGATATAATGGGATAGTTCGTAGCCCACTTTTCCCAATACTCAGCCATCTCAAGAGAGGTCAACTCCTGCTTTGAAGATTTTTTGAAGACATAGCGTTTTTTTGCTGAATCGTAAAACTCTGAGCTTGCTGGATCAAGGGCTATCATAACCTGAGCATCTCCAAGTCCCCCCTTATCGGTGGGAGAGCCAGCCTTATAACCAGCTTTGCCTATTGCCTCAATCACCAACTCAATAGCCTCCTCATTAGAGCGAAGATTTGGAGCAAAGCCACCCTCATCACCAACAGCAGTGCTTAAACCTTTGCTTTTGAGAAGCGCTTTGAGTGCATGGAAAATTTCGGCACCGCAACGAAGTGCGTCCGAAAAAGAGCTAAAACCCGCAGGCATGATCATGAACTCCTGAAAATCAACGGTATTATCAGCATGAGCACCACCATTCAGAACATTCATCATGGGTACCGGAAGAGTGTTTGCCATCGTCCCGCCGATATAGCGGTAGAGAGGTAGACCTGTATAATCAGCCCCAGCCTTGGCACACGCCATAGAAACACCAAGCAGCGCATTGGCTCCCAGTCGAGCCTTGTTAGATGTTCCATCAAGCGCGAGAAGAGCCTGATCAATCTCCTCCTGTTCGGTAACAAGCATTCCGTTCAGTGCATCATTGATAATCGTATTAACATTTTCTACAGCCTTGAGCACTCCCTTGCCCAAATAGACACCAGCATCTCCATCCCTTAGCTCAACTGCTTCATGAACTCCCGTAGATGCGCCACTTGGTACGGCTGCACGACCAAATGAACTTTCGGTGTAGACATCAACTTCAACCGTTGGATTTCCCCTTGAATCAAGGATCTGACGGGCAAGAATTTTCCTGATAATAGGCATAACAAAATATATTTATGGTTGTTACGTTCTTTTATGTGCAAAAGAGCTCACTTATGACCTTGCTCTTAAAAGATACTTGAAAATATATCCTTTTTTCAAGAGCATTTCATTGCTACGGCTACAGCAAATCATACTTTTTTTTGTTTATTACATTTCAGGCTGTCTCTTGCTCTACAGTTGGCAGCCGGATATTTTGTTATATGCTAAAACAGGAGTCATGCTATGCAAGCCGTATTACCGGATCAACTGCGAAACATTGTCATTACAGGCCATGCCGGAAGCGGCAAGACCATCCTCGCCGAATCACTGGCTCTCTCAATGGGGGTGATCAATCGACTTGGCACTATTGAAGATGGCAACACCATTTCCGATTATTCTGCTGATGAAATTGAAAGAAAACACAGTTTGAACACCAGCCTTATTAACGGAATCTGGAATGAGCTTAAAATAAATATTATCGACACCCCTGGTCTGCTTGATTTTCACGGAGATGTAAAATCGGCCATGCGCATTGCTGATACAGTGCTCATTACCGTGAATGCTGCCGCTGGCGTTGAGGTTGGCACCGATACTGTCTGGGAATACACCAGAGAATACTACAAGCCAACAATGTTTATACTGACAAAACTTGATGCCGACCGCGCAAGTTTTAAATCGACGATACAGGAACTTCAGGATCACTTTGGACATCTTGTAACACCGATACAGTTCCCCGCTGACGAAGGACTCGGCCATCACACCCTGATCGACGTGCTCATGATGAAACAACTGGAGTTCCACCTGGATAAGCCGGGCAAGATGGACATTTCAGAGATTCCTGATCTTTACCTCAAGCGTGCTGAAGAGCTCCATCAACAACTTGTTGAAGCTGTTGCAGAGACAGATGAGGAATTGATGAACAAATTTTTTGAAGTCGGCAATCTTACTGAAGACGAACTGAGGGCAGGAATACAGTCCGCACTGCTTACAAGAACATTTTTTCCTGTTTTCTGCACATCCCCTTTCCACCTGATAGGAACCGAAAGATTACTGAACGCTATTACCAACATCTGCCCATCTCCAATTCAAAGAGGACCGGAACATGCAATATGTAGTATAGAGGAGACGAAACAACTCATTCAGCCAAATCCCGATGGGCCAACTCTTGCATTTATCTTCAAGACAATGTCGGAGCCACGCGTCGGCGAGATATCCTATCTCAGGGTGTATTCCGGCCATATCGAAACGGGCCACGAACTCATTGATGTTCAGACCGGGCAACTGCAAAAACTTGGACAGATATACACCATCCTTGGTCAAAAGAAAACTCCTGTAGAGAAACTGCTGGCTGGAGATATTGGCATGGTTGTCAAGCTCAAAGATGCGCATACAAACGACACCCTTGCTGACAAAGGAACAAGCTGCCGCATAAGTCCAATTATTTTTCCCGTCCCGGTACTTGCTACGGCCATCATGCCTGTGACTCAGGGGGATGAAGAAAAAATATCAGAAGGGCTTCACCATCTGCACGAAGAGGATCCCAGCTTTGCCATTGAGCATGACGTTGAATTCAACCAGACTATATTGAAAACCCTCGGTGAAACTCATCTTGATACCATTATTAGTCGTTTGCTCGCTAAATTTAATGTCAAGGTGTCTATTGCGCCCATCAAGATTCCTTACCGGGAAACCATCAGGGTTTCTGCTTCCGCTCAAGGTAAATATAAAAAACAGTCTGGTGGTAAAGGTCAATATGGAGATGTCTGGATAAAGATTGAGCCACTTGCCCGCGATACCGGCTTTGATTTTACCAGTGAAATTGTCGGTGGAGTTGTCCCGTCAAGATATCTGCCAGCCGTCGAAAAAGGGCTCAGGGAAGCTATAACAAATGGAATCCTTACAGGCTATCCTGTTGTTGATCTTAAGGCGGTTGCGTACGACGGCTCTTATCACCCTGTCGACAGTTCTGAATTCGCCTTCAAGATAGCGGCAAGCATGGCATTCAAGAGCGCTTTTGAGAAGGCAAAACCGCTCATCCTTGAGCCTGTCTACTTGCTGAACGTCTATGCACCAGAGCACTATACAGGTGAAATTGTGGGTGATATTGCAAGCAAACGGGGAAAGATTCTTGGGATGGAAACAGAGGTAAAGATGCAGATCATTCATGCACATATTCCTCAAGCATCACTGACAACCTTTCATCATGCCCTGACACGACTGACGCAGAGCAGAGCACGGTATTCATACAGTTTCAGCCACTATGAGGAGGCTCCTCCTGATGTAGCTCAACAGCTCATTGCAGAAAAAAAACACTGACCATTTGATCGATGAAGGGGGTAGAGAGTGCGCACAGTCTGCCCCCTATAGTACACCAAAGAGAGATTTTATTGTAAGCCACCATACAATCCATATAGCTTCACGAACATTCTTTCTGGACATTTTCGATCTCCCTACGGAACGATCAACAAAAACGATGGGAATCTCCCTGATGATAAATCCTTTTTTCCATACTCTGTAGTTCATCTCAATCTGAAATGAATAACCCTGAGAATTTATCCGTTCCAGATCAAGTGCACGTAATACATCTGCATTAAAGCATTTAAACCCACTGGTCGGATCATCTACAGGCATTCCTGTAACAAAACGAGTATAGATACATGCCATTTTGGAGAGTATCAATCGCCCCAGGGGCCAGTTCACAACATTAACGGTATTATTCATATAGCGAGATCCAATCAACAGATCAACCCCTTGCATCGAAGAAAGAAACGTGTTGACAACTGCCGGGTCATGAGAGTAGTCGGCATCCATTTCTATTATAAAACGATAACCATTCTGTAAAGCGTACCTGAAGCCAGTAATATAGGCCGTTCCAAGTCCCATTTTACTCTCTCGACTGAGCAAGTAAAGTGATGTCGTACTCTCTTGCAGAGCACTGACAATAGCTGCAGTACCATCGGGAGAGTTATCATCGATCACAAGAATATCAATGTGTGACGAATAACGTGAGGCAAGCTCAACAAGCAGACGACCAATATTTTCTGCCTCATTGAACGTTGGAATAATTATCAATATTTGCGAGCTTTTCGTCATTGAAGCACAAACCTCTTGATTACCATGTTGAGGAGTTCTGCAGTGTTGTTCCGGCATGAATTGTAGCAATATTCAAAAAAAAAGCATTGCTTCAGCAAAGCAATGCTTTTTACAAAGGTAAACTAAAACAGCTCTTTCAGCGCACCTCTCTGTGAAACCTGTGAAGAAATCTCAAGTCAAAATCAAGACGTTCTGGTGGTGTGTATACATAGTCAAGAACCTCACCATCGGGATGTACTTCTATCAGGGCACCAGCGGGACACTCTCCAGAATTAAAGCATGAAGAACAGGAGATGCAGGCATCCTGGTCAATATAAGCCCTGAACCCACCTTCCTGGACATCACCATAAAACTTGTAACCGATAGCTTTCACTTTCGGTGGACATTTGTCAAGACAGAGACCACAACCAACACAGAGGTTTTCAATGATAAAATAGTGATCTTTCTCCTTCTGAGGCGCTTTTTTAATCGGCGTTTGAGCTGGAGGCGCTGCCGGTGGCGCTGCTTTAGCCACTGTACCTGGCGAGGCCGGGAAGCCTTTAGCTACCGGCGCTCCCTTCGCAACAGGGGCTGCGGGTTTTACCCCCGGTACTGGTTTAGCTCCTGCTTCTGGCTTCGAAGCTGGAAGCACCGGTTTGGCTCCTGCTTCTGGCTTCGAAACTGGAGGCACTGGTTTGGCTCCTGCCGCCGGCTTCGAAGCTGGAGGCACTGGTTTGGCTCCTGCCGCCGGCTTGGCTCCTGCTGCTGGCTTCGAAGCTGGAGGCACTGGTTTGGCTCCTGCTTCTGGCTTCGAAGCTGGAGGCACTAGTTTGGCACCTGCCGCAGGCTTAGCCGCACCTGCCGCCTTAGGTGCCGCTGCCGGAGCTGGTTTTGGCGCTACTTTAGAATCTTTTTGAACAGGAAAAGCCGACTCTTGTGGGAGACCTGTCCTGCCAAGATTGATATTGATAGGCTCAAGGCGCAGTTTACCTATCTCCTTCTGATTAAGATCTTTAGGTTTAGCCTTATTCTCCTGCCCAGCGGGGGCCCCCGGTTTGGAGCCAAGAGATGTTTTTGCTGCAGAAGGCGTAGCCTTTACTGCTGGTGATGACGATATATCTGGCTTAACTACAGGATCGGCCATAAAACCCCTCCTCTTTAATTACATGATAAACTGTAAAAACAAAAACTCCATGATTGAGAGGGCTTTGATCCTCTCAATCATGGATAATGTGTCAAGCAATCAACTTAACAAGGTAGTCTACAACCTGGGTCAGCAAAACCTGGCCAGATACGGCAGCATCAGTAACCTGTGGTGGAAGTGGACTGTCGGTCTCATAGAATCCGTTTCCGATAAAGAGGAAGACCAACATAAAAACACCACCAAAATAAAGGAATGTTCCTGCCATCTTCGAATCAGAAATAGTAAGAACCGGGAAACGGAAATTCACATCGCGATTGAGGAACTTCTTCCCAAGCCAGCGAATTGTCCTTGTCTGAATATCAGCACCCTCAAGCCGGGAACCGCGATCTTCAAACCATACGGCAAAACTGATAAACCAGGTAAGATGACCAATCATCAGAATCGTCGAAAGATGAGAGCTTGAAAAAATGTTCACCGTCTCAGTCCAGAAGTAATAAAAAATACCTGAGGTGTGGTGGTGAGCAAGATGGGCCACTGAATCCCAGGACTTGGCATCCGCAGCAGGAACACCGTACATCATCGATGCTATCCATGCTCCATCAATATACCATGCTACAGCAGAGAGCCCCTTGATTCCCCAGAGCATGGCAAACCAGAGCTGATCCTGGATAGAAACACCGCAGGTACCACCATAAACAGGTCCAAGACAAGGGAACGAGTATGAATTCTTCTTAAGTCCAAGGTCATCCCACAGCGGAGAGGTATGAGAGAAGAATGCAATACGCACAAGCGCAATTAAGGAGAAAAGTGAACCGGCGACAATAACATGAACCATCACCCAGTCATTAATACTTGGATCGGTAAACATCCACTGGAATATGGGAAGTGGTTTAAGCCAGTAGAACGACATCATGATGTTGGTACCAAACATGTTCAGCTCACAGATGGTATTCCAGACAATCACTGCATAGACGGAAAGCATGGTGGAAAAACAGAGCGCCATAATCGAACCAAGAATCTTGACCTGTACCTCCTGATCGCGCCCTTTGGCAACCATAACCGACTTGATCTGGCTGTAAAGGCCATTAAGCTGTATCTTGAGAAGATACTGACCGCCATGGTAAACTCCGGCAAAAACATAGAGAACACCGCAAATAATATGGTTGAAGGTTATAAGGTCAATAACCGTCCTGGCCATACCAAATGTTGATCCGTTTTTCGGAAGAATCGCGTATGCTTCAAAGTCCATAAATTCCTTCGAGCCAGAAATGATCCGGCCCCCATCCTGCACAAAATCGTAACTCACACGGTTAAAAGGCTCACCGTACAGGTAAAAAGCAAGATTGTCAAGCTCTTTATAATAAGCTGCAAATGATGGCTGCTGAAATGCGACAAAGGCGATACACCCAACTGCAATACTTATGTACCCCATTGCAGTAAGGTGAACCGAAAATACGGCTTTCATATCATCATTCAGATGAGTTGCCGCATTCGGCGGATTTTTCCACCAGTACACGCCAAGCACAAAAAAGACAACCGAGAAGACAAAAGACATGAAGGTCTCTGCATTGATGGTCTGGAAGTCAGGAAAAGGATCGTGACCAAGAACAAGCCACATCACAAATCCCCAGCCAAGAAAAAGGAGGGACATATAGACAGCGTGCGGTCCAAGTGCCTCTCTGTAGCTCTTTGCGCTTATTCCGCTGAAAACCACATCCCCAAACTTGCCAAGAAAGCGGAAGTCACGAAAATTACCGGTGCGTCCGGTAAATGGGTTGGTGAGGTTATGGGTCCAGTGACGCCATCCACCAAACATCAGAATAGAACCTGACAGGAGATGAAAGAGAGCCCAGCCAATAAGCTTGCCGCCTGCAATCTCAAGATCTGCAGTTTTTGAACTATAGGTATCAATACCAAGCGAGACCATTCTTGGCTTGATGGTGAGATAAAACCAGCTATCGTGAAACCCGGGCGCTCCCCATGGAAAAACCTGAATACCGGCGATATAGTAGATGGCCATCAAAAAGCCGAGAACACCAAGCAGCGCAAGATGAGCGCCGACAACCTGTTCATCATCAATCTTGTCCGTATCAAAAATCTGGAACCACTTCGTTGTGCGAGTCTCTGTCCGCTGGAACAGAAATCGTCTCATTTTAGAAGCATCCTGCTCCTTGATCACAGACGGTGTAGCCGCAACGCCATTGCCCTTGGGAGAAGGAGCGTTCCCCTTGGGAGGTGGGACTGTGCCCTTTGGCTTGACTCCTGCCGGATTCACTTGTTCAGCCATTGTATTCTCTCCTTTTTTTGAACATAATTCAGGTTGAAGAAACCAAAAAGAAAAATATTACGCCATGAGCCATGCAACACAACCACGCAATGAAGTCTGCTTATATGAAAAAACATCCATAACAACATCTCCAATGGATCGAAACAGCATTACACATGATCAATACCCTCGAATCTATAGAAAAACCAAGTAAGAATCAACATAGTATAGAAAATCTGCCAAGCAAACTACCTTGACACAGTACCAGACAAAATAAGAAAAATTATTAAATAATAAATTATTTTACCCCGGCATGAAGGGGCTATGGCTTTAATCGTACAGCATGAAATCAGTCAGGGAAACTCCTGAGGCAATGAAGAAACCTGCCGTAACGCAATCAAGAGAAATAATCAATTCCGAACACTTTACAAACCATGAAGATCGTTTTCAGCAAGCTCTCAGGAGCAGGTAATGACTTTATTGTTATTGATAACAGAGCCCGGACGGTTCAACTGTCCCCGGCAAAGATCAGGGAGCTCTGCACCAGAGGCACTGGTATTGGAGCCGACGGACTTATTCTCATTGAACCCTCCACGGGGTTCGACTTTACGATGAAGTATCACAATGCCGATGGATTTCCGGGCTCTATGTGCGGCAATGGCGGAAGGTGTGCGGTTTATTTTGCTTTTACCATCGGTATGATACCTGCCATGCACGACAGCTATACTTTTGAGGCCAACCGAAACCGGTATGAGGCATGGGTTTCCAGGAGGGATACCGTGAAACTACGCATGCTTCCGCCAATAGAGTTTCGTTATGATCTCGATATTGAGGGATTTCTCTGCCACTCAGTCAATACAGGCTCTCCTCACGTTGTTACATACGTTTCTGACCTGAACAGCTTAAAGGTCAATGAAATCGGGAGGAGCATCCGACATCGAACCGATCTTTTTCACGATGGTACCAACGTTAACTTTATAGCAATCACCTCTCCTGAATCGCTCTCTATCAGAACCTTCGAACGCGGAGTCGAAGATGAAACTCTCGCTTGCGGTACCGGAGCTGTTGCTGCCGCCTTGATGAGTCATCGTCTCGGCAAGATCAGCAACACCTGCGTCAGGGTTCAGGTAAAAAGCGGGGATATCCTAACGGTACAGTTCAATGAAGAGATGAATCAGATTTTTCTTACCGGTCCGGCAAAAATTATCTTTGAGGGTAGTTTTACTCTTGATTGACTGTTATGATCAAAACAGTTACAATGACCAATTAATACGAGTCTGCGGAGAGTTTTTAGGGCTGAGGATATTTTTTGTTTTTTTCAGCAACGCATTCACCCCATAAACTTTTTAGACACGCAAGAAGTCTTCTTTCAGAGAGAAACAAGAAAATAGAGAGGTGTGCAGCAATTTTTTCTTTATCATAAGCGTACAGTATAAAATTTTTTCAAAATAAACTGAAATACAAACTATGGAACAATGGGTGTGTGTACCATGCGGCTACGTCTATGACCCGGCTGTTGGCGATCCTGACGGAGGAGTGGCTCCAGGGACTTTATTTGAAAATATTCCTGAAGAGTGGGTCTGCCCGGTCTGTGGAATGGACAAGACATCGTTTGAGCGTCTGTAAAAAACGGTAAGAGCTCTTTACCCTGTCAAAATGCAGCCTATTTGCTCGGGGTAGAGAAATGAGTTGTCAATAAATTGTTGCCACGGAGTCATGTTGATGGCTCCTGTGGGTACTTAGGGGGTACTGCTGTTTTTGACCTCCTGAGCACCGCTGTCACCTCCAGAGACGATGGAGCTGCTACTGTCCGCTGATATTGCCTGCTCAAGGAGATATTCCGGTACACCAATCACAACAGAATCCACCGCTGTAGTGTCCATTGGCGACTCCATAATCACCTCTTTATAATCTGGAACAACTACGCCTCGCTTCCTCATGATAGCGTAAATGATACTGGAACGGTTGTGAACATAGCGTGAGGAACCCGTCGGTGAAAAAAGAATTGGATTGGGAAGTATGGCCGCAAGTTTCGATGCCTGTTGAGCAGACAATTTTGCAGGAGAGACACCATAGTAATGTCGGGCGGCCTGCCCTATCCCAAAGATGCCGTCACCCCATTCCGCTATATTAACGTAGAGCTCCAGAATCCGTCTTTTTGAGAGAGTTCGTTCAAGCCTCCATGTAAGAATTGCCTCCTTGACTTTACGAATCGGGTTTTTAGATGGGGAAAGATACAGATTCTTGGCAAGCTGCTGACTGATCGTACTGCCACCCATCTTGAACTTTTTGGCAAGAATATTTTTTTCTATTGCCCGCTCCATCGCCCTGTAATCGAACCCTTCATGTTGCCAGAACTTGTCATCCTCGCCAATCAGCACCGCTTTGATAAGATTTTGAGAGACATTCCGTAGAGGAACCCATTTCTGACTGATTGTTTTATCGTAGAGCCCCTCTTGCTGCCACTCAGCCTCACGAAACTCCATAAAGGCGGTCTTCTCAGGATTCTCCCCAACAAGCCTTTCAACATCGGGGTAAAAAAAGTAGCGGCCGATGTCGAGAAAAAAAAACGACAACAGACAGGTAAAAATGAGTTTGAGAAGCTTTGTATATTTGGCTGGCATCTTTGGCACCGTGGTACATGAAAAGAGAGTTATGCTAAAAACGCGAACCGCTGGAAGAAAAGTGCCCTCGGGCAGACTCGAACCGCCGACCTACAGTTTAGGAAACTGTTGCTCTATCCACTGAGCTACAAGGGCATGCTTTGATTATTGGTGTTACTGACTGCGCAATGTAGTGAAAAAAACTTTTTTCAGAAAAAAAGATAGTATATCGCCTGCGATCACAAACAATCAGTTGCACTATAAAGAGAAAAAAGTTGGAATAATCTGAGGTAAGAGACACAATCCGGGTATTCATTGTTTGGGATATCCACCGAAAAAGATTTTTTCCAACGCAATGTTTTTTTCCAGAATTATCATTATGTTTCACCATATAGTATTTTAAACAGGGTTTTCCGGCTTTCGACCTGTATAAGCATATCCACGAAAATAGTATCACTCACGGGTAGCATTAATTTATGTTGAACCCAAATAACGATTCAAATCAAAGGAGTCTCGTATGAAAAAAATGATGGCGGTGGTTTCATTTGCACTCTCCGTGCCTGTAGTTGCCCAAGGTGTAGAATTTCAGACTCCAGGGGCGCTGGGTATGGGTGGTGCTGGAGTGGCCCGAAACAACGGCTCTCTAACCTCTTACTGGAATCCGGCCGGTGGAGCTTTTAATGTCGCCCCTTTTGCCTTGAGTGCTGGTTTTGGAGTTGGTGTCAAAGCAAGTGATGGATTGGCTGAAAATGTTGACAGGTTTTCAAAAATTACTTTTGCAAATGTTGAAAACTTCAACACAGCAACTGCTAATGCCGACAACGTAGGTGACTTTGTAAAAACATTGTCGATTATCAACGACATAAACGCTCGTCAGGGAAATATGGCTGTGGCAGGCTTTGCCCCAATCAGCTTGACATCAAAAAGGTTCTCTTTTGGCCTTTTCGGAACTATGGAAGGGTATGTGCAGCCTATTGCTGATAATATCAATATTCTTCCGAACAACGCTGTCGCTGCCGGAACAACGATTAAAACACTTGATCTCTCTAATGCACTCGGAGCTACGAACTACTCGGATCCTGGATACTTTTCTCTTGCAGACCGAACAACATTGATAAATGCCATTATAGCATCGGATGGGACTCTTACTCCGACGCAAGCCGCAACGTTAGCAGATGCAATAGGAACCAAGTTGCAGAATAGTGGAATTCCGGCGACCACTGTATTGAGTACTATGACCAGCGTCCTCCCCAGCCTGACTGGCACTGGCACAACCACTTTGGATAAAAACACAACTTCGGTACTGACCAAGGCTGTCCAGTATATTGAAGTTCCCCTCTCTTATGGACACCCGATCAACGTTGGCTCCAAAGGAAAGCTTGGAATTGGTATCACCGGAAAAATTATTTCAGGAACAGTATACCAGAACCAGGTGCTGCTGGTCAACAGGACAGGAACTGTCAACTCACAAGATATCCTTAACGATATCAACAACAATAAAAAGAGTTCGATGACGTTTGGCATTGATCTTGGTGCCTTGTACAAGTATAACAAGGCTTTGACCATCGGCATTGTGGGTAAAAACCTTAACTCGCCTAAGCTTGCTGCGCCCGACTATTCCGCGCCTGTCGTGAATGACCCTGCACATTTCACAACAATATCAGGCACAGAGGTTGAGTTGAAACCGCAGATACGTGCTGGTGTTGCTCTTGAACCAGTCACCTGGATGACCTTCGCTGCCGATCTTGATTTGAAGGAGAATGATACCGTCGCTCCTGGAACCGTGGTCGGAAGTTCAGTAAAAAGCAGGAATTTTGGTGGCGGCGTTGAATTTAAACCTGCTTCATGGCTGAAGGTTCGCGGCGGTGCCTACAAGAATCTCGCCAGCAACAGAGGTAACGTCTTAACGGCTGGATTCAAACTCTTTCTGCTCGACGTTGATGGCGCTTTTGCAACTGATACCTTCACACTGAACGGAACACAGCTTCCAAAAGAGGTCATGGTTAATGCTGGCATGAGCTTTTCATTCTAACCAGCTCCGCCCGACTGATCTCAAACCAAGCCCCTGCGATTCATTTAGGCAGGGGCTCCGTTTTGTTCTCAACCGCCATGACTCAGCCAGAACAGCCCCCCTCTCCGGAGGACTAAGAAAGTTTATTTTCTTCCGAACATCCTGTCAAGCTGGTCAAGAGAAAGCTTGATGATAACCGGCCTTCCATGGGGGCACGAATATGGCTCCCGGGTGGCAAACAGATTGTCAATCAGCGAACGCATCTCTTCAAGAGAGAGCTTCTGGCCAGCCATAATGGCATTGCGGCAGGAGTAGGATTTCGCAAGATTATCGCGCTTTTCAAGCTTGAGCTTTGAGGCATTATCCTGATATTCAGCAATCATATCCTGCAAAATAGTCACTTCAGTGCCAGGTTTCACGTCCTGAGGCACCCCCTCGATCATGATGGTTTTATTGCCAAACAGCCGCAGGTTAAAGCCAAGCCGATAGAGATCTTCCCGTATCTCCTCAAAGAGTTCGTACTCCCAGGCGCGAAATTCCACCTTCTGGGGAAAGAGCAACTGCTGGGAATTTGGCACACTGTGATTCATAACATCGACAGCCCGCTCATAGAGCACCCGTTCATGCGCCACATGCTGATCAATAATCATCAATCCAGTCTTGATCTGGCAAATCAAATATTTGTTGTGTAACTGCCAAATTTTTGGTTCCAGACCTTTTGGGTTCGGCACAACATCCTCGTCACTGTAAATGGGGGAGAGAAGCATTGGTGAAAACGGTGCTGCCGCATCACGCAATTCAGGTTCCGGCGCTGCAACTCCTGCTGAACTTTGGTTTGAAGTAAACATCTCTGCCTGGTACCTTAATGACTCTCCAGGCTCAGACGCAAAACTCTGTGAACCTTCGCGATAGCTCCGATAAAGATCATTGGTGGTTGAAATGCGATGGGGAATATCCGGAAAATCAAACGCTCTTCTGGAATTTGACTGATAAGAGGTCGTATGCGCGTTGACTCGATCTGTTACCGCCAGGTCTGGAGCAAAGTCGTGCAACTGGATTGCCCGCTTGATCACAGGATAAAACATATTGCGCACATTGCGCTCATCATCAAACTTGATCTCAAGCTTGGCCGGATGCACATTGACATCTATGCGTGATGGGTCGATGGTGAGAAAAAGCAGAACAAAAGGCGCCTGACGTTCGACCAACAGGTCACCATAAGCCTGCTGCACCGCCTGGGAAAGCATACGGTTTTGAACCAGCCGCCGATTCACAAAAAAGTACTGGTCAAGCTTTTTACGTTTCTGCATGGCGGGTTTGCCGAGAAACCCTTTGATTGAGAGGTAGTCATTCTCCTCAGTGAGTTCAATCATGCTCCCGGCAAAATCATCACCATAAAAAACATTCAGCCGCTCAAGGATATTCGGACTCTTGAGATGAAAAAGCTCCTCATCGTCACTGTACATCCGCCACTCAATTTCAGGATATGCCAGAGAAAATGATTTAACAATTTCATAAATATGGCTGTACTCCGTCGCATTGGACTTCAAAAACTTGCGTCGGGCTGGCACATTGTAAAAGAGATTTCTGACCGTGATGGTTGTCCCCTGCTCTCCCTGTACGCCAGACTCTTCAGCAAGAGTTCCCCCTTCGTAACGAAGCTTCAACCCGAGCGTCTCTTTTGCCGTGCGGGTCTTCAGTTCGAAGTGTGAAACAGAAGAGATGCTCGGGAGAGCCTCTCCCCTAAAACCAAGCGTGTGCAGGGAATCAAGATCGTCAACACCGGTAATTTTGCTGGTGGCAAAGCGCTCAACACATAACAGAGCATCTGCCCGCAACATGCCAGTTCCATTATCAACAATCCGGATCAGCTCTTTCCCTGCATCCTTGATTGAAAGCGTTATACGGCTGGCACCCGCATCTATTGAATTCTCAAGAAGCTCCTTGACCACTGAGGCCGGACGCTGAACAACCTCTCCGGCTGAAATTTTGTTCGCAACGCTCTCCGGTAATCTTGCAATTTTTGCCATTGTATCTCAGAAGAACAACATTTTTCAATATAAAGTCACCAATGAGAATCAGGCAGCGCTACCCCGCAGCCATTGCCACAACTCCCTGAGAACAGCCTCACTGAAGCGAAGTTTATTCTGTTCACGATCTCCCGACATAACAAACGTTTTCGACAGCACCTGTGAAGTGCTCTTCTCTGCAATTGCCAGACAGAGCGTGCCTACCGGTTTATCCGACGACCCCCCAGATGGCCCTGCAATGCCAGTTGTTGAAATGGCAACATCAGCCCCGCTTTTTTCAAGAACGCCAGTGGCCATAGCTTTGGCAACCTCTTGGCTGACCGCGCCACAGGTTGCGATAAGCTCCGATGACACACCAAGACTGTGCTGTTTTGCCTCGTTGCTGTAGACCACAAAACCCTGAAGGAAATAGGCCGATGAACCAGGCACATCAGTCAACCTGCTGGCCACAAGACCTCCTGTACATGATTCCGCCGTGACGATGGTCATCCCCCTGCCAGCAAGTATCACACCAATCGTCTCCTCAAGAGTTACCTCCCGGGTCGCATAAACAAACTGTTCTGCCCTCTGGACAATAGCCTCAACAACCGTGCGATTATCCCGGTCAACAATATCCCTCTCCAAACCAAAAGTACTGATCATGAGGTTCACACCTGCCGCATGAGGCAGATAGGCAAGAGTGGTTCCCGATGGAAGAGCATCTTCAACATCAACAAGCAACTCGGCCAGTTTCGACTCACCAATACCAACGGTTTTGATCGGTGTATGACGAATACAACTCCCCGAATGAGCAGCAACATAGGGAATAACCGTCAGCTCCATCATTGCTCTCATTTCAGACGGGACACCCGGCATCAGCACCAGAAAGTGGTGATGAAACCGCGCCCCACAATCAATGATCATCCCTGCCGCACTCCCTCGAGTATTGGCAATAACCTCGGAACCTTCAATAACCATGGCCTGTTCCCGAAGCAATGACGACATCTCCATACCATGTTTTTTTACCCGTTCTGCAAGATTCTGGTATGCCTCATGATGCAGCACCATTCCCCGGCCAAGAAGCTTTTGCACCGCCTGTTTTGTCCGGTCATCCCTTGTAGGCCCAAGCCCTCCGGTAACAAGGACAATATCTGCCCGTTGCAGTGATTCGGCCAACACAGAAACCATCTCATCTTCAAGATCTGCACAGGCTATGACCCGCCCCACCGGTACTCCTGCACCAGAAAGAGCATTTGAAATAAATGCCGCATTTGTATTAACCCTCTGTCCTTTAAGCAGTTCATCCCCTACAGACACAATCTCTGCACGCATCAGCTCTTCTCCTTAAACAAGATAACTTGCAATACGAAGGATGTCGGCAAATACCCCACCCGCCGTCACCTCGCCGCCAGCACCAGGGCCTCGAACAACAAGGGGAGTCGCCCGATAACGCTCTGTAGTAAAGACCACCATATTTTCTGAGCCATTCAGCCCCGCAAGAGGGCTGGCAAGCGGAACCCGTTTAACACCGATACTTGCCACACCCTCTCTGATTTCACCGGCATAGGCAATAGTCATCCCCTCGTTACCAGCCTTGTCTATCTCATCGGCATACCAGCCATCAACATTTGACAAACGGTCAAGAAACTCGGCCACCGGCATCTTGCCACGACACTCCTCCGGCACCAGACTTTCACACACCACATCACAACTCTCCAGCCTGAAGCCAAGCTCACGACCAAGAATCAAAACTTTCCTGGCAAAATCCGCTCCAGAAAGATCATCCCGGGGATCGGGTTCGGTGTAGCCTGCCTGCTGGGCACGACGCACAATGTCGCTGAATCTGCCACCCTTCCGAAGCTCATTAAAGATAAAGCTCAACGTTCCCGACAGCACACCTTCAATACTGATAATCTTGTCGCCGCTGTTTTTCAGGTCATTCAACGTGTTGATAATCGGGAGACCCGCCCCCACATTGGTCTCATAGAGAAAACGAGCATTGCTCTTCCGCTGCGCATCCCTGATACTTTGGTAAAGAGGCCAGGAGGCCGCCATACCAAGTTTGTTGGCCGTCACCACAGAGATATTGGCCAGCAGCAGATCGGGGTACAATTCAGCGACACGACCACTTGCCGTACAATCCACAAAAATGGTGTTATGGAGGTTTCGAGCCTTGATAAGTTCAACATAGCCCTCAATACCATGGGGCTCCTCTTGAGTCGCAAGTTTATCCTGCCAATGCTCAAGATCAATCCCATAATCGTTCATGGCAATCTTGCTTGTATTTGCCATACCACTGACCACCACATCAAGATCACTCTCTTTCTGCAAGTTGGGACGATGAGCGCTGATCTGGCGGATCAGGCTCTGGGCGATAGTGCCAGTACCTGCAATAAAAAGATGTACTTTGCGCTGTGACAAGAAAAATGACTCATGAATACAGTTCAGCGCCTTATCCTCATCATGACATTCAACCACCAGAGAGATATTCATCTCATTGGCACCCTGTGCAACAGCGATGACATTGATGCCATTTTTACCAAGTGTTTCAAACAACTGCGCTGAAACTCCAGGATGACCAGACATGTTATTACCAACGACAGCAATCATAGCAAGATTACAACGGATCACAAGTGGATCAATCTGGCGGGCTTCAATTTCTCGAGCAAAGAGCTCCTCCAGCACTTTTTTCGCCTTTGTAGCCTGTGAAGGTTTAATGGCAAGGGTAATAGACTGTTCAGAGGAGGCTTGCGATATAAAAATAATGTTAATCCGGTGCCGTGCAAGGCAACTGAACAGCCTTGAAGCAATGCCAGGAACGCCCACCATACCGCTGCCCGACATGTTCAACAGCACAACTGTATTGATAGAGGTAAGTCCCGTGACTGGCAAGGAGCAACAATTTTTCTCCGATGGCCGGGCCATTTCAATGCGAGTGCCTTCTGCTGCCGGATTAAACGAATTTTTAATCAACAGAGGAATACCTGTTTTCATGGCTGGCTGCACCGCAAGGGGGTGAAGAATTCGCGCTCCGGCATGGGAGAGCTCCATCGCCTCTGCATAGGTGATATAAGGTAAAATTCTCGCATCACGCACCCTTTTCGGATCAGCGCTGAAAAAGCCGTCTACGTCAGTCCATAGTAATATTTCCGACGCGCCAAGCGCAGCGCCAAGGAGAGATGCGGTATAATCAGAACCTCCTCTGCCCAGCGTCGTGGTTGTCCCATCCGAAGCTGCTGCAATAAAACCGGTAACAACGGGAACTCCCTCGATTGCTGTAAACCGTTTTTTGATCTGGAGATCAGTTGCTGAGGTGTTAACCCTCGCATCAGCATAATTGGCATCAGTAACAATCAGCTCCCTTGCATCAAGTAAACAGGAATCCAGATGTTGCGACTGCAGGTAGGCACTGACCAAAAGGGCAGAGAGACGCTCACCAAAACTCATGACCACAGCCAGACTTTTTTCAGATAGCTCTCGCAGCAAAAAAACACCCTGCACAATATTGTGAAGATCAGAGAAATCGGAACGCATTGCAGCGATAACAGCCGCAAGTCTTTCACCAGTAAAAAGATCACCTGCTATTGAGAAATGCAGATGATCAATTTCATCAAGAATTGCACGATATCTGCTGTCAACAGCACACGCTTTCGTTGCGGCCTCCAGCAGGAGATCAGTAACCCGATGAACAGCCGAGACAACAACAACAATCTTTTCGTCACCTGCGGCTCCCGCAATAATATCAGCAACCTTCCTGATCCGCGTTGCCGACTCCAGAGAAGTTCCTCCAAATTTATATATCTTCATGCTCCCGTCCGTGCCTTCATTGAAATGTAAAAAGAAATGTAAAAAGAGACTGAACGATCGATCATCAGTTAATCAGAATATAAATCATTTCTCCATTGAGTTGCATAACAGCCACATCCCTTGTGTAGAATTGTACATAAAAAAAGCGCCCCTGCGGGCGCTCTTGATGTGATACGAGTATGGTGAAACTCAATCAGTTACTCAATGCCTCCGCACCAGCCACAATTTCACTGAGCTCAGTGGTAATCGCAGCCTGCCGTGCACGGTTATAGCTGATATTGAGAGCGCGAAGCAGATCCTTCGCATTTTCAGTGGCTGAATCCATTGCAGACATTCGTGCCGCCTGCTCTGCCGCATTTGACTCAAGCATCATTCGCCATACCTGGGTATTCAGATGCTTTGGTACAAGTACATCAATGATAGCAGCAGGCGATGGTTCATAAATGTAATCGCTGCTGCTCTCTTTAATCGAAGTGGTCTCCGGCTCAATCGGCAGAATCACCTCCGCCTTCAAATTTGGAGCAAGCACCGACTTGAATTCATTGTAGACAACAACAACCCTGTCCACTTCACCGCGAAGATACATACCAGATGCAGTATCAGCAATCTCTTTAGCAGTTGTAAAATCAAGATTCTGAAAAACAGCCGAATACCCCTTGGTAATCTTATACTCTCTTTTTCTGAAAAAATCAAATCCACGCGAGCCAGCGCAAATCAGACTGACAGATCCCTTCTGGTGAAGAGCAGCATAATCCTCATGAATAAGTTTCGAGGCAAGCTTGATTGCATTGGTGTTAAATGCACCGCACAAACCCCTGTCTGCAGTGACAAGAATTACAAGAACGTTATTGACCTCTGAACGACCGGAAAGCAGGGGGTTACGCGAAGTATCAACCTTCAGTGAAAGTGAGCCAAGCATATCCTTCAGCTTGGCCGCATAGGGGCGAGCCATCACAGCCCGCTCCTGCGCCCTGCGCAGCTTCGCAGCGGCCACCATCTTCATTGCCTTGGTGACCTGCTGTGTAGACTTTACCCCTTTGATTCGTACACGTATATCCTTTAAAGTAGCCATGTATAACGGGAGTGTTATTAAATTGCATAAAACCTGTCAACTCTCTCCTACGCCTTGTTCTTCTGCTTGAACGCATCCACAAATTTAAGCGCGATCTCCTTGAGCTTGGCCGCAGCATCAGCTTCCAGAGTGCCAGCCTCAGAGATTTTTTTAAGAATGTCAGTATGTTTGATCTCAAGCATACTGAGAAACTCTTCCTCAAACTTGCGAAGGAAACGCACCTCAACCGAATCCAGCAAGCCTTGTGTACCAAGGAAGATAATGGCCACCTGCTTTTCAACCGCCATCGGAACATACTGACCCTGCTTGAGAATCTCTACAAGCCGGGCACCACGGTCGAGCTGTGCCTTGGTGGTTTTATCAAGATCGGATCCAAACTTCGAGAAGGCTTCAAGTTCACGGAACTGTGCCAGATCGAGACGCAGGGTACCGGCAACCTTTTTCATCGCCTTGATCTGCGCTGCGCCACCAACACGCGAAACCGAGATACCAACGTTGATAGCAGGTCTCTGGCCGGAGTTGAACAGGTTGGATTCAAGGAAGATCTGACCATCAGTGATAGAAATCACGTTGGTTGGAATATAGGCAGAAACGTCACCTGCCTGGGTTTCAATAACCGGCAATGCGGTGAGACTTCCACCACCCTTGATCAAAGGCTTGAGTGCATCAGGAAGATCATTCATCTTCTTTGCCACCTCAATGTCATCGGTGATCTTTGCAGCTCTTTCGAGCAGACGGGAGTGAAGATAAAAAACATCACCCGGATAAGCCTCACGTCCCGGTGGACGACGAAGAAGCAACGAAACCTGACGATATGCAACAGCCTGCTTTGACAGATCATCATAAACAACCAGAGCATGACGACCGGTATCACGGAAATATTCTCCAAGGGTAGCCCCTGCAAATGGAGCAATAAATTGAAGCGGGGCAGGGTCAGATGCAGTCGCCGAAATAACTGTGGTATACGACATGGCATCATATTTCTCAAGCGTATTGACTACCTGGGCAACGGTTGATCCCTTCAGACCAATGGCCACATAAATACAGAAAACCCCTTTGCCCTTCTGGTTGATAATTGTATCAATTGCAACAGCAGTTTTGCCTGTCTGACGGTCGCCAATGATAAGCTCGCGCTGACCGCGGCCAACAGGAATCATGGAATCAATGGCCTTCAAACCAGTCTGCAATGGCTCATGCACTGATTTACGGTAAATAACACCAGGTGCCCTGCGCTCAAGAGGAAGACGAAGTTTCGTATCAATAGTACCCTTTCCGTCGATTGGCTCACCAAGAGGGTTTATAACCCTTCCAAGCATTGCCTCTCCTACGGGAATAGATGCAAGAATACCGCTTCTTTTGACCGTATCACCCTCTTTTACCAGATTTGATTCACCAAACAATACAGCGCCGACATTGTCTTCCTCAAGGTTCAGAGCCATCCCCATTACATTATTGGGGAACTCAAGAAGCTCGCCTGCAGCAACCTTCGATAAACCGTAAACACGAGCAATACCGTCGCCAACCTGCAGCACTGTTCCCACATCATAAACTTCCGCTTCTGACTCAAAACCGGCAAGCTGCTTGCGAAGTATGGATGAAACCTCATCAGGCCTGACTGTTGTAGACATATCTTATTCCGCTTGGTTATTTGTTAAGAAAAGAGAAAGATTCTGCTTACCTTATTTTGATGGTGGGACGGACCCCCATATCCAAAAGATAAAACCTGAATTTAATGAAAAGCTTTTAGTTATTCAAATTCCTTTCGCTTTATTTGAATAAGCCCGGTTCGTTACTGTTAAACCGCCTCGATGCCTACAGGAATTTTGCCCGATTAAAACAGTATGAAAACTGTAAAAGGATTTGCTTCAGCAACCGTTGGTAATGTTGCCTGCGGTTTTGACGTGCTTGGATTTGCCATTACAGCACCTGGTGATGAGGTCATTCTTACACTCTCCGACACTATCGGTATCGGTTCTCCGGTCTCCATTTCAAGGATATCAGGTGATGGGGGCGCATTGCCTCTTGATCCAAAAAAAAACACATCAAGTTTTGTAATTCTGAAATTTCTTGAATATATCCGCGCCCACAAAAAGGTTGATTTTACAGGCCATATTTCTCTTGAACTCATCAAACATCTGCCACTCAGTAGCGGTATGGGGAGTAGTGCAGCAAGTGCTGCGGCGGCTCTTGTTGCTGCGAATGAACTTTTGGGAAATCCCTGTTCAAAAATGGAGTTGGTACACTTTGCAATTGAAGGTGAGAGGGTCGCCTGCGGTTCAGCTCATGCAGACAATGCAGCACCGGCGATTCTCGGCAATTTTGTGCTCATACGAAGCTATACGCCACTTGACCTTATTACGATTCCCTCACCCGAACACCTTTACTGTTCATTGGCGCATCCCCACACTGAACTTCGCACTGCCTATGCCCGTTCAGTGCTGCCACAAGAGATTTCGCTCAAGACAGCAACCCAGCAATGGGGCAACGTTGGTGCGCTTGTAACAGGCCTACTCACCTCAGACTACGACCTTATTGGGCGTTCGCTGGTTGACGTTATTGCCGAGCCAAAACGCGCACCGCTCATCCCTGGCTTTTTTGAGGTAAAGCAGGCGGCAATTGATGCTGGTGCGCTTGGATGCAGCATTGCCGGTTCCGGCCCTTCAGTTTTTGCCTTTTCATCTTCTGAAAAGGTTGCGCTAAAAGTTGGGACGGCCATGAAAGAGGCATTCCTGCGCTCTAAAGCCCACCTTGAGTCAGATGTCTGGGTGACACCAATCTGCAAGGAAGGGGCTCGAATACTGCCTTAACATACTCTTTACTGAAGAAAATCAATATACCCATGATCTATTTCAGCACCAATAAATCATCTATACCCGTCTCGCTGAAAAAGGCCACCCTTGAAGGCCTTGCGCCTGATGGTGGTCTTTATATCCCCTCTGAAATTCCCCGTTTTTCAACGGAGGAGATCAAGCTGCTTGAAGGCGCATGCTTCAACAACATCGCCTTTGCCATTGCAAAAAAATTTATCGGCAGTGATATTCCGCCCGACCAGCTCAGCGACATGATCGATAACTGCTATAATTTCGACACTCCCTTGGTCCAACTTGACAGCAACACCTTTATTGAAGAGCTGTTTTGTGGGCCAACACTTGCCTTCAAGGATTATGGTGCCCGTTTTTTGGCACGTCTCACCGGTTTTTTTGCCGCAGAAGAGCAGAAGCTGATTACCGTGCTGGTTGCAACATCGGGAGACACCGGTAGTGCTGTCGCTTATGGATTTCAGGGCATAGCCAACACCAGAGTTGTACTGCTTTACCCATCAGGCAAAGTGAGTCCTCTCCAGGAGCAGCAACTCACCACTGCAGGCAGCAACGTCTATGCCCTTGAAGTTAAGGGGGATTTTGATGCCTGCCAGCGTATGGTCAAAGAGGCATTTGTTGATCCCGGCCTGAACCGATCCCTGATACTCACCTCAGCCAACTCGATCAACATATCGAGGCTGATTCCCCAGTCCTTCTATTTTGCTTGGGCCAGCCTGCAACTCAAGGAGCAGTACGGCTACAGCAATCCACTCTTTTCTGTCCCTAGCGGAAACTACGGCAACCTTACCGCAGGGGTACTTGCAAAACGAATGGGCTTTCCGATTGGCCACCTTATTGCCGCATCGAATACAAACGATAGCGTCACCCGTTATGTCAAGAGCGGACGCTACGACCCCCGACCGACGATCACGACCCTCTCGACAGCAATGGACGTAGGTAATCCCAGCAATTTCGCCCGGTTGAGATATTTCTATCATAATGACCATGTCTCCATGTCCGGAGACATTACCGGCATTGCAGTATCGGACGAGGAGACCAGAGCAACCATCCGTTCCGTTGATGATCAGTTCGGCTATCTCATGGAACCACATACTGCCGTTGCATACTGTGCCCTTGAACGATACAGGGCAATAGCGGACATTGCTGAAAAGGCGGCTGTTGTGCTTTCAACGGCCCATCCGGTCAAATTTCTTGAAGCAATTGAGGAGACTCTCAACAAAAAGATTCAGATTCCCTTGGATCTTCAGGAGCTTATAAAGAAAAAGAAAAGCGCCACCTTGATCAGTTCAGAGTATAAGGAGCTTGCATCTTTTCTTAACGAACTGGACAAGTAACCCTGTACCAAGCTATGGCATGAACTTCAGAACACTAATCTTTCTTTTTATCCTTATTCCGATCACGTTTTTCGGGATAGTCCTTATCCTTTTACTCAATCTGTTCGACCCAGATGGCCAAGGCTTCTATAAAATTGCTGCATGGTGGGGCCGTCTGAGTGCAAGACTTTTTGGAATAACCATTGAGGTTATCGGAGAGGAGAATTACAGCCCGGACAAGCACTACCTCGTCATAAGCAACCATGCAGGCATGGCCGACATACCACTGCTGCTCGGCATTATGAAGCTTAACTTGCGATTTATGGCAAAAGAGGAGCTGGGCAGAATACCGCTGTTTGGCAAAGCTCTGAGGCAGGCGGGCTATGTTATGATCAAAAGGGGGCAGAACCGTGATGCTTTGAACAGCCTTTTTGATGCCATAGAGGTGCTGAAAAAGGGACACTCTCTCCATATTTTTCCCGAAGGCACCCGGTCTGCAACAGGTGAACTCCTCCCATTCAAGCGGGGAGCGTTTCGTGTGGCACAAAAAGGGGGCGCTCCTGTGCTGCCTATCACGATCATTGGCAGCCATCTGATCACCCCGAAAAAAAGCCTCAAAGTCAATAAGGGAAAGATCATGGTAATCATCGACAAGCCCATACTGCCTCCCTCATTCGAGACTGTCGAGGAGCTGATGGCCGCCTGCTCGGAAGTAATCACAACTAACTTTAACCGGTACCGCAACAATTAAATCTGACGGTAGAGGTTAACCATCTCTATCGCAGTCATGGCAGCATCGAATCCTTTGTTTCCAGCTTTCGTCCCGGCCCGCTCTATGGCCTGCTCAATGTTTTCAGTGGTAAGTACCCCAAAGGCAATCGGCACCCCCGTATCAAGAGAAACCTGGGCAATCCCCTTGGTCGCTTCGGCAGCAATGACATCAAAATGAGGAGTCGAACCCCTTATAATAGCCCCAAGCGTCACAATGGCATCATACTTGCCGCTGAGCGCCACCTTCTTGGCCACCATCGGCAACTCAAAGGCACCGGGACAACGGTAGATGGCAATATGCTCCTCAGATCCGCCATGACGACAGATACAATCAACGGCACCCTCTACAAGCTTCTGGCCAATAAAATCGTTGAAACGGGATACAATGAGCGCAAAGCGAGTATCCTTTGCACCCAGTGCGCCCTCAATTTGCTTGATCTGCATGACACTTTTATTTTTAGATTATTGATTAATGCTGATGGTAATAGCCAAGCATCCGTTCGACAAGATCAATAAGAACATGGCCAATAGTAATATGGCACTCCTGTACACGATCAGCCGAGCCGGGGTGCGGTACGATAATTTCAAGATCAGCAACCCCCTTCAACAGACCTCCATCGCCGCCAAGCAGTCCGAAACACTTCATTTTCTGCCGCTTCGCAACCGCAAGGGCATTAACCACGCTTTTGCTGTTGCCACTGGTGGAGAGTCCGACCAGAATATCGCCTTCACGGCCATAGGCCTCAACAAGCCGGGCAAACACTGCGTCATAGCCAAGGTCATTGGCCCCCGCCGTCAGTGCAGAGGTGTCGACTGAGAGCGCCAGAGCCGGAAGCGCCGGACGATCCACACTGCTGCGGTAACGAATCGTCAACTCGGTGGCCAAATGCTGGGCATCGGCCGCACTGCCGCCATTGCCACAAAACAGTACCTTGCCACCCTGTTCAAAGGTCTCGGTCATCATCCTCGCCATGGCAACAATCACTGCGGTGTTCTGTCGCGCCACAGTCTCCTTCAGACGTGCACTATAGAGCATGATATCAAGCACCACCTCTTCATAAAGGGTGCGATCAGTTAGTCCATCTGAACACCTGCATTGTTTTGACATAAAAACAGAATTGAATCACTATTGAACTCAGGGGAGCAATATAAAGAAAAAAACCAAACCCATTCAGCCACCATCATTTCATGGCTGCCGATGCGAGTATAGGCTCCGCTCATTTTTTTCTGAAGAAAGAAATTTAGGAACGGCTTGGACTTTTTAACATAAAAGTGGCTTTTTATAGATAAGTCCTAATATTTTTTACATAAACGTATTTTTATTTTAAAAATCTTATGATAAATTAAAAATATACCTTATTTAATTAATAAATACATCCCCTAAAGAAAAGCCGGAATAAAACAACTTTTTAACAATCTAATCTGAAAATCCTATGAAATCAGGAACTACAAGCCTCGAAAGGAGGGACTATTTTACCCGCTTGGGGGAAAATATGTCGAAGCAAAAAAACTGGAAGCTTGGTTTGACCATATTTGCAGGAAAGATGATCGGTCTTTTTGCCGTCCTCTTGTCAATAAATATGGTAACCGGAATAACGGGAACACCTGCCATCGCCGCAGTTACCTATTCCCCTATTGAAACAAACCTGATTAACTCACTCAACACCCTCTGGACGTTGATTGCCGCAGCTCTGGTCTTCGGAATGCAGGCCGGCTTTGTGATGCTTGAAGCAGGTTTTGCCCGAAAAAGGGAGACAGTTAACGTGCTTATAGAGTGCATTCTCGACACGGCAATTTGCGGCATCTCTTTCTGGGCTATCGGGTACGCATTCATGTTCAGTGAAGGCAATGGCTTTATTGGCCAGAACTGGTTCTTTTTACAGGGAGCGCCGAACACCTACGGAACAACCGGTGTCGCGCTTCTGGCACACTGGGTTTTCCAGTTTGCCTTTGCTGATACTGCATCAACCATTACATCGGGTGCCATGATCGGACGCACAAGCTTCCGTGGCGACATCCTCTACAGTATTGTTGTAACGGCCTTCATCTATCCGATCATTGGCCACTGGGCATGGGGTCCCGACGGTTTCCTCGTCACAATGGGTACTCCCGGTAATTTTTTGCCTGAACTGGGCAATCCTTTCCGCGATTTTGCAGGCTCTACCGTTGTGCATACCATCGGCGGCGTTGTTTCACTGGCAGGCGCCATTGTTCTTGGACCTCGTATCGGACGTGTCTTCCTCAGGGACGACAAAGAGAGAGGCGGTTTGCCAGCAGCCCACAACTTGCCCGTTGCCGTTACAGGTGCCTTCCTCCTGTGGTTCGGATGGTACGGATTTAACCCCGGAAGCACACTCTCTGCCATGGATGCCATAGGTGTTGGGCGTGTGGCTGCAAATACGACTCTGGCAGCTTGCGGGGGGGCATTGAGCGCGATGTTCCTGGCCTTCTATGTTGGCTCGTTCAAAGGGAAGTTTGACGTTGGCTTTACCGTCAACGGCCTCCTTGGCGGCTTGGTTGCAATCACTGCACCCTGCTACTGGGTTTCACCGCTGGGTTCAATCATCATTGGTCTTATTGCTGGCACCATTGTTTTTGGTGGCATTTACCTGCTGGAGTATCTTCGCATTGACGATCCTGTGGGCGCTGTGCCGGTTCATGGACTGAACGGTATTTTTGGAACCTGGGCTATCGGCCTTTTTGCCACTGGAGAGTATGGATGCACCACCCCCTTTGGCCCTGACAACTCTGCTCCGGTGACCGGGCTGTTTTATGGGGGAGGGTGGAATGTTTTTCTGGCGCAGTTTGTGGGCAACACCATCGTTGCCCTGACAACCTTTGTCGTGGCCATCATTGTCATGTGGTCGATCAACAGGTTACCATACCCCTTCAAATTGCGTGTTGAACCTGAAGGTGAAACGGGCGTTGGAGGACTGGATGTGTTTGAACATGGTGCGGAAGCCTATACCAACTGATTTATTAACCTTTTACATCGAAACACATTATGAAAAAGATAGAGGCAATCATAAGGCGTTCAAAATTTGAAGAGGTAAAAGCGGCATTGCACGCCATCGACATCGACTTCTTCTCCTATACCGAATCATTCGGGGTTGGCAACGAACGCAAAAAGAAAAATGTCTTTCGTGGATCGGCTGATACCGACTACATCTCTCGGCTGTCGTTGTCGATTGTTGTTCGCGATATCAACCTTCAAAAAACAGTTGCCTGTCTCCTCAAGACAGCATATACCGGCGAAATTGGCGACGGAAAAATCTTTGTCTGGAGTATTGAAGAGTCCTACCGTATCCGTACCGGAGAGAGTGGTGACGACTCGATGTACAACAAAGAGTAGCTCCAGCAACAGAGTTAGGCCTGAGCAACGATGCCAGGAGAGGTGCATTGCACAGAGCCAATAGCTCTCGTGAACACAGCAAAGCCGCCCGTAACAAGGCGGCTTTGCTGTGTAATAGCTTGTGACATATCACCGAAGCACCTGATCAATAATCAAGATAATTGCCATGAAATGGAAGAATCTATTCTTCTCTTTTTCAAAAGAACTTATCCCCCAGGAACAGTACCCCCTACTGCCAGCCATTCACCATCTTGAAGATCTCCCGATCCCCAATCGGCACCGGAACTGATGCAATAGGTGCATCCTGAACGAGAGTGTCGGCAATCTCGTTATATGGCACAAGACACTCCGCTTTTCCCTCGGTCTCCTCCATAGCGAACATGGTTTTTCCTGCAAAGCGGCTTTTGCGGATCAGCTCGTGGTAGGGCACTTTGGCGAGTAGCCTGGTACCCACTTTTTCGGCAAACTGGTCGAGCATGTTGGTGCCTCCACCGGTGGTATAATCGACACGGTTGGCAACAATGCCGGCAAGTTTCACCTTGTAGCGAACACTCTTCTGCTGTATGGCCATACAGAGCCTGTTGGCAGCAAAAATGCTGTCAAAATCGTTGGTGGCAATGATGATGGCATAGTCGGCATAGTTGAGCGGAGCGCTGAAACCGCCGCAGACCACGTCGCCAAGCACGTCAAAAAGGATAACGTCATATTTATCGTACAGACCAAGCTCCTGGAGCAGGGTGACGGATTCGCCAACAACATAGCCGCCGCAGCCGCTTCCGGCAGGAGGACCGCCAGCTTCAAGACAGTCAATACCAGCAAATCCTGTTTCGATAATATCTTCGGCACTCAGCTCTTCGTGGTGAAAATCGACCTCTTCAAGCGCTTCAATAACTGTTTTCTGCAATTTTCCGGTAATAGGAAAGGTGCTGTCATGCTTGGGGTCACAGCCGATTTGCAGCACTTTGGCCCCCTTCAGGGCAAGCGCCGCCGAAATATTTGCGCTGGTAGTGCTTTTTCCAATGCCCCCCTTGCCATAAACCGCCAGAACTAAACTCATAATATGTAACAGAAGAATATGATTGATAGAAACATCTTATCCGCCAAGCGACTCTTTTGCCTTTCGGAACACCTCAACAGTGATGACAGACTCACCAATACCCCGGGCAAAGTTCTCCGTGTTCTTTCGCACCTTTTTGCGAACAAAAAACGGCACCTTTTTCAGCATCGTTTCAGCATCATCGGTCCACTTCATCTCGTCATCGACTGAAAGAGCAGCGGACTCCGATGAAACCGGAGAAGCTGACGCAGCCGCTGGAGCAACCTCATTGTCACCGTCGGACTGGTTAACATGCACCTCTTCAGAAGAAGCGCTCTCTTCATACTCCAGACCAGCATCACCGAAAAAGTCGATCAGATGCTTCTCAAGGCCGAGTTTACAGGAGAGATAGACCCTGTCGGCAATAACGTCAGCGCCTGCAAAGCCGAAAAATGGATAGTAACCGAGGAGATGATTTTCAATATGAGTTGGCGGGCAGACCACCATGCAGGGCACATCAAGCTTGCGACAACTGTGACGCTCCATCTGTGTTCCACAGACCAGATCGGGCATCTCATCTTCAATAACTTTCGCGACATCCTGAAAGCGATCGGTCACCATCAGCGCACCGGGTAGGTATCCCTCCAGCTCTTTTCGCACCCAGTCGGCATGCTGCTCCAGATAGGTTCCGGCACCGATAATCTGCATCCCGAGTTCGTCTTTCAAAAACTTGACTATGCCGACGGTATGGGTGGCATCGCCAAAGACAAAAGCCTTTTTGTTGCTGAAACTCTCCATGTCAGCCGTGCGGGCAAACCACGGAACACCGCTCGGTGCACTGAGGCCATCAAGCGAAAATTCCTTGAGATTCGGCATGACCAGAGGGGGAACTCCGCGCTGGGCTCCAATGGCATTCAGCTTTTCGAGAAGTGAGCCAATCCAGGCCATGGTAGGTTCAACACCGAGAGGAGCTTCTGTGAGTGACGGCATAGAGAAGGTCTCTTCAAGCCAGGCGGCGGCATTCACACCAATTTCCTGATAGGGGGCAATATTGAGCCATGCTGCCGGAAGTCGTCCAAGATCCTCGATGCTGCTTCCCCACGGGGCAACCACATTGACGGTAATGCCCAGCGTCTGCAACATGCGGGTGATGCTGGTCAGATTGGCACGAAGATGAAAGCCAAGTGAGGTAAAGCCGAGAATGTTCACCGACGGAGCTGCCGTTTTTTCCTGAGTGACAGCATAACGCTTCACCAGTTCAGTAAAGAGGCCATCTGCCGCTTCGTTTTCAGAAACGCGAAAGGGATTCAGTGCATACACCATAATCCTTTCGTTCGAAACTCCCGAATGAGCCGCAAGCTGGCGCAGATCCTCCTGAAGGAGAGCGGTGCTGCAACTTGGTGCAATAACAATAAGTTCGGGATGGTAGTGATGATCCACCTGCTGCAAGGTGGTCGGAAGCCTTGAGACTCCCTGCGCAAGGTCTCTGCCACGAACCACACTGATGGACAAGCCAGGAAATTGGGGGGTTCTTTCGAGCATGGTGTAGGTAGCCGTAATGTAATCATCACCCTGTGGTGCGTGATAGACGGTGTGAACCCCTTTCATACTATTGGTGACGCGGCTGATACCATGAAGGGCGGTTCCCTCATAGAGCCAGAAAGCTAAGCGCATACTTCTATAACGTTTTTTGTTGCATTGAGTTGCAGTAAATTATTCGGCACTCGGCATAACACCTTCAAGCCACACTTTTTCATCAAATACCGGCAGCTTGCTGCGGCGCTGGAGCGGTGAAACAAAGAGATTGGCAAGAGAGATAACACCTGACCAACTGTGAATTGGCATCAGCATGAACTCCATGCTCCACTTCACCACAAACCCATTGCCAACAAAAGGGTTAGCTGTCATCAGCGAGGTGATAATCAGATCGGGTTGCAAGCGCCTGACATCCTCAAGCTGGCGATGGAAGTTCGGCTGTTCAACAACACGGACACCATCAAGCGCCTGAAGCTCCCGAGCATGAAATTTCTTGATAATATAGGCGCTGCTGCACTCAACCACATCGGCTCCGGCACTGTGCAGAAAACGTGCGAGGGGAAGCTCCATCATGGTATCGGCAGTAAGAAATACTTTTTTGCCTTTCAAAAGATCAGTCTGCTTGCGGATCTTCTCCCACGCCGCTTTTTCGCGGTCGCGAAGATCAACGGTAATGCCAAATTCGAGGGCAAGATCCTCCCAGAACGCCCTGGTGCCATCCGGCCCAAACGGAAAGAGCGAGTGAAGAATGGTGCATCCCCGCTCACGGGCAAGCTTGACGGCAATTTTTGAAAGGTAGGGTTGAATCGGTGCAAGAACCGTATCGGGGCCAATGGGTGGCATCTTGTCAAAACGGGATTCAGGAAGAAAGCCTCCGACAGGAATACCAAGCTCTTCAGCCTCGGCCCTGAGATCATCAGCCGTTGAATCATTGACCGATCCGAGAAAAACTACCTTTTTCTCTCCGACCGGTGCTTGTGGACAAAAGGGAACCAGTGCGGCCAGGACAGAATCTTCAGCCTGGGTAAAGTTATAGGAAAGACCACTCGCAGGAACAAAAAGCACCGGTACTTCGGGAGTGCTGAGATGGTGTGCCATACCCTTGAAGTCGACCTTCATCACCTCCGGAGTACATGAAGAGAGCAGAAAAATAACCGATGGATGATGGTCAGCCTTGATTTCAGCAATAATCTCCTGAAGGGTAGGCTCATTCTTTGAAAGGTCACCCTCCTCCATAAGGGCAATGCCAAAGCGGGGCTTGGCAAAAATCATCATGCCGAGAGCATTCTGCAAAAAATGTGCACAGGTATGAGTTCCAAGAATAAGAAAAAAGCTGTCCTTGATCTTCTGATAAAGCCAGCCGACACAGGCCAGACCACAAAAACTGTGTGTAACGTTATCTTCCTTGATTATCTGAATATCACCGGGAACCTGCATCATTACTGTTTTCTTTTAGAGTTACTGGCCGACGGCAAAGCGTGTTACAACGGTCAGACATAAAGAATGTGAAGATAAAATATTTTCGCTAATCCCCCTATCACGATTCGCTGGTCGGGGCTCTTTTGGCTTTGACCGAGGCCGTCTTATCGCCGAGTCGAACCGCACGATCCCGACGATCGTCAATCTTCATCACCGTATAGACCCGCTTCCCTCCCTGACTGAACGAATAGTCGTGTAACTGCCGGGCCAGCTCAAAGAGCAGCGCGACTGGACCTTCAACCGTGGTTCCCATATCATGAAGCCGATAACTGCACCCACTTCGGGCAAGAATCTCCTGCAAGCCAGCAACAAAGCTGCTGAGGCTCCCCTCTTTACCGTCGAGTGGAAGAACGGCGATATCCATCAATGCCATGGCAATACGACTCCCTGATTTATCTGAATACTGTCTCATCGCGACCAGGGCCGACCGAGACAAAGGTCACTGGCACCTGAAGTTGATCCTCAAGAAACGTGACATAGTCCTGTGCTTCGGGCTGCATGTCAGCAAATGTCCTGGCATGAGCATTTGATGCCATCCAGCCCTTCATGGTAGTATAGACCGGAGCTGCTTTTGCAAGTGTCTGGTGATCAGTCGGAAAATCATGAATCTCCCTGCCATCAATCATATAGGAGGTACAGACTTTAATCTCAGCAAAGCTGTCAAGCACATCAAGCTTGGTAAGGGCAATTTCAGTAACGCCGTTGACAGTTAATGAATAGCGGAGGGCAACAAGGTCAATCCAGCCACATCGGCGTTTTCTGCCAGTTGTTGCGCCGAACTCGTGACCAATCTTGCCCAGAAGCTCCCCGGTATCATCAAGTAGCTCCGAAGGAAAAGCTCCATTGCCAACTCTGGTCATATAAGCCTTGCTGACCCCAATCACTTTGCCAATGTAGTTGGGAGCAATGCCGGAACCGGTGCAGGCACCTCCCGAGGTTGGGTTGGAAGAGGTCACATAGGGATAGGTGCCATGATCCACGTCGAGCAGACAGCCCTGGGCCCCTTCAAGCAGAACCGTCTTTCCCGCCTGAAGCTGACGGTTCAGATAGAGCTGGGTGTTGGTAACATAAGGGTCGATAATCTTGTCGAACTCTTCGTACTCCTTCACCATCAACTCCACATCAAGTTCCTCTTTATCATAGATATTCTTGAACAGCTTGTTCTTTGCTGCAAGGTTTTCGCGGAGCTTCTCCTGCAGCAATTCGGGACTCAGAAGATCGACAACACGAATACCCTTCCGGGCAAACTTGTCCTCATAGCTTGGGCCAATACCTCGACCGGTAGTACCGATCTTCTGGTCACCCTGAGCTGTTTCGTGAAGGGAATCAAGCAGTTTGTGATAAGGCATGATAAGGTGGGCATTATGGCTGATAAACAACCTGCCCGTCACCTCGTAGCCAAGCTCCTCAACCTTTTTGATCTCTTCGAGAAGGGCTACCGGATCAATCACCACACCATTTCCGATGACGCAGATACATCCTTTATTGAAGATTCCTGACGGGATAAGGTGTAATACAACCGTTTTATTGTCAAAGCAGATCGTATGACCGGCATTCGCCCCGCCCTGGTATCGAACGACGATATCATACTTGTCAGAAAGATAATCAACAAGCTTTCCTTTGCCTTCATCACCGAACTGTGTGCCGACAAGTACAGTTGCCGACTGCGATGGAGTTCTGAATTTTTTTGATTCCACGACGGTTGTTTTTATTGGGAGATATAATGGTCGAAATGAGCCAGAAGCTCACTTTTCCCTTTACCGGAAAACGATGAATAATTTACAATAAATTTGGCTTTTGTCGCAGAGCTTTCCATCAGACGACGGGCCTGTACCTTCTCCTTTTGCGTGAGTTTATCGTACTTGGTCAACACGATCCCAAAAGGCCTCTCATGAAACTCAAGAAAGTCAATCATCGCCCTGTCCAACTGCATCGCTGGATGGCGTGAATCAAGCAAAAGCACTATAAGGGAAATAGCACGTCGACGTTCAAGAAAAGAGGCGAGCAGATGACCCCACGCCGCCTTCTCTGCATGACCTACAGCAGCATATCCATACCCCGGCAAATCAACGAAATACAGTGCATTGTTGATACAAAAATAGTTGATCAATCTGGTTTTTCCGGGAGTTGAACTGGTTTTTGCCAGAGCTTTCAAACCTGTAAGAGAGTTGAGAAGGGTAGATTTGCCGACATTTGACCTGCCAGCAAAAACAATTTCCGGAAAGGTCTCTTCAGGAAGCCCGGCAAGAGCGGAGGCACTGATGGAGAAGGTGGCAGTGGTAATATTCATACAAAGGTGAGCAGTCTGAAAAAAAGAGCAATAAAAAGGAAACTAAAAACCTTGCGTTAAAAACCCAAATGTTTAACTTTCATCCAGTTTTTTACACAGACGACCATCACCTCACTCCACGAAAAAAAAGGCAGAGCCGCAGAAGATGTCACTCTTCATCTATAACTCCCTCAGCAGATCAAAAGAGAGGTTCGAACCGCTCCTTCCGGGAATGGTCAGCATGTATGTATGCGGCCCTACCGTCTATGGCCATGCTCATCTTGGGCATGCGAAAAGCTATGTCTCCTTTGATATTGTTGTTCGATGGCTTCGCCAGAGTGGCTACCGGGTTAAATACATACAGAACATAACTGATGTAGGACATCTCACCGATGATGCCGATGAGGGTGAGGACAAAATTACCAAACAGGCCCATCTCGAAAAAACAGACCCAATGGAAATTGCGCAGTTTTACACCCGCAGTTTTTATGAGGATATGGACCGGCTTGGCGTTCTGCGACCGAATATTGCCCCGGCTGCGACTGCGCATATTCCCGAACAGATTGCGTTAGTAGAGCGGCTGATCAAGAGCGGTCACGCTTACGAGAGTAATGGCAATGTCTATTTTTCAGTGAAATCCTTTAACGGGTATGGCAAACTATCAGGGAGAACTGATCAGGATGCCCTGCAATCAGGTCTCAGGGTAGATGTTCGATCCGATAAAAAAGAATTATCTGATTTTGCACTTTGGAAAAAGGCCGATGAGCGACACCTGATGAAGTGGAACTCTCCATGGAGCATTGGCTATCCTGGGTGGCATCTGGAATGTTCGGCCATGTCAATGAAATATCTTGGCGAGTCTCTTGATATTCATGGTGGCGGCATGGAGAACAAATTTCCTCACCACGACTGTGAAATTGCACAGTCTGAAGCTGCAACAGGCAAGCCTTATGTCAGGTACTGGATGCACAATAACATGGTGACGATCAATGGGATCAAGATGGGCAAGTCGTTGAAAAATTCGGTAAATCTGAAAGATCTTTTTCTGGAGATCGATCCCCTCGTAATCCGCTTCTTTATTCTTCAGTCTCATTACCGCTCCCAGCTTGACTATTCTGAAACTGCGATCCGTGCATCACAAACCGGTCTGGAAAAACTGCGGGAAACACAAAATAGAGTGAGAGTGCAGAAACCAGGAAGAGGCGGGTTTGACTGCACACCGTTTGCGCTTCGGTTTGCTGAGGCAATGGATGATGATTTCAACACACCTGTGGCTATTGCTGTGCTTTTCGAGCTCTCCAAAGCAATAAACACTGCGCTGGACAGCGCAGAAGGAGTCGCGGAGAACTCCGCCAAAGAGGTACTGGCATTCTTTGAGAGTACGGCAATGAGAACGCTCGGACTTTTAACTCATTATAATTTAGACGGTTATACTGAAGGGAAAGAGAGCTGGCAAAAGCTGGCAAAAGTCATACATATTCTCCTTGAAATAAGAGCAGAAGCAAGAAAGAACAAAGATTTTGCACTCAGTGACAAAATACGGGACCAGCTCATTGAGGCAGGAATAGAGATTAAGGACACAAAAGAGGGGGTAAGCTGGTCGTCCAAGGAGAGCAGTTAAAGGTACTCATCAAGCCCTTCCCGACGAAGTATATCGACCACTTCGCGCACTCTGTGTGACTTCCCTTTTTTGCATATCAGCAAAGCATCCTGGGTTTCTACGATAATTAGATCCTGTAGCCCTATAGTACAAACCACTTTGCCTGTTGGGTTTTTTACAAAAACATTTTGACAATCAATCTGCACAAGACGATTGTCGGGGTGCTCACCCGAAAAAGTACTTCTGCTACCAGCCACTTTAAGCACTTCATCCCAACATCCGAGATCAGTCCAGCCAAACTCACCTGTAAGAACAAATACCTTGTCAGCCTTCTCCATAATACCATAATCGATAGAAAGCGGATGAATCCATGAGTAGACATCCTCAATAACTTTCTGCTCTCGCGTAGTCCCAAGACTTTCGTAAATATTAAGCAAGTCTTTGTATAAATCGGGCATTGAACGCTCGAACTCTCTCGATATTGCATCAATATGCCATATAAAGATCCCGCTGTTCCAGTAAAAGTCCTTACTATCAAGAAACACCTCCGCAGTGACAAGATCTGGCTTTTCAGCAAAGCTCTTCACCCGAAAAAGCTTAAAATGTTGGGTGGCTGCAAAAGGTTCTGGAAGTAAAAGCTCCTCATGAGCCTGAATATATCCGTAGGCAGTCTCTGGCCTGTGAGGTTGAATACCCAGGGTGACCAGTCCTATTTTTTCACGCGCTATCTCAATTCCTGCTTCGACAATTTTAATAAATGCCTGATCATCGAGAACAAGATGATCGGAGGGCAACACAACAGTGACGGCATCGGGATCACGTTTTTTTATATGCGCTGTAGCAAGAGCGATACAAGGAGCAGTATTACGACTGGCGGGCTCAACAATCACATTATCTTCCCGGAAACTCCTGAGGGTACAAGCAAGAAGGGTTCTGCCAAGCTCACTGGTAATGATAAAAATGTGCTCCTCAGGGACCAATCCTGAAATACGTTGAATTGTTTTGGCTATCATTGTCCCATCATCAAGCAGGTCAACAAACTGCTTTGGCATTTTTCTTCTTGAAACAGGCCAAAGCTTTTTACCAAAGCCGCCTGCCATGATTACCGCATACACATGATTCGATCTGTCTTCACCCATAAAGCTTCTTCTCTTTACTGCATTTACTTGATTGAACAAGAACCGTTTTTCATTTCTTCGCCAATTTACAAATATTTCTTTTCAATCGAGGGATAAGCTCGCATAAAATAGCTCTGCAGATTTGTCAATCAAGCTAAAATATCGTTTTTTGGTAGAGACCATTGAAAATAGAGAAGGAACAGGATCTGTACCCATGCAAAAAAAAAGTAATGATTTGACAACGCTTCAGAGGTTATGTGCTGAACAGGCGATAATAATTTCTACTTCCATGCTTGAACAACTGGAACTCTATCGCGATCTGCTGGAGCAGTGGAACAGTAAAATAAATCTAATCAGCAGAAAAGAGGACGCACCAGTCATCATCAAGCATATCTTCCACTCCCTGCTGATCACCCTCTACCACCGTTTCAACGAAGGAGAACAGATACTTGATCTTGGAACAGGTGGAGGACTACCTGGAATACCACTTGCTATCCTCCATCCGGAAGTAAAATTTGTGCTTGTCGATGCAACAGGCAAAAAAATAATAGCCTGTAAGGATATGATCAAGCGTCTTGGACTCAAAAACGCGGTGGCAATCCATACGAGAGTTGAAGAAATGAAGGGAATAAACTTTGATACGGTTTTGTCGAGACAGGTTGCGCCGCTTGACAAACTTTGTAGCTGGTCAGGGAAGGTACTCAAATCAAAAGGTGTTTTGATTTGCCTGAAGGGAGGAGATCTGGAGAACGAGGTCAAAGAAGCACTTTCATCACGTAAAGATCACAATGAGTTTCCCGCTAAAATAGATCTTTTCCCTCTCGATGACGTGAACCCATATTTTACAGAAAAACAGATAGTCATCGCCAGAAGATAAAAAATATTCTTCTGGGCAATGACTATAAAAAAGTATCGATAAAGCCTGTTACGCTGACGGTGTTGCAGAAGCTTCTGCATTTTTTCTGGAACCCCTGACTCGTTTGGCGCGATCCTGTTTTCCAGATTTCGGCGTAGATGATGGAGCCTCTGTGTAATCAACAAGCTCAAGAACGGCCATTTTTGCCGCATCACCATATCGAGGTGCCAGCTTTATAACTCGAGTATAACCGCCATTGCGCAAGCCAACCTTACCAACAATCTCTTCAAAAAGGATTCTGATTGCCTGTTTGTCGCGAATATCCTTAAAGATTTCACGCTGCGCGTGTACAGTCCCCTTGCGGGCTTTTGTAATAATTTTTTCTACAACCCTTCGGGTCTCTTTTGCCTTAGCCTCTGTCGTCTCAATGCGCTTGTAAACAAGCAGTTGTGTTGACAAATTGCTAAGTGTTGCCTTTCTATGGGCTGCAGTTCTTCCGAGTTTTCTTGCCGGCTTACCTTTACGCATGACTGTTTACTGATCTCAATAATTCAAAAAAAGGGGTTACTTTTGTTCTTATTTCATCTGATATCTTGTAATATCCATACCAAACTTCAAATCAAACTTTTCAAGCTGCTCTTTCAATTCTGTCAGAGACTTCTTGCCAAAATTCTTGTAGTTCAGCAATTCGTCCTCTTTGTGAGAAACAAGCTCGCCTATGGTATCAATCTCGGCAAGTCTAAGGCAATTATGCGAACGAACTGAAAGATCAAGGTCCTCGATCTTAGTGTGAAAGAGCCTGCGCATGGTCTCAAACTCATCGTCCTGCTGTTTGAACTCCTCTTCAGTAAACTCATCTTCAGTTGGAGAAAAGTTTGCAAAAAAAGTGACATGTTCTGTTATGATCTTTCCTGCAAGACTCACTGAGTCATCAGGCGAAACTGATCCATCAGTTTCAACATCAAGAATCATTTTCTCATAATCGGTACGCTGCCCTACTCGAGTATTTTCCACCGTAAACTTCACATTCCGTATAGGGGTATAAATGGCATCAATCGCGATGTACCCAATAGGCATACCTTCCGGCCTGTTCTCCTCGGCTGGCATATAACCTCGACCACGGCCAACATACAGATCAATTTTAAGAGTAACACCGGCATTGATCGTGGCAACATGCATATCCTTGTTCAGAACCTCAAACTCACCCTCCTGAGCAAGAATATCTCCGGCGGTAAAATCCATTGGCCCAACCAGTGCCAATGATGTCTTGCAATTCCTCTTACAAGTTGACTTGAATCGAACTTTCTTCAGGTTCAGAACAATTTCGGGCACATCTTCACGAACACCTTCTATAGCGGCAAACTCATGATAGACGTTCTCTATTTTAATTCCTGTTATTGCAGTTCCCGGAAGTGAGGCAAGCAGCACCCGTCTCATCACGTTTCCGAGGGTCACTCCGTAACCGCGCTCAAGCGGCTGCGCAATAAACCTGCCGAAACGATCGCTATGGGTAGCTTCGTCGACCTCTATTTTTGCAGGCATCTGCATTTGGTATATCATAGTAATTTATACCTTAGAATTCATTAAAATCACTTCGAGTACAACTCAACGACCAACTGCTCGTTGAATGGCTCCTGTATATCCACCCTCTCTGGAACACTCAGAAAAACAGCTTTTTGATTTGCCTTGTCGACCTGTATCCATGATGGAATACGGGATTCCGGTGCTTTATTGAGAGAATCGGTAACAGCGCCCATATTTTTGCTTCTCTGACGGAACTCAATCAGCTCGCCTGGAGAGACAATATAAGAGGGAATATCAACCTTCTTTCCATTAACAAGAAGATGACCATGGGTTACAAGTTGACGGGCACCTGATCGTGATGGTGCGAAGCCCGCACGGTAAACTACATTATCAAAGCGACGCTCAAGCAGCTTGACGAGGTTATCACCTGTAATACCTCTCTGAGCCACAGCCTTCTGGTAATAATTACTGAACTGCTTTTCAAGAATACCATAGAGGTATTTCATCTTCTGCTTCTCCCGAAGCTGAAGGGCATATTCGGAAACCTTTCCTTTCCTGCCCTGCCCATGCTGCCCCGGCGGAAAAGGACGTCTCTCAAGATATTTTTCAGCTTTTGGTGCAAGCGCAATACCTAACCTGCGTGATACTTTTGTTATTGAGCCTCTGAATCTTGCCATGTCAATTACTTCATTGAAATTCTATAAATAGTATAAAATCAGACCCTTCTGCGCTTTGGAGGCCTACAGCCGTTGTGTGGAAGGGGGGTTATATCCTTGATTGTCCGCACATCAAGACCAGCACCTTGCAATGCCCTTATTGCTGCATCACGTCCAGCGCCTGGACCTTTAATAAAAACATTAACATGCCTCATCCCTAAATCATAGGCCTCTTTAGCTGCAGCTTCGGAAGTAACCTGGGATGCGTATGGGGTGTTCTTCTTGGAGCCCTTGAATCCATTTTTACCTGCGCTTGACCAGGAAACTGTATTTCCCAGCACATCAGTAATAGTTACCATAATATTGTTGAAGGATGCTTTAATATGCACAGCACCTTCAGGGGTCACTTTTACTTTCTTTTTTTTCCTGCTTATTGTAGCCATGAACTTACATTCTTTAGTAATCGAAGATTTATTGCCTGCACACTACTACTTCTTGACCGCCTTCTTCTTGCCCGCGACAGTCTTGCGTTTACCTTTTCTGGTCCTTGCGTTAGTGCGTGTCCTCTGTCCGCGAACGGGCAGCGAGCAACGATGACGAAGTCCCCTGTAGCAACCGATATCCATCAAACGTTTAATGGCAGTCTGCTGCTCTCCGCGTGCCTGCCCCTCAACCTTATACTGTTCGGCAATTATCTCTCTGATGGCATGTGCTTCTTCATCATTCAGCTCAGAGATCTTTCTTTCAGGTGCAATACCGGCTCTCTGCAAAATACTTTCTGCTGATGCTCTTCCAATACCATAAACATGCGTCAATGCAATAACTGCATGTTTGTTCAACGGCAAATTTACCCCAGCTATCCTCATATTCTCTTTAAAGTTCTATTGTTTTTTCTGAAGATCAACCCTGGCGCTGCTTATGGCTGGGATTTACTTTACAAATCACATATCTCTTGCCTTTTCGCTTAACAATGCGGCAATGCTCACAACGCTTTTTGATAGAAGAATATATTTTCATAATAGACCCGACATACAATAATTAATCCAACTCATCCCAAATGTGAAAAGGTTTTCAATGTACTAAATAAAGATGGTAAAACCAACTCCAGAGCCACCTGTTTGTCACTTATTTATACCGGTAGGTAATCCTTCCCTTGGTAATATCATAGGGAGATATCTGTACCTTTACTTTGTCTCCCGGAAGAATCCTGATATAATGCATCCGTATTTTACCGGAAACATGCGCCAAAACTTCAAGACTGTTTTCGAGTTTCACTTTGAAGAGTGCATTTGGAAGTGCATCCAGAATAACACCTTCAATCTCGATTGATTCCTCTTTAGCCAAATTGTATGCTCCTTTAATTCAATAGTGTAATGAGAGACCATCAAATGTGTTTACCATCAAGAAAAGTGCTGGTCAGTATCTCTGCTTTGCCTGGTCGAACAACGATGGTATGTTCAAAATGTGCAGAGGGCTTTCCATCCTCGGTTACGGCGACCCACCCCCCACGTCGACTAACCGCTCTGCGCGATCTACCGAGTGCGATCATCGGCTCAATTGCAAGTGTCATCCCTTCCCGTAACTTTACACCTGTATTTTTTCGGCCATAATTTGGTACTGCGGGGTCTTCATGCAACTCGCTCCCGATACCGTGGCCTACCATATTTTCTATAACACTGAAACCAAAAGATCTTGCATAATCCTCTATAGCAGATGAAATATCGTGAAGACGATTCCCTTCAACAGCCATGGCGATACCTCTCATAAGAGATTCACAAGTTGCATCAACAAGCTGCTGCACCTGTGCATCAATTACTCCAAGAACAAATGTCCTTGCTGCGTCGCCATGGTATCCACCCTTATAGACACCGCAATCAACAGAAACAATATCGCCCTCACGAAGAATCCTTTTCGAACTTGGGACACCGTGAACTACCTCTTCATTGATAGAAACACAGAGCGTAGCAGGATATGGTGTCACATCAGGATCGCTTTTCGGAACATAATTCAGAAAACTGGGGACTGCCTGGTGATCGCGGATATACTCTTCGGCCATGATGTCGAGCTGCCTGGTGGTCATGCCCGGCTTAATCTCTAGTTGTAACAAATCGAGAACCTTTGCGACCAAAGTCCCCGACTCCCTCATCAACTCAATTTCACGTTCGCTTTTTATAGTGATCATAGGGATCTATTACCGGACCTGTCGGCCACGAGTCTTGCCTGACTTCATAAAACCATCGTAATGACGCATAAGCAGATGACTTTCTACCTGCTGAAGAGTATCAAGACCAACTCCGACAATAATTAGAAGACTGGTCCCTCCAAAAAACTGTGCGAACCCCTGTGTTACATTTCCAAATTTTGTAAGAAAAGTTGGGAGAATTGCAATAATTGCTAACGATATTGCTCCAGGAAGAGTAATTCTTGTAAGAATGTTATCAATAAAGTCTGCAGTACTTTTTCCGGGACGTACACCAGGTATAAACCCCCCTTGTCTGCGCATGGTATCTGCAACCTCTTTGGGATTAAAAGCAATTGCAGTATAAAAATAGGTAAAGAAGACAATCATAGTTCCAAACATAAGAGCATACCACCAGGAGTCGTACGCCAATAAACCAGCAATTTTCTGCATAACCTCATTCTCAGGGAAAAAGGAGAGGAAGGTCCCCGGAAGAAACATGATTGACTGAGCAAAAATAATCGGCATAACACCGGCAGTATTGATTTTCATCGGAATGTACTGAGTGCTGCCACCGTAAACTTTACGCCCGACAACCCGTTTGGCATGCTGTACGGGAATTCGGCGGGTACCAACAGTAAGCACGACAACAAAAGCAACAATTGCAGCCATCATTGCCAAAATAATAATCTCAATCACCCAATTCTTGCTGCCTAAAGAAACTGATCGAAATTCAGCGACAAGCGCCTGGGGAAAACGGGCTAGAATACCTATCATGATAATGAGAGATATACCATTACCAATACCTCGCTCAGTAATTTTTTCTCCAAGCCACATAACAAAAACTGTCGCCGAAGTAAGAAGAATAACAACAGTAAAAGTGAAAAAAATGCCTGGATCAGGAACTATTATCTTTCCGAATGAGGCTGGACTAGAGAGGCTGACACTGACACCCCATGACTGAAGAATGGCAATAAACACAGTTCCATATCTGGTCATCTGACTAATTTTCTGTCTTCCATCCTCACCTTCCTTCTGAAGTTTCTGAAAGTAAGGGGTAACAGCTCCAAGCAACTGAACAATGATTGATGCGGAGATGTAGGGCATAATACCAAGAGAAAAGATGGAGGCTCTTGCAAAAGCACCTCCAACAAAAAGATCAAACAACCCAAAAAGGTCATTTGAATGGGTCTGTGATGCGCCTGATACTGCAGCCGCATCAACACCCGGTATGGTAATATGGGAACCAAGTCTGTAAACAAATAACAGAAGAAGCGTATAAAGAATCCGCTGACGAAGTTCAGGGATTTTATTGATGTTCCTTATACTTTCGGTAAGCTTCATAGCGTCCTTTTAGGGAATTCAGGGCTTTATTGATTTTTTGGTTCTCTTGACCAATTGAGCTTTTGGTTTCAGGAGTGCCTCTTCGTAAGGAAGATCGCTAACCTTACAAGCCTCTTCAAGCGTACGGAATGCCTTCACTGCTTCGCCACCAGCCGCTTTTATTTTCTCCTCGGCACTTTTGCTGAAAGCGTGAGCTGTAATCTTGATTGCACTGGATAACTCTCCGTTGCCCAGAACCTTAAAATAGTCTGCATTGCTGGCATGAAGAAGAGCTTTCAGATCAAGAACCGAAATCTCACTCTCAAGCACACCATCCTGAACCCATTTATCAATCTGCGAAAGATTGACGGTGTTGACCGGTTTTTTATCAACAGGGGTAAAACCAAATTTTGGCAACCTCCGATAAACAGGAACCTGTCCACCTTCAATCAGCGGCCTTTTATAGCCACTTCTTGACTGCTGACCGTTGTTGCCCTTGCCTGCTGTCGTTCCGTTACCGGATCCCTGACCACGACCGACACGCTTTTTATTTTTTACTGCGCCTTTTGCTGGACGAAGTGAACTTAAATCCATGATTTCAATCCCCACTTGCTATTAGTAAAAATCCTATACCTCTTCAACCTTGACAAGGTGTTGAACCACCCTGATCTGACCTCTGGTGCAGGGATTATCCTGCCGGTCAACACTGTAGTTTGGCCTGCCAAGCCCAAGCGCCTGAATGGTAGCTTTCTGCTTTTTAGTTCCGCCGATGGCGCTACGTACCTGTGTAATCTTTAGTTTCTTCTCACTCATATTCGTAATCACTCATTTAGCTTTCAAAAACCTCTGTCAGGCTCTTTGACCGTCTCTCACCTACATCATAGGCATCCGAAATGCTCTGAAGGCCTTTTATTGCGGCCTTTACCACATTATGGGGATTAGATGAACCAAGAGATTTGGTCAAAATGTCATGAATACCAGCCATTTCAAGAACCGCCCTTACTGCTCCACCAGCAATAAGACCGGTACCAGGAGTTGCAGGCTTCATCATGACTTTGGCTGAGCCATATTTGACAACAACCTGATGAGGGATAGTTCCCTTGACGATAGGTACCTTGATCACATTTTTCTTGCCATCTTCAATCCCTTTTGCAATCGCATCCTGAACCTCATTTGCCTTGCCCAGCCCGTATCCTACATGGCCTTCCTTATCACCTACAACAACAATAGCATTGAATCCGAAGCGCTTGCCGCCCTTGACAACTTTCGCAGTCCTGTTAATATGAACAAGCTTTTCCTTAAGATTTAATTCCCCGGGCCTGATATTCTTAGCCGATGTTTTCGCCATTTACATTCTTTTTGAAACGTTTTTAAAAGATCAGTCCTGCTTCTCTCGCACCATCTGCCAACGCTTTGACCCTGCCATGATAACGAAACCCATTCCTGTCAAAAACAACTGTTGTAATCCCTGCTGCAAGCGCTTTCTGTGCAAGCTGACTACCGATAATACGGCAACGCTCTGACTTTGAACCCTGAAGAGCTTTGTTCTCTTTTGACATCGTAGAGACCGCCAACACAGTTTTCCCACTGAGATCATCGACCAATTGTGCATAAATCTGCGTAAGGCTCCTGTATACACAAAGCCGTGGCCTGATCTGTGTACCGCTAACACTGGCCCTGCTTCTATCCTTGATTTTCTGCCTCCTGGAGGCTTTATCGATTTGACTCATTCTCTTGAACCGTTGAATAATGTTATTACCTGACTACCTGAGAGATCCTGTCACACTTTACTTACCTGCGGCCTTTCCTTCCTTGCGGCGGATAACCTCACCCTCATACTTGATACCTTTGCCACGATAAGGTTCTGGTTTCCTGAATGAACGAATCTTTGCAGCCACCTGTCCAACAAGAGCCTTGTCGATACCTGTTACAAGAATGGTAACCTGATCCGGCACATCTATCTTAACCTCTTCAGGGGCCTTGAAATAGATCATGTGAGAATATCCAAGAGTAAGAGCCAGAAGATCATTTTTGAGTTCAGCTCTATAGCCAACACCTGCAATTTCGAGTTTTCTTGTAAACCCTTTAGTCACACCCTCAACCATATTACTGACAAGCATACGATAAAGACCGTGTTGTGCTTTCGCCTTTTTGCTGTCATCAACTCTCAAAACGGTGATTACTCCACCCTCTTCAGAAATCGTCACTTGATCCGTGAGCCTCTGTTCAAGCGTTCCTTTTGGACCAGATACCCTGATGTTCGAATCTTTTATCTCAATCTTTGCCTGATTACTCAGGGATATGGGCATTTTTCCTATTCTTGACATGGTATTCTAATGCTCTCTGGCTTATGAATTAATAGATACGGAACAGGATTTCACCACCAACGCCCTGTGCCCTTGCCTCTTTATCAGTTATGACACCTTTCGATGACGAAAGAATGTACAACCCGAGACCACCAAGATATTTCTTTATATCCTTGCCATCATATACACGGCGACCGGGCTTACTGACTCTGGTAATCTCCTTAATGGCGGGATCACCTTGCGCCGTATACTTGAGATCTATCCTCAGAAAAGGAAACTTTTCTGTGGTAATGACCGTAAAGCTTTTTATGTACCCTTTGTCAACGAGCAGTTGAGAAAGATTTTCCCTCAGTTTGGAGTACGGGATATCAGTGGTTTTATTTTTTGCTCTTCCCGCATTTCTGATACGGGTGATATAATCTGCAATAGAATCCGTTACAGGCATAGCGAACGTTGGTTACTTTCAAAAATGAACAAATACCTTTCTTTAACTAAGAAACAAACTGCATTTACCAGCTTGCTTTTTTAACTCCCGGCAGCTTTCCCTCAAGGGCAAACTTACGGAACATCTGGCGACACAGCCCGTATTTAGCATAAACACTCCGACCTCTTCCGGTTAGCACACAACGATTACGCACCCTTGTGGCCGAGCTATCTCTCGGCAGTTTACGAAGTGCTTCGTAGTCGCCAGCTTTAACGAGCTCTGCACGGAGATCTGCATATTTCGCTACAAGCTTTATTCTTTTCTCGTTCCTTGCTATAACGCTTTTCTTGGCCATCTGTTTTCTGAATTATTTAGTTGTTCTTCTTTTTGAATGGCATGCCAAGTTCCGAAAGCAGCACGTAAGCCTCCTCGTCGGTAGCAGCGGAAGTTACAAAACTGATATCCATTCCAGATATCCTCGGTACTTTGTCAATATCGATTTCCGGGAAAATAATTTGCTCTCTTACACCAGCGGTGTAATTGCCACGCCCATCAAAACTGGTATCACTCAAGCCACGGAAATCACGTATCCTTGGAACTGCAAGACTGACAAACCGATCAAAAAACTCGTACATAGCCTTACGACGAAGCGTGACCCTGCACCCGATGGGCTGGCCTTCGCGCAATTTAAAGTTTGAAATAGCCTTCTTTGATTTACGAATCTGAGGCTTCTGACCTGTTATCTGGGCAAGTTCCTGAAGTGCAACCTCAAGCAATTTTGGTTCCGCTGCTGCAGCCCCTACACCAATATTAATTGATATTTTTTTCAAACGAGGAACTTTCATAACATTCTTGTACTGAAAGCGCTCGATAAGGGCTGGCGTAACTTTCTCTTTGTAGAAGGTCTGAAGTCTCGCCTCTGAAAAATTTGCCTCTGTCATCTGTTTATTCTGTTCCGTCATGTTCTTTTTGTCAGTTGATCAGGATGGTCTTGGTCATCCTGATATTTAGTAAATACAATCAACTCTTCTTCACATTGGAAGAATGAATAGGGAACTCCCTCTCTACAATAGAGCCTTGTGTCTGACCCTGAGCCGGACGGGTATGGCGCTTTCTTATATTCACGCCCTCTACTATAACACGGCCTTTAAGCGGAAAAACCTTAAGGATCTTCCCCTCTTTGCCTTTATCGTTGCCACTTATGATGACAACAGAGTCGTTCTTCTTGACGTGCAACTTAACCTTCTTGATCCCTGTTTTCATTTTTCACTGATATGATAGTATTTCATAAAATCCTGAGCGGGAGACGAGACTCGAACTCGCGACCAACAGCTTGGAAGGCTGTGACTCTACCAACTGAGTTACTCCCGCCTGAAACGCCTTATAAAACCTCTGGCGCCAACGAAACGATCTTCATAAACTTCCTGTCACGCAGCTCTCTGGCGACAGGTCCAAAAATACGCGTTCCCCTCGGCTCTCCCTGAGCATTAAGAAGCACAACAGCATTTTCGTCAAAACGGATATATGAACCATCTTTTCTTCTTGACTCCTTGACACAACGAACGACAACAGCACGGCAAACATCTTTCTTTTTTACAATCCCACCAGGCACTGCTGCTTTGACCGATACTATAATCTGATCACCCAATGAGGCATAACGCCTCCCGGTTCCACCGAATACATGAATACAGCGCACCTTTTTGGCACCACTGTTATCGGCAACAACCAGATTTGTTTCTTTCTGGATCATCCTGTTTCAATCTTTAATAAATGTATAAAAACCTTCGCTTACCTGGCTTTTTCAAGAATTTCTACCAAACGGCAACTTTTTCTTTTGCTCAATGGACGACACTCAACAACTTTAACCAGATCTCCCACACCAGCTTCATTCTTTTCGTCATGAGCCATAAGCTTTGTCGTCTTCTTAAAATACTTCTTATAAACAGGATGCTGAACACTGCGCTCAACCGCAACAATACAGGCTTTATCCATTTTGTCACTGACAACCTTGCCTGACCAGCTCTTTTTCCTTCCCCTTACCGGAGCACTTAGTTCCATAGATACACTGCCCTTTTTAATTTGGTCCATATATGTAAACAATTTAACTGTTTGACACTACATGTCAAACACTCTGCGTTTCCGCAATAGCAAGCTGGTGTAACCGATTTTTCATCCGCGCTATATCACGCCGTGAGGTACGGAATACCATCGGATTCTGCGGCTGTTCAATAACCCTAAAAAAATTAATATCGGCAAGTCGTCCCTGCAGAGCCTTGAGTCTCTCAATCAGCTCCTGCTTGCTCAATGCCGCGATTTCATATTTTTTCATAATAAGTAAACCCTCGTCGAATTAAATGCTTTATTAATCTTCATAATCGGGACGTACAATAAACCTGGTCTTGATCGGCAGTTTTTTAGCCGCAAGTCTGAATGCCTCTGTGGCCACTTCTCTGGGTACCCCATCTGCCTCAAACATGATTCTGCCAGGTTTGACCACAGCAACCCAGAACTCAGGCGACCCTTTACCTGAACCCATTCGAGTCTCTGCCGGTTTTTGAGTAACGGGTTTATCTGGAAATATCCTTATCCATATCTTTCCATCCCTCTTCATAAACCTTGTCATGGCAATACGGGCAGCCTCAATCTGGCGACTGGTAATCCATGCCGGCTCAACGGCCTTCAAACCAAAGGAACCGAAAGATACCGTCGTACCACGCCCTGAATTGCCTTTCATACGGCCTCTTTGTGTCTTTCTATATTTAACTCTTTTCGGCATTAACATACAGGCAACTCCATTCTATTTTCTGATTGTATGGTACTTGATATTATGATCGTTTTGTACGATTGCGACGTTTCGAACGTGGGTCACGGTTGTCACGACCTCTGGAACCAGGATCACTTCTTCTATCCTTCATCTTCTTCATCTCCTCCTCCTCTATAGCGTCGATCCGCTGCACGAGAACCTCACCCTTATACACCCACACCTTAATACCTATGGTGCCAGCAATTGTATGGGCGGTAACGCTCGCATAATCAACATTGGCACGAATAGTATGGAGCGGAATTTTACCCTCTTTATATTGTTCAGAACGAGCGATCTCTGCTCCACCAAGACGACCTCCACACCGGATCCTTACGCCCTCTGCACCCGAACGCATTGCCTGTTGAATCGCCTGCTTCATTGCCCTTCTAAAAGAGACCCGATTCTCAAGCTGATAGGCAATGTTATCACCGATAAGCTGTGCCTCTATCTCTGGCTTGATAACCTCAACAACATCTATTTTTACCTCTTTACCGGTTATACGGCTCAACTCCTGAGAAAGATTATTGATCTCCTCACCCTTTCTGCCAACTACAGCTCCAGGTCGAGCGGCATAAATATTGATCTTGACATGCTTGGTTGTTCTTTCAACAATAATACGCGCTATACCAGCACGCTCTTTTTTCAACCGCGCAAGAACATACGTCCTTATGACATGATCCTGTCTGATCTTTTCCGAAATAACCGGACTGTCGTCATACCACCGTGATACCCAGTCCCTGATAATTCCCAGCCTAAATCCAGTAGGATTAACTTTCTGACCCAATGCTCTCTCCTTGTTTTATTTAGTTACTGGATTTTTAACTCTATCAATAACAATAGTAAGATGATTCGATCTTTTCCGAATTCTGAAGGCACGGCCCATCGGAGCAGGAAGAGTTCTCTTCAATGTCATTCCTTCATTGACAAAAACTTCCTTAACAAAAAGCTCCTGGTCGCTGACCCTTTCACCCGGATTGCGCTGCGAATAATTAGAAACTGCGGACTTGAGCGTTATCATAACATTTCGTGAAGCAGCCTTGGTCGAGTTCAGCAGAATAGCTTTTGCCAAATCTACTTTTTTTCCCCGTACCAACCCTGCAACAAGTCGCATTTTTCGCGGCGATGTTGGTGTATTCCGTAATATTGCTGTAGCTTCCATGATATCGTTACCCTTTCGCGTTTTTCAATTTATTTTTTTCTTGGTGCTGATCCGCCTTTTTCAGCCTTTCCACCACCAGCATGGCCGCGAAATGATCTCGTCGGGGCAAACTCTCCAAGCTTGTGACCTACCATATTATCACCTACGTAGACTGGCACATGGCTTTTCCCATTATGCACAGCTACCGTGTGACCTACAAAATCAGGCGAAATCATTGAACTTCTGGACCAGGTCTTGATGACCTTTCTTTCTCCCTTGCTATTCATATCAAGGATCCGCTTTTCCAGTTTGAGATCAATGAACGGTCCCTTTTTAAGTGATCTTGGCATAATGTATCTGCTTGTTGTTGTTATCCGCTATAATTATTTGGCGTTTCTGCCCCGAACAATCAATTTCTGTGAAGCCTTCTTTTTATTTCTGGTCTTCTGTCCCTTTGCAAGTTGACCCCATGGCGACATTGGATGCTTTCTGCCTCCTCCTGATTTCGACTTGCCTTCTCCGCCACCCATCGGATGATCGACCGGGTTCATAGCCATACCTCTTGTCTGAGGACGAATACCAAGCCAGCGAGTTCTACCAGCCTTGCCGAGCACAACATTTTCATGATCAGTATTGCCAACAACTCCAATAGTTGCGCGGCACTCAACTCTAAGCTTGCGGATTTCTCCTGAAGGGAGTTTTAGTGTAACATAATCACCCTCCCGAGCAGCAAGAACAGCAAAACCCCCGGCTGATCTAACAATTTGTCCTCCCTTACCGGCCTTCATCTCAATATTATGAATATCAGTACCGAGAGGAATATTCTTGAGTGGCATAGTGTTACCGGTCTTTATTTCAACCTTTTCACCACTTTCCACCTTATCACCAACATTTAAACCTTTCGGGGCGAGAATATAACGTTTTTCTCCATCAATGTAATGCAATAATGCAATTCTTGATGAACGATTCGGATCATACTCAATAGCAGCAACAGTTGCTGGTACGCCATCCTTGTTGCGTTTGAAATCGATAATCCTGTAATGGCGTTTGTGGCCGCCACCTCTATGCCTTGAGGTCTTGCGTCCCGCAGCATTACGCCCGCCGGATTTCTTTAGAGGCACAAGCAGACCTTTTTCAGGCGTACTTTTTGTGATTTCATCGAATGCAGGGTATGACATGAACCTCGACCCTGGCGTAACCGGCGCTAACTTCCTTATAGCCATTTGAATGTATGATCTATCCTTTTTATAATTTCTATCCTTCGCTCTTCTGGGCTGAACCTGAGTAGTAGTCTATCGACTGACCCTTTTCAAGAGTAATAATGGCCTTTTTCCAATCGCTCTTTTTTCCAAATATCCGGCCTCTTTTCGTATTCTGAGCCCGCGATTTACCAAGACAGATAGCCGTGCGAACAGATTTTACTTCAACCCCAAATTTCTCTTCAACCGCTTTCTTGATATCACACTTGTCTGCATCCGTTTTGACAACGAAGACATACTGTCCTTTCTTTTCTGTCAGCCCTGTACTCTTCTCGGTCAACAACGGGCGCAACAACGGGTTTATCATCTCTTTAACTCCTTTTTCTGCAAACTGAATGTTACCCTAACGTCTCTTCTATTTTTTTCAGCGCTGTCTTCTGAACAAGCACTGTTTTGCTGTGAAGAATATCGTATGTTGATGCCTTCTCAGCACTCATGATGGTAAGCACTTCGATATTTCTTCCAGACCTTGTCATAACCATATCATATTCCGGGGTCAACATCAGAGTTTTTTTCTCTGAAAGACCAAGGTTTTTGAGGATATCAGCAAAAGGCTTTGTCTTGATCTGTTCAAGTCTGAAATCTTCCACAACAATAATCTGCCCATCTTGTGCTTTGGAACTCAGCGCGGAACGTCTTGCAAGCAACTTTACCTTTTTGTTGACCTTCTGGTCGTATGAGTGGGGTACAGGACCAAATATTGTTCCGCCCCCGACATGGAGAGGTGAACGACTGGAACCCTGACGGGCATTACCAGTACCCTTCTGACGCAAAGGCTTTTTACCTCCACCCCTTACCTCACCACGCGTCTTGGTCTTGTGTGTACCCTGCCTTCTGTTGGCGAGTATCGACTTGACATCGAGGTACATCGCATGTTCTGATATTTCTGCGCCGAATATGTCGTCACGGAGCGTTACCACTTCACCAGTTTCAGTACCGGCAGTATTTAAGACTTTAAGTTCCATAGCTTCGCGCATTCAGCATTTACTTTTTTGTAGAAACAATCTTGACATAGCAATTTCTTGGACCGGGAACTGAACCTTTGATCACAATAAGATTTGATTCAGCCATTATTTTATAGATCTCAAGATTCCTGACCGTAATATTATCTGATCCCATACGACCGGCCATCCTTGTTCCCTTGAAAACCCTGGAGGGATCAGATGAGCCACCCACAGATCCTGGTGCTCTCTGCCTGTCAGACTGACCATGTGTTCTCTGTGCGCCAGAAAAGTTATGACGCTTCATCACACCAGCAAACCCTTTTCCTTTTGAGATCCCAAGAACATTAACCTTCTCACCTTCCTTGAACGATTCAACACTGACAGGACTGCCAAGCTCAAGTGTTTGACCCATTTCAGAGAAATCAAACTCTGCCAGCTTGTATCCAGGTGTGACACCAGCCTTTCTATAGTGCCCCTGAAGTGGCTTGGTTATCTTATTCTCTTTCCTTTCACCGATACCAACCTGATAAGCATCGTATCCCTCTTTATCTGCACGTTTAACCTGTGTTACAAAGCAAGGACCTGCTTCAATAATCGTGCAGGATACAGCCTCGCGTTTCTCATTGAATAAACGGGTCATGCCGATTTTTTTACCAAGAATCGCACCCATAGAAGATTACCTTTTCTAATTCTTTAAGACTTAATTTCAACATCAACGCCACTTGGAAGCTCAAGCTTCATCAGCATATCAATGGTTCTGGATGTCGGGTTTATAATTTCAATCAACCTCTTGTGAGAAGAAAAAGAGAACTGCTCACGTGACTTCTTGTCGACATGTGGTGACCGGTTTACGGTATAAACATGCGATTTTGTCGGAAGAGGTATTGGTCCAAAAATAATAGCATCTGTCTGTCTGACCACGTCAATAATCCTTAAGGCCCATTTATCAACCAGACTATGGTCGTATGATTTGAGCTTGATCCTTATCTTTTGCTGTACAGCCACTTGTCAACCCTGTTTCGTGTTATCAATAAAAAAAGGGGCGGGATTTTCGGCCCCGCCCCGGGACGCTATACAATCGACTATTCAATAATCTTTGTTACAGAACCTGCGCCGACGGTACGACCGCCTTCACGGATAGCGAAACGAAGACCTTCATCCATAGCGATAGGAGCAAGTAACTCAACTTCTACAGCAAGGTTATCTCCAGGCATAACCATCTCCACTCCTTCAGGCAAGGTTACAGAACCTGTAACATCTGTTGTGCGGAAATAGAACTGCGGACGGTAGCCGTTAAAGAATGGGGTATGACGACCACCCTCCTCCTTTTTCAGAATATAGACCTCTGCCTTGAACTTGGTATGCGGCTTGATGGTACCCGGCTTGGCAATAACCATTCCACGCTCAAGCTCCGTCTTGTCAACACCTCTAAGAAGAAGACCAGCATTATCACCGGCCTGCCCCTCTTCAAGAAGCTTCTGGAACATCTCAATACCGGTAACAACCGATTTACGGGTTGGTTTAAGACCAACAATTTCAACCTCTTCATTGATCTTGATACGACCTCTCTCGATTCTGCCTGTACCAACAGTTCCACGGCCAGAAATCGAGAAGACATCTTCAACAGGCATAAGAAACGGCTTGTCGATATCACGAACAGGATCAGGAATAAAGGCATCAACAGCATCCATAAGTTCCATGATTGCCTTTTCACCCTCAGGATCTCCCTCAAGGGCTTTTAACGCAGAACCCTTGACAATCGGAATATCATCACCAGGAAAGTTGTACTGGGTAAGAAGCTCCCTCAGTTCAAGCTCAACAAGTTCAATAAGTTCAGGATCGGCAATATCAACCTTGTTCAGGAACACAACCAGAGAGGGCACATTCACCTGACGGGCAAGCAAAATATGTTCGCGTGTCTGAGGCATCGGGCCGTCGGTTCCAGCAACAACAAGAATCGCGCCATCCATCTGGGCGGCACCGGTGATCATATTTTTGATATAGTCAGCATGTCCTGGACAGTCAATATGAGCATAGTGACGCTTTTTTGTCTGATACTCAACATGTGCTGTTGAAATAGTAATACCGCGTTCTCTCTCCTCAGGAGCCTTGTCGATGCTGCCGAAGTCACGCGCAGCAGCAAGTCCCTGCTTGGCGAGAACCGAAGTAATTGCTGCAGTCAACGTTGTTTTACCATGATCAACATGACCGATGGTTCCTATATTGACATGGGGTTTATCCCTTTTGTAAGACTCTTTTGCCATAACTTGTCTCCGTGTCGGTTATCTGTTATTGTTTTGTAGTATTTAAAACTTATACAGCCATTACTCGTTTAGTCTGAATCCTTGCTCATCCTTTTCTCCTGCAAGGACTCTGCAATATTTCTTGGGACTTCACGGTAACAGTCAAATTCCATTGAATAGTTCGCTCTTCCCTGACTCATCGAACGCAGATCCGTTGAGTAACCAAACATGGCAGAAAGCGGTACTTTAGCATTGACAAACTGGGCACCGGCCCTCTGACCCATGCCTTCAATATGACCACGGCGACTTGACAGATCCCCCATTACATCACCAAGATACTCATCGGGAGTAACAACTTCAACCTTCATAATTGGCTCAAGCAGAACCGGATCAGCCTTCTTGGCAGCCCCCTTGAAACCAATAGAACCCGCGATTTTGAACGCCATTTCGGAGGAGTCAACCTCATGATACTTTCCATCCAAAAGCGTAACCTTGATGTCCTGCATCGAATAACCTGCTACAACACCACCTTTCATCGCCTGCTGGACACCCGCATTAACCGCTGGAATATACTCCCTCGGAATCACTCCACCTTTCACTGCATCAACAAATTCATATCCCTTACCCTCTTCGAGCGGCTCAACACGGAGGACGACCAAACCAAACTGCCCTTTACCACCCGACTGACGAACGAACTTACCTTCAAACTCCACAGTCTTCCTTATCGTTTCACGATAGGCAACCTGCGGCTGACCAACATTAGCCTCAACCTTGAATTCACGCTTAAGCCTGTCAACCAGAATCTCCAGATGAAGCTCACCCATACCAGCAATCAAGGTCTGACCCGTTTCGTCATCAGTCTTGACCTTGAAAGTAGGATCCTCTTCTGCAAGCTTTGCAAGCGACATACCCAGCTTGTCATTATCAGCCTTCGTCTTTGGCTCAATAGCAATCTCAATAACCGGCTCAGGAAAAACCATCTTCTCCAGAACCACAGGATTGTTTTCATCGCAAAGCGTGTCACCGGTCCTGACATCCTTTAAACCGACAGCCGCCGCAATATCACCGCAATAGACACAATCTATATCCTCTCTCTTATTCGAGTGCATCTGAAGCACACGCCCGATACGCTCTTTCTTGCCAGTCATCGTATTCAGCACATAACTGCCTGCCTTGAGCACGCCGGAATAGACCCTGAAAAAGGTAAGCTTTCCAACAAATGGATCGGTTGCAATCTTGAAAGCCAGAGCAGCAAACGACTCATCATCCTTCGGCTCACGAATCACAGACTCCTCAGTGCGAGGGTGATGACCTTCGACAGCACCAACATCAACAGGTGATGCAAGATACTCAACGACTGCGTCAAGCATAAACTGAACACCCTTGTTCTTGAACGATGAACCACAGAGCACAGGGATAATAGTTACCTTGAGCGTCGCCTTGCGGAGAACCGCCCTCACCTCCTGCTCCGTAATCTCCTCGCCGTTCAGATATTTTTCAAGAAGCGTATCATCAACCTCCGAGACAGCCTCCAGCATATTGATTCGCCATGTCCTCGCCTCATTCTGCAAATCATGGGGAATCTCTACTTCATTATAGGTACTGCCATCTTCCCTGTCATAAATAATACCCTTCATCCTGATAAGGTCGACAAACCCGGCAAAAATCTCCCCCTCGCCAATCGGGATCTGAAGAGGAACAGGATTTGCCCCAAGCCTCTCCCTGATTGCCTTGACCGTCTCAAAAAAGTTTGCGCCAGTCCTGTCCATCTTGTTGATGTAGGCAATCCTCGGCACCCCATATTTATTCGCCTGGCGCCAAACCGTCTCCGACTGCGGCTCAACTCCACCAACAGCACAAAACAGCGCTACGGCACCATCCAGCACACGCAACGAACGCTCAACCTCGACCGTAAAGTCAACATGGCCCGGCGTGTCAATAATATTAATCCTGTGGTTGATACCGGTATAATTTCCAAACTTCGGAACCCAGAAACAGGTTGTAGCCGCAGAGGTAATCGTGATACCCCGCTCTTTCTCCTGCTCCATCCAGTCCATTGTCGCACCACCATCATGCACCTCACCCATCCGGTGAAGACGACCCGTGTAGTAGAGAATCCTCTCTGTCGTTGTCGTCTTACCGGCATCAATGTGGGCCATGATACCGATGTTGCGTACTTTATCTAAATCAACCAGCCTCGCCATAACAAATAATTTGACCTTTTATCACACTTTAACAAACACTTAGAACCTGAAATGAGCAAACGCCTTGTTAGCATCAGCCATCCTGTGAACCTCATCGCGTTTCTTGACTGATGCTCCCTGCTCGTTAGCGGCATCCATCAACTCCGCAGCCAACTTTTCAGCCATGGATTTACCCCCACGCCTTCCCGCATAGGTCTTGAGCCAGCGAAACGCAAGAGCTCCACGCCGAGAGGCCTTGACCTCCATCGGAATCTGGTACGTCGCGCCACCAACCCTTTTACTGCGAACCTCAACAACAGGCGCAATATTAGACATAGCCTTGCGATACACCTCAAGAGGATCCTCACCACTCATCTTGTCAGCAATGATCGCAAATGCGTCATACACAATCTTGGTTGCCACAGCCTTTTTACCATCAAGCATCACCGCATTGATAAAACGAGCAACACTCTCATCACTATAGCGAAAATCTACGCCGATTCTTTTATAGCCAACTTTTTTGGGCATGTTCTTCCCTGAATTTATGATTCAATTTATTTATCTTTTACCCTTACCCTTGACAGGTGCGGCTGCGCCAGCTTTAGGCTGCTTGGCCCCATACTTTGAGCGACTCTGCTTACGGTCGGCGACACCGGAGGTATCCAGCGAGCCACGCACAATATGATATCGGACACCAGGAAGATCCTTCACCCTGCCACCACGAATCAAAACAATTGAGTGCTCCTGAAGATTGTGACCCTCTCCAGGAATATATGCCGTCACTTCAATCTTGTTGGACAACCTCACACGCGCAACTTTGCGCAACGCTGAGTTAGGCTTTTTTGGTGTAGTCGTATAAACACGAGTACAAACCCCACGCTTCTGCGGGCATTTCTCAAGCGCCGGTGACGCTGTTTTTGACACTTTTACACTTCTTCCGAGCCTGATAAGCTGCTGAATCGTCGGCATACTGAAACTCTCTTTCTTTTTAAAAACCTCTGATTACAAAATACACAAATGCTAAAAATCCATAAGGACAGACAATGTAAGCGAATTATGTAAAAAAACAAAACCTGATTTATATATTTCTTCTCTTGAGAAAGAGAATGTGCTTGCACTTTTTTGCTCCTCCTTACAGAGCAAAAAAAGGAGGGCGAAGAGGAAAAACCAACCCCTCTTCGCCCTCCATATCAACAACCTGCCTGACCAAACACATCAGCTCCATAAGCATCTTTTCAGCCATATCGTGTTCATCGGCACCTCTCATCCGACCTGTTGTTGATGGTATTCCAAGCTCCTCCAACTCGATGGGAGGAGCTTTTTTCTGGAATCTTGCTCCCAGCTCCTAACAGCAGCAAACAAACAGACACTACTCATATCGAAGCGCCTCTACAGGTTTGAGCTCTGCCGCCTTTCTAGCAGGCCAAAGACCAAAAAAAATACCGGTCAGCGCAGAAAAAGCTGTTGCAAGAACTACCGACAGCAATGAAGTTTTAACCGCCCACCCTGCAAAAATGGAGAGAATCATCGAGATACCAATACCGGTCAATACCCCTATAAATCCTCCACTGATTGTCATCCCCACCGACTCCACCAGAAACTGCAGCATGATATCACTTTTGCGAGCCCCGATGGCTTTGCGCAAGCCAATCTCTCGTGTCCTCTCCGTTACCGAGACAAGCATGATATTCATGATCCCAATACCTCCAACCAAAAGTGAGATTGCAGCTATGGAGCCAAGCAGGATACTCATGGTCTGCGTGGTGCTGCTGAGCATCTTCTGGATTTCGGTCATGTCCCTGATATTGAATGAATCGTCGTCACTCTTCAGTCTTCGCTTTTTGCGAATCAGTTCCGTTATCACCGATTTTGCCTGATCTATCTTTGATGACTCCGTCACCTCAACAAATATCCCGCTGAGATAATCGCGGCCAAGAACGCGATACATGGCCGTTGTGACTGGAATAATAACCACATCATCATCATCCTGCGGCCCTGAAAAACCTTTGGCTGGAGCTATACCAATGACCTTGAAATTAATCCTGTTGATCTTTATCGTTTTACCGAGGGGATTCTTGTTGCCAAACAGCTCCTTGACTACGGTTACTCCTATGATGGCCGACTTTTCCCTCGTCTGAATCTCTTCAGGGGTAAACCATCTGCCGACGGAGGGTAACGCGGCACGCATCGTGCCATATTCATATCCTGCGCCAATAAGGGATGAACTCCAGTTTTTGTTGCCGTAGACCACACGACCGGCACCATTGACCACCCCCACAGCATTTCGCACCAGCGGATTGAGATGCGCAATATCTTCAACATCCCTGAAGGTAAACCGTGTCACGGCTCCAGCGCCCTGCGTCGCTCCCCTGATTTTGGCTGATCCACCCCGTACAGAGAGCATGTTGGAGCCCATGGATTTCAGCTCCTCCTGCATCGCAGCTTTTGCCCCCTCGCCAAGCGCCATCATAGCGATGACCGAGGCAACCCCGACAAGAATACCAAGCACCGAAAGAAATGAACGCATCTTGTTTGCAAGAATTGCCTGAAATGCCTGTGCCATAAATCCTGAAAATCTTCCGCTCTGCCACCCGGCACCTACTCCTGCTGCATGTATATCAAAGTCTCTTCCGCGAGTGGGAGCTTTTGATAATTCGGCCTTGGCCTTGCGTTCGTCGGCAACGATAACTCCGTCCCTCATGGTAATAACACGGCTGGCCCAGGCGGCAATGTCGGGTTCATGAGTCACCATGATAATGGTTTTGCCTTCATCATGAAGCCCCTTGAGAATCTTCATGATCTCACCTGAATTTTTTGAATCAAGGTTACCGGTCGGCTCATCGGCAAAAATGATCAGGGGATCGCGAATCAATGCCCTTGCAATAGCCACCCGCTGCTGCTCACCTCCCGAGAGTTGATTGGGCGTGTGATCCATTCGCTTGTCAAGCCCGACAAGAGAGAGGCGTTGTATCGCCTCCTGACGAAAATCACCCCGCTTTCCGCTATAGATATGCGGCAAACGGACATTATCAACAATCGTCATCCTCTTCAGCAGGTGAAACTGCTGAAAGACAAAACCAGCAACACTGTTGCGCAAGCTGGCCTGCTCATCCTCCGAAAGGGTATTGACATTGTTACCAAGAATCCGATACTCCCCCTTATCAGGATTGTCAAGAAGTCCGAGTATATGGAGCAACGAGGATTTGCCTGATCCTGACGAACCCATAATGGCAACAAACTCACCCTGCTCAACGCTCAGCGAAACACCCCGTAACGCATTGACGGTGCTCTCTCCGATTTGATAGCTCCGGTGGACATCAACAAGCTCAAGCAGTGGCTTCTTCATTTTTTCGGTTTGTTGCGCTGCGGTGCAAATGGATTTGAACCCCCTTTTTTGCCGGGGAGCACATAGGATGTATCGGGAAGAAGCACAATCGCACTGTCCGACAATCCATCAAGAATTTCAATATTCCGGCCATCCTGCAAACCTGTCCTGACCGCTTTGTAGCGCACTCCCTTCTCTTTGTTACTTTTTTTCTGAAGCACCACCGTTTTACCATTCCTGCTCTGCACCGCCCCAAGAGGCAGAAGCAGTGCCCCCTGCTTTTCCAGAACCAGAATCTCAATATTGGCGCTCATTCCCGAACGAAAAACATCAGGGATGCGCTCTGGAAGAACATCTACATTATAAATGTTCACGTTATTTTGCAGATGCGACTCATAATAGATATGATCAACAACTCCGTTCACCCGAATATCGGGATAGGCATCGAGCCCGATCACCGCTTTTTGACCGATTTTAACGCGACCAATATCAGTTTCATCAATAAACGCCTTGACAATGAGATGGTCGGAGAGAACAAACAGTGAATCACTGGCCGTCACAGCTTGGCCCGGATCGATACTTCGGACAATAATCTGCCCGTCAAGAGGGGCAATAACGGCCGTCTCCTTATAGACTTTTTTCCAGTATGCCTCCTCATGTTTCCCCTGCAGACGTGCTGCATCAAGCAGGGCGGCACGCTCGGTCGAGCTGAGGAGGGCAAGCACCGTCCCTTTTTTTACCACTTGCCCCTCCTGAACGAGAATTTCCTCGATGCGCCCGGAGATTGATGAGTGAATTTTAAGACGGTTCTTCGGCTCAACCGCTCCGGTTGTTGAGACTGATGAACTGATTCTGCCCCTTGTTGGATGAATTTCATCAAACTTCTGCTCGGGGGTACTCTTTCCCCTGAAGAGAAAAATTATCCCAATCCCGACAAGCAGGGCAGCAACAACGCTGCCCCATATAATCTTACTCCTCTTGACCATCAAGCCCTCCCCCTTTTGACTGAATCCATTGCGCCTCGGCAATCAGCATATCTGCACCGGCATTGAGAAACCCTTTTTTTGCACTTACAAGATTATCTTCGATCAGCACCCAGTCGTTGAACGAGATAAGACCATTCGAATACTGCGCTGTGGCAATGGTTGCACGCTCGACAGCAGCATCAAGAAACTTTTTGCGCACCACAACCATCTGGCGGGCATCCTGAAAATCTTTCCAGCTCTGCTCCAGAACATCAAGAATCTGGAGGTATCCACTCTTTTGCTGTGCATTGCGCTGCCGCGCCACCGCTTTAGCCTTCGCCGCCCGGCCACCACCACTTCCTCCTTCGTATATCGGCAGTGAGAGTGTTACCCCGGCGCTCCAGTCCACACCGTCAAAATCCCAACGGTCAGGAGTGCTTCTGCTAACTGATGAGGTGAGGTAGAGTTGCGGGAAAAAAGCATGTCTGGCAGCATCGAACTCATACTGTGCCGCTCTGCTGCTTGCGTCAAGCTGCAGGTAGAGGGGATGCTTTTTCGCCAAGGGAGCAAGTTCCGGTTTCTGCGAGGTCAAGAAGCTGGCAGTAAAAGCACCCTTCACGGTGAGTGGCTGGCGAAGATCACGACCAAGGGCCGAAGCAAGAGTTGTCCGGGCAAGCACAAGCCCCCGTTCAGCCTGGGCAACTTCAAATGTAGCCTGTGCCAGATCGGCCTCCGCCTGACGCAATGAACCGATATTTTCGCGTCCGCCCTGGTATCGGAGGGTGATTAATCTGACATTCTTCTGCCGTCTCTCTGCAATTTCAACGGTTAGCCCCACAAGGTTCTGTGCCTTGAGCAACGCAGTAAATGCCGATCTCAGTGCAAAACGGACATTGGCTGAAACTGCACTGTAATTGTTTTGAGCTGCCTTGATCGCCTCTTTGCTACCGGCAACCTGGCTTGAGGTTTTGCCTCCGTCAAACAGGAGTTGCTGTGCTGAGAGTGAGTAAGAAAACAGCGAAGAGGAGCCAGCATTGGCTACCCCTCGCTCCTGCGAACTCAACCCGAGACTGAGCTTGGGGAAGATCCCCCCTTTTGTGATACGTGTATCCGCTTCCGCCTGCTGCAACAGCGCCAGAGCAGATGCAAGATCAGGATGTGCCTCTCTGGTTTCACTGACACACTGCTGCCAAGTCAGCGAATCAGCACCATACAGCGGCAGAGCCAGCAGAGAAAACAGCAGCAAAGCCAAATAAACTCTTGATTTCATACTAAAGACAATCTCCTTATAATAACCCTTATTTTCTCGTTGGACGATTTTCCCATGAAAACCTTGCGACCTGATGCATTATGTTTGAATAATTAACAATGAGCGACAAGCGCTCTTTCATGCATCATGATCAAGAATCATGATGCTTTCTTGAAATATTGTATTTTGGCCCTTATTCTAAAATCTTTTCGATGATGTCGATCATTTCACCAGTTCTCCCTATTCATGCTTGAAGCCCGTAACCTCTCACTCACCGTCGGATCCAAACAACTCCTTGCCGACACCTCATTCCGCGTCGGCGACAAAGACCATGTCAGCCTTGTAGGCCTTAACGGCACAGGAAAAACAACACTGCTGCGCCTTATCAGCGGACCATCCAAAGACTCTGCTATCATCACTGATGGACAGTTTCTCAAATCGGCCGAAACCACGATCGGTTATCTTCCCCAGGAGATATCTTTTGATGCCGACCTTGAAAGAACTGCCCTGCAGTATGCGCTTCAGGCCAACGCAAGACTGTTCGAACTGTCGGGCAAAATAGCAGAAATGGAACATGAACTCGCCCTGCCTGAGCAGGATTATGAGAGCGAAGCCTACCACAGCCTGATTGAACGCTTTTCTGATGCCATGCACGAGTTCGACCATCTCGGCGGCTACACCATGCAGTCCAATGCAGAAAAGGTGCTTGCCGGTCTCGGATTCAGCGAAATAGATTTTCATAAAAAAGTAAAAGCCTTTTCCGGCGGATGGCAGATGCGCCTGCACCTCACCAAGCTGCTGCTGCAGAACCCGACACTGCTCCTGCTCGATGAGCCAACCAACCACCTCGATATCGATTCACTTCGCTGGCTCGAAAATTATCTCCTCAACTACGAGCACAGCTATATTATTGTTTCGCACGACCGCTTTTTTCTCGACAAGCTCACCACCAAAACCCTCGAAATCGCCTTTGAGCGCATCAACGAGTACAAGGGGAACTACTCTTACTACGAAAAAGAGAAGGCTGAGCGCTACGAGCTGATGATGGGCCAATATACCAATGACCTGAAGAAAATGGCGGAGCTTAAGGCCTTTGTCGACCGGTTCCGCTACAAGGCCACCAAGGCGCGCCAGGCACAGAGCCGCCTCAAGCAGATGGAGAAGATGGAGAAAAACATGTTCTCACCCGAGGAGGATACTTCACGCATCTCTTTCCGCTTTCCAAAGGCCAACCCTTCCGGACGTGAGGTGATGCGGCTTGACGGAGTCAAAAAAGCCTACCTGCTGCCCGACGGCTCCAAAAAGCAGGTGCTCAACAACATCAACCTTGAGGTGATGCGCGGCGACCGGATTGCCATTGTCGGGTCAAACGGCGCAGGCAAAACCACCTTTTGCAAAATTCTGGCCGGAGAGATCGACTTTGAGGGCAAATTGACCACAGGCCACAATGTGACCCTCAACTACTTTGCCCAGCACCAGACCGAAAACCTTGCGCAAGACAAAAGCGTCTACATGGAGATGATGGACTCTGCGCCATCGTCCGAAGCACAGAAAAAGGTTCGGGACATTCTCGGTTGCTTCCTCTTCAGCGGTGATGCCGTCCAAAAAAAGATAAGAGTACTCTCAGGAGGAGAAAAATCGAGGGTCGCCCTCGCAAAAATCCTGTTGCAGGCATCGAACCTTCTGATTATGGATGAACCGACCAACCATCTCGACATGCGATCAAAAGAGATGCTGATCGACTCGCTTGAATATTATGACGGCACGCTCCTGATTGTCAGCCACGATCGCTACTTCCTCGACAGCCTTGTCAACAAAGTAGTAGAGATCAAAAACGGTGCTCTTCAGCTTCACCTCGGCACCTACGCCGAATACCTTGAAACCGCCGAAAAAGCCATTGAAGCTGAGCGCAAGCTCGAAGCAACCGCAAAGCAAAAAAGCCAGTCGGCTCCTGCAAAATCTGTTGAAAAAGAGAACGAGCTGAGCAAAACAACCTCAGCCTCAAAGAAAGACAAAAAAAGAATCGCAGAGGTTGAGCAGAAAATCAACCGTCTTGAGCAGAGGAAAGAGTCGCTTGAAACCATGATGGCAACAGAAGATTTCTATAAGAAGAGCCAGCAGGAGAACACTAAAACTCTCGACGGCTACCACTCCCTCTGCAATGAACTGAATACTCTCTTTGCTGAGTGGGAAAAAATATCATAAAAGGAGAGAGACAAGAAGGCATGACACGGCCAAAAAAATCCAGGATGATATACAAATAATGTGTTACCCTGCTATACAGCAGTGGGCCTTCCAGATTTTTTTTTCACCATGATGATGGTGTGAAAAGCCTCTGGACTTTTTAATTTTTTCATTAGATTATTGGCCATATGCCAAGAAATAGGTGTCGTGTAGTAGAAATAAACACAAGACTCTCTATCCAGGAAGCAAAAACAATGAAGAAAATAGTATTGATCGCATTAAGCCTTTTCCCCTTGACAACCTTCGCAGGTGTTAAAAACAATGAAAGCGACCGACTCCCTGAATTATTGAAAACAACCAAAGTGGTTGTTGACCCAATGCCAGAGAAATTAAAAACCTTGCTTGTGAATGAGATTACAAACAACGGCCCGGTTAAAGCGATAGAGGTATGCAGTAGCATATCCCCCGCTATGACTAAAGCTGCAAGTGAAAAAACTGGCTGGAACATTAAAAGAGTCAGTCTCAAAAACAGAAACCCTGAAGCTCAGGCTGACAAATGGGAATCCAAAGCAATGAAAGACTTTGAAAAAGAGCTAGCCGCAAATACGGATGCACTCATGGAAAAAGGTGAGATCGTAAAGGTCAATAAAAAACAGTACTTCAGATATGCAAAGGGCTTAAAGACTGGGAAAGAGTGCTTGCTCTGCCACGGTAAGACCGAAAACATTACACCAGAAGTCAAAGCGAAGCTGGAAGAGGTATACCCAAAAGATTTGGCAACAGGGTATGAGATTAATCAGGTCAGAGGCATTGTATCCGTGATACGACCAATCGATTAACGTCACATCCTGCATGGCATAATAATTCAGACGGGTATCATGGCACCTTTTTCGTACACCGCACCAGCCGCAGCCCATTTCGGGGCGTGTTGATTCATGCTGAAGGAGCGTCATTAACAAAGGGGCGAGGCAGGATCGCCTTCGGGGCAGTGTGGATAATTTCGTAGTCAGTGGCACCTTCTGCCACCAGGGCACCGCTCCCCAATGCCCCATCACCCACAGGCGAAACAAGGGGCACTCTTGATTCAACGATGCCAGTTCCGGTGCCAAATTCAATGCGTCCGGACACCTGTTTCACTTTTCAACCTGAAAGACAATATCATCCAGCGTAACGTTCTGCGCTTTGGCCACCGCCAATAAGACTTCCGTCGTTCCAGTCCATTTTCCAGTTTCGATTTGCGACAAATATGGTGTACTTATCTCCGCGACTTCCGCTAATTGCTGTTGAGTCAGACCGCGATATTCACGCCATACATTTAACTGGATTTTCACCATCAAGCAAAGCAAACGTAACTTCACCGGGAACAAGCTCTTCTTTGCCTTGCTTAATTGCAGTTTTTACTGCGTCATAATCGCGTACATCCTGCAACATTTCCGATTCTTCAACAAGTTGGACGTATGCGTCATAGGGCAATACTGCCCATTCCGGCTTACCATCGTGTTCAATTACTTGTACAGGTGCATTCATCGGTAGATTTCTTTGCGTTGCGCTATTTTTAAGACCAAAACAACCAATAAAAAAATTTTGCTTCTCTATGCGAAGAGTAGCATATTCGTAGTACAAAGTTTTGAGTAACGATTTTTTTACAAAATCACCACTTTTCAGAGCATGGCGTCAGCATCTATTGACACAACAAGCCTTCCTCTACCAACCTCTCTGGTCGGAACCTGGCATCGTTTGGGCTTGTTTGGCCCCGTTTATGAGATTATCGGCATTGGAGATAAACTGGCGAATGGCGATAACTTGATGCGTGTTCGTGTTGTTGAATCCGGTGAAGAGTTGGACTACCGCTTTGCTGACATTCTGGATGACCCCAAGGAACGCTGATGTTTGCCATTGCTTTTGATCTTGTCGTTGCAGACACCTCACAAAACCACCCCAAAGGTGTACCAAGCCTATTCCGACATTGGTGGCACTCTTGCTAATTTTGGATTTAATCGCGTTCAGGGCAGCCTGTACACAACAAACTCGGAAGACCTTGCTAACCTTTTTGCAGCAATTACCGCACTGAAGGCTTTGCCATGGCTTCCAGCATCAGTTC
>Ga0194037_1000038_pt1 | contig 93367 bp, 79 predicted proteins | sample JunL306m_MetaG_FD_148653 | JGI IMG/M metagenome (GOLD analysis project Ga0194037, IMG submission 148653) | Anoxic zone freshwater microbial communities from boreal shield lake in IISD Experimental Lakes Area, Ontario, Canada - Jun2016-L304-6m | ecosystem: Environmental > Aquatic > Freshwater >...
GGATAAGACCTGAACGTCTTCTAGATAAAACCCGGCGGCGACAATAGCTGGCGCGATGGCTTGAGTGACTTGCTCGGTAATAGTCATACGGATCTACTTTCTATGAAGTTGTAGGCCAATCATAACCGAGATCAACATTGCTTACCAATGCGAGATGGTGTCCACCCCGACTTTGATGATGAGCAAAATGGTAACGATCAGAAAGAAGCGTCGAACGAGAGCTGAACCTCCGCGAATTGCCATCCGTGCTCCTAGAATTCCACCCGCGATATTTGCCATTCCAAGAACTAATCCAACTTTCCACAGAATAACTCCGTGTACGCCGAAAATAACGATGGCTCCTACATTGGTTGCCACGTTAACAACCTTAGCCATAGAGGATGCAGTGAGAAATGCGAATCCTAAAGCTGCAACCAAAACCAGCATCAAGAATGTCCCGGTACCTGGGCCAAAAATTCCGTCATAGAACCCAATTCCGCCGCCCGCAATGATTGCGATGAAGGTCCGTCGACCTTGAGTGTGGCGCAGAGTTTCTACCTGCCCTAATTCAGGTTTGCGCCATGTGTAGATCACGACGGCGACGAGCAAAGAGAAGACGATCGGGCGAAGCGCATGTGTAGGAATATGAGAGGCGAGTAGCGCTCCCCCCATAGATCCGAAGAAAGCAGGGACCGCCATTGCCATCGTGAATTTTGTGTCAGGTTTAACTTTTCTTCTGTACAAAATTGCTGCTGCGCTTGTTCCAAAGACAGATGACAATTTATTTGTTCCAAGGACTTGAACTGTGGGAGATGAAGAAAGGCCTACTAATAGCGCGGGTAACTGGATGAGCCCACCGCCACCCGCAATCGCATCAACAAATCCTGCACAAAATGCAGCGACGCCCATAAAGAGCATAGAAAGTGTGGAGATGTGGCCAAAAAAGTGCATTAAGCGAGAAGTTTTACTATCTCAGCAACTGCATCATCCAGCGCCACTTCCGAGCGCTCACCGGTGCGACGAACTCGTAACTCAACTTTTCCATCTACGAGTGCTTTACCAACGATGACAATAATCGGATTTCCTATGAGTTCCGCGTCTTTGAATTTCACACCTGGACTTGCATCACGGCGATCATCAAGCATTACTGAAATCCCTTGTTTCTCTAGTGAAGTTGCAATCTCTTCAGCGGTATCAAAGGGCAGATCATCTTTACCCGTAGCAACGACATGCACTTTTGCAGGAGCAATCTCAGCGGGCCAACACAATCCAATCTCGTCGTGCGTTTGTTCTGCCACGGCTGCGACAGCACGTGAAACACCTATTCCATAGGAGCCCATAGTGACAACGCGCGCTTTCCCATCCTTATCAAGGACCGTAAGGTCAAGTGCCTGCGCGTACTTTCGGCCCAACTGGAAAATGTGCCCAATTTCAATCGCACGATCAATGACGACAGGGGCCGCGCAATCGGGACATGCATCGCCTTGGCGAACTTGCGCAGCATCTACATAGTGATCAACTGTGAAATCGCGACCGTTCACCACATTAAGTGCGTGAGTGTTTATTTTGTTTGCACCCGTCACCCAAGATGATCCCAGAGCAATGCGTGGATCGGCATACACAGTGATTCCGAGTCCTTTAGCTGCCTGCGGTCCGACATATCCTTTAACGAATCCAGGGTTCTTTTGGAAATCTTCATCCTCGAAAAGTCGAATCTCCTTAACGCCTGGGAGATTTGCTTCAAGCCGTTTCATATCAACTTCTCGATCTCCAGGAACCAACACAGAAATTGTCTTTCCATCGGCAACAAGCAAAATGTTCTTGAGCGTATCGGCTCCAGTAAACTCTCCGTTATAGCGAGAGTTGAGAACTGCTACCAGCGAGTCAATCGTTGGAGTATTAGGAGTATCAACTTCCTCAAGTGAGGGTACGGCAGATGCATCCACAGGATCTACTGTGGTTTTCATTGCTTCAACATTGGCTGCGTAACCGCATTTTTCGCACAGGACGTAGGTGTCCTCGCCAGTTTCGCATGGCGCTAGGAATTCCTCAGACCTGGAACCGCCCATTGCCCCTGACATGGCACTGACAATGTTGTATTTCAGACCCAGGCGATCAAAAGTTTTTACATATGCCGCACGGTGATTCATGTAGGACTGCGATAAACCTTCATCTGTCAGGTCAAAAGAATACGAATCCTTCATAACAAATTCGCGTCCGCGGATGATTCCACTTCGTGGGCGGGGTTCATCTCGATATTTAGTTTGAATCTGATAAATCGAAAGTGGGAGATCCTTATACGAGGAGTACTCGCCCTTCACCATCAAGGTAAACATCTCTTCATGGGTGGGGCCCAGTAGGTAATCTCCGCCCTTTCGATCTTGAAGGCGGAAAAGATCGGGACCGTATTCACTCCATCGATGAGTTTTTTCATAAGGTTCACGAGGCAAGAGGGATGGAAAATGCACTTCTTGAAAACCAGCGGCATCCATTTCCTCGCGGACAACGCGCTCAATATTGCGGAAAGTGATGTACCCCAAAGGCAACCATGAATAAATACCGGCAGCGATGCGACGGACATATCCTGCGCGAACGAGGAGACGATGGCTAGCAACTTCAGCGTCGGCGGGATCATCTCGCAAAGTGCGCAAGAAAAGCGTGGACATTCTCAACATGCGAGCCAGCCTACCTGAGGAAGTGGCCGCGATGCGTCAACTCTTTTAGTGAACGCCTACGGTAGGTGTGCCGGATTCGGCTCCTGCTGCTTCCATCTCCTCGGCAAGGCGCATCGCCTCTTCGATAAGGGTTTCAACAATCATCGCTTCAGGAACAGTCTTGATGACTTCACCTTTCACGAAAATTTGGCCTTTGCCATTTCCGGAGGCAACACCAAGATCTGCTTCACGAGCTTCTCCTGGGCCATTCACGACGCAGCCCATCACGGCAACGCGAAGTGGAACAGTCATTCCCTGCAATCCTGCTTGAACTTTTTCAGCCAAGGTATAGACATCCACTTGGGCGCGGCCACATGAAGGGCAAGAAACGATTTCCAATTTACGTTGGCGAAGGTTGAGGGATTCAAGAATTGAAATCCCGACTTTCACTTCTTCAACAGGAGGTGCTGAAAGAGAAACACGGATGGTGTCGCCGATTCCTTCAGCTAACAAAATCGCAAAGGCAGTGGAGGACTTAATCGTGCCTTGGAAAATTGGGCCCGCCTCGGTGACACCTAGATGTAATGGGTAATCACATTTCTGTGCGAGTAATCGATATGCGCTCACCATGGTTACAGGGTCATGATGTTTCACCGAAATCTTTATATTGCTAAAGCCATGCTCTTCAAATAAGGAGCACTCCCAGAGAGCAGATTCAACAAGCGCCTCAGGTGTTGCCTTGCCATATTTAGCAAGTAAGCGTGGATCCAATGAGCCAGCATTGACGCCAATTCGAATCGGAATTCCAGCATCTCCTGCAGCTTTGGCCACCTCTTTAACTTTGTCATCAAATTGTTTGATGTTTCCAGGATTCACCCGAACCGCTGCGCAACCCGCATCGATCGCTGCAAAAATATATTTTGGTTGAAAATGTATATCCGCAATAACGGGTATCTGGGATTTCTTTGCAATTTGCGCAAGAGCATCAGCATCATCTTGGCTTGGGACAGCAACTCGAACTATTTGGCATCCAGAGGCGGTGAGCTCAGCGATTTGCTGAAGAGTGGCGTTTACATCTGAGGTAAGAGTGGTGCACATAGATTGAACACTGACGGGTGAAGCGCTACCTACTCCGACACTGCCTACCTGCATTTGGCGGGTCTTGCGACGAGGCGAGAGAGTGGGCGGTGGCGTTGCCGGCATTCCGAGATTAACCAAATCAACCATAGGTGCATTCTGCCCTACAACGAGCAAACCTTCATGTTTTAGAGATTTAGGTTGACCGGATTCACGATATCGGCCACGAGAAGCAAGATGGTTAAACCTGCAAGCAGTACGAAAACGACCATGGTTATCGGGGTTAAAACTGCAACATCTATGGCTGGTGGGCGTGGACGTCCACGGAGGCGGGCAAAAAATGCACGTACTTCGTCGGCGATAGCAACCGCCATATGTCCGCCATCCATCGGCAAAATTGGCAAGAGGTTGAAAATGCCGACGAAGATATTCAAACTTGCGATAATCATGATGAAGGTTGCAAGGCTTTCAGAGGTGGTGAGCTTTGAACTTCCCACGGCCTGGCCCGATACGCGAGCAACTCCAACGACTCCGACAAGTCCCTCGGGGTCGCGCGTTGCTCCCCCAACAGTTTGATTCCATAGTCCAGGAATTTTGCTTGGTAGTGCGATGAGAGAAGTCACGGAAGATCCAGCGAACTTCTTAAACATCGATGCTGATTTGGTGAGCGATTCAACAGGATCGCTTCGAACAGTTGCGAAAGAATTGATGATTCCTACGAAGCCGTAACTCTTGCCATTGATGACTCGGGCTTGCGGTGTGACTGTGATGACCAGATCAGGTGTTCCCTTTGGAGTTGAACCTTGAATCTTCGCACTTCCGCGATCAATTCCAAATTCGATTGGCTTTCCAGCAGAAGCGCGAATGAGCTCAACGTCCTTGGACCAATCCTTTGTCCGAACACCATTGATTGAGACGATTTTGTCACCAGCCTGCAACCCAGCAATTTTTGCAGGCGACGGAGCCGCCGTGGCGGCGCACGTCTGATTTCCGGTTGCTGGTGGAATGCATGGACTGATGGATTCAATCGTTGATGTCACTTGCGTGGTTCCAACGCCCATAAAGAGCGCCAGAAGTAAGAGGAACCCAAGAACGAAATGTAGGAAGGAGCCCGCCCCGAGAACGACAAGTTTGCGAGCGCCACTGGCTTTGTAAAAGGCTCGACCTTCCTCGCCCACGGCCATCTCATCTTTTGGCGACATTCCCTCGATTCGGCAATAACCGCCTGCGGGAATCGCCTTGATTCCAAATTCTGTTTCCCCGCGCGTAATCGACCAAATTTTCTGTCCAAAACCCAGGAAAAATTCGGATACCTTCATGCCAAATCGCTTTGCAGTAATGAAATGGCCAAATTCATGGACCATAATGGAAAGCAAAAGGGCAACGACGAAGGCCAGAATTCCTAGTGCTTGCATGGGGTTATCTTCTCAGGTTGCGGAGACATTTGGCGCCATTTCTTGCGTAGTACGATGAATCCATGACTTCCATTCCGCAAGTTCGCTCCCTCGTCACCGCTATTCCTGGTCCTCGCTCACAAGAAATTCTCAAGCGCAAGAGCGAGGCCGTATCTGCTGCACTTGGGATGGCAATCCCTATTATCGTCGAGCGTGCTGGCGGTGGAATCCTCGTTGATGTCGATGGCAACTCCATCATCGACATGGGTTCTGGAATCGCAGTTGTTAGCGTGGGAAATAGCGCGGATCGAGTTGTGGCCAACGTGAAGGCCCAAGTCGAAGCCTTCACTCACACGTGTTTTATGGTCGCTCCATACCTTGGTTACATCGAAGTCTGCGAAGCGCTCAACCGCTTGACACCGGGAACTCACAAAAAGAAATCAATTCTTCTGAACTCCGGAGCCGAAGCGCTAGAGAACGCGGTAAAAATTGCACGAAGTTATACAAAGCGACAAGCCATTGTTGTATTCGAGCACGGCTATCACGGTCGCACTAATCTCACGATGAGCATGACCGCCAAAAACATGCCATACAAAGATAGTTTTGGTCCCTTTGCTCCTGAGGTATATCGCATGCCAATGGCCTACCCCTATCGCTGGAACGGCGGCGCGGAAAAGTGCGCAGAAGAGGCCCTCGATCTCGTCATTCATAAAATGGAAAAGGAAATCGGCGCGAAAAATATCGCAGGAATTGTTATCGAACCAATCCAAGGAGAAGGCGGATTTATTGTTCCTCCAAAGGGGTTCCTTCCCGGGCTCTCTAAATTTGCGAGTGAGAATGGCATTCTCTTCATCGCCGATGAAGTCCAAACAGGTTTCGCGCGCACAGGGCAAATGTTTGCCAGCGAAGATGAAGGAATCGTTCCTGACTTGATCGCAACGGCAAAAGGAATTGCAGGCGGACTTCCACTGGCCGGAGTTACAGGTCGTGCAGAAATTATGGATGCCATTCATTCTGGCGGATTAGGCGGCACATACGGAGGTTCACCTGTCGCTTGCGCAGCAGCCCTTGGAGCAATCGCCACCATTGAAGAGGACAATCTCTGTGCACGTACCCTTGAAATTGGTGCGATCATTTCTGAAGCGCTCAACGCAATGAAGGCGAAATATTCCATCATCGGTGAAGTACGTGGCCGTGGAGCAATGCAAGCAATCGAATTCATCATTCCTGGAAGTATCGAACCTAATCCCGGAGTTCTTCCTGCAATAGTTAAGTTCGCCCAGAATGAAGGCGTTCTCATTCTTACCGCTGGAACTTATGGAAACGTGATTCGTTTACTGCCGCCGCTGGTCATGCCAGAGCACCTCTTGCGCGAAGCACTTGATGTACTTGATCGGGCGATCGCCTCAGCGATCTAGTACGTTTTGCGTGGGCGAATAACTTTCGCCCTTTGCTCGCTTTGCGATACCACTTAACGCTTCAAGCACCACACGGTTTGCCAAAATTGCTGTGATGTCAGCGCTGTCATAAGCAGGTGCTACTTCAACTACATCAATGCCCACGATAGGCAGCTCAAGGCAGATTCTGCGCACCGCTTCAAGAAGTTCGCGACTTGTCATTCCGCCAGGTTCGGGGGTGCCAGTTCCTGGAGCCATTCCTGGATCGACAACATCGATATCTACGGAGAGAAAGACTCCAACGCAATCATCGGTCAAACGTGCAAAGGATTCATCGAGAACTTCCTTCATTCCACGGTGATGAATCTCCGTCATCTCATAGGAGCGCATACCTTGATCGCGCATCCATTCAAGGGTTGCGTTTTCTGGCCAATAACCGCGAAGGCCCAATTGCAAGAATCTATCCCCGCGTACTGCCCCTGAATCAATGAGGCGACGCATTGGAGTTCCATGTCCCACTAGAGCGCCAAATTGCGTATCCCCCGTGTCTGCATGTGCATCAAAATGAATCATCGAAATCTTGCCCATACCGCGATGTTTGGCAATTCCTGCAACATCAGCCGACGCGATCGAATGATCCCCTCCAAGAATTACGGGGATCACACCTGCACGTGAAAGTTTTTCAGTAGCCTGTTCTAAAACTTCAAGGGATGCGACAAGATCTCCTCCGGGCATCATGAGATCCCCCGCATCTCGAACATTGAGTTGAGTAAGTGCATCTACACGCAAAGCCATATGAGGACGCTCGCCATCATGGGGCAAGTAATCTCCGCCGCGAATCGCTTGTGGTCCAAATTTCGCGCCAGAGCGATGAGATGTTCCGCTATCAATAGGTGCGCCAAGTATTACAACATCGGCGCCTGCGTATGAAGAAGGATCATCAAGATCGCATCGAGGGATTCCAAGAAAGGTGAAATCCGGTCCATACATATTGCCATGGTTAGTCACACCATCAGGGTAGTGCATGACTATTAAGAATCGAAGCCTAATCCCAATCGATCAAGGAATCGTAGCCAGAGATTTCGTCGTCCTTCATTCTGATCAGCCCGGTAAATCGACCACTGGGTGATGCGAATAAAGATAAAGCGGAAAGGTTCAGGAGGAAACGGCAATGGGCGCTTTCGAACCATCTTCAGTTTCGTGGCCTCGCTTTCAATTCCATCGAGCAAATCCAACATCGTAGATGCCCCGAAGCGAGTTGCCCCAACGCCAAGACCTGTATAGCCCAGAACGTAGGCAACTTTGCCCTTATGCGAAGTTCCCCACAGCGGTGAAAAGCGCGTGCAGGTATCAATGGCGCCTCCCCATCCATGTGTAAAGGAAATGCCCTCTAATTGTGGAAAAGTTTTTAAGAAATTCTCTGCAAGAGTGGCATAAATTTCCGGGCTAAATTCGTATTCATACCGGACCTTTCCTCGGAAGTTGTATATCGCTTCATACCCTCCCCAAAGAATGCAACCATCATTTGTTAATCGGTAATAGTGGAATTGATTTCCTGAATCAGAAAGACCTTCACGGCCGCTCCAACCAATACTCGCGCGTTGTTCGGGCGTTAAAGGTTCGGTTACTAATTGATAGTCATAAACAGGAACTACATATTTACGGGCGCTACGGACGAGAGATTTAAAAACATTTGTTGCCAAAGCAACTTTCTTGGCTTTAATGGTTCCATAAGGAGAGTGAACAATCACATGATCTTTCTTATATTCAAGCCAGTCTACTTTTGAGTTCTCGAAAATCTTGACACCCAAAGAGAGACAGACCTTTTCAAGTCCCCACACCAAACGTGCAGGGTCTACAAGTGCCGTGCCGTCATGATCAAAGAGCGCTCCAACATAGATCGGAGACTTCACGCGGGCCTGAACTTCATCCTTTGATAAGAACTCGACGTTGTCACCGTAACTATTTCTCAGTTCGGCTTCCTCTTTCATGCCTTCAAGTTGCCATGGTGCCACCGCAACGCGAAGTTCGCCTGTACGTTCCCAATCACAATCAATTCCATATTTAATAATTGTCTCTTCAATTGCATCATGATTTTCACGACCAAGGCGTTCGATGATTTCCATTTCAGCTTTGTATCGCGCATAGCCATTGACGAATCCATGTGTGAGCGATGAGTTACAGAACCCGCCATTTCGACCCGATGCACCAGCGCCAGTTTCGCGCTGTTCAATAATGACGACTTCGCGTTCTGGGTTTCGCTCCTTTGCTAACAGAGCAGTCCATAACCCTGTATATCCAGCGCCAACGATGCAAAGGTCTGTAGAAATATCACCGATCAAGGCAGAGTGAGAATCAGGTTCGAGTGGATCAGAATCCAACCAATACAAAGTTGGTTGAAGATCGGCTAAATGCCGTAGAACGAAAGGGTCGATGGTGGCCATCGCGCAGCCGGCTTAGCGCCGGACTCACCCCTTTACTTACATTCACAGTTGGCCCGGGTCCTCCGGAGTCCTACCCCAAAGCGTTAAGCCCTTCGGCTTAATTTTTTCACTTTAGATAAGGCGAATATAGCCTTTAAACGCGATTCTTCCTACTGGACACGAATTGCCCTGCTAAAACAATGGTGAGAGCCAGGATAAACATGGTGGAACCAATGACATTTGCCTGCGGCGGGATGCCGCGAGAGGAGGAAATGTAGACAAATTTAGGGAAAGTTGTCAGTGTGCCGGAGTTGAAATTCGTGATGATGAAATCATCGAATGAAAGTGAGAACGCCAATAGCGCTGCTCCGAAAATACCAGGCATTACCAAAGGTAGGGTCACGCGACGGAAGGTTTCAGCTTCAGTGGCATATAAATCCATCGCTGCTTCTTCAAGTTTGGGATCCAAACTGGCGATACGCGCTTTTACTGTGACGACGACAAAAGAAATACAGAACATCACGTGCGCAATAACTGTTGGCCAAAAACCAGGATTTATTCCAAGGTTAAGGAACATAGCAAGCAACGATGCACCTAAAACGATCTCCGGTGTTGCCATAGGCAAGAAGATCAAAATATTAACTACCGATCTTCCGCGGAATCTATGACGTCCTAAAGCAAAGGCAATCATGGTTCCAAGAATCGTGGCAATAAGTGTTGCAAGGCCACCAATCTTCAAAGAGTTTCCAAGGGCATTGCATACTTGGGGAGCACCGCAAGGGTTTTGCCAATTAGCCCAGGTGAATCCGCGCCATGTCAGGTTACTTTTGCCTGCATTGTTGAAAGAAAATGCCATCGTGTAGGCAATGGGAATAAAGAGATAAATAAAAGCGAGCGTTGCATAAACCTTAATAAGGTTCTTGGATAACCAGCGCTTCATACGAGTTCCTCCGTACCTGCGCGACGAACGTAGACCATCACCATGATTAAAATTGCCGCCATTAACATAAAGGAAAGCGCCGCAGCAGTTGGATAATCAACGATGTCAAAGAAGCGGGCTTCAATAACATTTCCAATCATCTTCGTTCGCGGATTTCCAAGCAATGTCGCATTGATGTAGTCACCTGCTGCCGGGATAAAGGTCAATAACGTGCCCGCAACAACGCCTGGCAAGGAAAGAGGGAAAGTGACTTTACGGAACGTAGTGATCCCGTTTGCATAGAGATCAGAGGAAGCCTCCAGAGTGCGAGGGTCAATGCGCTCAAGGCTTGCATACAGTGGCAATGTCATGAAGGGAAGGAAGTTATAAGTCATGCCTGTCACCACCGCGAATGCACTCGCAGTTAATCCACTTTGTGGCCCGAGAATGTGAAGAAATTTGAGTACCGCTACGACAGGTCCTTCGTTCCCCAGAATCTGCTTCCAAGCCACTGTGCGCAATAAGAAGGAGGTGAAAAATGGCGCAACAACAAGGACAAGGAGAAGGTTCTTCCACTTTCCGGATTTAAATGCGATGGCATAAGCCAATGGATAGGAAATTGCTAGCGCTAAGAGAGTAGCGATAAGCGCGTACACAATGGAACGAAGGAATTGATCCCGAGCTCCAGAAAAAGCATCTATGTAATTGGCAAAACGGAAAGTTTGGACATAAGCGCCCACTTCCCCACTTGCCGCCGGAGTTTGCGTGCTGGTGCTTGCCAGGTTGATGAGTGGATAAATAAAGAACATGAAGAGCCACGCAATACCAGGAATCAACAAAAGGTAAGGAGTGCTCGGCCTTTTGATTCCTCGGACATTGCCCGAGCGTTTAGCGACTGCTGCGACGAATGCCATTATTCCTCTTCAGGATTTACGGAGGTACCTGCATCAATATCGGCAGTTCCATCCAAGGCAAAGGTGAATTGGGGTTTCCATGACAGGGAAACGGTGTCGCCTTTTTGAAGGTGCGAAGCCCCTCCGTCATTTTGCTCGAAGACGGCAAGTTCTTGACCCCATGGCATCTGTATCTGGAATTGCGTACTCACACCCACGAAAGAAATATCGGTGATGACTCCACCACCCAAAGTGTTTGCTTCTGGATGTTCAATGGAAATCTTCTCTGGGCGAATTCCAATGAGAACACTTCGTTCATGATTATCTGTTGAGAAATCACGATTTGCCGGAACCACAATGCGATTGCCGTGCACATTGACAAGAAGATCATCTCCGTTGGTGCTTTCGACCTTACCCTTTACCAAATTTGATTGGCCGAGAAAGTTTGCAACGAAAACAGTCTTAGGGGATTCATAAAGTTCAACAGGGGTACCCATTTGTTCTATACGACCTTCGTTCATTACCGCGATCGTGTCAGCCATAGTCATAGCTTCCTCTTGATCGTGGGTTACATGAACGAAAGTCAAACCAACTTCGGTTTGAATCCACTTGAGTTCAATCTGCATCTGACGACGTAATTTAAGATCCAACGCGCCAAGTGGCTCATCAAGAAGTAGCAATGCAGGTCGATTTACGATCGCTCGAGCAACGGCAATTCTTTGTTGCTGACCACCAGAGAGTTGTACAGGTTTGCGAGCTGCAAGATGTGCAAGTTCAACGAGTTCGAGAACTTTTGTCACTTGCTCCTTCACATCTTTAACGCCACGACGGCGCAGACCAAATGCAACATTCTCAAAGATGGTCAGGTGAGGGAAAAGCGCATAGTTTTGGAAGACGGTATTTACAGGACGCGCATAAGGCTTGGCGTATGTGATGTCAGTAGGACCGATTGCAATCTTTCCGGAAGTTGGTTCTTCAAGACCGGCAATCATTCGAAGTGTCGTTGTCTTTCCGCAACCAGACGGTCCCAGGAGTGCGAAAAAGGAACCCTCGGGGATGACCAAGGAGAGATCATCTACCGCGCGAAAATCGCCAAACTCTTTTACTAGATTGGAAAGGGTCAGATCGCCCTTTGTCGAAGCGGCTGCATCGGCCACTAGTTGCCCGTGGCCTTCTGGAATGCGGTCTGGTACTTCGTCTCCTCGGCTGGCGTGAGCGAGGCGAATACCTTCACCTTTGCCAATGCTGCAGCATCAGGGAATATATACGGACTGTTCGCAAGAGTTGGATCAATCTTCTCCATCTCTGCCTGCGCGCCTTGAACCGGGCAAACATAATTCACGTAAGCCGCTACCTGCGCAGCCACCTTCGGATCGTAATAATTGTTGATGACCGCTTCGGCATTTGCCTTGTGAGGCGAAGTTGAAGGAATCATTAAGTTATCACTCCATAGCGTTCCGCCACTTTCAGGAATCGCAAATTCGAATTTGCCCTTATTTTCTGTGGCAAGCTGGAAAAGATCGCCCGACCAACCGATAACTGCGATGGCATCCCCCGAAATAAGATCCTCTTTGTAGGAGTTTCCCTTTACCTGACGAATGAATCCGTCGGAAATTTTCTTCTGCAAGAAATCGATGGCGTTCATGAATTGAGCTTCGGTGAAAGTCTTGGAAATATCCACGCCTTGGTATTGCATGATGATACCCATGGTGTCGCGCATCTCTGAAAGGACTTCGATGCGACCTTTATTTGCTGGAGCAAAAAGATCATCAAGAGTATGGACGCCCTTAGGTAACAAAGACTTATTCCATCCAAAGCCTGCAAAACCTGTCTGCCACGTCAAGGAATTATTACGACCTGGATCAAAAGAGACATTTTCAAGTACCGTCAAAATGTTCTTCTTATTAGGGATAGCGGCTGCATCAAGAGTTTGGGTGTATCCCAAACGAATCCAACGTCCAGCCATCCAGTCGGTCAATGTGACAATGTCATAACCAATGTCTTTACCTAATTTTAATTGGCCGGCAACTTTTCCATAAAAAGTATTGTTGTCATCGACATCTTCGGCATATGTGACATTGATACCGGAAGATTTCTTAAATGCTTCAAGAGTTGGATAGGTCTTTGACTTTGAGTCGTAATCTAAATACAAAGTCCAGTTGGCCCAGCGGGCAATCTTGTCGGTCGCTGAAATATCGGTAACGCTCGCACCCTTGGCTCCTGTTGATGCCGACTTAGTTCCGCACGCAGCGAGAAGTCCTGCAACACCTAGCCCTCCTGCTCCAGCGAGTACACCTCTGCGCGTCATTTGGGCGCGGATGATTGCTCGTGTCTCTGGTGAGAGCGGATTATTTGTAGGCATTGCATCTCCTCTTCGTGATGGTCTTCATGAGTAGAAAGTTATCTGTCCTTCATTCCTTGTTTGCGGTCGTGTGCGAGGTATGTCCCGGAGAACGTATGCGGGGAGTTTATGCCTTCATGCGTGATGAGTCCACGACATGAAGGCCACCTGAACCATTTTTGGGCTTAGGAATTGAGATTTGTCATAACGTGCTTGATACGGGTGTAGTCCTCAAAACCGTAGCCTGAGAGATCTTTGCCGTAACCAGAACGTTTAAATCCGCCGTGAGGCATCTCTGCTACAACGGGAATATGCGTGTTAATCCAGACGCAACCGAAATCAAATGCCTTAGCAAGTCTCATTGCGCGGCCGTGGTCGCGCGTCCAAACACTTGAAGCCAGTCCATAGTCCACACCGTTAGCCATCGCGATGGCTTCTTCCTCGGTGGTGAATTTCTGGATAGTGATGACAGGTCCAAAAATTTCGTTTTGGATCATTTCATCATCTTGATTGAGATCGGCGACGATCGTTGGTGGATAGAAGAATCCAGGGCGATCTAAGGTTTTACCTCCGGCAAGTACGCGAGCATGTGAAGGTGCGCGATCCAAGAACCCAGCAACGCGAGCCAATTGGTTTGCATTATTCACGGGCCCAACGAGTACGTCCTCATGTGGCGCACCAATAGCAATGTTGTTATTTGCTTGATCTGCGAGTAGAGCCACCATCTGGTCATAGACCCCGGCTTGGACGAGAACGCGCGTTGCTGCTGTGCAATCTTGTCCTGCATTAAAGAATCCTGCGATCGCAATTCCTTCTGCAGCAGCTTCCAGATTGGCGTCATCAAAGACCACAACCGGAGCCTTGCCACCTAATTCGAGGTGTACTCGCTTGAGTTGTTTAGCTGCAGCGCCCGCAACTTCCATACCTGCTCGCACCGAACCGGTGATGGAGACCATGGCAGGGGTTTTATGATCTACGAGCGCTCTACCAGTGTCGCGTTCTCCGCAGACGATGTTGATAACTCCTGCAGGCAAGAACTCCGACATCACCTGTGCCATAAAAATAGTAGACGCTGGCGTGGTATCACTGGGCTTGAGGACAACGGTATTTCCTGCCGCAATAGCTGGTGCCCATTTCCACGTAGCCATCATCATGGGATAATTCCATGGTGTTACTTGCGCGCATACGCCAATAGGTTCGCGGCGAATCATCGAGGTCATTCCGTGCATGTACTCACCCGCAGATTTGCCTTCAAGATTTCGCGCAGCACCTGCAAAGAATCGAATCTGATCAATCATCGGAGGAATTTCCTCTGACGTAGTAATGGCAAGTGGTTTGCCCGTATTGCGCGATTCGATGGCAACGAGTTCCTCTGATCGCGATTCCAACGCATCTGCGATCTTGAGCAAAGCCCTTTGGCGCTCGCTCGGAGTGGAGTCTCTCCATCCAACAAAAGCGCTCGCAGCCGACGTCATCGCAGCATCGACATCGGCTTGATTGGAATTAGGTGCCTGCGCGTAAGCCTGTCCTGTGGAGGGATCCACAATCGAGGTCACCTCCCCGGATGAACTTGCTACTAATTCTCCGTTGATGAGGTTCTTCAACTGCTCCATCACTATCCCTTTCGGCCAGGCCACCCCCAAGGCAGGGTGAGGTATGAGGGCAGACTACGCCCAGTTGAGCGTAAAAGGTAAGCCCTACTACGGATTTGGCTGATTTTTACCCTTTTCACTACGGATATCGTTGCGAAACGCCCCAAAATCTGCGGATTCCTTTGCTTTTCCTCAGAAGGTGCGAGAGAGTAACCCCCATGACCGCCAAGCACCGCCAAATCCTCGATGATGTCTCTCGGGCCATCATCGAGCAATTGCAGATCGATGGGCGAAAGCCCTACGCCGCAATTGGCCTTGCTGTCGGGCTCTCTGAAGCGGCAGTGCGCCAGCGCATCGCCAAACTCATCGAGTCCGGGGTCATGCAAGTGGTCGCGATCACTGACCCACTTACCGTGGGCTCCTACCGCATGGCGATGGTGGGCATAAAAGTAGAAGGAGATCTCACCGCTGTTGCTGATCAATTGGCCCATTACAAAGAAGTCGACTACGTCCTTGTGACTTCTGGTGGTTTCGATGTGATGTGTGAAGTTATCTGCAACGACGACGAACATCTTCTCAATCTTTTACAACGTATTCGAGCAATACCTCAAGTACGCAGTACTGAGAGCTTTATATATCTGAAGTTGCGCAAACAACTTTATAACTGGGGAACCTAACAAATGGCACTAACAACTACTTTCGACAATGCTCAAATATTCGCTAATGACCTTGAAGAGAACTGGTCTCAACGATCCAAGGACCATCTCTGGATGCACTTTTCTCGTATGGGCGCCTACGATGATGGAGGATCCATCCCGATCATCACTCGTGGCGAAGGCGCATACATTTACGATGATCGCGGTAAGCGCTATTTTGATGGGATCTCCTCGCTCTTCGCAGTTCAGTTAGGTCATGCGCGCGAGGAAATTATTGACGCCTACGCAAAGCAAGCGCGCGAAATTTCCTATTTTCCAATCTGGTCATATTCCAATCCAACGGCAATCGAACTTGCCGAAAAACTAGCTTCCTACACCCCTGGAGATCTCGACCACGTTTTCTTTACATCCACAGGCGGAGAAGCAGTGGAATCTGCCGCAAAACTCATTAAGCAATATTTCAAAATGACCGGCAAGCCAATGAAGCACAAAATTATTAGTCGCCACATTGCCTACCACGGCACAACACAGGGTGCGCTTTCTATAACAGGAATTCCCGGAGCCAAGCAGTATTTCGAACCGCTTGTACCTGGGCACCATAAAGTTCCAAACACTAACTTCTATCGCGCCCCTCTCAATCACCGCGATTCCGTTGAAGAATTTGGTCAGTGGGCGGCCAATCGCATCGAAGAAGCAATTCTTTTTGAAGGCGCTGATACCGTTGCGGCAGTATTTGTGGAGCCTGTACAAAACTCTGGCGGATGTTTCGTTCCTCCGCCAGGCTACCTTCAAAGAGTTCGTGAAATCTGCGATCAATACGACGTCATGATGGTCTGCGATGAAACCATTAATGCTTTCGGTCGCATTGGTGAATACTTTGCTTCCACTCGCTATGGAGTAGTTCCAGACATCATTACCTGCGGTAAAGGTATGACTTCTGGTTACTTTCCAATGGGTGCAATGATCGCCAACGAACGACTTTACGAGCCATTTCGCCATGGCACCGCTTCATTCCTGCACGGCTTTACTTTCGGTGGACACCCTGCAGGTGCAGCAGTTGCTCTCGCCAATTTAAATATTATGGAACTAGAAGGCACGAACGAGCACGTAAGAGCCAATGAAGCAGCATTCAAGGCCACCATCGAGAAACTCTATGACTTGCCTATCGTTGGCGATGTTCGTGGTGCTGGTTATTTCTTGGCCATTGAAATCGTCAAAGATAAAGTCACCCGAGAAACCTTTAATGCTGAAGAAAGCGAAAAACTCCTCCGTGGATTCCTCTCCAAGTCACTCTTCGAGAACGGTTTATATTGCCGAGCCGATGATCGTGGAGATCCCGTCATTCAATTGGCGCCGCCTCTTATTTGCGATCAAAGCCATTTCGACGAAATAGAATCGATTCTTCGGACAGTTCTGACTGAAGCATCGTCGTTGATCTTCTGATGAGTGAACGTACGAAAGTTCATCGGGCGCCACATAAAGAGAGTTTTGATCCTGTTGCAGCACGTTCCATAGTGGAGCGCGCCTTTATAGCGAACGTCGCAATTGTCATTGGCGGGCAACCTTATTCATTACCCGTTGCATGCTCCCCTTATGGCAAAGAGCTCCTTCTTCATGGATCAACCGCATCGAGACTCTTTAAGCACTTGAGCGAAGGGGCTCCGGCTTGCATCACAATCACCCACCTGACTGGGCTTGTGCTGGCGAGGTCTTCCTTTGAATCATCAATGCATTATGAATCTTTGATGGCTCTGGGTTCGGCAAGAATTATTGAAGGAGAAGAGAAGGTAAGCGCCCTTGAGATACTCACTGACCACCTTTTTCCGGAACGGCGATCTGAACTTCGTGCATCGACTGAAAAAGAGATCAAGGCGACAACGATTCTCGCCTTCCCACTGACGGAGATTTCGGTGAAGATTTCTCAAGGGCAACCCGATGACCCTGAATCAGATCTCGGCGCAGATGTTTGGGCGGGAATTTTGCCGATCACAACCAACTATGGAGTTGCGATACCTGCCGATAATCTGCGACCAGGACTCCCGATTCCCGATTACATCGCACGGTGGGTTATAGGGTAATAATTACCCTATGAGTCTTTGGTGGTCGCTGATAGATCACCCAGAATTCGCTTCAGGACCACTCGACCAAGAATGGGACGTCGCTATCATCGGCGGAGGATTCAGTGGTCTCTGGTGTGCCCATCATTTGATTACAAATGATCCGAATTTGAAAATCGCTGTTATTGAACAATCAACGATCGGTTCGGGTGCCAGTGGCCGAAATGGCGGATGGGCATCAGCGCTCTACCCGATTGATGACGAGAAAATGCTCGTGCATTTCTCGCCAGAGATCGTTGCAAGTTTGCATGCACAACTGCGCGAGAGCATCGATGAAATTGGAGCCTTTGCTGCTGCTGAAAAGATTGATTGCGATTTTCAAAAAGGTGGAAGTTTGCTCATCGCCAGAAATGAAGGACAACTCAGCAGATTACGTTCTTCCGTGGAAGAAGGATCCATCCTTCTCGATGAAAACCAAACACGTGCGCGCATCAATATGAACGGCGCCATTGGTTCCATTTTCACACCTGATTGTGCGGCTATTAATCCAGCAGCTCTTGTCACCGGTCTAGCTCTATCGCTAGAGCGTCGAGGAGTATCGATATTTGAAAATAGCCACGCAAGTTTCTCTGCAGATAAAGAGATCATCGTCGGTGATAGAACCATTAAGGCCCATGCAGTAGTGAGGGCTGTTGAGGCCTATCACGCAAAAACTCGGGAACAATTGCCGATTTATTCATTGATGGTTGCCACCCAACCACTTCCTGAACACCTCTTCGAAGACCTGGGTATACATAACCGTGAAACTTTTGCCGAAAATGCTCACCTTGTTACCTATGCTCAACGCACGGCCGATAATCGATTAGCGATTGGAGGACGCGGTGCTCCCTACATTTGGGGCTCACGAAGAAGAGAGAGCAACGAAACTCTGACAGGAATTCATGAACACATCCGCGTTATGGCACGGCAATGGTTTCCCGTCCTGCGAGATTATCAATTTACCCATGCATGGGGCGGTGCCGTTGCAGTCACACGCGACTGGGCGGCTTACGTCCGATTCGATGGGAAGTACGGCGAACTCGGTGGATACGCCGGGGATGGCGTGACTCTTGCCTACTTAGCCGCAGCTGCAATGGCCGATCTTGTAATGAAAAGAGAGACTCGGCGCACGAAATTACCTTTCATTAATTGGAAGAACCCGCTCTGGGAAAAAGAACCCCTGCGCTGGCTCGGAGTCAATGCAGCAATCAAACTTTCGGAAGCATCCGACACAGAAGAGCGTATTACGGGGCGGCCAAGTTTCTTAATGAAAATGCTCGCACCCATAACAGGGCAGTAGTCATGCGCAATCGATATGGCGCACTTGTTCTAGCTGGAATTTTTTTCGGATCAACGGGTACGGCTCAAGCGCTAGGTCCCCATGGAATTTCCACAATGGCCGTTGGAAGTGCACGTTTACTTTGCGGTGCCCTCCTACTCTGGATCTTCACAAGATTCATGCCCCGAACGTCGCAAAAAATGGATAAACGAGATTTGTGGCTTTCTGCATTGGGGATGGCCATGTATCAATTAACATTTTTTGGTGCAGTAAAAAGCACCGGCGTGGCAATCGGCACAGTAACGGCCCTGGGATCTGCCCCTGCCCTTACAGGTGTTATTGCTTTTCTTGTCACACGTGAAAAACCTTCTCGCACCTGGCTCATTGCCACTTTAATTACAACAACGGGAATCATTTTCTTGAGCAGCGCCAAAGGTTTCGCGCACTTTAATATCGTGGGATTTTCATTGGCAATTTGCGCAGGTGCTTCTTATTCGCTCTTTGCTGTCACAAGTAAACGCGCCCTTTCTATGGGCGTGGGAATTTCTGAAGCAATGACAAAAATATTTGCACTCTCTGCACTGTTAGCCTTCCCATTTCTCTTCTCTGGAGGTTTCTCCCACCTTGTAACAGGCAAAGGAATTGCGCTGGTTTTATGGTTGGGATTAGTGCCTACAGCACTCGCCTACCTAGCTTATGCCTACGGGCTCCATGGAGTTAGGGCGAGCACAGCATCTACCCTCATTCTTGCGGAACCAGCAACGGCAACTATTTTGGCGGCGATGATTCTCAATGAACAGATAACTGCAAAGGGCTGGGTCGGCATTGTTGTTATAGTTTGTGGACTTCTCTACCTCACTCGGGAATCGAAATAAATCTTTTTGCAACACCATTTCTAGCAAAGGCCAGCAGAGTGAGATTAAATTCGGCAGCTAAATCCACTGCAAGTGAAGTAGGCGCCGAAACCGCCACGATTGCCGAGATTCCCGCAACAATTGCTTTCTGAACGATCTCATAGCCAATGCGACCTGACACGACCAAAGTCCAATCATGCAAAGGGAGCGCCCCATTCATCAGCGCTGCGCCCACCACTTTATCGACCGCGTTATGACGTCCAACGTCCTCACGAACCCATCTCGTTACTCCTAATGCATCAACCAATAGCGCAGCATGCAAACCACCAGTTTTTTGAAAAATAGGTTGTCGCTCGTTCAGACGCGAAGTAAATCCAGCTAATTCTGCATCACTGCGAGTAGGGGAAGGTACTGCCTTAATTCCCCGTAGGTGAAGATCGCTCATGCTGGTTGAACCACAAACACCGCAAGCAGATGAAATGGTAAAACGTCGCTCCAGAGTTCGTGGCGCAACAGGCGCCTGCGCACTGACTTCTGCGATAACGACATTCGCTCTCTGGCGCGGACTCAACGAACGATCCCCGCAGATTTTTACCTCCAATAATTGAGTAGGGCTCGTGAGAAATCCTTCGCCCCATAAAAAGCCAGCTGCCAGTTCCAAATCAGCACCGGGGGTTCGCATGGTAATACCCAATTGCTGTTCCGTGTCGCTTCGCTTGAAACGAATCTCCAAAGGTTCTTCAACAACAACGCTGTCGGATGTTGCAGAATTAGCGTCAGTCTTTTGAACCTTTGCGCGAGCAATTGATGAAGGAGCGCGTTCGGCATCAGACATTTTTAGTGCTTTACGTGGCGATAAAACGGTGTGTGCTCCGGCGGCAAAGGTGCGATGCCGAGAATGAGATCGGCAGCTTTCTCGGCAACCATCATCACCGGTGCATAGATGTTGCCGTTTGTGACATAGGGAAAAACAGAGGCATCCACAACGCGCAGACCCTCAACGCCATGCACTTTCATCGACTCTGGATCCACGACGGACATTGCATCGGTTCCCATTTTGGCCGTGCATGATGGATGTAGCGCCGTTTCACCATCCCTGCGCACCCAGTCAAGAATTTCTTCATCCGTAGAGACGCTAGCCCCCGGCGAAGTCTCTCCCCCGTTGAAAGGTGACATGGCTTCTTGAGTCAAGATATTTCTTGCAACATGCACCGCTTCAATCCACTCGCGACGATCTTGATCGGTAGAAAGATAGTTGAAACGCAACTCAGGCTTCACTAATGGATCTGTGCTCTTAATCTTGATCGTTCCTCTCGCATCCGAGTACATCGGACCTACGTGAACTTGGTAACCATGACCGCCTGACGGGGCCGTGCCGTCATAGCGAATAGCTAGCGGAAGAAAGTGAAACATTAAGTTGGGATATTCAACTTCCTCGTTGCTGCGGGCGAAGCCTCCAGCTTCAAAATGATTTGTGGCGCCAGGTCCCTTACGGAAGAAGAGCCAGGATGCCCCGATAAATGGACGTCGCCAAAATTTCAACATCGGCTGCATCGATACTGGTTCTTTACACGAGTACTGAACATAAACTTCAAGGTGATCTTGCAGATTCGAGCCAACCCCTGGAAGGTCATTCACAACAGTGATTCCCAGACGTTGCAACTCATTCGCATTGCCGATTCCCGATAATTGCAAGATTTGTGGTGTGTTAATTGCACCTCCACAAAGAATTACTTCACGAGAATTAACTACCTGCTTTTTGCCTTTAATAACCACTTCAACACCTGTGGCTCGTTTTCCTTCAAAAATAACCTTACTGACCATCGCGCGAGTCTTAATCGACAAATTAGGGCGATGTTTTACGGGATGCACATATGCGCGTGCCGCACTTAAACGTCGACCGCGACGAACATTCCGATCAAATGCAGCAAAACCTTCTTGTTTGTAACCATTGACGTCATCGGTTCGCGGATATCCTGCTTGCTCGGTTGCACTAAAGAAAGCACCAAAGAGCGGGCTCTTGATGGGTCCGCGCTCTAACTGCAGCGGACCGCTATCTCCTCGGAAAGGATTCTTGGGGTCGGCCAAACAGTTTTCCATGCGTTTGAAGTAGGGCAGACAGTGTGCATAATCCCAGTTGGCCATTCCAGCATCATGAGACCAACGCTCATAATCTAAAGGATTGCCTCGTTGCCAAATCATTCCATTGATACTGCTGGATCCGCCAAGGACTTTGCCGCGTGCATGGTAGATGCGGCGATTATTCATGAACGGCTCGGGTTCGGATTCGTACATCCAGTCGTATCGCTTGTTTCCAATGGGAAATGAAAGTGCCGCTGGCATATGAATGAATACATCCCACTTGTAGTCGGGACGACCGGCTTCTAAGACAAGCACTTTATTATTTGGATCTGCACTAAGTCTGTTGGCTAGCGCGCTTCCTGCTGACCCACCACCGACGATGATGTAGTCGTACTCGGTTTGCATTCTCATTTTCCATTTCTACAAATTATTACTCGTGCATCGGCGTGGTTGCCGTGAGAATTACCTCAAAACGGCAACCACGCCCTGCACTTCGGTCAGTTCAGGAGTGAACTAACAACTAGAACTACTTACCGATCCAAGCCTTTACCTGGGCTGGATGTGCATCAACCCAGATCTTGGCAGCTGCATCATCGGTCAACTTATCTACAGCAAGTGACTTAGCTACAGAGTTTTGATCATTATTTGTCCATGTGAAGTTCTTGATCAGAGTTGCTGCAGGAGAACCTGAATTCATGAACTTAACACTGGCAACCTTGTTGAGTGCGTATGGTGGGTAATCGCAAGCAACTTTCTTTGGATCGCTGTCGCACCCGACTGTGTATGCAGGAAGAGTGATGTGCTTCAAAGGCACCTGAGCCAAGAACCATTGTGGTTCGTAGAAGTAACCAATCATTGGCTTCTTCTGGGCTTCAGCTGCGCGGAATGAAGTGATCAACGCTGCTTCGCTACCTGTGTAGATAACTTTGTAATTCAACTTCAGGTTCTTGATGATGGCTTCATCGTTGGTTACATACGATGGATCGCCATCCATGAAAGCGCCAAGGGAGCCTGACTCAGAAGTCTTGAACATTGATGCGTACTTATTCAAGTTCTTGTAATTCAAAATATCTGGATACTTCTTTGCCATCCAAGGTACTACATACCAACCGATGATCCCCTTATTGCCTGTGAGACCTAGATCAACGGCCACCTTTTGAGTTGTGATGTACTTCTTAGCCAAATCTTCATGGCCCCAGTTTTCCAAAATGGCATCTACTTGCCCCGATTGGAAGCCCTGCCAAGAGATTTCTTCGCTGATGTTCTTGACTACAACTTTGCAACCAAGGTTCTTCTTAAGAACATAAGAGACTACGGCCAAGTTGGCTTCATATCCAACCCAAGCATTATCAGCCAAAGTCACTGTTCCGCATTTTGCTGCTGCTCGTGAGTATGACGCTTGCGCACTTCCAGCCGATGAGAGCGCAAATGTAACTGCGCCAACTAGAAGTACATAAGCAGTTCTCTTACGAGCACGATGTCCTGTAAACATTGCGCTTCCTCCTGATCCAACGACCGAAGTCGTTCTTAACCGCCACCCAAGTGAGTGAGGGAACCTAGTGTGTTAGTGACCTACCGCAGCGAAATCTTGTGAAGTCCTACTTGCGGCAGCTTGTGTAATTCGATCCAGCATAATTCCAAGAAGCACGATGGCTAGGCCTGCTGCTAGACCTTTCCCTTTCAAATTCTCTTGAGCAAAACCGGCAACGACGAGATAGCCAAGCCCACCCGCGCCGACAAGTCCGCCTACAACAATCATTGCTAAAACATAGATAATGCCTTGGTTGGTAGCAAGAGCCAACGCGCGCTTGGCGCTCGGAATTTGAACTTTCACGATCATCTGCCAGGAAGAGGATCCCGCTGCAGTTGCCGCTTCAATAATTGTTGCAGGAACCCCTCGAATTCCATCGGCCATCAATTTGATGGATGCAGGGGCTGCATATACAACCGCTGCCATGATTGCGGTGAAACGCGTTGCTCCGAAGAGACCAAGAAAGGGGACCAAATAAACGAATGCAGGCAGGACCTGGCCAGCATCAAGGATTGGTCGAATCCATCGATCTGCTCTCCTACTTCTGCCAATCCACGTTCCTACAATAATTCCTAGGGCCACTGTGATCACGGCTGCAACAAGTGTTGAGGCAAGTGTCACCATCGTGTCTGACCACAGTCCTGTACCAACGATCGCAACAACACAAAAGAGTGAGATAGCAGCAAGTCGCTTGCCGCCGAATATTGCTCCCAGTCCAACAAATCCGGCGCCAGTGATAAACCATGGGCTCTGAGTCAAGAGCGATTGCATCGGATTTATAAATCCATATGACACTGTGTCTGTAATGTCATTCGTGAAGGTAACAAAATGCATCTGAAACCAGTCCACGTAACTATTTACATACCTTGCAATATTGGAACCCAACGTTCCCGAACCTGGAAAGGAGCCACCCCAAGTAATCACTCGCGAAAGTAGAACCATTATTACGGTAGTTATACCTAGCCCCAATAGAACAAGTCTGTGTGATCGATGCGAAGCTGTTGAAATATTACTGGTGTCCACCTTTGAAGCTGCGGCGGTAGTGGACCTATCCAGCACGACCGCCAAAATAACAATTCCAAGTCCTGCCTGAAAAGATCGTCCAACATCTAAAGATTCCAAGGCGCGCACGACTACTTGACCAAGCCCAGGTGCGTCGATGAGCGCGGCAATTGTCACCATCGAGAGCGCGGCCATAATTGTTTGATTAATACCCACCACAATCGTTCTCTTTGCTTGTGGCAATTGAACTTTGCGCAGGGCTTGGTAGCGAGTAGATCCCATTGAGATCGCTGCCTCCACGCTCGACCAAGGAACTTCTTTGATCGCAACGGCAGTAATGCGAAGCGCGGGAGGAACCGCATAAATGAGCGTCACGATCGTTGCTGATGCTGGTCCAATAAGAAAGAATAGCGTGACGGGTGTTAGGTAAACGAAGGTCGGCATAACTTGAGCAAAATCCAGAGCGGGCGTCAGGAATTTTTCAAATTTCGGAAAAAGCCCAGCCAAAATTCCAAGCGGTATGCCGATCAGAAGCGAAAGGCAGACAGCAGCAAGAGTCAGCGCCAATGTATCCATAGATTCTTGCCAGAAACCAATCAGTCCTAAAAGAACGAATCCCGCCATGGCAAAAAGTGCCATTTTATAATTCGAAATTGCGTAAACAATAAAACCGAGAATTGCGACAACACCTAACCAGCCTATTTGTGGAATGGTGCGCACATCACCGGCTTGGCTAATCCCATTTTGGATGAACCTCACCAGGCCATCTATAGAGTTGCGAATGACGTTTACAAAAGTTGTAAAAAAGGCATTGGAATCACGATTATTATCGATCCATGCACTCAAAGTATTGAGCCAATCATGGAATGAAGTAAGACTGGATCGATCCAGCGGCAAAGTAGCTTTGCCCCTCAGGAGAAGTGCACCAGCAAAGAAGAAGATACTGAGCGCACTCAGTGAGCGCTTAACTGCTGATGTTTTTTTCGCCGGACGAATCAGCAACTGCGCCGTCATTAATCGCCTGCTCCAGCAATGACAGAGAGAATATCTTGAGCACCGACTACACCTAGTAGTGTTTCACCATCCATAATTCGAACCACGGTTCTGGCTTCGAGTACTTGTCTAGCCGCATCACGCACAGAAAGAGTAGGGGCGAGTATCGGACCAGAAAGATCTTCTCCTTGGGCTAGCGGTCTTGCAATCCAGCGAAGAGTAAGTACATGAGACTTGGGAAAATCTCGAACAAAGTTAGCAACATAGTCATCGGCAGGTTGGGCGACTAATTGTTCAGGTGTACCTATTTGCACGACGGCTCCATCGCGCATGATTGCAATGCGATCTCCTAGTTTGACCGCTTCAGCAAGATCGTGAGTAATAAAGACCATCGTCTTGCCAAGTTCGTGATGAAGACGAATCACCTCAGCTTGCATATCCCTGCGAATCAAAGGATCAAGCGCGCTAAATGGTTCGTCGAGAAAGAGAACTTGCGGATCAACTGCGAGTGCCCTGGCAAGCCCAACCCGTTGCTGCATTCCGCCCGAAAGTTGTTCAGGATAGGAATGCGCATACCCTTGTAACCCAACAAGATCAATCACTTCCAAAGCGCGAGCATGACGCGCTTCCTTGCTGACCCCATTGATTTCCAAGCTATATGCGATGTTATCTATTACCTGGCGATGCGGCAGGAGTCCAAAATGTTGAAAGACCATCGAAAATCTGGTGCGGCGCAATTCACGCAGACGTTTAAGGTCGGCCTTGAGGACATCTTCGCCCTCTAACTGCAACTGGCCCGAAGTAGGTTCGATCAACCGAGTCATGCATCGAACTAACGTTGATTTTCCAGATCCTGAAAGGCCCATCACTACGAAAACTTCTCCCGGTGCCACGTCAAAGGAGACATCGCGCACTGCAATGGTGTTTCCAGTTTTTGCACGAAGGTCGGAGCGCGAGAGATCTGCGTCAGGTGAGCCGATTATTTTGTCGGCGTTCGAACCAAAGATCTTCCAGAGATGGCGCACGGAGATCATCGGTTCGGGAGTACTCATTAACTCTCTCCCCCTACAGCGTCGTGAAACCAGCCTGATCTACTAGGTGAATTGTTGGTCCAAATGTGTTTAATTTCAAGGTATTCACCTAGGCCATGCGAGCCTAATTCTCGGCCAATTCCTGATTGCTTGTACCCTCCCCATTCCGCTTGAGGACGATATGGGCCGTAATCATTCACCCAGATAGTTCCATGGCGAAGGGCGCCCGCAACGCGCGCAGCTTTGCCAGTATCCCTGCTCCACACGCCACCAGATAAGCCAAAGATGGTGTCATTGCCAATTGCAATAGCCTGCGCTTCGGTGTCAAAAACTTCAATAGTCATGACCGGTCCAAATGATTCCTCTTGAACGCAATGCATGGATGTGTTGCACCCATCAAATACAGTCGGTAAGAAATACCATCCGTGCGCGTGTTCAGGGCGCTCACTTCGTTTGCCTCCAATGAGAAGTTTTGCGCCCTCGGCAATGCCGGCTGCTACATATTTCTCCACGGTTTTGAGATGACTCTCGCTAATGAGAGGTCCTGTTTCGGCAGTCAGGTCAGCAGGTCCTCCCATTCGAATATCTGCTGCCCTGCGAACGATCTCTTTCACCACGCGATCGTGGATTGAGCGCTCAACAATGAGCCTTGTACCGGCAGAACACACTTGACCAGAATGCAAGAACACACCCGTTACCGCATTATCAATGGCGGCATCAAGATCGGCATCGGCAAAAATAATATGGGGATTTTTCCCACCGAGTTCGAGAGCTAACTTTTTAACTGTTGGCGCTGCTCCCACCATGATGGTTTTACCCGTGGTGAGCCCGCCGGTAAATGAGACAAGGTCAACTCGAGGATCCGTCGTGAGTGCGTTACCAACAACCGATCCTGGCCCAAGGATTAGGTTTGCGACACCAGCAGGGGTTCCTGCTTCTTCAATAAGTTTGATTAAATGAATCGCGCTTTGCGGAGTTAGTTCGCTGGGTTTGAGAATGAAAGAACATCCTGCAACCAAAGCTGGCGCAACCTTCCAAGCAATTTGAAGCAATGGGTAATTCCATGGCCCAATCAGTGAACAGACACCGACTGGCTCATGCACAATTCGACTCGTTACATGCTCAATCCCAACATCCACTACATGGTCTTGTTCGACAAGTCCCAAAGCAGCAAAATGTCGAAAAGTAGCGACTACATCAGCGACGTCATATTCGGCTTCGATGAGTCGCTTTCCAGTATCGTCACTTTCTTTCTTGGCAACAATCGAAGCATCGCGCTCGAGTAAATCAGCGATCTTCGAAACCAGTGCGCTGCGTTGCGTCCAGCTCCACGATGAGTAGACCCCCGAATCAAAGCAGGCACGAGCTGCAGCTATCGCCTCCATGACATCATCGATACTTGCTTGAGCAACGCTGGCTACAAGGCTGCCATCATGCGGGCTACGAACTTCATGCCTACCGCCGTTGGAGGAATTCCTCCATACACCATTTATATAGAGCGTTGGGTTCATGCGACTATTAACTATCGAGTTCGCTCTTGCGCTTGGCAACAAACTCAGTGAGTTCGGCCAGAATTTGAGAATCCATCTCTGGCAATACATATTCATCCAACTTCTTCTGCCAAATTTCTGCAGCGCGATCGCGAGTGTCTCGCGAACCTAAGCGGGTCCAACGTTCGTAGTTATCGCTATTTGTTAAGAAGGGGCGATAGAAACAATCGCGGAATCGCTCCATGGTGTGAGCGGCACCTAAGAAGTGCCCGCCATGGCCCACTTCTAGGTGAGCATCAAATGCCAATGATGATTCATTAAATTCCAACGGAGTGAATTCAGCCATCAAACTCTGCAAAATTTCTACGTCAAGAATGAACTTGTCATACGAGGAAACCAATCCGCCCTCAAGCCATCCAGCTGTATGCATAACCCAGTTAGTTCCTGAAAGAAAGGTCGGCATCATAGTCATCATCGTTTGATAGGCAGATTGCGCGTCGACCGTCTGGGACGAGTTCAGCCCTCCACCTCCACGAAATGGCAATTTAAAGTGGCGAGCAATTTGCCCCGTGCACAAGAGGCCAATTCCCGATTCAGGCGTACCAAACTGTGGAGAGCCAGATTGCATATCTATATTGGAGAGGAATGAACCAAAAACCACGGGGACGCCAGGACGCACAAGTTGTGTGAGCGCAACTCCGGTAAGAGCTTCAGCGATTTGTTGAGCAAGAGTTGCAGGAATTGTTACAGGGCTCATGGCTCCCATGAGGAGAAACGGAGTAACTACAAGCGGTTGACCAGCAAGTGCGTATTCGCGCAAGGAATCAAGCATGCGATCATCCCAACGTAGGGGCGAATTGCAATTCACGAGTGAAATCAGCGCAGGTGTCTCCTCGATAGCGCCTCGTCCTCCGTACAAGATTTCAGCAATACGGATTACATCTTTGGCGTTCTCTGCCGTAACAACATTTCCCATGAAGAATTTGTCGGTCAACGTGGCAGCAGCAAAGGCCATATCAAGGTGGCGGGAATCCAGCGAAAGGTCGTTGGGCTCACAGACAACTCCGCCGACGCTATCGAGAGCATCAAAAGACTGCGTGAGTTTGCAGAAATTTTCAAAGTCGTTAAATGTCGCATCGCGACGTACGCCTCCCTCGCGAACGAAGGGAGGACCATAAACTCCACCAAAAACCATGGAGTTCCCACCGATGTGCACGTTGTTCTTGGGATTGCGAGCTCGGAGGTTAAATTCACTCGGTGCCTTGGCCACCTGTTGGAGGATCCACTCAGGATCAAATTTAACGTTGTCACCTTCAACAACTTGACCTGCTTCTCGCAACATGTCGATGGCCCACGGACTCATGAACTCGATGCCGATTTCAGAAACAATTCGGCGCCAGCCTTTATCCAAAACCGCCATAGATTCGTCGCTCAAGATTTCATAGCGAGGCATTTTATTTTCAAACACGGCACGAGCCTCCAATAATCCCCATGTAGGGGTGTTGACCAGGAACATCGATGAGAATACGCTATGGAGATGGAACTCGTGTTCCATATTATGGAACACTTTTTGCTGAAGGGAGGCGCGATGGCTAACCCTGAATTGCCCGTAGGAACTCAAGCGGTCGATCGCGCCGGAAGCCTTCTCATCGAAATTCTCGAAGCAACCACTCCTCCACTTTTAACTCACTTGGCACGAGCACATGACCTTCCCAAAAGTACAACGTCGCGTTTACTTGGATCTCTGGAGCGAACGGGCCTAGTAACGCGCGATCGTGCCGGAGCATATTTGCCAGGCAACGTCATCACGCGCTTTGCCCGACAGAGCAATCGCGAAGTTGAACTCACAAAGCGGATGCGCGAAGTGCTTGAAACATTGGCAAAAAAGACCGGTGAAACAACCAACTTAGCGGTGCCCGGCAATGGACACGTTGAAATGATTGATCAAGTTGATGGCAGATACCTACTTGGTGCAACGAACTGGATCGGCGCCAACGTTCCTTATCACTGCTCATCGCTCGGAAAAGTTTTACTGGCTTACGGAGCCGTGAAGATTCCATCTGGCCGCTTGGTCCGGCGAACCAAGTCCAGTATCACCTCACGTACCAAATTATTAGCAGAGTTGGAAACTGTGCGTCGCAACGGATTTGCTGTTATCAAAAATGAATTAGAAGAGGGCCTTGTGGCCGTTGCCGCACCTATACGAGAAATCGATGGAAGTGTTATCGGTGCAATATCGATCTCTGGCCCCACCCCCCGCATTCCCGACAACCAGATCGCCACGCTTGGTGCGCTAATAATTTCAGAAATTGCCCTCTCACAACAGAAAGCAGGAGCAGCATGACCCATGACGAGATCATCAAAGCGCTTTACGACGAGACCCTCGTCGGTAATGCGCCAGCAGTGCTTGAGCTCACCATTGCTGGACTAGCCGATGGTATGGGGCCAGACACCATTTTATTTGATGCCTTGATTCCCTCTCTAGAAGAAGTTGGCGCACGATTTGAACGTGGAGATTTCTTTGTACCTGAAATGCTCATCGCTGGAAAAGCAATGTCAGGAGCTCTCAATTTGCTTCGCCCATTACTGGCAGAAACCGGCGCTGAATCCGTAGGAACATTTTTAATGGGAACCGTCAAAGGCGATGTCCATGACATCGGTAAGAACTTAGTCAACATCATGTTGGAGGGAGCCGGCTTCAATGTCATCGACATCGGAGTGCAAGTTGCTCCCGAAAAATTCATTGCGGCAATCAAGGAACATAAGCCCGACATTGTTGGCATGTCAGCTTTCTTAACAACAACTATGCCGATGTTCAAAGTAAATATTCATGAAATCACGAAAGCAGGACTTCGTGATGAAGTGATCATCATGGTCGGTGGCGCTCCAGTAACCCAAGAATATGCCGACGCTGTCGGGGCCGATGGATTCGCATCCGATGCATCAACTGCCGTGCGCGTTGCGAAAGACCTCATTAAGAAACGCCGAGCACTCACGAACGCATAATGCCAAAACTACTTCCCTTGATCGAGCATGCGATCAAATCCCCCGTGTGGGACTGTCGGATGTGTGGCCAATGTGTCTTGCATTCAACGGGAATGACATGTCCGATGACGTGCCCAAAAACCCTACGCAATGGCCCATGCGGAGGCGTTAGGGAAGATGGCCACTGTGAAGTAAAACCTGAAATGCAATGTATCTGGGTCAAAGCCTACGAACGCAAAGAATCACTTCCATTGCCTCAAAGTTGGCGTGATCACTACAACGATTTGCGACCTCCCGTTGACACCCGCCTTGCAGGTACTTCGTCGTGGATTAATTTGCTTACCAAACGTGATCAACAAGTTCCCGCGGGCTGGGAACGAGATGTCTAAATTTCGTACCCTGCTAGAGGAAACCTCGCAAACGGTATTCACTGCTGAAATGCCCAATGTCGATGGTGGTGGCATGGCTACGTTGGTGAAGAATGTTGAACGCCTGGCGCCGTGGTTCGACGCTGTAAATGCCACAGACAACCCGGCTGCCCACGCTCACGCTTCAAACACTTCAATTGCGATCGCGATGGCCATGCATGGTATCGAACCTATTATGCAAATTGTGTGTCGCGATAAGAACCGCCTCGCTATTCAAGCAGATATGGTCGGTGCTGCCCTTCACGGAATTGATAACATTTCTTTGCTCACGGGTGATGACGTGACGGCAGGAGATGAACCAGAATCGAAACGCGTTTTTGATCTGGATTCAGCTCAGGCAATACACGTTGCCAGTGCCCTCAATCATGGAAAATATCTTTCCGGACGAAAGATTGAACCTCACACGAATTTCTATATCGGAGCCGTAGAAAATGCTGCCGCTCCCCCACTTGATTATCGAGTTCAACGTGCGCTCAAGAAATCGCGCGCAGGAGCCCGCTATCTTCAGTTGCAGATTTGCTTCCACTCTGATCGTTTGGAAAAGTTTTGTGCCGGAGTTAAAGAGAGCGTGCCTGATATGCATCTCTTACCTACGATCGTTCTTGTTAAAGGCGCCAAACAACTTCATTTCATGAACGACAAAGTTCCAGGAATCGATATTCCTCTTTCTATCATTCATGAGGTAGAAGAAAGCAGTGACCAGAGCGAGGTAGCGTATCAACTCACTCTCGCACAAGCCCAGCACGCTCTCACGCAACCTGCGGTGCGGGGCTTGCATATTGCAGATTTTCGACACGATGACACCCTTGCACGGCTAATGTCCGACCTCGGCAGAACCCCTCACTAGATAAACAGGAGCACCATGCACACCATATTAAGTTCGGCGACGAAGACCATCACAATGGGTCACGATCAACCATTTTGCATAATTGGTGAACGCATTAATCCAACAGGGCGCAAGAAATTCCAGGAGCAACTTAGAGCGGGCGATCTCTCTCAAATCGCGGTGGATGTTGAGGCTCAAGTTCTCGGTGGCGCCGATGTACTCGATGTCAACATGGGTGTCCCGCTAACGGATGAACCAGCGCTGTTGGCAAGTGCCATCACGATGATTCAATCCATGACCGACCTTCCAATTTGCATCGACTCCTCCATTATTGAAGCGCTACAGGCTGGACTTGAGGCTTATCAAGGCAAAGCTCTCGTTAATAGCGTCACCGGCGAAGATGATCGTATGGACCTTGTACTCCCACTTATTAAACGCCATGGGGCAGCAATCATTGCATTGCCTAATGATGAGACAGGAATTCCAGCGACAGCAGCTGAACGTATGGTTATCACGGAGAAGATCGTTCGCACTGTAGAAAAGTATGGAATTCCACTTGAGGATTTAGTTATTGATCCACTTGCGATGACAGTCGGAGCTGACCCAGAAGCAGTGAAGATCACCTTAGAAACCATTTATCTTATTCGCGAAAAATGGGGACTAAATATGACGTTGGGCGCCTCCAACGTTTCATTCGGGCTCCCTTATCGCCATGCAGTTAATGCTGCATTCCTACCTGCCGCCATGTCTCACGGATTAACGAGTGCTGTGATGGATGCACGTACACCTATGATCGTCGAAGCGGCACGTGCTGCAGACCTTCTCCTTGGTCTGGACCCATGGGGCGGAAACTGGATCACTCGTTTTCGCAAACTTGAAGCAGCAAAAGCTGCAGCGAACACGGAAGGTTGACATTGCAAGAACACGATGGCACGGGGCGAGTCAAACTTGCCTTTCGCTCCCTTGAAAAAGATGGCACCGTCTCTAACGAGCGCACGATTACCGTACCCACAGGCGTCAGCGCTTTCGATGCTGCCTCGTGGAATGGCATCGCGATCGACTCAACATGCGGTGGCTACGGCACATGCAAAAAATGCAAGATTCAGGTCACTTCCGGAGATGTTCCGCCATCCAAGTTAGATAGTCGCGCCTTTACCCAAGAGGAAATCTCTAACGGGTGGCGTCTTGCTTGCCTGGTTCGCACAGTTACTGACGTATCCATAGATGTTCCTCCATTAACCACGCGGCCAAAAGCGGCCACTGTTGGTGTGGGACGGCAAGTGATACTTCGCCCTGCAGTTCAAAAACGTTATGTCGAACTTATCGAACCGACGTTGCATGATCAACGAACGGACATTGTTCGCTTGCTCGATGCGATCGATGACATTGAAGCCACAGTCTCTCTTGATTCAATTCGTAACCTCCCACGAGTGTTACGTGCTTCAGATTTTAAAGTTACTGCAGTCTTTATCGACCAAGCCCTCATTGATGTCGAACCTGGAGACACAACCGCAACACGATATGGCGTTGCTTATGATTTAGGAACCACAACGGTCGTCGCGACTCTATTGGATCTCAATACTGGCGTCCCTCTTGCAGTGAAATCAATGCTGAACAAGCAGCAACCTTTTGGTGCTGACGTAATCACACGTATTAGCGCAACGATGATGGATCCGACTGCGCTGGATCGATTGCGCTCACTTGCCCAATCAACTCTCTCTGAACTCACCGCAGAGGTGTGCGAAGAGGCGGGAATTAATCCACTCCATGTTTATGAAGTTGCCCTCGCTGGAAATGCCACGATGACGCAATTAGTGCTGGGAATCGATCCCGAACCATTGGGGGTTGCCCCATTTATTATGGCAAGTGCAGATTATCCTGACGTTGAAGCCCGCGAACTAGGCATTACCATTCACCCTCGCGCTAAAGCGGTCGTACTTCCTTCCCTTGGCGCATATGTGGGTGGAGATATTATCGCTGGAGCACTTGCCTCGGGAATGGATCGCGACAAACGACTTCGCCTCTTCATCGACGTAGGTACAAACTGTGAAATTATTCTCGGTAACGGCGAAAAAATTCTTGCTACTGCCGCTCCAGCTGGTCCAGCATTTGAGGCCGCTTCTATTAAGTGCGGTGTGCGCGCGGCATCAGGTGCGATTGAAACTGTGAAGATAGCCGATGGGGATATCGTCATAGGAACCATCGAAGATGCACCTGCGATTGGGATATGCGGATCAGGGTTGGTCGATGCTTGCGCTGTATTGGTGCAATTGGGGTTACTTGATCATTCCGGAAGATTTGTCACCGATGAGCTCGCTGCAGAAATCTCGCCCTTGCTTGCTCCTCGTCTCATGGATCGCGAAGGCGAACGCGTCTTCGTTTTAACATGGGGCGCAACGATTGGAGATGCTAGCGACGCTGTTTTTCTCACGCAACGAGATGTTCGGGAACTACAATTTGCTAAAGCTGCAATCGCAACAGGGTGGGCGCTGCTTCTTGAAGAGTTTGATGTAGAAGAGCGAGATATCCAGCAGGTACTGCTTGCAGGCTCTTTTGGCTCCTACCTCTCCCCTGCATCTGCAATCAAAATAGGTCTCGTACCTAAACTTTCAGTCTTGCGCATTGTCTCTGCGGGCAATGTAGCCGGAGAAGGCGCCAAAATGGTTCTGCTTTCTGCGCAAGAACGTCACGGTGCGACCGCGCTTTTGGATGAGATTGATTACGTGGAACTTTCTGATCGCGCTGATTTCAATGACAAGTTCGTCACGAGGCTCTCCTTCCCATCATGAGCATCGGCATCGTTGCATGTGGCGCGATAGCAACACATGTCTCCTCCATTGCCCAAAAACATGCACTCGATGTGACTATCTACCCGCTGCCACCGCTGTTGCACAATTCCCCAAAATTGATTGCGCATGAAGTGGAAGAGACTTTGAAGGAAGTAACACCTCGCCATGAAAGAATTTTGGTTGCCTATGCAGACTGTGGAACTTATGGAGCCCTCGATGCAGTCCTTCTTCGCCATGATGTGAAGCGCCTCGGCGGAGATCATTGCTATGACATCTTTGCCGGGAAGGCACAGATCGACCAAATCATGAGCGCCAATCCGGGGACCTATTTCTTAACCGATTTTCTCGTTAAATCATTTCATCGAAGTGTCATCGTAGAATTGGGCCTAGATATTCGCCCAGAACTTCGTGACGATTATTTTAAAAACTACTCAAACCTGGTCTGGCTAGCGCAAAACCCGACGGAAGAATTACTTCAACTTGCACGCGATGCTGCCAAAAGCATTGCGCTCGAGTTAGAAGTGCGCAATGTTGGTGAAGAAGGTTTAGAGCGGGAATTGCTTAACTTGTTGAACCGCTGAGTTCAAGTTTCATTGCAGCAATCACGATTGGTGAAAGTTTTGAGCGATCTACATCTGAGTGCAATCTCTGACGCATGGCTGGCGTCCAGAACTGAACGATGTGATGAGCAACTGCATGCTCCGGAGCCGCTCCTTGAGGGACATTTGCTGCAATCTGATTTGCCATACGGACAATAGATTCTAACTGAACGTCCGCACTCATCTCATGTTCATGAATTTCGCCAGGTCCGCGAAGGCTTGGGGTGATTTCAACGGCAGTCACTTTATATTCGGGGCAATTTGTGGCCCAATCTGAATAGTCAGTAGTGATCACGTTCGCGCCGCTTTCAGGGAAATGGAAAGTTGTATAAACAACGCCGGCGGGTACTTCAGAGGTGATGCGCGCCTTCAAAATTGTTTCTCCCACACGACTTGAAAGTTTGACCCAAGATCCATCGGTAACCCCGCGAAGTTGCGCATCTGATTCGTGAATATCCAAAATGTCTTCCGAATGCCACACGACATTGGCGGTGCGTCGAGTTTGAGCACCTACGTTGTACTGACTTAGGATCCGCCCTGTTGTCAGAAGCAACGGAAATTTCCTGGATGCCTTTTCATCGGTCGGTACAAATGGAGTCTGCATAAATCGACCTTCACCGCGGACAAATTGATCCACATGCATCACGGGTGTGCCCAGAGGAGTTTTATCATTACATGGCCATTGAAGGCTACCCATCTCATCGAGCTTCTTAAAGGAAACACCGGCAAAGGTTGGAGTCGTGGCAGCAATCTCATCCATGATTGCAGCTGCGTTCTCATAGCGCATCTCATAGCCCATCGCGGCAGCAAGATCGCATGTCGCTTCCCATTCGGTTTTGCCCGTTTTGGATGGCATCACGGGGCGAACGCGATTGATGCGACGTTCCGCGTTTGTGAAAGTTCCATCCTTTTCCAAGAAGGAAGTGCCTGGAAGGAATACATGAGCAAATTTAGAAGTTTCATTGAGGAAAAGATCCTGAACAATAATCATTTCCATGGACCGTAATGCCGCATGTACATGAGAAATATTTGGGTCCGATTGAGCAATATCTTCACCCTGGATATACATTCCCATAAATTTTCCTGCTAAAGCAGCATCGAACATATTGGGAATTCGCATACCTGGTTCGGCCTTAATAGTGCGGCCCCAAATCTTTTCAAAAATTTCGCGAGTTTTAGGGTTGGAAATATGGCGGTAGCCAGGAAGCTCGTGAGGGAATGAACCCATATCGCAAGAACCTTGAACATTGTTCTGGCCACGCAATGGATTTACACCCACTCCAAGTCGACCGATATTGCCCGTTGCCATTGCAAGATTTGCGATACCCATAACCATCGTCGAACCTTGACTATGTTCTGTTACGCCTAATCCGTAATAGATGGCCGCGTTAGGGGCAGATGCGTAGAGTCGAGCAGCCGCGCGGACTTGCGAAGCTGGTACGCGCGTGGCTCCTTCAAGGGACTCCGGTGAATTCTCTGGCAAGCGAATAAATGCTTCCCAAGCAGCGAAGGATTCGAGATCACAACGCGCGTTCACAAAATCTCGATCGATGAGACCTTCCTCGGCAATAACATGTGCGAGAGCGTTAATGATGGCAACATTTGTACCGGGCATGAGACCAAGATGATGGGCTGCCTCAATATGTGGCGTACGTACCAATTCAATTCTTCTCGGATCCACCACAATGAGTTGGGCACCTTTACGTAGCGCCTGCTTCATCCGTGAGGCGAATACTGGGTGCGCCGCTGTTGGATTGGCTCCGATGAGCAAAATAACATCCGCGTGCGCGACAGATTCAAAATCTTGCGTTCCGGCCGAAGTACCGAAAGTTTGGCTGAGGCCATACCCCGTTGGCGAATGACAGACACGGGCGCAGGTATCAACATTGTTATTTCCAAATGCCGCTCGAATCATTTTCTGAACGGCATATACCTCTTCATTGGTGCAACGTGAAGAGGTAATCCCTCCAATGCTATCTGCACCGTATTTTGCTTGAATCGATTTCAATCTACTGGAGGCAAAACCAATTGCCTCCTCCCATGACGCTTCACGCCAAGGATCAGTAATCGATTCTCGAATGAGCGGAGTGGTAACTCGATCGGTATGCGTTGCATATCCCCAAGCAAAGCGTCCTTTCACGCAGGAGTGGCCTTCATTTGCGCCGCCATCCTTAAACGGCACCATGCGAACTAATTCATCACCCTTCATCTCTGCTTTGAAAGAGCAACCAACACCGCAATATGCGCACGTTGTAATGACTGTTCTGGTTGGCGTACCAATTGTGTAGAGAGTTTTCTCCGTTAAGGCACCAGTTGGGCAGGCCTGGACACAGGCACCGCAAGAAACACATTCACTCTCAATAAAGGAAGTTCCTGATGATGAAACACGAGCCTCGAACCCTCGATTTTCGATGGTGAGTGCGAAAGTTCCCTGTACTTCATCGCAAGCACGCACGCATCGATTACATACGATGCATTCGGTGGAATCAAAGGTGAAATAAGGATTGGACTCATCCTTTGGCACATCCAGGTGAGTCCGGCCTGAGTAGCGAATCGCTTTGAGTCCGACACGTTCTGCCATTGCATGCATTTCGCATTCATCTCCAGCAGCGCAAGTAGCCGGATGATCCGACATGTACAGCTCCATGACGCCTTGGCGTAGGCGATCAATCCGATCGCTTGTGGTGGAAACTTTCATACCATCGGTAACCGGTGTAGTGCATGAGGAGGGAGTGCCATTTCTTCCATCAATCTCAACTACACACAGACGGCAAGAGCCAAAAGCTTTCAAGCGATCCGTGGCGCAAAGTTTTGGAATATCAATGCCAGCCTCTAGGGAGGCACGCATGATGGAGGTGTCTGCGGGAACGGTTACTGCGTGCCCGTCTATTTCTACGTTGACCATTTCAGTGCGAACACTTGAAGGAGTTCCATAATCTGGTTCGATCAACAGAGTCATTTTGTGGCCCCAATTCTGGAATCGAAATCTTCGGGAAAATGTAACAGTGCACTGCGCACCGGTAATGGAGTAAGTCCCCCCATTGCACAGAGGGAACCATCCGTCATTACTTCGCACAAATCCAAAAGCAATCTCTTATTTCCATCTATATCTTGGCCATCAATAATCTTGGTGATCGTCTCGGCGCCACGGGTAGATCCAATTCGACAAGGCGTGCACTTTCCACACGATTCTAGGGCGCAAAATTCCATCGCAAATTTCGCTTGAATTGCCATATCCACGCTCTCATCAAAGAGTACGAGGCCCCCATGCCCCAGCATCCCGCCGGCTGCCAGTAATGACTCATAATCCATCGATACATCAAATGATGACGCAGGCAGATAGGCGCCGAGTGGTCCACCAATTTGCACGGCACGAATAGATTTCCCAGTAAATGTTCCATCGCCATAATCATTGATCAAGGAACCCAACGTTGTTCCAAAGGCTAGTTCCACAATTCCACCCCGTGCGATGTTGCCACCGAGTTGAAATACCTGGGTACCCACGGAACGACCAACACCTCGTGCCTTATATGCATCGGCTCCGCCCGACATCACCGCTGGAACCGTTGCCAAAGTGAGAACGTTGTTGATCACCGTTGGTTTACCAAAGAGTCCTTCAATGGCAGGTAATGGTGGTTTAGAGCGAACAACCCCTCGTTTGCCTTCGATGCTCTCAAGCATCGCGGTCTCTTCACCACAAACGTAGGACCCGCCCCCTACTCGAATGCGAACATGGAAAGAGCGTTCTGTTCCCAGAATGTTTTCGCCCAGAGATCCAAATTCGTTTGCTAGAACAATTGCTTTCTTCATCATTTCAATCGCATCTGGGTATTCGGAACGAATGTAAATAACGCCTTCGGTGGCTCCGACGGCAATACCAGCGATCGTCATACCTTCCAACAACATGAAGGGATCGCCCTCCATCACCATTCGATCTGCGAAGGTTCCACTATCTCCCTCATCAGCATTACAGCAAATATATTTCTTCTCGCCTACTGTATTTAAAACAGTGCGCCATTTGATTCCTGCTGGAAATCCTGCACCGCCACGACCACGAAGACCAGAGGCAGTCACTTGCTCAACAATATCTTCGGATTTCATGTCTAATGCTTTACGTAAACCAGTCAGTCCGCCGTGACTTTCGTAATCAGAAATGGAGAGCGGATCAATGATTCCTACACGCGCGAACGTGACACGATCTTGCTTTGCGAGCCAGGCAATCTCATCGCTCTTTCCGAGGGCAAGTACATGATCTCCACCATTGAGAAAATCAGCCTCGAAAAGTGAATTGATCTCATCTGCGCTTACAGGACCGAATGCAATACGCCCTGATGAAGTGAGAACTTCAACAAGAGGTTCGAGAAAAAGAGCTCCTCGGGAACCATTGCGAACAATCTGCACATCTAACCCTCGAGCATTAGCCTGAGAAGCTATCTCGATTGCTACTTGATCAGCGCCCACTGAACGGGCTGCGGAATCTCCCGGAACATAAACAATCGTCATAGCTGACTAATTTCCTTGACTAACGACTTCACGCTAACTCTTCCACGAAGTTTCCCATCGACACTGGCTGCAGGGGCCAATGCACAATTGCCTAAACAATATGCATTGGAGATTTCCACATCGAGGTTATCAATGACGCTCTTTCGCGCGCTCTCGGCAACATCTCGGGCACCCATGGACTGACACGCCTCTGCAACGCAGATTTTGATCTGCACTTTACGTGGCAATTCAGTACGAAGATCGTGATAAAAAGTAAGGACTCCATGAACATCTGCGCGCGAAACGTTGCAAGCACTCGCGATGAGGGCAACTGCTCCATCAGGTACGTAACCAAAATATTCTTGAATCCCCTGCAAGGTCACAAGCACTGGACCTGGTTCACCACTAGTGCGCGCTATGACATCTAGCGCTCTCTCTTGCGACCATGCAGGAAATTGCATCAGAACAATCCCACCACTTTCCCATCAATGTAATCAATGCGTTCACTGGAGGGTACGCGAGGTAGCCCCGGCATAGTCATGATTTCACCACAAACAAGGACAATAAATTCTGCCCCTGCCGAGAGTCGAACTTCACGGATATTGAGCGAATGTCCCGTTGGAGCACCCTTGAGCGATGGATCCGTAGAGAAGGAATATTGAGTTTTAGCTACGCAGATTGGAAAATGTCCATACCCAGCATCTTGAAGTTCCTTGATGCGCCCACGTACCTTGGCATCAGCAGTGACTTCGCTAGCTCCGTAAACCTTTGAGGCAAGGATTTCAACTTTCTCCCACAATGGTGCTTCATCTGGATAAACGAAAGTAACTTCACTTGGCTCTTCGCAAAGCTCGACAACGGCGCGCGCAAGATCAGCCGCACCTGCTCCACCATCTGCCCAGTGTGTCGCCAAAACTACACGGCCGCCGACCGCTTCCACCTTTTTGCGAAGGAGGGCAACTTCAGCATCAGTATCACTGGTGAAGTGGTTAATAGATACAACGACAGGGATGCCATACACGTCGCGAATATTGGAAAGGTGCTTCTCAAGGTTGGCCATGCCTGCTTCAAGAGCGCCGAGGTTCTCTTCGGTGATCGTTTTCAAATCCGCGCCACCATGAAATTTCAAGGCGCGGATGGTTGCGACCAAAACACATGCAGAAGGACGCAGTCCCGATTTTCTGCATTTAATATCGATGAATTTTTCAGCGCCTAGGTCGGCACCAAAACCTGCTTCCGTTACTACGTAATCAGCAAGTTTCATGGCCGAAGTTGTAGCCACAACCGAGTTACAGCCATGAGCGATATTTGCGAATGGTCCACCGTGGATAAATGCTGGAGTATGTTCAAGGGTCTGCACCAAGTTTGGTTGGAATGCATCCTTAAGAATTACCGTCATTGCACCTTGTGCATTGAGGTCACTTGCCAGGATTGGCTTCTTGTCGCGATCGTATGCAACAACAATTTTTCCAATACGTGCTTTGAGATCTTCAATTGAAGTAGCCAAGCAAAAAATCGCCATAATTTCTGACGCAACGACGATGTCAAAACCATCTTGACGCGGAAAACCATTTCCAGGTCCGCCGAGTGAGACAACAATGTCGCGAAGTGCGCGATCATTCATATCCACTACGCGCTTCCACGCGATTCGTCGTACATCGATATTGAGTGTGTTTCCATGGTGAATATGGTTGTCCAACACAGCGGCAAGAAGATTATTTGCCAATGCGATAGCACCGAAGTCACCGGTGAAGTGAAGATTTATATCCTCCATAGGCACCACCTGGGCATATCCACCACCTGCGGCTCCGCCCTTCATTCCAAAGACCGGCCCCAGCGATGGTTCACGAAGACAGATCATTGCGTTCTTGCCAATATGACGAAGTGCATCGCCTAGTCCAACTGTTGTTGTTGTTTTTCCTTCGCCTGCGGGAGTGGGGCTGATTGCAGTAACGAGAATGAGCTTGCTATTGGCTCGCTTTGGAAGGGAATCTAAATACTTGAGTGAAACTTTTGCTTTGTAGTGACCATACGGCTCAAGATTTTCTGAATCAATTCCAAGCATGGCGCTTATTTCGCCAATGGGTTTCATCGTTGTGGCTTGAGCAATTTCTATATCGGACACTTTTCTAACCCTTCGTTGCTTTGATGGCTTCCGTAAGTGCTGGTAGTACCTTGTGAAGGTCGCCAATGATTGCGTAATCTGCATACGCAAGAATTGGTGCTTCTGGATCTGTATTGATAACAACTATCGTCTTGGAATTCTTGCACCCTGCAATATGTTGCATTGCTCCGCTGATCCCAGCAGCGATATAGAGATCAGGAGCTACTTTCGTACCAGTCTGACCCACCTGTTCTGCATGCGGTCTCCAACCAGAACTTGTAACAACGCGAGAACATCCGACAGCACCATCGAGAAGAGATGCTAATTCTTCAAGCAGTGAGAACGCTTCAGGTCCGCCAACTCCGCGGCCGCCAGAGACGATTACCTTTGCGTCGGCCAGAGATGCACCTGACTTGGCCGCCTCTCCTCCTCTTCCGAGGATTCGAACGAGAAGGTCAATCGGTTCCAAAACTGCATCGAAATCTTGAACAACTGAAGAAACGGGTGATGGCTCTGCTTCAACAGCAAATGCAAGAACGGTGGCTATAAGTAGTTCCGAGTGAACAAGCGCCTGCTCCATCAAGTTAGCAGCCCAACGAGCCCGAACAACAGTATGAGGGTTCCCCAAAGTAATTTCGCTACATTCAGCAGCCATTGGAAGATCCAAGATTGTTGCCAGGTGAGCAAGTTGTTCATTCCCCCGCGGAGTACCTGCCGCTAACACGGCCTCTGGCTTGAGGGTGGAAACGAGTTGAACTAATGCGCGCCCACTTGCAGCTGGTGTGTAATCGGTGAGCCCATCATGATGGGCCACATGTAGAACCGAGGCTCCGTACTCGCCCACGATCGTGGACAGTCCCGCGCCCGCGCTGCCAATGACAACTGCGTGAACTTCATCGGATAATTTGCGGGCGGCAGTGAGCGCCCGTAGCGAAAGCGGATCGAGTTCCCCGCGATCGTGATCTATGAGCACCAAAATCATGCAAGTACTCCAATCGTTCGAAGCACATCTACTAAGGCTGGTACCGCCTCTACTCCATTGCCCAATATTTGAGCACCCGTTGAATTAGAAGGTGCAACGCTGAGAGAAACTTTCTCTAATTTGGGCACGTGAGACTCAGGCTTTTTATGATCAATCGGCTTTTTTCGCGCTTGAATGCGCCCTGGAACTGATGGATAGCGTGGAATATTTAAACCATCTCGGACGGTGATCACGGCAGGAAGTGTTGTTTCATAGAGTTCGCGAACACTTCCAACGGCGCGTTCGCATTGAGCGATTCCGTTTTCAATCTTCATAGTTTTTACATTGGTCACAATGGGACGAGATAACGCATGAGCTACCCGAATATGAATCTGGTATCCCGCGCTATCGGCAGATTCTGCGCCAAAGAGAATGAGATCAAACTTAGTTTCCTCAGCGTTAATTGCATCGACAAGAGCCGCTGCTGTTGCTTGGGGATCCCAATCTTCGCCATCGGTTTCTAGCAATATGCCTCGCGTAGCACCGATAGCTAATTGCGAACGCAATTGCTCTTCGGCCTCCGTCGGTCCAAGAGTGAGAAGCGTCAAAGTGCCACCCATTTGTTCTACAAGTTGGACTCCGGCCTCTACTGCGTTCTCCTCGTGAGGACTGATTCCAAAACCCAAGAACTCAGTATTGATATCGCGTGAATCAGGCGTTAGCAAGAACGTGCTTCCCGCTAAAGGAACTCTTTTGAGACAGACAAGTACATCCATTACGAAAGGATCCGTTCGTTTGTTGGGTCAAATAGCGGCGCCGATCCAACGCCAGCAACGGTGACAGGATATTTCTCCCCCAAGTATTCGACTTGGAATTTCGCACCCATCACTGCAAGGTCTGTTGGTAAATACGTCATCAGCACATGTTTGCCTATAGATGGAGCAGATCCGGCACTGGTTACATAAGAGCGACGGCCATGAGAATCAACAATTGGTCCACCTTCCAGAGTCAAGATGGGCTCCTTGCCTAACATGTAACGCTTCTCCCCTGTCGATGAAATGTGATCATCCACGGTGAGCGAACATAACGTTGTCACAGGAGTTTGCGCACGGTGGCGAAGGTGCGCTTCTTTTCCAATAAAGTCCTGCTCTTTAATCTTGGCTGTGTGCATTCCTGCTTCAACAACGTTGTACTCAGTTTCCAGTTCGTTGCCATAGGCACGATAGGACTTTTCCAATCGCCCGGTTGTGCCATAGACGCCAATTCCAACTGGGATCATTTCGTGTTTTTTGCCAGCATCCCAAATAAGATCCCACAGTTTTGCACCTTGTTCGATCGGAATGTAGAGCTCCCAACCAAGTTCGCCCACGTAAGAAATACGCGAAGCTAGAACTCGAAGTGGACCAAACTCCACCATCTTGCAGGTACTAAATTTAAAACTATCGGCTGATAAATCATCTTTTGTGATGGAGGCGAGAATGTCGCGTGCTCGTGGTCCCCACACGCCGATGGTTGTGTAGGCGGAAGTCAGATCGACAATTTGTGCAGATCCCTCAATGGGCAGTTGATCAGAGAACCACTTCTTATCTGCCATACCATGCGCGCCACCAGTGACAACGCGGAAGTGGTTTGCACCAAGTCGCATGATCGTAAGGTCGGATTTGAAACCTCCGTTTACTCCAAGTATTGGTGTGTACACAACGCGACCAATCGCGACATCCATCTGTCGAACGGCCATCTTCTGAACAACCGCCAGGGCCGATGGCCCTGTGACATCAAAGATTGCAAAAGCGCTCAGGTCCACGATCGCCGCGCTCTCTCGCATTTGGAGATGTTCGGCATTAATAATCGGTGACCACCAACGCGCTTCCCATTCGGAGGTACGTGGCATCACCTTGTCACCGAACTTTGCAACTAAATGCTCGTTGCATGAATACCAGAATGGTCGCTCCCAACCAGCAGTTTCATAGAATTCTGCACCGAGCGCCTTCTCGCGATCATAAAATGGCGAAAGGCGTACATTGCGATTGCTCGACCACTGTTCATTTGGATGAACAATTCCGTAGGTCTTATTGAATCCTTCGTGCGTGCGAGCTTTAACGTGATAAGTAGCTTTTTGGTGCTCGTGGAAACGTGCAATATCGGAGGAGTGAAGATCGATCTCAGATTCGCCAAGCACCATCCATTCAGCGACGCTCTTACCCGTACCTGGACCTTCTTTAATCCAGACGGCAGCGACAGACCACAAACCTTTAACTTCTGGAGTTTCACCAAGGATCGGCATTCCATCTGGGGTCAGTGAGAGAATTCCATTGATGGCGTATTTTTCTCGCACATTCTCATCGCCAATAATCGATGGCATGAGTTCAAGGGAATGCTCATCTTGAAGATCGAAATCAACTTGAGTAAATGGGAATTCTGTTGGCGAAAGAGCAGCCACTGCATTAGATGGAATATCCTCTGGAGCGTAAAGAATCGGACGGTGCGCATAGGATCCAACCTCAAGGCCAGTTCCATGTTGGCGCTCATACATATTGGTATCCATGTCACGAATAATTGGCCATTCAATATCTCCCTTGGCACCAGCAAAAAATGGAACTGGTCCAATATCTTTCATTTGGTGCACCGCTGGTGTCAGCGGAATAAATGCACCGGCCATCGCTGCAAGGCGTGAGCTCCAGCAACCCGTTGCAATTACAACATAATCAGCTTCGATGTCGCCGTTATCGGTGCGAACCCGTTTAATACGACCGTTTTCAACATCCATGCCAAGGACTTCAATATTTGCAAAACTTTGGAGCGCTCCCATTTCAATGGCTTCCTCGCGCATGAGCGTCCCAGCACGTAAGGAATCTACAACCCCAACGGTTGGCGAATAAAATCCACCCAGAATAACACTCTCGTCAATATAAGGAACTAACTCTTTAATCTCGGCTGGAGTAACAATCCGCCCGCCTTCAATGCCCCATGACTTTCCTGAAGAGATTCGGCGTTGAAGTTCTTGCATACGTTCTGGTGTACGCGCCACTTCAATTCCACCGCATTCGGTGAAAGTGTTGCGCGCTTTGTATTGACGCATACTTTCGGCGGTGATTGCCGTCATCTCTTTGGAGTGATCGACAGGAAAAATGAAGTTTGACGCATGACCTGTGGACCCACCTGGATTTGGAAGCGGCCCTTTATCAATCTGTACGAGATCGCGCCATCCAAGTCGAGCAAGGTGATACGCCACGCTGTTTCCAACGATACCTGCACCAATGATTACGGCTTTCGCCTTACTTGGTAGTGCACTCATGATCTGTTCCATTTCCCGATCGCTTTATTAAAAGCCTTAGAAACTTTTTCTAATGCTCGCTTCAAAACCTTCAACATGTTCTTTCATGGCTTGCTCTGCTTCATTTACTTTGTTATCACGTATCGCGATTAAGAGAGCGCGATGCTCGATCACCGCTTCTGAAAGGTCTTCTACTCGATCTAAGGCCATGAACCAGATTCGAAGGGCATGACCGTAATACTGTTCCAGCGAAGTTTCCAGGAAATGATTATGTGTGGCCTTATATATGTGACGATGAATTCGCTGATCTAAACCAATCAACTTGGTCATGTTCGGTTCGCCTTCGATCGCATCAATTTCTGCAATCAGTGCCTTGGTAATAATCTGATCGGCCGTATTGGATCTCTGCGCAGCGAGCCCCGCAGCCTGAATTTCCAAAACGGCACGAACCTCTGAGATGGCTGAAAGATTATGCACATCCACACTGGTAACAAACATGCCTCTGCGGGGATATACATCCACAAGTTTTTCGCTGGCCAATGATCGAAGCGCTTCCCGAATCGGTGTACGTCCCAGCCCTAACTTATTCATCAGGTCAGCTTCATTGATCAGCGACCCCGGTTTGAGTTCTAACGAAACGATCATTGAGCGAATCTGGTTATAGGCCTCTTGGGAAAAGGAAGGATTTGCCTGGCTATCCGGGGCGGCAAAATCGATCACACTCACGGCTTGATGGTATATCAGTCCGTGTCAGATTGATACATAAGTTGAGAGAAAAGGCGCGGAGTTAAGCCTTAATGGCAAATACTTGGCTCCAATGGAAGACCTCAGGTTTGCCAGCGAAAAATGCCTCAATATGGCTACGCCAGAGCGGGTAAAGAGGACCCTCGCGGAACCCGACTGTGTGATCCTCGAGCGTCTCCCAGTGGATGAGCAGCGTGTACATATTGGGGTTCTCAATCCCGTTCTGGAGCTGGAAGCTGTTGAACCCCTTAGCCGTTGAGAGCACGGTTTCGACCGCAAACTTAATGGCTCCCTCAAATTCATCATGCTTATGAGCAAGAATCTCGATCGATGCGATTTCCAGAATCATGGCTTGTGCCTTCCTATGAGTTTGCGATCTCAGCGGCAGCCAATTGGCCACACGCTCCATCAATTTCGCGTCCTCGTGTATCGCGAACCGTAGTCGCGACACCATAACTTTCGAGAATGCGAACGAATTCTGCTTCATCTTCCTTACGGGAAGCGGTCCATTTCGATCCAGGTGTTGGATTCAGTGGAATCAGATTTACATGAGCATTGCGATTTTTCAGCAATCGCCCAAGAAGATCAGCACGCCACGTGTGATCATTGATATCGCGGATAAGTGCGTACTCGATGGAGTAGCGACGTCCCGTCTTTTCTGCATAGGCATCTGCTGCCGCTAAAACTTCCTTCACTTTCCAACGCGAGTTAATAGGCACGAGTGAATCGCGAAGTTCGTCATCCGGGGTATGCAAGGAAACTGCCAGTGTGAGCGGAATTCCTTCTTCGGTGAGTTTTTCGATACCGTTCACGAGACCCACGGTTGAAAGCGTAACCGAACGTGCGCTAATACCTAACCCATCAGGATGAGGATCAGTGATGTTTCGGATGCTCCGCATCACCGCTTTGTAATTGGCCATCGGTTCGCCCATGCCCATGAAAACTACATTGGATAAACGAGTTGGACCACCCGGTAACTCCCCCGATGCGCAAGCGCGTGCAGAGGCAACGATTTGTTCGGTAATTTCTCCAGCAGAAAGATTCCGAGTAAGACCGGCTTGACCTGTCGCGCAGAATGGACAATTCATTCCACATCCTGCTTGGGAGGAAACGCAGACAGTGGTGCGATCGGTGTAACGCATGAGAACGCTCTCAACGAGAACGCCATCATGCAAACGCCACAAATCTTTTCGCGTCATCCCGTTATCGCATGTAATTGAGCGAACAAGCTCAATCAATTTTGGAGTAAACATTTCAGCGAAAGTAGATCGCATGTCGGCGGGAATATCACTCCAGCTATCTGGATTCGTATCAAGATGTCCGAAATAGTGCGCGCTCACTTGTGTTGAACGAAAGCCAGGTAGCCCTAACTCTTTAGCAAAATCTTTGCGCTCAGCGGGAGAAAAATCTGCCAAATGTTGGGGCACTTTCTTTCGTTGAACAGGTTCATCGAATACCAGTTTGAGTTCAGCGGGCTGCTCGGGGCGGCTCATAGGTAGCGCCTAATAAGTTCAAGGGCTAGCCACAGCGCGGGAGCTGTGTAGAGAACTGAATCCAAGCGGTCCAAAATTCCTCCATGGCCGGGCAGTATCGAGCCCATATCTTTAAGGGAAAGATCGCGTTTCATAGCACTTTCAATGAGATCGCCACTAGTTGCGGTGATCACGACCATCAAACCGATAACTGCGCCGATCCACCAGTGCAGATGAAGTAGGTAGTGGAAACTTAACGCGCCGCCGAGAAATGTGAAGATAATGGAACCGGCGAATCCTTCCCAGGATTTTTTGGGACTGATCGTCGGAGCCAGAGGGTGTCTGCCAAAGAGAACGCCCACCAGATATCCGAATGTGTCGTTGCAACTGACCAAAATTACAAACGTCATTACTCGACTTAATCCATCACTGGGACGTGCCAGCAAAATCAGAAAACCCGCTAGAAATGGCAAATAGATAAGTACCAGTGACGTCGCAGTAGCGCTCTTGACGAATCCATCTGGACCGCGGCGTAACAAATCAACGAGCAAGATGGGAAGAGACATGGCGGTAGCCACTGCAAGTCCAGCCGCTCCCCCACGCCATGTCGCAATCACTAGGGCCAACGTGGCAACTATTAGCGCGACCTCTGAAACAAAAGTTTTAGCTAAAGCGAATGCACGAACAATTTCTCGGATACCAAGAATGACAGCAAGACCCACGAGGAATGCAAATAACGCTCGATGGTAGGCCAGCGTCGCCCACACGATCGTGACGAGGGAAAGGCTCACGCCAATAGAAGGGATGAGCTTTCGCCCAGCCCTTCGATTGAGTGCCTCATTTATTGCGTGAAGGTCATCCATGGCAGAAGTGAATTCTCAGACCTCGAGAAGTTCGATCTCCTTATGTTTGAGCAAGTCATCAACTTTAGAAACATGATCGGAAGTTAGTTTTTCCAAATCCTTTTCACCGCGCGTGAGATCGTCCTTGCCGATATCTCCATCTTTTTCTAGCTTCTCAATAGTTTCCTTGGCATGGCGACGAATATTACGGAGGGAGACTTTTGCTTCCTCAGCTTTGGTGCGCACCACTTTGATGTACTCCTTGCGGCGCTCCTCAGTTAGTTGCGGAAAATTTACTCGGATAACGACGCCATCGTTACCGGGGTTTACACCAAGGTCTGACTCTCTTATCGCCTTCTCAATGGATGCCATCGCGCCTTTATCAAAGGGAGAGATGATCGCCATGCGAGCTTCAGGTACTTGAAATGATGCCAACTGCGAAAGCGGAGTGTAGGAACCGTAGTAATCCACCATGATCTTATTGAAGAGCGATGGGTGAGCGCGACCTGTTCGAATGGTGGCGAAATCTTCCTTGGCCACTTCTAGCGCCTTCTTCATCTTTGTATCAGCATCTGCAAGAGTGCCTGCTACATCGCTCATTCGTGCTCCCTATTTCCGTTGATATCTATGGCTAATAATTACGCGACAAGAGTTCCGATAACTTCACCGCGAACTGCACGGCCAATATTTCCGTTCGTCATCAAATCAAAAACCACAATCGGCAATTTATTTTCACGGCATAAACTAAAGGCTGCGGCATCGGCGACTGCTAGCGACTTGGTAATAACTTCATCATAAGAAATCGTGTCGAACTTAATAGCGCTTGGGTCCTTCTTGGGATCTGCTGAATAAACTCCATCTACTCCGCTCTTGGCCAGAAGAAGCGCTTCAGAACCAATCTCCAGTGCGCGCTGGGCGGCAACAGTGTCGGTAGTGAAAAATGGCATCCCTGCACCTGCTCCAAATATCACGACTCGCCCCTTTTCCAGGTGGCGAATTGCCCGACGTGGGACGTAGGGCTCAGCAACCTGGCCCATGGTGATGGCTGTTTGAACGCGAGTATCTACGCCTAATTTTTCTAGGAAATCTTGCAAAGCCAGACAATTCATTACGGTACCGAGCATGCCCATGTAGTCAGCGCGCGCGCGATCCATTCCTAATTGTTGAAGTTCAGCACCACGGAAATAGTTTCCTCCACCAACAACGATGGCAACTTGAACGCCAGAGCGCACTACTTCTGCGATTTGTTTTGCTACATCTTGCACGACATCAGGATCAACTCCAATGCCCTTTGCGCCTCCAAAAACTTCTCCAGAAAGCTTAAGGAGCACTCGCCCGTATTTACCTCTACTGCCGGGCATAAGTGCTCCTCTCGCTATTTATCTAGAGTCTAATTGTCTCGTCTTAGAAGGTTATTGACCCACGCGGAAGCGATGGAACGCCTTTACGACGGTTCCGGCTTCATCGAGAATCTGCTTCACCGTCTTCTTGGCATCCTTGGCGAAAGCCTGCTCAATGAGGCTGACTTCCTTCACGAATCCAGTAACACGGCCTTCAACGATCTTGGATAGGGAGGCCTCAGGCTTGCCCTCTTCACGAGCGGTCGCTTCTGCAACGCGGCGCTCGTTTTCAATGAGTTCAGCGGGAACATCTTCGCGGTTGACGTAGGTTGGACCAAAAGCAGCGATGTGTTGTGCAATATCTTTGCCCACGCCCAATGCGTCCTTCGTCAACTGAACAAGAACGCCCACCTGCGGTGGTAGATCTGGACTCGTGCGGTGCATATAGATGCCGACGGGTGAACCATCGAGAACTGCAACGCGACGAACTTCAATCTTTTCGCCCAACGTTGCATTTCCTTCATCCACTGCATCTTGAACCTTGCGACCTGGCTTAATCTCGGACGCCAAGAAGGCATCGAGATCAGAAGTCTTCACTGCTTCAAGTTGAGTAAGCAACTCATCAGCAAGGGCCTGGAAACGATCGCCCTTGGCTACGAAGTCTGTCTCGCAATTGAGTTCAAGCATGACACCTAGGTCATCTTGAACCTTTGCAATGACAAGACCGTTAGAAGTTGTACGGCCTTCACGCTTGGTGACGCCTTTCAAACCTTTAACGCGAATAATGTCGACAGCCTTGTCGAAATCACCTTCTGCCTCATCAAGTGCTTTCTTGCAATCGAGCATTCCTGCTGCGGTTGCTTCACGAAGTTTTTTTACATCCTCTGCAGAGTATTTCAACTTAACCCTCCACTGATTCGGTTGGGAGTGCTGCTGGTGTCTCAACAACTGCTTCTACTACTGGAGCAGCGCCACCGTCTAGGATTTCTTTCTCCCAGTCAGCCAATGGCTCCCCTGCGGCAACTGCGGCAACTGCATCTGGCTTCACTTCTTCTTTTACTGCATTGGCAGCACGTGCTTGTAATCCGGCAGCAATTGCATCAGTGATGACGCGAGTAAGGAGCCCAATTGAGCGAATAGCGTCGTCATTGCCGGGAATCTTGAAATCAACTTCATCTGGATCGCAGTTTGTATCCAAGATTGCGATAACAGGAATGCCAAGCTTCTTAGCTTCGGCAACTGCGAGGTGCTCTTTCTTGGTATCTACTACCCAGATTGCACTAGGCAACTTGGTCATATTACGAATTCCGTTGAGGTTCTTGTTGAGCTTCTCGCGCTCGCGACGAAGTACAAGTAATTCCTTCTTGGTGAGCAGCTGATCATTTGCGGTCTCAAGTGCTTCGAGTTCTTTGAGGCGCTGAATACGCTTGTAGACAGTTGGGAAGTTGGTCAGCATTCCGCCCAACCAGCGCTCGGTGACATAGGGCATGCCAACGCGTGCAGACTGTTGAATGATTGGCTCTTGAGCCTGCTTCTTTGTTCCTACATAAAGAACATGTCCGCCTTTAGCCACAACATCTTTAACGAATTCATAGGCGCTATCAATCAGGCCCAATGACTGTTGGATGTCGATGATGTAGATACCGTTGCGCTCGGCGAAAATAAAGCGCTTCATCTTTGGATTCCATCGACGAGTCTGGTGTCCGAAATGGACTCCGCTGTCGAGAAGTTCTCGCATTGTTACAACCGCCATGGCGGCACACTCCTTCTTGCGAACTTTTCTACAAGTTCGCTCTCGGTTAATGGCTCAACTCTTTGTTGTGCCCGTCGCACTCATAGACACCGACCTAAAGTTTTACCTTTTGGACCGAGGTGGTTTAACGGCGCCTGCTAGCAAGAACCGCGAGTGCTGAGATGTCACAGATCCAAGACCTGTGCGGGGCAAATCTTACCTGAGGTTTGAGCGTAGGAAATCCACAGTTCAGGCTCAATTAGGCTCGAGGATGGGCCTGGTTGAAGGCCGATTGAAGGCGGGCCGTTGAAACATGAGTGTAAATCTGGGTCGTGGCAAGGGAGGCATGGCCCAAAATTTCCTGAACAGTTCGCAGGTCAGCCCCTCCCTCGAGAAGGTGAGTCGCCGCCGAATGGCGAAGTGCATGGGGGCCCATTCGTTCAAAACCTTCCAGAGCCGAGAGTGCGTTGTAGACAACAGTTCGAACGGTACGTTGATCTATACGTCTTCCGCGAGCCCCAAGAAAAAGTGCGTTTCCTGAGTCCTTCGCCACCAAAGACTCACGAGCATCTTTGAGCCATTCTTTAAGCGCTCTCATCGCAGGATTACCAATGGGGATTGTGCGTTCCTTATTTCCCTTTCCCAGAACTCGAATCGTTTGGCGCGCGTAATCAATATCAGATAAATCCAGTCCACATAATTCAGCCACCCGTGCACCAGAGGCGTAAAGAATCTCGACCATTGCGCAATCCCTCAAGGCAATCGGTGTTTCTTCCTCACCCACACGTGTGGCAAGTGCGTCCATTGCAAGAGTTGCACTTGCAACATCGAGAACCTCCGGCAAAGTGCGATGTGCTTTAGGAGTGGCTAGTGAAGCACCAACATCGGTAGCAATAAAACCTTTCTTATGCGCCCATTTTGTGAAAAGGCGGATCGATACTGCACGACGAGACAACGAGGTCCGCGCTCCCCCTTTGACTTGCATATTTGCAAGCCATGAACGCAAGTGCGAAAGTTCAAGATCGGAAATATCTTGAATGCCCAGGAGATCTAAATGCGCGGTGAGAGATTCAAGATCGCCCATATATGCCCGAACGCTATGTGCGGCTAAATTTCTCTCTGAACGAAGGTGTTGCTCAAACGTGGCAACGACGCTAGCGAAACCTTCAGAAGACATGGACTTAGGTTACTCGGGCAACCTACCTTGTCGAAGTAAGCCATACGTAACAGCATCCTCAAGGGCCATAGCCGAGGCGGCAATGACATTTTCGTGAACTCCCACGGTATTCCATTCGCCTTTGCTATCGCTGGTTTCAACAAGTACACGTGTGACTGCGCCCGTACCTAAACGTCCTTCAAGAATACGAACCTTGTAATCCGTAAGCTCTAAAGCAGCAAGTTCTGGATAGAACTGCAAGAGTCCAGAACGCAATGCATTATCGAAGGCATTCACAGGGCCGTTTCCTTGGCCGTTACAGGAAATCTTCTTGCCTTGTGCGGTGATTGTGACCTCTGCCGTAGTTGTAATCGTGCGGTCAGCAGATTTCTCTACCGTCGTGATCCAATGATCGATGCTAAAAAATCGAGGACGAACTCCCGTTGCCTCCTCTCGAAGGAGTAACTCAAAAGAGGCATCGGCTGCTTCAAAGGTAAATCCTCGGGATTCCATTTCTTTCACACGATCAACGACCCGGCCAATGAGTTCGCGATCCCCATGGAGATCGACACCGAGCTCTTGGGATTTCAATTCAATTGAAGCTCGACCCGCCATATCTGAAACCAACATACGCATGTCATTTCCAACAGAGGATGGATCCTCATGCTGATAAAGGGAGGGATCCACTTTGATTGCGCTGGCATGTAGGCCAGCTTTATGGGCGAAAGCAGAAACGCCGACATAAGGTTGGCGAGCACTAGGTGAAACATTCGTCACCTCTGCAACTGCATGTGCAATCCGAAATGCTTCAGGAAGATGCCCCGCCGGAAGAACTTGCTTGCCCTTCTTTAATTGCAAATTCGCAATGATCGTCACAAGGTCGGCATTTCCCGTGCGCTCGCCATAGCCGTTGAGTGTTCCTTGCACATGTGTCGCACCAGCTTCGACCGCTGCCATGGAGTTCGCAACTGCGCATCCCGTGTCGTTATGGCAATGTATTCCAAGTCGTGCCGAACTTGCCCCTAGAACATCATGGACGATTTCAGAAAGCTCGTCAGGCAACATTCCGCCATTGGTGTCACACAGCGCAATGACATCGGCACCAGCCTGCGCGGCTACGCGAACTACCTCTAAGGCATAAGCGCGGTTAGAGCGATAACCGTCAAAGAAATGCTCAGCGTCAAGAAAAACTCGTTGTCCATTTTCACGAAGGTGCTTAATGGAATCAGTAATCATGGACAAATTTTCATCCAACGTTGTACGAAGAGCTAAATCCACGTGACGGTCATAGGCCTTTGCTACCAACGTTACGGCCGGCGCTCCAGAATCGCGAAGTGCGACTAACAGAGCATCATCTTCAGGTTTTACATTCGGGCGACGTGTAGCCCCGAACGCAACGAAGGTGGCATTTTTGAGAACAAGTTCCTTTTTTGCACGCGCGAAAAATTCCGTGTCTTTGGGGTTGGCGCCTGGCCAGCCCCCTTCTATGAAACCAACGCCCAAATCATCTAAATGACGGGCAATTGCCAATTTGTCATGAACGGAAAGATTTAAGCCTTCTTGTTGAGCACCATCTCGCAAGGTGGTGTCATATATATGAAAGGCATCCGAGATTGTCATTAGAGAACTTTCTTCATCCAATTGTGAGTATCAGCAGCCGTGCCATGTTGAATAGCAAGAAGGGTGTTGCGAATTTGCATGGTAATAACTCCAGGTTTTCCATCACCGGTTACCCATGTGCCCATCGCACTTTTAGCACATCCCACTGGAGATACAACTGCAGCGGTGCCACATGCGAATATCTCAGTAATCTCGCCACTGGCAACGCCATCGCGCCAATCCTCGACACTGATCATTCCTTCTTCCACTTTGTATCCAAGGTCAGCAGCAACGCTCAAAATAGAATCACGCGTTATTCCGGGTAACAAGGTTCCCGTTAATTTTGGTGTGAAAATGGTTGCATCTGCGCCGGATCCCTTGACGAAATACAAATTCATCCCGCCCATTTCTTCAATCCATTTTCGCTCAACGGCGTCAATCCAAACAACTTGATCGCAACCTTCTTTGGCTGCGGCACGTTGGGCAACAAGTGAAGCCGCATAATTTCCGCCACATTTTGCTTCGCCCGTTCCACCCAAAGCGGCACGAACGTATTCAGTAGAGATCCAGACGGTAACCGCATTAGCCGGATTGAAATATGCACCAGCTGGAGTGGCAATCAACATATACAAAGCTCGGTTAGAGGGACGAACTCCCAAACCAACTTCGGTAGCAAACATAAATGGACGAATATAAAGAGATTCGCCTATTTTCTCAGGTACCCAGCCAGCATCTTGTTTTACGAGTGCATGAACAGTCTCAAGAAAGAGTTCCTCAGGCATTTCAGGAAGTGCGATACGAGCAGCGCTTCTCCTAAATCGACTCGCATTAGCCTCGGGGCGAAAGAGTGCAATAGTTCCATCTGGTTGGCGATAAGCCTTCATACCTTCAAAAATTTCTTGCCCGTAATGAAAAACCATTGCAGCTGGGTCTAAAGAAATTGGTGCATACGCCTTGAGTTCTGGTGTTGCCCATCCTTCTGCTTCGGTCCATTCGCACACGACCATATGGTCGGTGTAGTACTTCCCGAATCCTGGTGCTGAAACTTTCTCGGCACGCTCTTTATCAGCAATAGCATGCATGGAAGGAGTGATGGTGATCGACATTATGCATTATCCCTTCAGCGCACGAACGATAGCGTCGCCAATTTCAGTAGTACTTCGTTTGGAATCGCCCCTAGCAAGCAAATCCGCTTCAACGACTGTCTCGATATTTCTTGCAGCATCTGAAAAACCTAAGTGATCAAACAACATGGAGACAGACAAAATTGTGGCTGTAGGATCAGCAATATTCTTGCCAGCAATATCGGGGGCTGAACCATGAATAGGTTCAAACATCGATGGATATTTTCCGCTGGGGTTGATATTTCCAGAAGCAGCCAACCCAATTCCCCCGGATATGGCAGCAGCAATATCAGTCAAGATATCCCCGAATAAATTGTCAGTCACAACCACATCGAAGCGACCAGGATTTGTAATAAAGAACATGGCCGCAGCATCCACATGCAAATAATCTGTGGCAATCTCTGGGAACTCTTTTGCTACTTCATTGAATGTTCGAGTCCATAAACTTCCAGCGCGTGTAAGTACATTGTTCTTGTGAACAAGAGTTAACTTCTTACGTGGACGAGCCATGGCACGTGCAAAAGCATCACGAATCACTCGTTCTGCCCCACGTCGAGTGTTCAAACTTTCTTCGGTAGCGATTTCCGCATCAGTGCCCAGCCCCAATACTCCGCCGGCTCCGACATATGGGCCCTCAGTGCCTTCGCGCACAACGACAAAATCAATATTGTCGACACCTGCAAGTGGCGAAGTGACTCCTTTAAACAAACGGGTAGGACGCAAATTCACGTAATGATCAAATGCAAAACGAATCTTGAGCAAGAGACCACGTTCGAGAACGCCACTCGGTACGGATGGGTCCCCCACTGCGCCGAGAAGAATGACATCACTTTGAGCTATCTCATGCATTACGGAATCAGGAAGCGCTTCACCTGTGCGATGGTAATAACCTGCACCCAGGTCAAAGTGCGTCTTGACAAAGGTGAGCCCGTACTTCACGGCCACAGCATCAAGAACTTTCAAACCTTCACCTACAACTTCAGGTCCAATCCCATCTCCAGCAATTACTGCAAGATTAAAAGTTGTTTTAGCCATTGTTTATGCACCTAACGTGACAGAACGGGCCAAGTCGGCACCTGTGATTGTTGCTAAATGTTCAACGACATCGGATGGAACAGGTGAATCAACGGTCAGAGCCATCAACGCTTCTCCACCTTGGTGACTACGCGCAACCTGCATTCCTGCAATATTGATTGATGATTCGCCGAGTGTATTTCCCACCTTGCCAATAACTCCTGGACGATCGGTGTATCGCATGAAGAGAAGATGTTCTGTTGGAACTAAATCCAAGTCGTAATCATCGATTGCAACGATTTTTTGTACTTGGCGAATTCCCATAAGCGTTCCACTGACGGTGATCTTTACACCGTTAGCCAACGCCGCATTCAGAGTAAGCAAGTTGCGATGTCCATGAGAGACGACATCAGTGGATACCGTGGAAACCAATCCTCGCTGGGCAGCAATACCTGGAGCGTTTACATACGTGACATCTTCTGCGCCAAGGGCGGTGAGCGCCCCGCGCAAGGAACTAATCGCCAGGATGGAGCAATCATGGGCAGCGATTTCGCCACTCACTTGAACGTCAATACTCACTGGAACTTCTCCGGCCAATCCCACAAGAACTCCTGCCAGTTTTTCTACCAGTGCCAGTGCTGGCCGGACGTCCTCGTGGATGACGCCACCCTTAACGTTGACTGCATCCGGTACGAGCTCACCTGCGAGTGCCTTACGAACCGAAAGAGCTACAGCAATGCCTGCGCGCTCTTGGGCCTCATCTGTAGATGCGCCTAAGTGAGGCGTGGCTACAACTTGATCCAAAGTGAACAATGGCGAATCCGTGCAAGGTTCGGTTGAGAAAACGTCTAGTCCTGCGCCAGCAACACGACCTTCAACAATCGCCTCATAAAGTGCGGCCTCATCGAGTACTCCCCCACGTGCAGCATTAATAATGCGAACAGACGGCTTAACTTTTTTGAGAGCATCGACGCCAATAAGGTTTGCCGTCTCTTTCGTTTTTGGTAAGTGGATCGTGATGAAATCACTGACAGATAGAAGTTCGTCAAGAGCCACCAAGCGAACACCCAATTGCGCCGCTCGTGCTGGTTGCAAATATGGATCGTAAGCAACGACGCTCATGCCGAAAGCCTGCATTCGCGCGGCGACTAGTTGTCCGATTCGGCCAAAACCAACGATGCCGAGAGTTTTTTCAAATAACTCGGCGCCGGTATATTTTGAGCGAGCCCATTTATTATTGCGAAGCGCAGCATGCGCCGGTGAAATAAATCTTGCTGAAGCAAGCAGTAGTCCGATTGCTAATTCAGCGGCGCTCACAATATTTGAAGTTGGTGCGTTTACTACCATCACGCCTGCAGCAGTCGCTGCAGGGATCTCTACGTTATCGAGGCCAACACCAGCACGTGCAATAACTTTTAAACCTTTTGCCGCAGTGATTGCTTCTTGATCCATCTTGGTGGCAGAGCGAATAAGTACCGCATCCACTCCGGCAGCAAGTGCTGCTAAGAGTTCAGGGCGGTTAGCTCCATCGCAATGGCGCACTTCAAAGTCAGGCCCCAAAGCATCAAGTGTTGCAGGACTGAGTTCTTCCGCAATCAAAACGACAGGTTTAGCCACGTGCAGCGCTACCTTCTTTGTAATCATCCTTTGCGCCCTTAACCCAGGACATCATCTTGCGAAGTTCGCGACCAACAGCTTCGATGGGGTGCGTCTCTCCCTTGGCGCGTGCTGCCTTGAATTCAGGGGCTCCAGCATCTTGGTCATCGATGAAACGTTTAGCGAAGTTTCCGTTTTGAACATCAGCCAGAACGGCCTTCATGTTCTCCTTCACACGAGGATCAATTACACGTGGACCAGAAACATAATCACCGAACTCAGCGGTGTCAGAAACTGACCAGCGTTGCTTTGCAATTCCACCTTCGTACATCAAGTCAACAATCAATTTGAGTTCGTGAAGGCATTCAAAATAAGCAACTTCTGGTTGGTAGCCAGCTTCGGTCAATACTTCAAAGCCGTACATAACCAACTGTGATGCTCCGCCACACAAAACTGCTTGCTCGCCGAAAAGATCCGTCTCAGTCTCTTCAGTGAAGGTGGTCAGAATTCCACCAGCACGAAGTCCGCCGATTGCCTTGGCGTAGGAAAGTGTCAGCGGCCATGCGCTACCCGTTGCATCTTGCTCAACCGCGACGATTACCGGTACTCCGCGTCCTGCCGCATATTCACGACGAACTAAGTGGCCAGGACCCTTAGGGGCAACCATGCACACATCAACATTTGTTGGTGGAGTGATGTAGCCATAACGAATATTGAATCCGTGACCAAAGAAAATTGCGTCGCCATCTTTAATATTTGGCAAAATGGATTCGGCGTAAATGTGACGTTGGACAGGGTCCGGTGCGAGAATCATGATGACGGTGGCTTCTTTAACCGCTTCAGCAACAGTGAGAACACGCAGTCCCTCGGCTTCGGCCTTTGCGCGTGATTTAGAACCTTCCGCTAGCCCAACGCGAACATCGACGCCACTTTCACGTAGATTGAGGGCGTGTGCATGGCCTTGGGAGCCATAACCAATTACAGCAACCTTTCGACCTTGAATGATGGATAGGTCTGCATCTTCATCGTGATACATCGTTGCCACGGCTGGTGTCCTTTTCTTTCGATTGTTCGGTTTAGTTTTGATAATCGGCCTGAGTGCCGATTTCATGGAGCGTTGAAATTCCTTGAGCACTGAGCGTTCGGTCTGAAAGTGCAGCACTGCCTTTTTCGAGTGCAACCAGACCAGATTGCACCAATTCTTTTATCCCATAAGGCGTCAGCTCATTTAGAAGTCCCTCGATCTGCGCGGGAACTCCAGTTGCCTCAACAGTGAAAAAACCTTCATCTTCGTTCACGATCACGGCTGAATATTTTTCGACGATTGCGGCAAGTTCATTTCGATGAGAGCCGGTTTCGACCTTGACCAAGAGCAGCTCTCTCTTGATGGTGGTGTTATCTGTCATCTCCGAAATCGCAATGACATTAACCAATTTGTAGAGTTGAGCCATCACCTGATCAAGTACGTGACCATCTAGGTTAAGCACGATCGTCATCCGAGAAATATCTGGATTCTCGGTCGGTCCAACCGCTAGTGAATCGATGTTGTAGGCGCGTCGTGAAAATAGTGATGCAACACGGGCAAGAACGCCGGGGCTATTTTCTACGAGAACTGCGAGCGTATGTGTACTCATCACAACTCCTGTGAATCCCAGTCGGGAGCAATCCCCCGAGCAATCATGATTTCATCATTAGATGTTCCCGCCGCAACCATTGGCCAGACCATCGCATCACGGAAAACTCTGAAATCTACGACAACAGGTTGATCGTTGATAGACATCGCTTCCTTGATAACAGCATCTACGTCTTCAGGGCGCTCACATCGAAGTCCAGCACACCCCATCGCATCTGCAAGTTTCACAAAATCTGGAATGCGTTTTGAGTGCAAGGAGGTATTGGAATAGCGACCTTCATAGAACATGGTTTGCCATTGACGAACCATGCCCAGGCTTTCGTTATTAATAATTGCAACCTTGATGGGGATGTTATTGAGCGCGCAAGTGACTAATTCTTGGTTGGTCATTTGGAAACAACCATCTCCATCAATTGCCCAGACTGTTGTATCGGGCATTCCAACTTTGGCGCCCATCGCAGCAGGAACCGCATATCCCATAGTTCCAAGACCACCGGAGTTCAACCACGTGCGTGGCTTTTCATATTTCACAAATTGCGAGGCCCACATTTGATGTTGGCCAACGCCGGCCACATAAATGGAATCAGGCCCAGAGATGGCGCCCAATCTTTCAATAACATATTGCGGAGAAACCGATCCATCGGCCGGTTTGTCATAGCCCAATGGATACGTTGCACGAAGTGATGACATTTGGCGCCACCACACTGTGAGATCTGGTTTATTCTTTTTAAATTCCGCCTGTAGAGCAGGAATAAGCACGTTCAATGTGTGAGCAAGGTCCCCGATGATTGGAACATCAGCAAATCGATTCTTACCAATTTCAGCAGGATCAATATCGGCATGAATAACTTTGGCATTTACAGCAAAGGATGAAAGTTTTCCAGTAACTCGATCATCAAAGCGAGCGCCTAGCGTGATAAGAAGATCGCTCTTTTGCAATGCAGTAACAGCTGCAACAGTTCCGTGCATTCCTGGCATTCCTAAATGCAAATTGTGACTATCGGGGAATGCACCGCGTGCCATGAGAGTTGTGACAACCGGTGCGCCCAAAAGTTCGGCGATCTGCATCAATTGACGTGATGCATTTGCCTTGATGATTCCACCACCAACATAGAAAACAGGTTTCTTCGCTTGAGCAATCAATGCAACTGCATCACGAATTGCCTGAGCATCTGGTTCCACTTGTGGTTTGTATCCGGCAAATTGGATGCTGGTTGGATATGAAAAATTCGTCATTTTCTGCAGGGCATCTTTTGCAATATCAACAAGTACAGGTCCTGGACGCCCCGTGCTTGCAATATGGAATGCCTCAGCAATTGCGCGTGGGATATCGTCAGGATTGGTGACTAAATAATTATGTTTGGTGATCGGCATAGTGATGCCGCGAATATCTGCCTCTTGAAAGGCATCAGTTCCAATCGCTGCCGATGGAACTTGTCCCGTGATGGCAACCAGAGGAACGGAATCCATTTGAGCATCAGCTAATGGAGTTACAAGGTTTGTGGCGCCCGGACCAGAGGTAGCCATGCACACACCAACGCGACCCGTGACTTGGGCGTAACCTGTTGCCGCATGTCCGGCGCCTTGTTCATGTCGAACCAAGATATGGCGAATTTTGGAATCAAAAAGTGGATCATAGACAGGCAAGACGGCGCCACCAGGAATTCCAAACATGACATCTACGCCAGCGGCTTCTAAGGACTTCACAAGGCTGCTCGCCCCAGTCATCTCTGTTCCCATATTTTCAACTCCTTTCGCTCTCGTCGAAAAAACAAATTTGCCCTAGTAATGCAAAAACCCTCAGTGAATAACTGAGGGTAGCGCGCGATCAAATGGTGCTAGATCGCGCGCTTTTCAATCACTACTACTGAAATCATGGGCTTATTCTCCAACTACAGGCGCAAAACCGTCAACCCCTGAGATTGTGATCTCACACTCTGGACTTCAACTCCAACACGCTGCTAGGAGGTCACATGAAGTCCCATCAAGTCCGATGTGGTCCGACAACGATGGCCTAATCGCAGACAGCACCTTTGCTGGCAGAGCCCACCAATTTTGCATATTTAGCAAGAACGCCACGGGTGTATTTATGAGGGATGGGAGTAAATCCGATGCGTCTGGTAGCCAATTCCTCCTCTGATACCAATAAATCCAGCGTGCGATCCACGGTATTAATGCGGATTCGATCCCCATCTTTTACAAAGGCGATCGGCCCACCTTCCGATGCCTCAGGTGCAACATGGCCAACACACAGTCCAGTGGTACCTCCAGAGAAACGTCCATCTGTGAGCAAGAGCACGGACTTACCAAGCCCTGCACCTTTTATTGCTCCCGTAATCATCAACATTTCGCGCATTCCCGGACCGCCTTTAGGCCCTTCGTAGCGGATCACGACAACATCTCCTGCTTGGATCGTGCCATTTTCTAGCGCATCCATTGCATGTTGTTCACGTTCAAAGACGCGAGCTGGACCTTCAAAATGTTCAACGCCGACTCCTGCAGTTTTTGTCACCGCACCGTCGGGCGAGAGCGAACCTTTAAGAATAGTAATTCCACCACCGAGTGAAAGTGGCTTGCTGGTCGCACGAAGAATTTCCCCATCAGGATCTGGCGGTGCAACTTCTGCCAAGTTTTCCGCCATTGTTTTGCCCGTAACGGTAAGAACATCTCCATGCAAGAGACCCGCATCAAGGAGTGCTTTCAAAACAACTGGTACTCCTCCGACTTTATCCATATCGCTCATGACAAAGCGGCCAAAGGGTTTGAGGTCGCCCAGTAAAGGAACCTTCGAACCAATGCGGTGAAAATCCTCAAGATCTAAATCAACATCGGCTTCGTGTGCAATTGCAAGCAGATGCAAAACGGCATTCGTTGAACCGCCCAGTGCCATAACCGCGGTAATTGCATTTTCAAATGCGGGCTTCGTCAAAATATCTCGCGTCGTAATTCCTTGACGGATGAGTTCAACAACGGCAGCTCCAGCTTTGACCGAATATGCATCTCGTCGGCGATCCACTGCAGGAGGCGCCGCAGATCCAGGAAGAGATAAACCGATTGCCTCACCTACGGTGGCCATGGTGTTCGCTGTGTACATACCGCCACATGCGCCTTCGCCGGGACAAATGGCGCGTTCAATTTTATCCACCTGCTCTTGTGAAATTAATCCACGCGCGCAAGCTCCGACTGCTTCGAACGCATCAATGATCGTTACATCTTTGCCATCCACCTGGCCAGGCAACGTTGATCCTGCGTAAACAAAAACGCTTGCAACATCAATACGCGCCGCGGCCATCATCATGCCGGGAAGTGATTTATCGCAACCGGCAAATGTCACCATTCCATCAAGGCGCTCTGCTTGCATGACGGTTTCTACAGAGTCGGCAATTACTTCACGCGAGACTAAGGAAAAGTGCATGCCTTCGTGGCCCATAGAAATTCCATCGGAGACGGATATGGTGCCAAATTGCATAGGAAAACCCCCTGCATCAATGACTCCTTGTCGCGAAGCCTTTGCAAGACGGTCCAAAGATAAATTGCACGGTGTGATTTCATTCCAAGAAGAGACGATGCCAATCTGAGGCTTCACCCAATCTTCATCTCCCATACCTACTGCTCTCAACATCCCGCGAGCTGGAGCGCGTTCCATACCATCTGTGACAAGACCCGACCGTGGCTTCATTGTGCTCATGCGGCAATCGTAAAGGCTTCGGCGAGCACTTGTCGCATTTCACGGTAAACTTCCACCATTCAAGATTCCCGGTAGCACAATCCTTAACATTCACGGAAATATTCACAGAAATATTCACGGAAATATTCACAGAAAGAGGTTTCTCGCGTGTTCGAAAATGCCTATAAAGATGGTCTAGATCCAAACCGTTGGCGCACATTGTTCGTGGTGGCCATCGCCCAGCTTATGGTCGTCCTTGATTCATCGATCGTAAACATCGCAATTCCTAGCGCCACTAAAGATCTAGGAATCAGCGTTGCCAACCGCCAATGGATCATCACTGCCTATACCTTGGCATTTGGATCACTCCTGCTTTTGGGTGGACGTATCGGTGACTACATGGGCCGTAAAAAAATCTTCCTTGTCGGGCTCATTGGATTTGCAACTGCTTCAGCCCTTGGTGGAATTGCATCCACTCAGCACCTGCTCTTTGCCGCTCGTGCACTTCAAGGTGTTTTCGGCGCCTTGCTGGCACCCGCAGCTCTTGCCATCATCAGCGTGACATTCACTATTCCCAAGGAGCGCGCTAAGGCATTCGGCGTAATTGGTGCAATCTCTGGTGGAGGCGCCGCAATTGGTCTAATTCTCGGAGGAACACTCACAGAATATTTCTCTTGGCGTTGGTGCCTTGGAGTCAACGTTCCCATTGCAATCGTGGCAGCCATCTTGGCTATTAAATTTGTTCATGAATCAAAAGCAACAGGCAACAACACCTACGACATCCCGGGTGTTCTCACTGCAACCGCTGGTCTCTTTTCACTCACTTACGGATTCAATCAAGCGGCAACGCACGGTTGGGGCGATGGACATACCGTCGGATTCCTTGTTGCAGCAGTGGTCTTGCTTATGAGTTTTGTTGCAATTGAAAAACGCGTTGCAAATCCTTTGATGCCACTTCGTGTTGTTACAGAGCGCAATCGCGGTGGTTCATACCTTGGATCGCTCATTGTGGGAGCCGGACTATTTTCCATGTTCTTATTCCTTGGCCTCTACCTCCAAATGATTTTAGGATATTCGCCTTTGAAATCTGGATTTGCTTTCTTGCCATTTACCGCAGGAATTATTGTCTTTGCCGGAATCGCATCTGCGCTGCTTCCAAAAGTTGGACCGAAGCCCCTCATGGTCCCTGGGTTAATTGCTGCAGGTATCGGTCTTTTGCTCCTCACCCGAATCACTCCGCTAACTTCCTACACAACTCATGTGCTCCCAGCGCTGTTCATCATGTCTAGTGGGATGGCGCTTGTCTTTATTCCATTAACGACAACATCGCTTCACGCCGTGAGCAATCACGACACAGGGGTAGCTAGCGCAATGATTAACACGAGCCAGCAAATTGGAGGTTCACTGGGAACGGCGCTTCTCAATACCGTGGCTGCAACAGCAACTACAACCTACATCGCAACCCATAAAACTATGGGTAAGTCATTGCAGCCATTTGCGATGACACATGGTTTCACGACAGCCTTCACGGTGAGCGCAGGACTCTTATTCGTCGGTGCAATTGTGCTTGCACTCTTTATCAATATCGGCAAAGAAGCCGTGGTTGAAACAGAGGGCGTTGTCGTTCACTAATCTACTGATTGTCCCAAGTGGCCAAGTAGGAGCTCTCGAACTCGAGCAGCATCTGCTTGGCCTTTGGTCTCTTTCATGACTGCGCCGATCAGCGCCCCCGCAGCAGGTATATGACCGTTGCGGATCTTCTCTGCAGTCTCTGGTTGAGCAGCGATAGCGCGCTCAATTGCCGCCATGAGAGCCGACTCATCGGACACTACTTTCAAACCACGAGATTCAATGACTGATGCTGGTGTGCCTTCGCCTGCAATGACGCCTTCAACTACTTGGCGCGCCAACTTGTCGGTGAGATCGCCCTGCAAAACCAACGCAACAATTTCCGCTACATCGGTTGGAGTGATCTTGAGATCGGCAATCGTCACATTTTGTTCGTTAGCAATACGCGAAATTTCGCCAAGCCACCATCCGCGGGCGCGAGTTGGATCGGCGCCCAACTTCACCGTTGATTCCACAATATCGAGTGCATCTGCATTAATCATTGCAGCCATCTCTTTATCTGGCACTGACCATTCCGCTTGCAAACGCTTGCGCCGGAGTGTTGGTTGCTCTGGCAAAGTTGCACGCAAAGTTTCAATCCATGCCGCATCAGGTGCTACGGGAACTAAATCTGGCTCTGGGAAATAACGATAATCCTCAGCCTGCTCTTTGGAGCGACCAGAGCGTGTCAGGCCACTCTCTTCTTGGAAGTGACGAGTCTCTTGAACAACTCGTTCGCCCCTGTTAAGCAATTCTGCATGGCGAATCATTTCTCCGCGCACTGCACGTTCGACTGATCGAAGTGAGTTGACGTTCTTGGTTTCACTTCGAGTGCCAAGAGTCTGCGCACCAATGAGGCGTAAGGAGACGTTGGCATCACAACGTAACGAGCCCTGTTCCATCCGGACATCGCTAACGCCAAGGGAGCGCAAAATATCGCGTAATTCTGCAACGTAGGCTTTAGCAACTTCTGGCGCATATTTGCCAGTTCCCGGAACTATCTTGGTAACAATTTCAACGAGCGGAATGCCAGCGCGGTTGTAATCAAGAAGCGAGTAATCAGCGCCATGAATACGACCGGTAGCCCCACCTACGTGTAAAGACTTACCGGTGTCCTCTTCCATATGTACGCGTTCAATTTCCACGCGGAATTTCTTAACGCCTTCATCTGTATCAATTTCTACATCAAGGTAACCATTAACACAGATGGGTTCGTCGTACTGGGAAATCTGAAAGTTTTTAGGCATATCAGGATAGAAATAGTTCTTGCGTGAGAAACGACTAAACGGCGCAATCGAGCAATTAAGCGCTAAACCGATCAAAATAGATGACTCAATCGCCTTCTCATTCACGACCGGAAGCGCACCTGGCATCCCCAGACAGACGGGGCATGTCTGTGTATTTGGTTCGCCCCCGAAAATCGTGCTGCAACCACAAAACATCTTCGAATGTGTATTGAGTTCAACGTGTACTTCAAGACCTAATACGGGTTCGTACTTTGCGATTACATCTTCATAGGTAAGGCTCACTTTGCCACCGCCAATGCTGGAATCTGTGAAAGCAGAGGTGCGCCCCATTGAGTAAGCAATGATGCTTCAAGGGCCGCCCCGACTGAGTACATTCGCTGATCTTGCATTGCTGGGGCCATCACCTGGAAGCCAACGGGCAATCCATCCTCCGGTGCCAATCCGCAAGGAAGGCTCATTCCCCCGATTCCAGCCATATTCACTGGAATCGTTGCAATGTCATTGAGGTACATCGCAAGTGGATCGTTCGCCTTTTCACCAATTTTAAATGCAGTTGTTGGACAAGTCGGTGATACCAGCACATCAGCGTGAGTAAAAGCGTTATTGAAATCCTGCATGATCAGTGTGCGAACTTTCTGAGCACTTCCGTAATAGGCATCAAAATAACCAGATGAAAGTGCATACGTTCCCAAAATGATGCGACGTTTTACTTCTCGCCCGAATCCAACTTCGCGAGTTAAGTTCATGACGGACTCAGCCGAAGCGCCGTCCGCGTCTCCTATGCGAATTCCATAACGCATTGCATCAAAACGAGCCAAGTTTGATGAGCATTCACTCGGGGCGATTAAGTAATAGGCCGCGAGGGCGTACTCAAAGTTAGGACACGAAACTTCAACAATTTCTGCTCCAGCCTTGGCAAGAAGCTCGAGGGATTCCTCAAAACGTGACCGGACTCCTGCCTGGTAGCCATCACCATTAAGTTCCTTGACAACGCCGATCTTCATGCCTTTAACATCTCCATTACGCGCGGCATGAACTACTTGTGGCACTGGTGCATCAATACTCGTTGCATCGTGAACATCGTGTCCAGCGATCACTTCATGCAAGAGGGCAGCGTCGAGAACTGTTCTCGCACAAGGTCCGGCTTGATCAAGGCTGGATGAAAACGCAATCAGACCGTAGCGAGAAACTCCGCCATAAGTGGGCTTAACGCCAACAGTGCCTGTAACCGCAGCAGGTTGACGAATGGAACCACCTGTATCGGTACCAATCGCGAGTGGAGCTTGAAATGCTGCGAGGGAAGCAGATGATCCACCGCCAGAACCACCTGGAATGCGCGTGAGGTCCCACGGGTTATGGGTTGGACCGTATGCAGAGTTTTCCGTAGACGAACCCATGGCGAATTCATCCATATTTGTTTTACCCAAAATTACAATTCCAGCGTTTTTCATTTTCGTCACAACGGTCGCGTCATATGGTGGACGCCAACCTTCCAGGATTTTAGATCCGGCAGTTGTAGGAATCCCATTCTGAACGATGACATCTTTGAGAGCTAACGGAACTCCGGCAAGCGGCCCAACTTTTTCACCACGTGCTCGCGCATCGTCTACGGCCCTTGCTTGAGCCAATGCGCCTTCAGTATCCACGTGAAGAAAAGCATGAACTTGTGCATCCACTTCTGAAATTCGATCCAAGTGTGCTTGCGTTAATTCAACGGAGGTTATTTCACCTGAGTCCATCGCAGCGGCCATCTCATGTGCGGGGCGAGTGATCATGCTTCCTCCCCCAAAATTTGAGGAACGCGAAAACGTTGATCTTCGCTAGCAGGTGCGCCAGATAGGGCATCCTTGGGAGAAAGACTTGGGGTAACAACATCCGGCCTTGCCACATTGCGAAGTGGCAGTGGGTGGGATGTTGGAAGGATGTCATCGGTGGCAACTTCTTGGACGCGAGCGACCGCCTCAAGAATTACATCGAGTTCAGAGGCTAGCGAATCGAGTTCTGGGTCGGTCATATCTATTCGCGCAAGGCGGGCAAGATGTGCGACATCACTGCGTGACAAGGTGCTCATGGCACGTATTCTATTTATTCGCGGGGTTAACTGCGAATTTGACCAGTTCCGGTGACAATCCAGGTGGTTGTCGTCATAGCTTCAAGCCCCATCGGCCCTCTGGCATGCAACTTCTGATTTGAAATTCCTATTTCGGCTCCAAATCCCATTTGCTCGCCGTCAGTAAAACGTGTTGAAGCATTGACCATCACTGCAGCGCAATCGGCAAGGGCAATGAACCTATCTGCTGCTTCCTTGGACTCCGTGACGATCGCTTCGGTGTGATTGGTTCCAAATTTGGCAATATGGTCTGCGGCCTCATCTACCGAGGCAACCACGCCCACATTCATTTCGAGTACACCGTATTCGGTATGCCAATTTTCCTGCGTCGCAAGAGTTGCCGAAATTCCTAAAGATGCGGCAATTGCGAGAGAGCGCTCATCGCAATGCATGATGACGCCCGCATTGGTCAATTCTTTCAGGGCCAAGGGTAGGAAGGTCTTGGCTATCGATTGATGGACAAGCAAGGTCTCTGCAGCATTACACACACTGGGGCGATGAGTTTTTGAATTCATAACAATCGGGATCGCCTTTGCAAAATCGGCGAATTCATCGACATAAACATGGCAAACCCCAGCCCCCGTTTCGATAGTGGGAACAGTGGATTCATCCACGACCATTCGAATCAGCGACGCGCTCCCACGTGGAATAACAAGATCAACCTTGCCTCGGGCGTGCAAAAGCGCGCGAACACTTTCGCGATCCTCTGACGGAATCAACTCAATGACCCCGGGAGAAATTGAAGTTCTGGCAAGTGCATCTCTCATGATGGCAACCAAAGCGGAATTACTCGAGGCAGCGCTTGAAGATCCACGAAGTAACGCCGCATTTCCTGACATCAACAAAATGACAGCCGCATCGACTGTCACGTTTGGACGCGCCTCGTAGACCATTCCTACCACTCCAAAGGGAACGCTCACCTGTTGCAAGTGCAGACCGTTGGCCATCGTGGATTCGCGCAGGGTGATTCCTAATGGTGATGGCAATTGGGCGACTTGTCGTGCACCATTTGCGATGCCTTCTACGCGCGCAGGATTTAACAGAAGTCGATCCAATAACTGCGGATGCATGCCTTCTGCGCGGCCACGGTTTAAATCTTCTTGATTGGCGGCGATGATCCGGGCAGAACTTTTTTCAATCTCATCGGCAATTGCTAACACCGCAAACTTACGCTCTTCTGCTGAAGCCGTTGTTAACGTCCGTGCGGCAACTCGCGCCGTATCTGCGAGGGTAGCAATAAGAGCGCTGGCATCCATGATCTCAAGCCTATCGGGGGTTAGGCTTGTCGCGTGCGCACATTATTGAAAGTTATTCGCAACATTGCCATCGGACTCGTTGGTTTATATATCCTCCTATTTGGAATAACACGGGTCATTCATTACCCAGAACCCATCGCAGCAATCAAACTTGGTCTTGCTCCCGCTTCGAAAACTCCCATGATGATGCCCTTCCACACCATTGCCCCTGCATCGAATCCGTTCCCTTGGACCACAGGAAAAGAGTCCATGCCTGCGCAAGTGAACTGGGATGGCAAAAGCATTCCTTTTAACGAATTCCTTACCAAAACTAATTCCAATGCATTCTTGGTAATTAGGGACGGCGTGATTACCTATGAATGGTACAAATCTGGAATCACCGCCGATACGCAACTGCCTTCATACTCTGTTGCCAAAACAATGACTTCCTTGATGATCGGTCAATTGATTTCGCAAGGTAAAATCAAGGAAAGCGATACATTTATAAAGTACTTTCCAGAATATAGAACTGGCACCACCTTTGATGACGTAACAATCAAATCGCTTTTAGATATGCAGGCAGGTGTGGGCGTATCCGACAATTATCCCACTGGCCCATCTGGTTGGGGCGTTGGAATTGCCCAGATGTATGCAACGACCGATCTTAAATTCTTCATGCAACACAATCGAAAGATGAGTTGGGCACCAGGAACGCAATCAGAATATCGAAGCGTAGACACCCAAATGCTCGGTTTCATCATTCAAAAGGTAACAGGCATGAAAGTTGCTGATTATTTCAGTCAAAACATTTGGCAACCCATTGGCGCGCAAGATAGTGCGTTCTGGAACGTTGACCATATTGGTGGACTCGAAAAAACTTTCTGCTGCTTTAATGCCACCGCTCGTGATTACGCTCGTGTTGGAGCACTCATTCTCAATGACGGAGCCAGCAAAGTCGCTAATAAAAATCTTATCGATGCAAATTGGATGGCACGCCTGACAAATCCTGTAACAACGCTGGATCATGGTTGGGGCTACGGAGCACAGTTATGGCATCCATTTGCGGGGACCATGATGATGTTGGGGCTACACGGGCAATACATACTCATTCAACCAAGCACTCACACAGTGATGGTGAAACTAAGTGATGAGCCCACTGACAGTGGAAATTTTGAAGTTTTGACAGCTGCAGTCATGCACCAGATTGCTTTAAACAAGAACTAAATCATCCCGATGAACTAACTCGCGCTCATACTCGGCGCCGAGTTCCTTAGCTAAGTCTTTAGTGGAGCGCCCCATCATTACCGGGATTTCTTCTGAATCAAAGGCAACGAGGCCGCGTGCAATTACTTTTCCGGCCTGGCTGGCAATCTCTACAGCATCTCCTGCGCTGAATTCGCCCTCCACTGATGTGACACCCGCAGGCAAAAGAGAAACCCCGCGTTCAAGTAAGGCAGTTACTGCTCCATCATCGACAACGAGACGGCCATGTGGAGTGGAAGCATGGGCCAACCACAACATCCGCGAATTATTACGCGATGCATGTCCATCAAAAAAAGTGCCGCAATCAGCCCCTGCAATCGCATCTTGGGCTTGAGAAAGCGAAGTCAACAGCATCGGAATTCCGGCGCCGGTCACTATCCGAGCCGCCTCAATTTTGGTAATCATCCCCCCGCTACCCACGCCGGCACTTCCTGCGCCTCCGAGAATGGACTCATCGATCTCGGCAACAGATGCCACATCGGAAATTCTCTTTGCCCCAGTTTGTTTCGGTGGAGCGTCATACAATCCATCAATATCCGAAATCAAAATCAACAAATCCGCGCCAATGAGAAGTGCGACAAGTGCTGCGAGGCGATCGTTATCACCGAATCGGATTTCTTGAGTACCGACGGTGTCATTCTCATTGATCACCGGAACAACGTCGAGGGCCAATAAACGATCCAAGGTTCGTTGTGCATTTTGGTAGTGAGAGCGGCGCACCACATCTTGTGTCGTTAAGAGAATTTGAGAGGCCGTGATTCCATGTGTAGCAAAAGATTCTGTATAGCGATGCATCAAAAGACCTTGCCCCACAGAGGCCGCCGCTTGTTGCGTTGCTAAATCTTTTGGCCTCACCTTTAATCTAAGTGGAGCTAAACCGGCAGCAATCGCGCCCGAAGAAACAACACATACTTCCGCACCGCGCTGGCGAGCATTTGCAACAAGATCAGCCAGCGAATCCACAGCGCTTGGATCTAGCTGCGATCCGGCAGAACCTGTTAACGAGGAGGAGCCAATCTTGATAACGATTCTTTTAGCAGTAGCAATTCCGGCGCGATTCATTGAACGCCTTCTTCTTCCTCCGCGGGATCTTCAATAACTAGCTCAGGCGTATGTGGATCGGCAACCTTGTACTCCCACTGATCGGCAATTTCATCATCGTTGAGTTGGTCATGCTTTTTCTCATAGCCTCGCCATGGTGCATCAAAACGCGCATCTTCTCCGCGTGCAGAACCAAGTAGTTCTGCGCCCGCTTCAATGGTTGGCTCCCAATCAAATACAACCGCTGCTTCTCCGACGCCAACACGCACTTCACTTCCTGCGATCGCGCCCTTCTTGAAAAGTTCGCGCTCAACACCAAGTTGGGCCATGCGATCTGCGAGATATCCGATGGCTTCAGCATTGCGGAAATCAGTTTGTCGAACCCATCTCTCAATCTTTGCGCCCGCAACTGTAAATGATTCATCGGCATTTGCTTTCACTGTAAAACCCGAATCATCAACAGCAACTGGCCGCAAAACAATTCTTGTGCGCTCTTGGACTGCTGCTTCTGCACGTGATTTTTGAATCAACCGTGACATCGCATAAGTAAGTTCAGTCAAACCTTCACGCGATGCGGCAGAGACTGGATAAACCTCGTATCCGCGCTCTCGCAATGTTTCAGCAACCATTTCGGCCATTGCCGAACCATCAGGAAGGTCGATCTTATTGAGAGCGATCATTCGAGGACGGTCCTCTAGTCCCCCGTATTGCGCCAATTCAGATTCAATTGCTTCAAGGTCAGAGATCGGATTGCGATCGGTTTCTAACGTTCCGCAATCCAATACATGTACCAGGGCAACGCATCGCTCTACATGGCGAAGGAATTCAAGACCCAAACCTTTACCTTGACTTGCACCTGGGATAAGACCTGGCACATCGGCAACAGTGAAGCGTGCCCCACCTGCTTGAACGACACCTAAATTTGGAATCAACGTGGTAAATGGATAGTCGGCAATCTTAGGACGTGCTGCAGAAATCGCTGCAATCAATGAAGATTTTCCTGCACTGGGAAAACCCACAAGTGCAATATCGGCGACACTCTTAAGTTCAAGAATGAGTGTGCGGTCCTCGCCAGGTTCACCGAGAAGCGCAAAACCAGGTGCACGGCGTTTGGAGGAAGAGAGAGCTAAGTTTCCTAAACCACCTCGACCACCTTGCGCTGCGATAAAGATTGTTCCGTTACCAACGAGGTCAGCAAGTTGATTTCCATCTGCATCAAGAACAACGGTCCCGTTTGGAACCGAGAGAATCATGTCCTCGCCAGATGGCCCATCTTTGCGATCGCCATAACCGGCACGCCCCGAAGTTGCCTTGCGATGTGGTGAATGGTGAAAATCTAAAAGCGTTGTGACGTTGGGATCTACAACTAGCGTGATGTCTCCACCGCGGCCGCCGTTACCTCCGTCAGGTCCACCAAGTGGTTTAAATTTTTCGCGCTTTACGGAGACGCATCCATCTCCACCTTTTCCTGCAGAGGCAAAGAGAGTTACTTGATCTATGAATGTTGCCACGAGCGACTCTCCTTCCGGGAAAGATGTGGAAATAAAAAGAGCGGGTCCGAATTCACGGCCCGCTCCTTTTTCAGAACAGAAAACTAGGCGACGGGAACTACGTTCACTACACGACGTCCGCGAGCGCGACCGAATTCAACAGCTCCTGCAGCAAGTGCGAAGAGAGTGTCATCTTTACCGCGACCGACATTGGCGCCTGGGTGAAAGTGAGTTCCGCGTTGGCGAACTAGAATTTCGCCACTGTTAACAACTTGACCACCAAAGCGCTTAATACCAAGGTACTGAGCATTAGAGTCGCGACCGTTTCGTGTCGATGAGACACCTTTTTTACTTGCCATATCTCAACTCCTCTAGTTAGCGCCGCTGATGGCGGTGATGAGAACACGAGTGTTCTGTGAACGGAAACCTTGACGACGGCGATAGCCAGTCTTGTTCTTGTAGCGCAAGATGTGAATCTTCTTGCCCTTTGTCTCATCCAATACTTCAGCGGTGACCTTTACGCCTGAAAGGACCTTGGCGTCAGTGGTGACAGTTGCGCCATCCACCAGCAAGATTGCAGGGAAAGTTACGGTCGAACCAGGCGCGCTATTGAGGCGGTCCACAGTGACAGTGTCTCCGACGGCGACTTTCTCTTGGCGCCCGCCAGCCTTAACGATTGCGTACACGTAACGCTCCAGTTCTTTAATGGATCAAAGCTTGCGCGGTAAAAACGACCGCTAAGCAGGGGCTAAGGGTACGGAGTATGGAGGCCCCGGGTCAAACTGAGTCGGATTCAGGCCTACCCATTGCTCGGTGCTAGGAGGCAGATCCTGGGGTGATTACTCCAGAACTTGCCGCTCTACGACGACGCCGGCCCTTGGGTTCGGGTGCGAAATCTGAGACCGACGCAACTTCCTCCGGAGCCACTAGGGCCTCTTCAACGAGTTCGGGGGCGCTCTCTGGGCTTTTCGCCAGTGGATTATCTGACTCGTGATCGGCATTGAGATCATCGAAAGGCATGGATGCTCGAGATTTCACAGGATCGGTGTGGATATGGATTCCACGCCCGGCGCAACTTTCGCAGGTGGTTGAAAATGCCTCGATAAGTCCTTGACCAATGCGCTTTCGCGTCATCTGAACAAGTCCAAGGGAGGTCACTTCAGCTACTTGATGCTTCGTGCGATCGCGACCCAGACATTCCACTAAGCGACGCAATACGAGTTCACGATTGGATTCAAGAATCATGTCGATGAAGTCAACAACAATGATGCCACCTAGGTCGCGTAAACGAAGTTGACGTGCAATTTCCTCCGCCGCTTCCAGGTTGTTTTTGGTTACCGTCTCTTCAAGATTTCCACCTTTGCCGATGAATTTCCCGGTGTTGACGTCAATAACAACCATCGCTTCAGTGCGATCAATAACAAGAGAACCGCCAGAGGGAAGATAGACCTTGCGATCAAATGCTTTAGAGAGTTGCTCGTCAACTCGATAGTCAGCAAAGAGATCGCCGAGCCCGGTCCATTTCTCAATCTTAGAAGTGAGCTCCGGTGCTATGAAACTCAGATAGCCGTTGATTTCTTCCCATGCATCGCTGCCTTGAATCGTGAGTTTTCGGAAATCCTCATTGAATATGTCACGAATAACGCGCACGGCAAGATCAGGTTCTGCGTACAACAAAGTTGGCGCATGAAAATTTGGGTTTTCAGATTTTTGGACGATGTCATCCCATTGTGCCTTGAGACGATTTACATCGCCTTCAATTTCAATGTCGCTTGCTCCTTCTGCTGCAGTGCGAACAATCACGCCTGCCTCTTCGGGAACTACATTCTTCAAAACAGCTTTCAATCGCGCGCGCTCTGGCTCGGGAAGTCTGCGGCTGATACCGCTCATTCCGCCACCTGGTACGTAAACTAAATAGCGCCCTGGCAAGCTAATTTGGCTCGTGAGGCGAGCACCTTTTTGACCAATCGGATCTTTGGTTACTTGCACTAATACTGGTTGTCCAGTTTTTAGAACCATTTCGATTTTGCGAGGTTGCGAATCAGAAATCCCTGCCGCATCCCAATTTACCTCGGCAGCATAAAGAACAGCGTTACGTCCTTTTCCAATGTCGACGAAAGCGGCTTCCATGCTGGGAAGGACATTCTGCACACGACCCAAATAGACGTTTCCAACATAGGAAATATTGCTGTGGCGATTGACGTAATGCTCAACCATTACCTTGTCTTCGATAACAGCAATCTGCGTGCGATCACCAATTTGGCGAACCAACATTTCGCGATCTACATTCTCGCGACGTGCTAAGAATTCACCTTCAGTAATGATGGTTCCGCGTTTGCGATATGGCTCGCGATACTCACTTCGTGGCTCGCGGCCCTTGCGTACTGGCCGGCGCGCCTCACTACGTGGACGATCTTGCTTCTCGCGAGTTTCGCGAACCTTAACGACGGTAATGACACCATCTTCTTCAATGGTTTCCCCTGGGACTGCTCCATCAGCGCTAGACCTGCGACGGCGACGGCGGTGTGTGGCAGATTTACCTTCCTCAGTGTCCCCTTCTGAACTCTCCTGCGAATCACTACTTGTCTCTACTTCTTCACTACTTCCAGGACGACGGCGACCGCGACCTCCCCTACGACGACGGCGACCGCGACTTGCGCTATCACTGGAGGTCTCATCGCTGGATTCGCTCTCGGGCGGAGCAACCTCAGTCACTTTCTTTCGAACTGGGGCCTTCTTCTCGGAAGGGATAACTTCAGTGACCGCAGCCTTGGTTCGAACCGCCTTGGCAGGCTTAACTTCGACAGGGGCAGCTTGAAATATCGGTACAGGGATGGCCGGGGCAGCAACCTTCTTCTTAGCGGGAGCTTTTTTGAGAACCGGTTCCGCGCTTGAATCAATGGTTGATGAAGGGGCACTTGCAACTTTCTTGACCGCACGCTTGCGCGGCGACTTTGGCTCTATAGCCATGGCACCAAATCCTCTATGCGTTTATATAAACGCGCTCTGGCTCGAAAACGAGCAAATCTTGTTCATCCGCGCTAGGCGTTTACCGCGATGTAATCGCGAGCCGCGCTGGATGTTTGATCCAAGTATGGCAGATAGGCAGGGTAAATCCCAATATGAACCCTCGTTCGAGCGGGTTAACCTCTCTGGCGAGCGTGGATATTCTGCAAAAGGCCCACCCCGATCATATTTGCGAACATGCTCGATCCCCCATAGGACATAAATGGCAACGGAACGCCCGTCATGGGCATCAGCCCCATAGTCATTCCAATATTTTCAAATACCTGGAAAGCAAACCAGGCAATCACGCCCACGCAAACCATCCTTCCAAAGGGATCTTGGGTTTTGCGAGCAATCCCAAATGCACGAATCAAAATAATCAAAAAAAGAAGCAAAATAAATCCACTTCCAAGAAAACCTAGCTCCTCTCCTGCCACGGTAAAAATAAAGTCCGTCTGCTGCTCTGGCACAAAACGGCCATTTGTTTGTGGGCCATTAAATAGTCCTTTACCCACCAGGCCACCAGAACCAACAGTGATTCGTGATTGGCGAAGTTGATAGCCACTGCTCTGAGGATCTGCAGTTGGATCAACAAAAGATTGCAAACGCTTTACTTGATATTGACTTAGTACGCCCACCTTCACAGCAACAAAGCCACCGAGCAAAGCAACAATCAACAAACCTGCAACCCAACGTGAAGGTGCTCCTGAAACCGCAATCATCGCCACAACTGAAGCGCTAATAATAAATACCGTGCCCATGTCTGGTTGCAACAAGATGAGTCCAATGGGAATAGCAGAAATTCCCAGAGCCCTCATCACATCTTTATGAGTGGGTTCATCTTTCCCGTGTCCGCGCTCTGACAAAATCATCGACAAGCCAATAATGATTGCGATTTTGGCAAGTTCTGCAGGTTGAATCTGAAATCCGCCAGGAAGAGAAATCCACGCTCGCGCGCCATTGACAGTACTTCCAACTCCAGGAACGAGCACAACAATGAGCCCAAGTACTGCAAGTCCCCACACGATAGGGGTGTAGGCGCGAAGAAGTCGGTAGTCGATCACCGTTGTGCCAAGTGCCAGCAATATTCCGATAACAATGTTGATGATGTGTCGTTTCATGTAGTACTGCGGATCAAGCCCTGCTGAGGCGTACCAGGATTTTGTCGCGGCATAAACAAGAAGTGTTCCGATAATGAGCAAACCGCCCACTGCGAAGCTTAGGAATGGATCGAAACCTCGCATCCATGACATCCGCGAATTTCGGCGGCGATTGGTGAAAAGTGATGAACTCATTTGGTCTTCACCTTAGTCGTCGGTGAGATAACAGGTAGTGCGCTAGGAGGGCCAGAAGGAAATATTGCCTTTGTTGGATTAACAGTCGACCCTGAAACACCAAAAAGTGTTTCGTAAATTTTGCGCACTCCGACGGCGCTTGTCGATGCACCAAATCCTCCCTGGCTCACCATCATGACTACCGCGTAGCGCGGTTTATCACTGGGTGCAAATGATGCAAACCACGACGTATTGTCTTTCTTGGTCCCATTCGGATTAAGTCCAAATACTTCTGCAGTACCAGTCTTTCCGCTTACCGGAACGGGGAACCCAATAAATGAACCGGCAGCAGTTCCGCTAACGACCACTTGGTGCAACGCATCATGGAGAAAAGCGATGGTTGATGCGCTAGCGCCGATTTTGCCCAGAATCACTGGAGTAATTTGCTTAATCACGGCGCCATTTGTACCCACGATCGCACGTCCAACAGTTGGTTGCCAGATGGTTCCGCCATTGGCAATTGCGGCATACATCTGAGTCAACTTCAAAGGAGTGATGACGGTGTCGCCCTGGCCAATCGAGAAGTTCACGGCGTCACCGCCACGAATCATGTACCCATCAAGGCAGTTTTCGTGAGCCAGAGCAATCAAGAAGGGAGTGAGTTGGCTCTTTGCGGCGCGAGTCTGATAATTGCAATAGAAATTCTTATTCTGCTTGTACCAATCAAGGCGCCATTGGCGATCAGGGACGCGTCCGACGGATTCAGATGGTAAATCGATACCCGTCTTTTGAGCCATCTGAAAACTTCTAGCGGCAGTAAAGAAATAATCTTTAGCATTCGATTTTGGTGAAAGCCCGCCGTCTTTAAGCCACTGATCAAATGCAATTTGATACCAAATCGTGTCACATGAAACTGCGATTGCTTGTTTCATGGTTATTGTTCCTTGAGGTTTGCTTTCAAAGTTTTGAAAGTCGCGATTTCCGACTTTCACACTTGCGGGACATGTGTAGGTCGCGTTCAAGTTATAGCCAGCAGCTGCAGCAGCAACAACAGAAACAACTTTAAAAGTAGATGCCGGAGCGTATTGACCTTGTAATGCACGTGAGAGTGCAGGGACGCCTTTCGCATCACTAAAGAGATCCTTGGCTTGTTGAACAGTCAATCCCTTTTCCCAAATATTTGGATCATACGTTGGGTATGAAGCGATAGAGAGAATGCGTCCTGTCTTTACATCCATAACAACAGCCGCGCCAGAATCTGCCTTGTAACCGCTTGCGCGGGCACGAGCAACTGCATCGGCTAAAGCACTCTCCGTTGAGGCTTGAAGCCGTACATCCAAACTTGTTACTAAGTGATCACCTGGAACGGGAAGAGTATTTCGTGATTCACGAGTCACCGCTTCTTTGCGATCTACGATCACAGTCTTGATCCCTGGTTTGCCTCGCAAATATTTATCGTATTGAAGTTCTAATCCCGCTTTTCCGATCGATTCACTTCGGTAATAGGTATTTCCGTTGAGTCCGGCTAAATCCCCCTCTGTCAAAGGTCCAACATAACCAAGTTCGTGCGCTGCATTCACACCGGCAAGACCTGGATAGTTTCGAACCGCCACTGGCATCGCATCAATCCCAGGAAAAAGATCTGCGCGTTCAACAATTTGCAACGCCTTTGTTGGGTCTGCATCTTTTGTAATCGGAATAGGCTGGTAGCGAGTTCCTGTCCAGCATCCCGTTTGATCGGCTTTCGGTAACTCGCCGCAAAGTCGAGTCCGTCGAAAAACATCGGCGTATTTGAGCCCAAGAAGCGTCGATGTCCGAGTCAGAACTGCAACGCCTTTATCGCTCTGCTTATCAACGACGCTTCTATCTACGGTTACCGCTAATCCCACGCGGTTGAGCGCAAGCGGTACGCCTGAAGAATCAACGATCAATCCTCGGGTAGCAGGGGTCACTATGTCGCGACTTTGAATACTCAGAGCAGCATCGCGATATTTCGCACCTGCGCCAATTTGTAGATAGAACAGCCGACCAAAGAGGGCCAACATTAAAGAGAGGATGAGTGTTTGTGTTACGAGAAGGCTTAACCGAGTTCTCTGGTTCATTTGAACTCACGTGTCTCAAATATGTTGGCATGCAACCGTGAAACAATTGGAAGCAGGAACGGCGTGACCGCCAACGACCAAACTCCATTGCCGATGATTGTTTTCATTAATTGAAAACCACTTCCAAGATCCATCCCAAGCAACGCACCTAGCGCCACATAAAAAAGCAGCGTTGCAATTACTCCGATAGCAACCATGACCACAAGACTCAACGGATTCCCGCGAAGACTGTCGTCGCCATATCGAAGATAAGCGATCGCATAACCAACAATGATGAGTACAAGGGCCCACTGGCCAACTGGCCCTTGCGAATGCGGTGCGATGTCAAGGAGAAAACCTGCTGCAAATCCGGCTAGCGCTCCGGTCTCTGGGGTACTCAGGGCACACCAACTCAATGTAAAAATTAGAAAGACAGAAAATCCTCCAAAGGGAAGATGCAATTGATTCATGAGCGTTTCTTGAAAAAGAAATATCACCAGGAAGATCGGTGCACTTAGGAGATTCTTACGTGTATTCAACGAAACTACTTCGTAGTGGTTGGGCTAGGTGAAGGCGTCGGTGTTACAAAAATCGTGACAGTCGGGGCGGGAGCAGGTGCTTTTGGTACCAGGGCATCGCGAGGATCTGTTGCAGGGGCTTGAATGACTACGGCAACAAGACCAAGCGAATTCAAATGTGCGTAATATTTCACATCTGCCATCTGAGAAACGGCGCCCGCTGCGTTGGAAACGGAGGTGACAGTCCCGACAGGCACACCCGGTACAAAAGGTTTATTCGCTTCACTTCCTCTGGCTACCAGAGCATCCCCAATTTTTACAGAACTTTGGCTATCCAGAAGTTGCAGCACTGCGTGATCGGTACCTTGCCCAGAAAGAATCGCAATCTGTTGAGTACCTGCAATGCGCACGCCAATGTGAAATGAAGGATCCGATGCCAGCATGACAAGAGATGTATTGGGGAAAACTGCTTTTACAACTCCTACAAGCCCGTCTCCGCAAATCACCGTCATATCTCGGGTCAAGTGCATATTCGCGCCTGCATCGATCGTTATTGTCTGAGAAAAGGAAGAAGCAGATCCTTGCGAAATCACTTTTGCATTAACAACTTTATATCCCGCAGTTCCGGCCAGATCGAGAACTGACTTTAGCGCGGCTACTTGTGCATCTAGACCTTTGTGCGCGATGAGAGTTGTACGAAGCTGAGCATTTTGATCTTCAAGTTTCTTGAGTTTCGCCCTCGTGCGCCCAAGATGGGCAACGTCAGAGAAGAAATTGCCTACAGGGGAAAATGCAGAACTTGCCACTCTTTGAAAAGGCGCAAGGACGCTTTGTGCGCCGCTTCGTAAACCGCTCATGACTTGGACGCCCCGAAGATCGAGGGTGATAAAGAAGAGCGAAGTCACAATAAGCGTGACGAGCAAGAGACGACTCCGATTGCCGCCGCTACGTCGCATTAGGAAGCGCCTATCGGCGAGGTTCGGAGATTAAGACCTTCTCTAAAGCCTCAAACTCCTCAATACATTTGCCTGAACCTTCAACAACTGCGTCCAATGGGCGCTCGGCAACGTGGATCGGCATGCCTGTTTCGCGACGAAGGCGCTCATCAAGGCCCCGCAATAGCGCCCCTCCACCAGTAAGAACAATGCCACGGTCGATGAGATCGCTGGCGAGCTCTGGTGGAGTCTTATCCAAGGTGCTTTTCACTGCGTTGATAATTGCATTCACTGGCTCTTCGATCGCTTTGCGAATTTCAGCAGCAGAAACAACGATCCGCTTTGGAAGCCCTGTTGCCAAATCGCGCCCGCGAATTTCAGCATCTGGTTCATCTGGCAAAGCACAGGCAGAACCAATTGCCATTTTAATTTCTTCCGCGGTGCGCTCTCCAAGGAGAAGTGAATATTCACGTTTTACCCAATGAATAATCGCCTGATCCAAAGCGTCTCCGCCAACGCGAATCGATAATGCAGTGACAATGCCACCTAAAGAAATAACAGCGACTTCAGTAGTTCCGCCTCCGATATCAACAACCATGTTTCCCATTGGTTCGTGAATGGGAAGTCCGGCGCCAATTGCAGCAGCCATTGGTTCTTCGATGATGTACACCTTGCGCGCCCCTGCTGCATATCCGGCATCCTTAACGGCGCGCTGTTCTACACCGGTGATTCCTGATGGAACACATACAACAATGCGAGGCTTTGCAAGGTAGCGACGACGATGAACTTTTTGAATGAAGTAACGCAACATGCGTTCAGTAGTTTCGAAGTCGGCGATCACGCCATCCTTCAAAGGTCGGATCGCAACGATGTTTCCTGGCGTACTGCCAATCATCCGTTTTGCTTCAAGGCCCACTGCCAAAATTGCACCGGTATCTTGATTAATAGCAACCACACTTGGTTCGTTGAGGACAATGCCGCGACCCCGAACATAAACCAAAGTATTTGCAGTACCTAAATCAACGGCCATATCTCGACCAATAAAGGACATCTTGCTACTCATTTATTTCTCCCCGATTAATTGGCCTGAAAAAAAGATTTCGATTTCACGTTGCGCCGATTCAACTGAATCTGAACCATGCACGAGATTTTGCAAAACTTTGGTGCCTTGATCGCGGGCAAGGTCTCCGCGTATTGTTCCGGGAGCAGCAACTGTTGGGTCGGTTACACCGGCTAAGGATCTGAAACCTTCGATAACTCGATTTCCTTCGACGACTAAGGCAACAATCGGACCCGACATCATGAATTCAACAAGCGGTTCAAAAAAAGGTTTCCCGAGATGCTCGGCATAGTGACGTTCCAGCAAGACGCGATCTGCCTGCAACATGCGCAGTGCTACTACTGCGTAACCTTTGGTTTCGATTCGGGAAATTACTTCGCCAACCAGGCCGCGACGTACGCCATCAGGCTTAACTAATACAAGGGTTCTCTCAGAGTTCACCCCCAGAGTCTAATAGGTGAAGCGCCTACTGGCTCCCCTCGCCCGCAAGGAGGGCTGCTCGGGCGGCCTCGCCCTTGCGCCCCACGACAATCGCACAAATCCAGAGCCCGCCAAATAAGACTCCCAGGAAATACATAGGGGTGACAAAGGCCCCGAATCCGATCGCCGCAATCTGAAGCAAGGATCCTAGAATCCAGCCGATTCGACTCTTCAGCATTCCCCCAGCAACAATAAAAAGTACTGCGATCACCGCACCGAAAGCTATGACTAATGAAGATTGGCCTTTACCGGCAAGCAAAAGCGCAAAACCCATGATCATCGATTCCATAATTAATACTGCCGCGCCTAAAACTCTCACTCGCCATCTCCTGGAGATGAGAGTCGCTTGAGAATTGTTCGCGCTTCACCCACGGTGACAACGGATCCAGTAATTACAATCCCAATGGATTCTTCATGGGAGGGTCTGCGCGCATCGGCAATCGCGACGGCGATGGCGTCTGAAATATTCTCAGCAGATTGCACTCGGTCTGCACCAAAAATGGATTCAGCAAGGAGCAAGAGTTCAGGGACCGCCATTGCTCGAGGCGAGGTACTTTGTGTGAGGATCAAGGTGTTAATGATGGGTTCGAGTTCGCGCAAAATTCCTTCGACATCCTTGTCGGCAAATGCGGCAAAGATGCCGACAATCTCATCAAAAGTAAATTCGTTTTCGAGCGTTTGAGCCAAAGCCTTTGCGCCGTGAGGATTGTGCGCGGCATCAAGAATAATGGTCGGTTCACGATGAACAATTTCACATCGCCCGGGTGAGGTAACTGCCGCAAAACCGATTCGGACCGCTTCCAGGTCTAACTCTTGTCCGCCAAAGAATGCGCTCACCGCCGCGAGTGCCGTTGCAGCATTTGCTGCCTGATGCTTTCCATGAAGAGGTAGGAAGATTTCGTCGTAGGTAATCTCGCCAATAGTGATCGCAAGAAGTTGACCACCGACCGCTAAGGCGCGTGATGACAACGAGAATTCAATACCTTCTCGAGCAACAGTTGCACCAACTGCTTGGGCTCGCTTGAGAAGTTCTACTGCCGCTTCTGGTTCTTGCCTAGATAGAACGACAGAGGAACCTTCCTTAATGATTCCAGCCTTTGTGCGAGCGATCTCAGTCAATGTAGATCCAAGATAATTCATATGATCAAACCCGATCGGCGTGATTACCGATACATCTGCCTCCACTACATTCGAAGCATCCCATTCTCCACCTAGCCCGCATTCGATGATTCCGATGTCTACGGGAAATTCGGAGAAGGCCACAAACGCCAGAGCGGTGATGACTTCGAAGAATGACAGAGGCGTTTCGAATTTCTCATCCATGAGATCCAGGTAAGCCGCGATGTCGTTGTAGGTGTAAATAAAATCGGCGGCAAGGATTTGCTCGCCATTAATGGCGATGCGTTCGAGAACGCTCTCTAAGTGGGGACTTGTGAATCGACCAGTACGCAATCCCATGGCTGATAAAAGTGAGTCAATCATGCGCGAAGTTGTTGTTTTCCCATTAGTTCCAGCTATATGGATAGTCGGGTAGGCCAATTGCGGCGAGCCGAGCATGTCCACTAAAACCGCGATTCGTTCGAGTGATGGCTCGATATCCGACTCGGGCCAACGAGCAGCAAGTGCTTTTTCAATCGCCTCTAACCGCGCTTGATCCTGTGCCGAAGTCATGCGGAAGGTAGCGCCGAAAGTTGTGAAGTTATGCGTTCGATATCGGCATCCGTCTTCACGAGGCGCTCTCTGATTTCGACTACAACGTTTTCGGGTGCTTTAGCCATGAAGTTTTCGTTATTTAATTTAACGTAAGCGGTTTCACGATCTTTAGTGGCTGTTGCTAAATCTTTTGTTAATCGAGCGCGCTCGGCGACAACATCCACGCTTCCGGTCAGATCGAGTTCAACTTTAATCGAACCAATTTCTACGTTGGCGCTAGAAACAAAACCTTCACCCGCAGGATCAATCCGAAGTACAAACGCCATGGCGCTTTCATAAGGCGCAAGGGCTTCAGGAGCAATGAAACGACCAGGAATTTTTAGGCTGGTCTTAATCCCTTGGTCGCTTCTGAATCTGCGAACCTCGGTAATAATCTCTTGGACTTGACCAACTAATTTCGCGCCGTTGGCATCTACATGGTCGTGGTAATTCTTTGGCCATTCTGAAATAACTAGTGACTCTCCCCCGGTGAATGCAGTCCATAACTCTTCTGTAATGAAGGGCATAACAGGATGCATGAGACGTAAAAGTTGATCCAACACAAATCCAAGTACACGCTTGGATGATGCCGCATCTCCGGATGCGAATGCCTCTTTGGAAAGTTCTAGATACCAATCACATAAATCATCCCATGCGAAGTGATAAATAGTTTCGCATGCGCGAGCAAATTCATACCGCTCAAGGAGTGAGTCCACCTCAACAACGGTTTCATTGAGTCGACTCAGAATCCAACGGTCGATCGCATTGAGTGAAGTAAATGCAGGAAGATCACCTTCTACTGTTGCACCGTTCATCATGGCAAATCGCATTGCGTTCCATAGTTTTGTCGCGAAGTTCCGAGAACCTGCAACCCATTCTTCGGCAAGTGCTTGATCACTACCCGGGTTAGCGCCTCGTGCAAGAGTGAAGCGCAAAGCATCAGCGCCATACTTATCCATGAATTCAATTGGGTCGATGGTGTTTCCACGACTCTTGCTCATCTTCTTGCCAAACTTATCGCGCACTAAACCATGCAACACGATGGTGTCGAATGGAATTTCGCCATCCATGGCAAAGAGACCAAAGATCATCATGCGAGCTACCCAGAAAAAGAGAATGTCATACCCAGTAATAAGAACGCTCGTTGGGTAGAACTTCTTCAGATCAGCGCTCTGTTCTGGCCACCCCAGAGTAGAGAATGGCCACAAAGCTGATGAGAACCAGGTATCTAATACATCGGGATCCTGGGTGTATCCATCAGGTGCAACTTCACCAGGGCCTACAACAATGACTTCATTATCGGGTCCATACCAAACGGGAATGCGATGACCCCACCATAACTGACGCGAAATGCACCAGTCATGCATGTTGTCGACCCAATCAAAATATCGTGGCGCTAATTCGGCAGGCTCTATCTTGACGCGACCATCTCTTACGGCATCTCCCGCTGCCTTGGCAAGAGTTTCCACCTTTACAAACCACTGCTTGGAAAGTCGTGGCTCTACCGTCGTCTCGCAACGTTGACAGTGGCCGACGGCGTGAACATAAGGACGTTTCTCTGCAACGATTCGTCCCTCGCTCCGCAACGCATCAACAACAGCCTTGCGAGCTTCGAAGCGATCCATCCCATCAAATTGTGTACCGGTATTAATAACCTTGCCTTCGATATCAAGTATCGAAAGGTTTTGAAGGTTATGCCTTTGACCAATATCAAAGTCGTTAGTGTCGTGCGCAGGCGTAACTTTTACTGCACCGGTCCCAAATGCTGGATCTACGTGGGCATCGGCGACGATAGGAATTACACGGTTTACGAGTGGCACCTTCACGCTCTTACCAATCAAGTGCGCATATCTTTCATCCTCGGGATGAACAGCAACTGCAGTGTCACCTAACATCGTTTCTGCACGCGTGGTTGCAACAACTATGGAGTCCGCACCCTCACCATATCGAATAGAAACGAGTTCGCCATTGTCATCGCTGTGCTCTACTTCAATATCCGACAGCGCTGTCAAACATCGAGGACACCAATTGATGATGCGTTCGGCGCGATAGATGAGTCCTGCATCAAAAAGTTTCTTAAAAATCGTAAGCACTGCTTGCGAAAGATTTTCATCCATAGTGAAAGCTTCGCGTGACCAATCCACGCCATCACCAAGGCGCCGCATTTGTCCCAGAATTGCTCCACCTGATTCGGCTTTCCACTGCCAAACTTTCTTAACGAATTCTTCGCGTCCAATATCGTGTCGAGATAAGCCTTGGGCAGCCAATTGTTTTTCGACGACGTTTTGAGTGGCAATTCCCGCATGGTCCATTCCCGGTAACCAGAGCGCTTCAAAACCTTTCATTCGTTTCATTCGTGTCAGTGCATCTTGCAACGTGTGATCGAGTGCGTGGCCAATGTGCAAGCTTCCCGTCACATTGGGAGGCGGAATCACGATGGTGAAAGGAGGTTTGTCTGAAGTGGCATCCGCCGTGAAATAGCCAGCAGCAACCCACTTTTCATACAGTGGAGATTCAATCTCTGCAGGCGTGAAAACCGGTGGCAATTCCCTCATGGAGGGAGTCTAGATTATGCGCTCTTCTCTTCCGAACGCTTTAGGGCGTTGGCAACCTGCTTTGGAATATCTCCCGTACGTTTTACGAAGGTAGGGGTTGCTCCGTCTTGAATGCATTCCTTGGTAATGATCACTTTGGCGACATCCGTGCGACTTGGCACGTCGTACATGACTCCCAAGAGAACGCTTTCCAGGATGGCCCGAAGCCCACGGGCGCCGGTACCGCGCTTGAGCGCTAATTCTGCGATGGCGTCCAAGGCTTCCTGATTAAATTCCAATTCCACATCATCCAGATCAAAGAGGCGTTCGTATTGTTTCACCAGTGCGTTCTTTGGCTCAGTGAGAATCTGCATGAGTGCAGGCTTATCAAGTTTCTCAACGCTTGTGACAATCGGAAGTCGACCGATGAATTCGGGAATCATTCCGAACTTCAATAAGTCCTCGGGCATGACATCGGCAAAAATATCCATCTTCGCAGCAGCATCGGTGGATTTCAGTGTTGCATTAAAACCAACCCCCGCAGAGCCACTTCGGCTTTCAATGATCTTTTCTAGGCCAGCAAAAGCGCCACCGACGATAAAGAGGACATTCGTTGTATCGATTTGAATAAATTCTTGGTGCGGATGCTTTCGTCCACCTTGAGGTGGCACTGAAGCAACAGTGCCTTCCAGAATCTTCAGCAGCGCTTGCTGCACGCCTTCACCAGATACATCTCGGGTGATGGAAGGATTTTCCGATTTGCGTGCGACTTTATCAATTTCATCGATATAGATAATTCCGGTTTCCGCTTTTTTGACATCAAAATCTGCGGCCTGAATTAGTTTGAGCAAAATGTTTTCGACGTCTTCGCCAACGTATCCAGCTTCTGTGAGCGCTGTCGCATCGGCAATAGCGAATGGCACATTCAACATTCTGGCCAACGTTTGTGCCAGAAGAGTCTTGCCACAACCGGTTGGCCCCAGAAGCAAAATATTGCTCTTAGCCAGTTCAACGGCATCTTCGCGTTTGACGGTGTCACCACTTTGGACGCGCTTGTAGTGGTTATAGACAGCAACAGAAAGGGATTTCTTCGCGCGATCTTGACCAATGACATATTGATCAAGGAATTCAAATATTTCTTGCGGCTTTGGTAGATCTTGAAGACCTAAAGAATTATTTTCTGAAAGTTCTTCAACGATGATTTCATTACATAGATCGATGCACTCATCACAGATGTACACGCCAGGGCCGGCAATAAGTTTCTTGACCTGCTTCTGTGTCTTTCCGCAGAAGGAACACTTCAGTAGATCACTTGTCTCGCCGATGCGGGTCATGACGCTCCTTCAGGCCTCAGGACGGGGAACTATTCACTTCGAGGCAACACCTAAGCCTAGATTCACGGGCTCTTTTGTGGGTGGTTAATTACGCCTCGGACTGTTCGCCCTGAGAATAATCAATGGGTTTTGGTGCACGTAAATCCTTCACTCCAGGAACGAACAAAACTGCTAGGCACAAAATCACGTGGAAAATTGCCGCACCAATCAGAAATGGTTTCACTCCCAGCGCATCCGTCACGGGACCCACCAGTGCCATACCTAAGGGCATGAGTGCAATAGAGCCCATGTAGTCGACGCTAAATACGCGTCCTTGCAATTCCTGAGGAATTTCCCGTTGAAGGGCAGCGCTCCAATACGCCTCCCACGGGCCGATGGAAATACCAGCCAACAGATATCCACCGATGATCAATACTCGCGATGAAGGAAATGCCAAGACAAGGGGAACAACGGCAAACAAACCCCATAATAAAACAACCATTCGGCCCGGATGTTTCGATTTCAATTTGATGGCAATAAGCGCAGAAATAGTCGCACCCACGCTAAACCCAACTTCAGAAAGCGCGAACACTGAGTTGGTATGAAATTCTCGGCGAGTAACCACGGGAAGCAAGACAGAAGTACTGGCAAGGACAACCATCAACTGCAATGAGGACATAGCGATAAGGGCTGCAACCCACGGCAACTTCCATACAGCAACAAGACCTTCGCGGATTTCAGAAATAAACGAGGGCTGGACATCAATCACTTCTCGAGGTTTCTCATGAATCGTAATAAGCAGCGCAGTGCCTGCGAAAAAAAGCGCGGCCGTTACCGCAAATGTGTAGCGTCCGCCAATGACTGCAACAGAGAATCCACCAAGGCCAGGACCCACAATCGATGAAATTCTCGCAGCGATACCTCGCATCACATTTCCAGCCGGTAATAACTCCTTTGGCAACAAGCTTGGCAAAATTGCGCCCGAAGCTGGATAACCAAAAGCTTCGCCAGCCCCCATCAAAAAAACAATCAGTGCCAGAACCCACGGTGGCACAGTTGGCGTAGCAACAAAGACCAAACCCAACATCAAGAGCGCCCGATAAATATCGGCGCCGAGCATTACATATTTACGTGGAAGTCGATCTGCCCAGACTCCCCCGACAAGTCCGAGCAATACCGAAGACAAAATGCGTGCGCCAAGAATCAAACCAAGAGTTGTTGCAGTACCTCCCGCATCAAGGACGGTAACGGCAAGTGCAATCGGGAAAGCGGATCCACCCAACGTGACAAGCAGTCCTGAAAACCAGAGTTGGCGAAAGCCTTTGTACGAAAGCAGGCTTCCAGGAGCGATCAACTTTTTCATGATTGTTCCAACCTTACGGGATGGCCCACGTCATTCGTGAGACATCCCGGTTGGCAAACGTTAGTGAGTGGGCTTTGCCTTACGGCTTGCTAGAACCTGATCAATCAAGCCGTACTCCACTGCTTCAGCGGATGTAAGAATCTTGTCGCGCTCGATATCTTGCGCAATTTGATCAGGTGCACGAGTGGAATGGCGAGCAATAAGTTCTTCCAAGAGTGTGCGCATGCGCATAACTTCGCGTGCCTGGATTTCAATATCTGATGCCTGTCCACCACCTTCGCTTGAAGGTTGGTGAATCAAAATACGCGAATGCTCAAGTGCGTAGCGTTTTCCTTTTGCGCCACCGGCAAGAAGTACCGCTGCAGCTGAGGCAGCTTGTCCGAGGCAAATGGTCATGACATCAGGACGCACGAATTGCATCGTGTCATAAATCGCAGTGAGGGCCGTGAATGAACCTCCTGGTGAGTTGATGTAGATCATGATGTCGCGATCAGAATCCATGGATTCAAGCGTCAAAAGTTGAGCCATAACGTCATTTGCTACGGTGTCATCAATTGCTTGACCCAAGAAAATGATGCGCTCTTCGAAAAGTTTTGTGTACGGATCAAGGCGCTTGTAGCCATAGCTCGTGCGCTCTTCAATGGTTGGAAGCACATAACGACTTGTAATTTCGTTGACGCGATTTAATTCCATGCTCATGCTGTGCCTCCGCGACCTGATACCTGAACTGCTGAACGAACAACATGATCGACAAATCCGTACTCTTTAGCATCTTCTGCGTTAAACCAACGATCGCGATCAGAATCCGTTGTGATCTGCTCAACGGTTTGACCAGTGTGGAATGCAATGAGCTCGGCCATCTTGCGCTTTGTAAATCCGATTTGCTCGGCTTGAATTTTAATATCGGTCACGGTGCCACCGATTCCGCCAGAAGGTTGGTGCATCATGATGCGAGCATGCGGTGTTGCATAACGTTTTCCAGCGGCGCCTGCGCAAAGAAGGAACTGACCCATTGATGCAGCAAGACCCATTCCGACTGTTGCGACATCATTGTTGACGTATTGCATCGTGTCGTAGATGGCCATACCGGCGGTGACTGATCCACCGGGTGAGTTGATGTACAGATAAATATCTTTCTCTGGATCCTCTGCAGCGAGCAGAAGAATCTGCGCGCAGATGGCATTAGCCATGGAGTCTTCTACAACCGAACCGAGGAAGATGATGCGCTCCTTGAGTAGGCGGTTGTAAACCTGGTCATCTAATCCACCAGATTGCTGGGCACGGGCAACAATTTCTGCTACCTGAGGGCTAATTGAATCCACTGACATCCTCCTCATTGAAACTTCCTGTATTGACCCTAACAACCTGGCGCGCCAAATGCTTCCCGCAATTGGTTGCAATGTTGCGACTACGCGCTCAAACTGGCCAAAAAAGGGCCCGTGTTCGCTCTGAGCGCAGAGGTTATTCGGCAGAAGCCTCGGCTGCTGGACGAAGTGCCTCAAGATCGACGATATTTCCTGACGCATCTTTCACGGTGACGCGGTTCAACACGCTTGCCAATCCCTTGGCGCGAGCAACTTCGGCTACGAGTTGGCTGATCTGCCCAGCCTTGGAAAGTTCCTGAGCGAATTGCTCCGGCGCCATTCCGTAGCGTGATGATGTACGAATCAAATACTCGGTGAGTTCGATCTCTGTCACTTCAACCGATTCTGCTTTTACAACAGCATCAAGTAAGAAATCTGATTTCAAGGATGATCGAACTTGGCCATCAACTTCAGCGCGATGCTCGGCATCTTCCATGCGGCCTTCGCCACCCAAGTGATCATTCACTTCGGCAAGAATGAACTCTTCTGGAACTGGAATCTCATTCTCTGCGAGTAATTTCTCAACAAGAAGATCACGTGCTTGTGCGCCTTGTTCCATTGACTTCACTCGAGTTAAACGTTCTGTGAAATCCGCACGGAGTTCTTCCAACGTATCAAACTCTGAAGCCAACTTGGCGAATGCATCATCAAGTGGCGGAAGTTCGCGTTCTTTGACAACCTGAACAGTTACCTGCACTGCACCAGTCTTGCCATCTTCCATTCCAACAAGTTGCGTATCAAAATCTTTGACATCTCCCGCGCTTAATCCAACAAGTGCTGCATCGAGGCCGTCAATCATGCGGTTTGAACCAACTTCGTAAGAAATATCAGACGCAGTTCCGCCATCAACTTCTTCTCCGTCAATGCGCGCGATCAGATCAATTGTTGCAAAGTCGCCATTAGCAATTGGACGCTCGACAGTAAGCAGCGTTCCAAAGCGAGCGCGCAATGCATCAACTTGCTCTGCAATATCTTCTTCAGTTACTGCTACATCATCAACAGAAATTGTTATCTTAGAAAAATCTGGCAACACAACTTCTGGACGAACATTTACTTCGACAGTAAATGACAACTTCTCTTTATCAACCAACTCTTTGATATCAACTTCTGGGCGCCCAAGCACTAACACATCATGTTCGCGTGCAGCTTGCCCATAGAAATCTGGAAGCGCAGTATTGATTGCCTCATCGAGAACAGACGCACGACCAACACGCTGATCGATCATTGATGCAGGAACTTTTCCTTTACGAAATCCTGGAATGTTTACCTGCGTTGCGATCTTCTTATACGCATCACTGATGTGCCCAGAGAGTTCGTCAAAAGTGACGTCAATTGTGAGACGTACACGGGTGGGGGATAAAGATTCGACCGTGCTTTTCACGTGAAGCTCCTTGCTGTGGATTGCGATGAATTAATGATCGAAATGCTGGTCGGGGCGAGAGGATTCGAACCTCCGGTCTCCTGCTCCCAAAGCAGGCGCGCTAGCCACTACGCTACGCCCCGCGGCGTAAGTTGGAAGTCTAGGGCAGAAATTCCCTTCTTCTTACCGAAGCCCTATCCTTCACCTAGTTACGGTGCCCACAGGGGGTCCCGATAACAGCCCTCGCGGGTGTAGCTCAATGGTAGAGCCCCAGCCTTCCAAGCTGGCCATGCCGGTTCGATCCCGGTCACCCGCTCCAATCGGTTTATCCGATCTGCCCGAT
>Ga0194037_1000039_pt1 | contig 90480 bp, 87 predicted proteins | sample JunL306m_MetaG_FD_148653 | JGI IMG/M metagenome (GOLD analysis project Ga0194037, IMG submission 148653) | Anoxic zone freshwater microbial communities from boreal shield lake in IISD Experimental Lakes Area, Ontario, Canada - Jun2016-L304-6m | ecosystem: Environmental > Aquatic > Freshwater >...
AGGGCTATCGCTAGACTTCTGGAAGAATTAACCAAGCAGGAGTTCTGCCACCCCGAAACCGGAGCAAAAATGATCTACTCTCTGGTATAAAGTGCTGAACCGGTTTCCTGCCGGATCAGGAAACGTGCCCGTATATGTTGACGCCGGCCAGATCGAACAGCTGCTGATCAATCTGGCCAACAATGCACGGGATGCCATGCCGGAAGGAGGCGAGCTGAACGTTATCACAGGAAGCATGAACATGGATGACCTGTTCATTGCTGCGCACGGTTTTGGAAGTACCGGACGGTATGCTGTCATCACCGTTTCTGATACCGGAACAGGAATGGATGAAACGACCAGGAAGAAAATCTTTGAGCCGTTTTTCACCACAAAAGCGGTTGACAAAGGCACCGGACTCGGATTGGCTATGGTGTATGGCATAGTAAAACAGCATAAAGGCTTTATCGATGTTTCCAGCACGCCGGGGCACGGGACCAGCTTCATGATTTATCTGCCGCTTATGGAGCCGGAAGCTGCGGTCATTACTGAAAAAACCGCTGCGGGTGTTGAAATGCCGGCCGGAACCGAGACTATTCTGATTGTTGAGGATAATGCCGATTTACGCGAATTTATGGGTAAATTTCTGGCGAAGCAGGGCTATCAGGTGATTGCTGCGGTTGATGGTCGGGATGCCGTGGACAAATTCAGGGATAACGCTGAAACAATCCAGTTGATTATCATGGACATGATAATGCCGAACTTGAGCGGCAAAGCAGCATACGACGAAATCAGACAGATCAGACCGGACGCCAGGGCTCTGTTTTTCAGCGGTTACAGTGCAAGCATCATTCAACAGCAGGGTGAACTTGGTAAAAATGCCCGGTTTATGGCAAAACCGGTACAGCCCGCAGCGCTGCTGCAAAAAGTGCGGGAGATGCTGGAGCGGGGTGCGGGTCAAGTGCCGGATGTTTCCGAAGGGTAAATTAACGGATGTACGCAAAAAACTCCCGATCCGCTCCCAGAATATGCGACATGACCACCTCATATGCCAGAAACTGAAAAACAGCGCCTACCGAGAGAGTGGATGCCTCGAACTCCCGAGAAAGTTCAAGGCCCTCGGAGAGCAATCTGGCGTGTTCCGAGGCGTGTTGACTTATTCCGGGAAAACCGCAAGATTCAAGAATTGTCTCTTCATCGTGGAAGTGTTGCCTGACTTCGTCAAGAAGTTGCGTAATAATTACAGAAACTTCCCCGGCTGGATAGGCCAGGAGAGCCGCCTTGAGTAACGAGTTGGAGATCCTGAAAAGGGACTTGTGCTGATTGTCGATCAGGTTGTTACCGCAGCGGAACGTGTCTTTCCAGACCAGTTGCACAAAATTGCTTTCGAATTTATCCAGAGAGGTAAGCGCACCTTTTCCTGCAGCGTTGAATTCAATCCTGTTCCGGCCGCCGGATTTGGCCACGTAGAGCAGCTTATCCACCTGGGCAACTATCTCATCAGGCGTTCTTTCTGCCGTGCACAGAACTGTTGCAACTCCCAGACTGGCAGTTACGCACTCTGCTGTTGTTGATCCCTTGTTGGGTATGGCAAGAGCGATGATTGCGCTTCGAATTTTCTCGGCGATCGCAATGGCACCATTTAAGTCTGTCTCCGGCAGGATGCAGGCGAACTCCTCACCACCATAGCGGGCAGAAAGATCAGCCGGGCGGGTAGTACAGCCGGCTATTGCCCGGGCTATCCGGCGCAGGCAGTCATCGCCGCTTACATGTCCGTAATTGTCATTGAAAGCCTTGAAGTGGTCGATATCCAGCATAACCAATGACAGCTCTTCCCCGGAACGCACATGCCGGGCATGTTCCTGGGCCAGTACCTGATCGAAACGCCGCCTGTTGGCTATTCCGGTCAACCCGTCAGTAATGCTCAGGATTTCAAGCTTGCTGTTAGCTTCCTCCAGTGCCCTTTCCACCCTTTTTCGTTCCGTGATGTCGGTATGCGTTCCGATCATGCGCAAGGGACTGCCATCTTTGCTGCGGTTTACTACCATGCCTCGACTGAGAATCCACTTATAACTCCCATCCTTGCACCTTAAACGGTATTCGACGACGTATATTTCGGTCCTGCCATCCAGATACGCCTGCATTGATTCCTCAACATGCGACTGATCTTCAGGATGAATACGATCCAGCCATTCCTGACGAGCAGGCAGGATATCGTTGTCAGCGTACCCCAGCATCTCTTTCCAACGTTTGGAATACATTGTCACGCCGGTCTGAATGTTAGAATCCCATACGCCGTCTCCGGAACCCTCAATGGCGAATTTCCAGCGATATCCACTCTCCAGGAGCGCTTCCTGTGCCTGTATGCGTTCGGTAATATCGCGCCAGGTGGTAAACAGGGCCGGTTTTCCGTCCAGTATCATCGATGCAATGGATACCTCGACAAAGAAATCCGACCCGTCTAATCGGCGATGTACCCACTCAAAGATGTTTTTGCCGGTTTGCAGGGCATCTTTTATTTTTTCCTCGGCTGATTCGGATGATTTTCTGCCGTCAGGTTGAAATTCGGGGGAGAGCAGTTCAGGAGGATGTCCGATAATCTGCGTCCGGTCACCGCGCAGCATGACCTCGGTTGCCCGGTTGCAATCGACAAAAATGCCATCTCTGATGATCAGATAAGCGTCCGGCGAGTTTACAAAAAATATGCGGTGCTTTTCTTCGCTCTCCCGCAGCATATCTTCGGTCAGTTTGTGTTGCGTGATATTGTGATGCGCAACGAGAAAGCGGTTCAATGGATCACCTTTCAGAGCGGTGACGTGCATCATGAACCAGCGCTTCTCCAGTGGACAGTGGCATGGATAATCATAGTTGTATGAGTCACGCTTGCCCGATATTACATCTCGCATGCCTTGGGCAACTGATTCACCGACAAAACAATCTGTGACACTTTTGGAAGTGTCGCAGATATCCAGATAGTTCACCCCTTTCCATTCGCATTCATCAGGAAGCCCGTTTTCACTGCCGAATCTTTTCCAGGCAAGATTGACATAAACGATTGTACCAATGCTATCGATAACCGCAATTTGTTCCTCCAGAGAATCGAGTACCAAATCACTCAAGCCCGTTTGATCAAGCACGTGCTAACTCCTCCTGTCACGATAATTGAGGGGGTGTTTTCGTTGCGTCATCATCGGCAAAATTGTTTTTCACCGCTTCGATCTCCGGAAGCGCCCGCAGAAAAGCCTCCACAACCTGAGGATCGAAATGAAGTCCGCTGTTCCGTTTTATTTCCGCAACCGTATCATCCACTGACCAGGGCTCTTTATAGGGACGCTTGCTGGTAAGGGCGTCAAAGACATCGGCAATGGCGACAATTCTTCCGAATAGTGGAATATCCGGACCGTTAAGCCTCCGTGGATATCCGGCGCCATCCCAGCGCTCATGGTGTGAAAGTGCTATCACGGCGCATGTTTTCAGCAGATGTGAACGGAGATTACCGATAATCTTGTAGCCGATGCCGCTATGGGAACGCATGATTTTCCATTCCTCTTCATCAAGCTTGCCCGGTTTGAAGAGGATACTGTCAGGTATGCCGATTTTACCCACGTCATGCAGAGCGGCGGCATTGTAGAGCAGTTCCGCCTCGCTTTCCGGCAGTCCACAGGCAAGGCCGATCAATCTCGAAAAGTGGCTCATTCTGACGACATGCAGGGCGGTTTCATTATCACGGTATTCACCGGCGTTTCCTAAAGTATTCAGTACTTCAAGACGGGTTTCATTCAGTTCGGCGGTGCGTTCCTGCACCAGGCGCTCCAATGCGCGAGACTGATCATAGAGTGCAAGGTGCGTCCTGATCCGCACCCTCACAATGGGAGCGCTGATCGGTTTGGTGATATAGTCCACGGCGCCGCAGGTAAAACCCATGGCCTCATCCTTGACCTCTCCCTTGGCGGTTACGAATATTACCGGGATACTGCGGGTTAAAGGATTTTCCTTGAGACGCCGACAGGTTTCGAAACCGTCCATACCAGGCATCATGACGTCCAGCAGAATGATGTCTACCGTTGCTGAGTGGCAGGCATCAATGGCCTGCTGTCCACTGGTTGCCACCATTATCTTATATGTATCCGCCAGCGCCGCATTGAGCAGACTGATGTTTTGCGGAGTGTCGTCGACAATCAGTACCGTTGCAAGGGCAGATGATGTTTTCATGGTTGCTCCTATCGTAATGTCCCGTAGGGGCGCGGTCTGTGACCCGCCCGTTTTTGACGGTGCTTCTGTCATTGACGTTGGTTATTATGTCGGTTGATGTTGTGGCTGTCGCACCAGGGCGGGTCTGAGACCGCGCCCCTACAAGTTTAAATATCAATCCCGTTCTTTGCCGCAAGCGCCATAAGTGAGTCATGTGCCGCCGAAAAATCGAAATTGAACAGATGCTTTCTGAGTATATTGATATCCTTTTCAGGCAATCCTGCCAACTCTTTATTGTAATCGTCCAGATATCGTTCCGCCTTACCGTTTTTCTCTTTTATATAGTCCAAAAGTTTATTCAGAATCGGCGTTACGACGGCAACGTCAAGTGAAGCGGGGAGAATGACGCCGGTCTGGGAAGCAACCTGCAGATGGTCATTCAATTCCTTCATCAGGCGTTCCAACTCTGCGGCAAAAGGCTCAAGAGCCATCATTATGTTTGCATGCGGGTCGTCCTGTCCAATGGTGGTTTCAAGAACCATCGCCAGTTCCGTCAACTTTAACGCACCAATGGTGCCGGCAATGCCTTTGACCGTATGGAGATGGCGCAGGGCCGACTTCGTATCTCCTCCGTTCAATGCTTCTTCTATCTCCATCGCGGCATTCGACTCATTTTCGAGAAACGAAAGCAGCACCCAGAGGTACAGCTTTCTGTCTCCGTCAAGGCGGCTCAGGGCTTCGGCAACGTCAAGGCCTTTAATATCCGGGATGATAGGTTCAATGCCGCTGTCGTCATCCAGAATGTCACGGAGATGAGCGCTTGATTCCTGTGCGCTCAGGAAGAACCCCAGCACCCGCAGCAGTGTCCGGGCGTCAATCGGTTTGGTGATGTGGGCGTCTATGCCGGCCTCCCGGATCTTCTGCCGTTCCTCCTGCATGGCATGGGCAGTCATGGCGATGATCGGGAGCGAGGTGAAGCGGCTGTCAGACCTGATCATCCTGGTGGCCTCATAACCGTCCATGACCGGCATCTGTATAACCATCAGCACCAGGTCGTACGATGTGCTCCCTTCGGTAATCATCGTAACCGCTTCCTGTCCGTCGCCGGCTACATGCACGATAGCACCGGTTTCTTTCAATAGCTCAAGCGCCAGTTGCCGGTTGATCTCGTTGTCTTCCACCAGCAGGATGCGGGAACCGGAAAAATCAAAGGAAGCCCCTTTTTGTCCGCTGGTTGTACTGTAGACATAATTGCTCTGTTCCAGTTCGTTTTCTGTACAGTTGTCGAACCAGGCCGTGAAGCAGAATCTGCTACCCACTCCAGGTACGCTTTCGCACCATATCTCGCCGTTCATCATTTCCACCAGCTGTTTTGATATGGAGAGGCCCAGTCCGGTGCCGCCAAACCTGCGGGTGGTGCTGCCGTCAGCCTGGGTGAAGGGCTGGAAGAGTTTTTCGATCTGTGCGGCAGTGATTCCAATGCCGGTGTCGCTTACGCTGAATTTAAGCTGTACACGGTCATTTTTCTCCGTCAGCAGTGTGGTTGAAAGTTTGATTTCTCCACGTTCGGTGAATTTGACGGCATTGCTCAACAGGTTGACAATAATCTGGCCCAGCCGGTGCGGATCACCAACCAGGCAGGGAGCGACATCCGGCGACGTCTCGACCAGCAGATTCAGGCCTTTGTCGATTGCCTTTTGCTGCACTATGCTGGTCGCGTTGTCGGTCATGATATTCAGCCGGAAGGGAATCTGTTCCATTTTCAGTTGCCGGGCCTCTATCTTGGAAAAATCGAGGATGTCGTTGATGATATTGAGCAGCAGCTCTCCGGCTGAGTGAATTTTCCCGATATAGTCATGCTGGCGGGGCGGCAGGCTGCTCTTCAAGGTCAGGGCCGAAAAACCGATGATGGCGTTGAGCGGTGTGCGTATCTCGTGGCTCATATTGGCCAGAAACTGGCTCTTGGCCGAGTTGGACGCCTCAGCCTCATTACGTCTTTGTTCCAGTTCCAGATTAAGTATTTCCAGCTCATAATTTGCATTTTCAAGACGATGTGTTTTATTTTCAAGCTCAAAATTTAACTCTTCAAGCCGCTGTTTTTGCCACAGGGTTACATCTTCCGCAATTTTGCGAAGGGTGATGTCGGTATGGGAAACCACGGCTCCACGTCGTGAGCCTGATAATCTCGAAACGTTCATGATGAACCAGCGCTGTTCATCCGGAGAGTGACAGGGATATTCCATACTGAAATAATCCTGTTCACCTTGCAACACCGCACTTAAACCGATAAAAGCAGCCCTGGCTCCTTCGTCATCTCTGCCATCAGTGATCTTGCACGCATTTAGATAATTTACTCCAACGCCGTATTCAATAGCCGTTGAACCGCAATTTTCCTGCGTAAAACGTCGCCATACCTCATTTACGGCCACGATCACGCCGTTGGAGTCAAGTACGGCGATGGTCGATAATAATGAGTCCATCACATCGATAGTGAATGTCTCGTTTTCACGCAGTTTTTCCTCCGCCTCTTTGCGCAAGGTGATGTCGCGGACTGTTGCGATGATACCGATTATCTCGTCCTTCGTGTTCCGTAAGGGGGCGCTCAGATCCGAGGCCCACCCCGACCTTTCAGTCTTTGGAGTATAATATGGAAAGTCCACGGAGCCTGGCGTTTCTCCGGCCAGCACCTTTTCAAGGCGCTCAATCACACCACTTTCCTGCAAGAAAGGAAACAGTTCCAAGGGATGTCTGTCAATCACCTCAGCTGCGGTCATGCCGGTGAGATGTTCCATAAAGGGATTCCAGACTCGATATCGTAAATCGGGGCCATAGACAATAACACCTTCCTGTGCACTGTTTATGATCTGTTCGCTAAACTGTTGCGCTTCACGCAATTTTTCCTCGGCCTGACGGGCAGACCTCTCATAGGCAATGATTTCTTCGTTGCGCTTCTGCAGCGTCAGATCGGTTATAATTGCGCTGATGTGCCGACAGCCGGAAAGATCGTACGCGCGGCATGAAAAGTTCACCGGCACGGAATTCCCCGTCACTGTGAGGAGTGAAATTTCAACAGCAGAATTTATAAGGGCGCTGCTTTTCAGGAGATTCGTATAAAGTTGACGGTCAGCAGAAGCCACGTATGTGCCAAGCTCCGTGCCGATGAGCTGTTGTGGCTGCATGTCAAGCATCTCTGCAAGAGCGTTGTTACAGTAAATAATTGTTCCGTCTTCAGACAGGGTGGCAGCGCCGTCGCTCATGGTTTCTACCAGTACACGGTAAGGCTGTTCAGCCCCTCTCAACGTAAAAACCTGTTCTCCGTCAGGCCCTGAGACCATGAAAGCGTCAACTTCACCCTTACCTATGGCACGCAAAGTTTCTTGTGCCTCTTCGAGACGATAGCGGAGATGTGTATTTTCATCCAGGAGCTCTTCGAGCGGTCTGTTCGTTTCTGTCACTTCGTCACCTCGTCGTCAAACAGTACACACATTCTTCAGCACTTCACGTAACTGATCAAAGTTATATGGCTTACTGACTAAACCGGCAATTTCCTCAGGTGGTATCCGTGAGGTTACAACCTGGTCTCCAAAACCACTGGAGATGATGACCGGAAGCTCCGGCTTGATCATTTTCAATTCCTGGAACAACTTGTAACCGTCCATCACCGGCATACCCATATCAGTAATTACCAGAGTGATGTCAGCAAAATGCTGCCGATACAGATCCAACGCCTCCTTGCCGTTTGAAGCTTCAATAACGGTGAATCCAAGTTTTTCCAGAAATGTTTTTTCGAGCTTTAAAACATACTGTTCATCCTCAACCAGCAGGATTGTGCCACTCCCCTGCCATGGTCCCGATGGGGATGCTTGTGCCAAACTATCCTCTTCTCCGGATTCTCCGGTCTGGACAGGCAGGTATATTTTGAAGGTTGTGCCAAACCCCGGCTGGCTGAAGAGCTGTAAAAATCCCTTGTGGGCTGCAACGATGCCAAGTACTGCGGACATCCCCAGACCACGACCGGTAAATTTAGTGGTATAAAACGGTTCAAATAATCTTTGTCTGGTCTCATTGTCCATGCCGCAGCCGGTATCGCTGACTTCCAGGCAGGCATATACGCCTTGCGGAATAACTTTGCCTTTATAATCCTTCTCGGTTTTATCAGCCCGGATTGCCGCCTTAATAAGCGAAACTTTAATTTCACCCTGTTCTTCACCGATGGCTTCAGATGCATTGATGATCAGATTCATGACTACCTGTTTGATCTGGGCGGCATCGCCTCTAAATACCGGTATACTTGGTGAACAGTCAACGTTGAGTGCGACATTTTGTGGAAGGGTTTTCTTAAGCATGTCGACCATTTCTGTAACCAACGATCTCAAAAGGATCTCGGTCTCAGTAATTATGGCTTTCCCGGCGTATGCCAGCATCTGCCGACAGAGTTCAGCTCCCCGCTCAGTAGCTTTTTCAATCACGGGAATGTGATCCTCAACATTTTTAAAATCCATCTTAATCAGTGAACAATATCCCATGATGATAGCCAGAATATTGTTGAAGTCGTGAGCAATCCCGCCGGCCAGGACACCGAGGCTTTCCATCTTCTGGGCATGCAGCAGTTGGCGTTCAAGGGCCAGGCGCTCATCTTCCATCCTCTTGCGATCAGCTTCACGGGCAAAATTATCAAGCGCATAGCTGATATCTCTCGACATGTCGATCAGCAGGTTGCGGTTTGTCTCGTCAAATACATCAGTTTCACCGGAATACATGGTCAACGCGCCGACAGCTTCTCCGTTATTAAAGAGTGGCAAAGAGGCTGACGCGCGAAAACCAAAACTCATCGCACGCGCATGCCATGGAGATGTGGTCAAATCCTCCTGAAAATCCTGGCACCACACAGGATGCTTTTCGCGAATAGCTACGCCGGTTGGCCCTTGCCCGAAGGGGCTGTCGCCGTCAACTGAAATTTCAATGTCATTCAGATACTCATCACCGGAACCGCTGTTTGCAGCTACCTTTACCAACCCGGATGCAGTGTCAACAATACCGATCCACGCAAGCTTCATGCCGCCAAATTGTACCGTGGCCTGACAGATTTGCTGAAACAGCTCCTCCTCTTTTTTGCAGTGCACCATAGCCTGACTGCATGCGCTCAAAGCCGCATACAGGTTGCTCAGGCGTTGAATATTTCGCTCCGCCTGCTTTCGCTCGGTAACGTCCCGAATAATTACGACCGTATTAAAATCATTGTCTCTCCTGTAGGTCGAGACATTGACCTCCATCGGGAACTCCTTCCCATCCGTTTTCAAGCCAACTGTTTCATACGTTGACGGCACCGGTTTACCTTCTGCACGCAGGGTTATGTATTCAAGAATCCTCTCACGCTCGGAGGGAGCAATCAGGTACTGTACAGGCAAATTATTGATTTCGGTAAGATCACAGAGGCCGAACAGCTGTCGATACGATGGGTTTACAATAACATGCACCCCTTTACGGGAAACGCCTATTGCATCTGAGGATGCTTCAAAGATTGAACGGGCAAGCCCTTCAGTTGCCATGATTTCTTCATTGTGCTTTTGCTGTGTAAGGTCGGTAATTACCAGACTCAGGCCACGATTGCCTGAGAGGTCGTAGGCATGGCAAGAGATGAGTATCGGGACAAAAGTACCCGTTTCCGATACCAAGCTGATTTCAATGGAGCCATCTTCCTCCAGACATTTTTCCAGCCAGGCCTTGAAAAAGAAACGGTCTGCTGGTGAAACATAAGAGACAAAAAGTGTACTGACTACTCTTTCAAGAGGAATCTGCAACAGAACAGCCAGACGCCTGTTGCAGTAAAGAATCGCGCCATCGGCAGACAGGGTGGCGGCCCCTTCATTCATGGTTTCTACCAGGATCCGGTACGGTGTCTCGGCCCCTTTGAGGGTGAACAGTTGATCTCCGTTCTGCCCGGAGACCACAAATGCGTCCACTTCGCCCTTGCCAATGGCGTAGAGGGTCTGTTGCGCCTCTTCAAGTTGTAACCGAAGGAGCTCAATTTCGGTCGGTTCCGTGTCCGGTTTGACTGTAATAGTCATTTCGTGTTTACGTCCAGTCCCTGAAGAAGCCGCTCCGTTTGCGACATATCGCCGATGAATCTGCGCATCGGCAGCGGCAGTTCCTTCACCAGAGTCGGCGCGGCTACGATCTGCCGCTCTTTGGCAAGAGCCGGCTGCTGGTAGATGTCGATTATCTCCATGTGGCAGCGTCCTGCCAAAAACTCGGAACAGATCTTCCTGACATTCTCAATCGCCCGCAAGGAATTGGATGTCATGCCACTCACGTAGAGCCGAAGAACATAAGGTTTCTTTGCCTCACCTGTCATTTTCCACCTCTCTTTCCAGGTTTTGCAACGCTTTTCTTCTTCGAGACAAGGTCATCCGCCCTTCGAGTCTGTGCCATCGCCAGAGTTTCTTCATCAAGCACCTTCTGGTACAGATTCTCTCTGGCTATTGCCCGATCCAGATCTTCTTTTTCAGCATCGAGGCCGGTACGTAGTGCCGCAATTTGTGCCGCAATCACTGCTTTTTTCCGTTCAATATCAAGCTTTTTCAGCTCAAGGTCCTGACTCCGTGCCAGTTTTTCCGCCTTTTCCCGCGCTACCTGGGCTATTCTGGCTGCGCCGGTCAGTACTCCGGCCAAGCCGACATAGACATCACGAAGCTGGACGCCGTTGCCGGTCAGATAAAATTCCCTGATCTGGTTAGAGTGTTCCATGCCTCGGGATTTAAGAATGTACAGCCCCCGGTTGCGCTCACCGTTGGCTTCAATTGCCTGCAACAGAAGCCAGGTGTCCATCAGTGACGATATGCCTATTTCGGTGCGCTCCAGACTTCCGTTCGCGGCGGTCAGGTCGGTGCATAAAGCGGTGATGCCCTTCATCTTCAGAAAATCAATCAGGCGGGATAACATCGACTTGACTTCATTCTCGCTGGCTGATGTAACCAGGTTGGAAATCGGGTCGATGACTATAATTGCCGGGTTGAACAGTTCTATAGCCTTGTGCATGGATACCAGATGCATTTCCAGTCCGCACAGGGTCGGGCGGGAGTTCCGGAATTCGAGCAGACCTTTCTTCACCCACTGCTCAAGGTCAATACCAATGGAGCGCATATTACGGAGAATCTGAGTGCGGGATTCCTCGAAGGCGAAGTAGAGACACCGCTCGCCGCGCCGGCAGGCGGCATCAACAAAATGAGCGGCTACACTTGACTTACCACATCCGGAAGTACCGGTTACCAGGATGCTGCTCCCCTGGAAGTATCCTTTGCCCTCCATCATGGTATCAAGGCGAGGGATTCCGGTGGAGACCCGTTTATTTGAAGCCGAATGGTCGAGGCCAAGCGAAGAGATCGGCATGACTGAAAAGCCTTGCTCGTCGATCAGGAACGGGTACTCATTGGTGCCATGGACAGAACCACGGTATTTGACTATCCGCAGACGGCGCGTGGCAATCTGTTCAGACACCTTGTGGGTAAGAAATATTACGCAATCGGCGACGTACTCTTCCAGTCCGAAACGGGTCAGGGTCCGCTCTCCCTGTTCGCCGGTCACAATGGCGGTAACCCCTTTTTCTTTCAGAAAGCTGAACAGCCGTTTCAATTCGGCCCGCAGGATTACCTCGTTGGAAAAACCGGAAAAAAGCATTTCAATGGTGTCAAGCGCTACCCGTTTTGCGCCGATGGTGTCGATGGCATATCCGAGACGGATGAAGAGTCCATCCAGATTATACACTCCGGTTTCTTCAATTTCGCCACGCTCGATGTGAACATAATCAAGGGCGAGTTTTTTATGGTCAACCAGATCATTCAGATCAAAGCCGAGTGACGCAAAATTGGTAGTCAGTTCTTCGGACTTCTCTTCAAACGACATGTAGACTCCCGGTTCGTTATGCTCAATTGCTCCGCGTACCAGAAACTCCATAGCGAGCAAGGTCTTGCCGCACCCGGCGCCACCGCAAACCAGGGTCGGACGCCCTTTGGGAAGACCGCCACCGGTAATCTCGTCCAACCCTTTGATGCCGGTTAGACATTTCTGCAAGACTTCGACTATCCGGGAAACATTTTTCTTCTGCCTGGCCATGAGTGAGCCTCCTGAGAGTAATGATTACCTGAGAATACCGAGAATAAACTAAACAACTGAAAACATACAGAAAAAATAATTAATGGCTGTATTATAGCGCCGGTAAAAGTACTATTTGTCCAGTATCTCCCTTACTTTCCTCAGCAGTTCCATTGGCTGCACAGGTTTCATAATCAGTCCAACGGTTCCTTCCGAAATTCCCCGGTCCTCAATGAAGTCTGAGGTATAGCCACTGGAGTAGAGCAACTTGACATCAGGTTTAATACGGCTGATTTCTTCATACGCATCCTTTCCGTTCTTTTTCGGCATTATCATATCCATGATGATCAGCCTGATGATGTCTTGATGAGCCTTGAATTTCTCAACAGCATCCACACCATCTTCGGCAATAATTACATTGTATCCGTGGCTTTGAAGGACCTTGGCAACCAATACACGTACACTTGGCTCATCTTCGGCAACAAGTATGGTTTCATTGCCGCCCACAGGCGGTGCCGGTTCTGCCTTGATTGAATGGTATCCGGTGGTTTTTTCATCAATAGGAAAATAAATCCTGAAGGTGGTTCCTTGACCGATTTCAGTGCACACATTGATAAAGCCATTATGCTGTTTGATAATGCCATAGATGATAGCCATGCCGAGGCCGGTGCCTTTGCCCACTTCCTTGGTAGTAAAGAACGGTTCGAATATATGCTCAATATGTTCTTTGCCGATGCCGGTTCCGGTGTCGGATACGGTGAGCAGGGCATAGTTGCCCGATGGAAGATTGTAATTATTGAAATCTGTAAACGAAGAGTCCAGGGCGGCATGATCACTCCGGACGGTAAACGTGCCACCTCCGGACATGGCATCGCGGGCATTGGTGGCCAGATTGATCAGCACCTGTTCAATCTGGCCCCTGTCTGCGATAATCGGCAGCTCTGCTCCACAACAGGCTGAATGAAACGAGATGTCCTCACCTATGATCCTGGCCAGAAACTTATGAACATGCTGCAAGACGTCGTTAAGATTTTCCTGTCTCATGATCAGAGGCTGCTTGCGGCTGAACGCCAGTAGACCATGAGTGAGCTGGGCCGCTTTTTCGGCAGAAGCAAAAATCTGTTCAATCTGTTCCCTCTGTTCCTCGTCAAGGTTGTCTGATGTTCTCAATAACTGGCAATAACCTTCGATCACGGTCAGGACATTGTTGAAGTCATGGGCGACACCACCGGCGAGCTGACCTATGGCTTCCATCTTCTGGGACTGACGCAGCTGCTCTTCCAGTAATTTGCGACCTGTGATATCCCGCAAAAAGCCGAAGAAACGTCCGCCCTCGTCCGGAGAATAGGTGATACTGATATCCAGTTCGATACTTCTTCCGTCCTTGCAGCGATGTCTGCTGTCAAAATGTGCCCCGCCATGCTGAATAATCTGGGGAAGCCTGCGTTCGATTTCTTCAGGCGCCAGCGCTTCCTCAACGTCGAACAGGGTCATGGCAAGCAATTCATCGCGACTATAGCCCGTCATTGCGCAATACGCATCGTTTGCCTCCAGAATCCTGCCGCTTGTGTCCACGAATAGAAATCCATCCAAAGCTGTCTGGATGATGGTGTGATACTGTGTCTGTGCCAGCTCATGTTTAACGCGGGTTCGCAATGTCATAATGCCGAATGCCATGTCTGAGGCGAGTTCCTCCAAGAGGCTGACTTCATCATCCGTAAATGCATCAGGTTCGCTTGAATAGAGCATGAAGGCGCCGAAGGTTGTACCGGCTTCGTCCTTAAGCGGCAGGGCGATGGACGAACGGTATTTCCTCCGCATGGCATGCTCACGCCAAGGGGCTGCCAACGGGTCAGTGGCAATATCCTGAAAGCAACCGGTCTGACCGCTTCGAATCACACGGCCGGTCTGCCCCTGACCGTACTGCGAGTCAGCTGCCCAGGATATGCAGACATCTGAGAGATAGCCATCATCAACCCCGCCGGAGGCAACCGGCTGCACTGTTTTGGCTTCATCGTTCAAGGCAAAACCCACCCATGCCATGCGGTATCCTGCCTCGTTACACACGATCCGACAGATTTCATTCAAAAGAGTCTGTTCGTCCTGGGCATGAACGAGAACCTGATTACAGCTTCTGATAGCAAGCAGTTCCCGATTCAGACTGGAGAGTTTTTCCCTGGCCTGCCTGTGTTTCGATACCTCGAATTCAAGTGAACGGTTTGTACTCTCCAGAGCAGTAGTCCGTTCATGCACCAATTCTTCCAGATGTTCCTGGTTATGACGCAGAGCCTGTTCAGCCTCTTTCAGGTCGTGGAAAATAAGTTCATACGGTTCTTTCAATCCGGTGGCAACCAGAGCCTGATAGAGGAGCGCAAAAGCGAAAAACTTCAGGAAGTGCCCGACCATGTTGGCAGGCCCGTAGACACTGATGTATGAGGTGAAAGCCAGTTCCGCAACAATAGTACAGATAATGCTGGCGACAATAAGGGTGAATACTTTGGGTTTAAAAGCGGAACTCACCCTGTTGATGAGTACCAGTGCTACCACCAGGAGCAGGGTGATGACATATTCGCTGACGATTTTAAATTGAGTGAGTCCTTTCCCCTCAATGAAGCAATCCGGAAAGAATCCGAAGAATACAAGGGCAGTGGTAGAGGCAGTTATGATGACGGCAATACCGGTAAACATTCGTTTGTTCAGATTTCGCCGGGCGTAAAAAGGGGCAGCCAGGAGGAGGAGTACCTGCAGGGAGCGGGCTGCTATCCAGAGCTGAGTAGGTAGATTTGCATCGTAACCCGGGAATATTCCCAGCCCCTTGTAGGTCAGTGTATGGAACAGGTCAATCAGGGCAATAAAGCCATAGCCGATTCCAAGGATTATGAGGTATCCTGATGGCAGAAATCTGCTTATATTCCAGGTGAGGGTTAGCAGGGCAAAGGCAATGACTATGGTGATGATCTCGATCAGGCTGTGGAACAGGAGATAGCTGATCAGGCTGCTGACATACAGACAGAGAATAGTGACTATTATTATTCCTGTATTCTTCAATGCGCAGAAGTTCCTTCCGGCGGCAATTCGTTCAGTACAGCCCAGAAACCGCCAAGCTGTTTTACAGCCTCGACAAAATCGGTAAAATTTACCGGTTTGACAACATAGGCATTGATTCCCAGTTCATAGCTCCGGATCAGGTCCTGTTCCTCCCGGGAGGAGGTCAGCATTACCACCGGAATCATTTTGAGTGCGGGATCCGATCGAATGGCCCGCAGCACCTCAATGCCATCCATACGCGGCATTTTGATATCGAGAATCGCCACAGCCGGATTGATCGGCTTGCGGGAACGGTACTTTCCTGCACAATGCAGAAATTCCATCGCCTCCACGCCATCCTTGACGTGAGTAACCCGGTTGGCAAGGTTGTTATCGGCCAGAGCTTCAAGCGTCAGTTCGGCGTCGTTGGGGCTGTCTTCAGCAAGCATGATAGGTTTCAGATCAGTCATGATGGTTGTCCTCCTGGAATTTTGGCAGAGAAAAATAAAATCTGGCTCCCCGGTTCAGCTCTCCCTCGGCCCACACCCGCCCGCCATGCCGGCTGATGATGCGTTGCACTGTGGCCAGACCGATTCCCGTGCCTTCAAATTCTTCCTGGGAATGCAGACGTTGAAAGACGCCAAAGAGCTTATTGACATACTGCATATCAAACCCTACCCCGTTGTCTTCGACAACAAAGAGAATTTCTCCGTTTTCTTCATGCGCTCTGACCGCGATCTGCGCGACATCTTTCGAGCGGGTATATTTAGAGGCATTGCCGAGCAGATTGGCCCATACCTGTCGCAGCAGGGCGTAATCACCACGTACGGCGGGTAAATCGGCGATGACCCATTCAATATTGCGGTCGGCACAGCTGTCCTGCACAAGTGCCAACGCTTCCTTGACAACCAGGTTCATCTCCATCTTTTCCGTTCGCATCTCAGCCCGACCGGTCCGCGAGAATTGTAACAGATCGTCGATTAACGTCCCCATCTGGCGTGCTGAAGCGGCAATGATATCTACGTAGTGTATTCCTTTTTCACTCAGACCATCTCGACAGCGCGAGACCAGCAGATTCACATAACCGTCAATATGACGCAATGGGGCGCGCAGATCGTGGGAGACGGAGTAGCAAAAGGCCTCCAGTTCCTTGTTGGCAGCTTCCAACTGTTCGGTGCGCTCGACCACCCGCTGTTCCAGTTCTCTATTCAGCCGGTGGATTTCCTCCTCAGCCCGCTGCCGCTCGGCAATTTCCTCTTCAAGCAGCACCGCCTTTTCGTGAAGCAGCTCCTCACGCTCTCTGAGACCGGCGCACATCTCGTTAAACGATCGGGACAGCTCGCCGATTTCGTCTGTGCCGTACACCGGAACCGGGAGAGGCAACTCTTTGTGCACGGATACGGCAACGGACTCTTGAAGCCCAGAAAGCGGCTTGAGTATGATCTTGCGAACAAACATGGTAAGGACGAGGATAATCACCACTGATGCAGCAAGGAAAAGAACCGCAGAGTTCACAATCATTTTTTGAAGCGATGCCATGGCTTTCTGGGAAGAAAGCTGAATTCTGACATATCCTATAATGTAATTACTCTCTTTGGATTTGTTGAACTGGTGAAAAAAGACCGGACAATAAAAATCCATATGATCCAATTCGGTCTGGTAGTAAGGCGCCTGGCTCTTTTCGAAATGGCTGACTACTTCCTTTTCGGGAGGTACGGCCTCTGCGCTGTGGGGGTAGGAGTCAAGCTGGAGCCATAATGTCGTAAAAACTTGAGCCAGTACAACATCTTGGGCATAACTGATTTTTTGTACGTGGCTGATGAGGTCCAGGTTCTCAGAAGCTACCCCCTCGTCAACCGACATGGCAAGAGATTCGGCCATGGTGATGCCGCGCGCCGTCAATTCCCGCCTGATGCCCTCCTTGTAGGAAGAAATGTAGAGAAGCGTGCAGATCACGCCCAGAGTGAGTATTACCAGAACGATGAAGCCGGTTACCTTGATGTTGAGCGTAAGTTTCATTTAATTTCAGCAAGTGACGGCATTCCGTACGACGAGATGAGTGACTGCCCTTTTCTGCTCAGGGCAAAGTCAACGAACTGCCGCACTTCCGGCTTGGCGTCCTTGGTCATGACCAGGTAGAGGTAACGTTTGAAGGGATATTTACCCGAAATGATAGATGATTTTGATGGAGCAACCCCATTGACTGCCAGCATCTTCACGTCACGCTTGCGAGCGCTGCCAAAGCCGGTGCTGGCAAAGCCCCCGGCGTTTCTTTCCACAAGCTGCTCCCATATGGTAACCGATGAGGCCTGCATTGAGGAATTGATCTGCGTCAACGGGCGCTTTCCGCTCAGAATGTACTTCTCCAAGGCTTCACCGATGCCGCCAAACCCATCGTGAGTAGTGATGTAGGATATCAGTTTCAAATCGCTGCCACCGAGTTGCTTCCAGTTGGTTATCCTGCCTTCGTAAATATCCTTTACCTGTTGCACAGTAATGTTATTGACCGGGTTGGCTTTGTTGACGATGAATACCAGAGCGTCCCAGGATGCCGGAATGAATTTTATGTCGGAAGATGGTTTGGATTTTGATAGATAACTCTGACACGATGCGGCCAAATCTACTTTACCCGTACCCATCTCGGTAAGACCGACAATACTGCCCCCGCCACGGACCAGTACCTTATGTCCGGTCTGCGTCTCATATGCCTTGGCCAGATCATTCAGATATCCGACATTGCTGACGGAACAGCCGCTTGCGGTAATGGGAACTTCGGCGCTGACCGTATACGGCAGCGCCATAACCCAGCCGAGAACCCACAACAATCGAAAATATTTCATTTTGCAGTCTCCTTCCACCTGTATTTGGCTTCAGGTATATTCTACCTCTGATCAGCGATAGCGCAACAATCACCGCACACTATCCTTCAACCGCTCGCTTTCCTGTCAAGCATTTCTCTCACTTTACGTAATAAATCAAATGGCTTGACCGGTTTCATGATCAGCTCGGAATCTTTATCCAGCTCTCCCCGGCTCTTGATGAAATCTGCCGTGTAACCGCTCGTGAAGAGCATCCTGATGTCTGCCTGGAGATTTTTGATCTCTCTGTATGCCTCCAGGCCGCTTTTTTTAGGCATGACCATATCCATCAGGACAAGTTTAATTCCGGCTCTGTTTTCGCTGAACTTTTCAACCGCCTGCTCGCCATCTTCAGCGCTGATAATGTGATAACCGGCATTTACAAGTATATTTTCAATCACGGTACGAACTGAAGGGTCGTCTTCGACTACAAGTATGGTTTCCGTACCTCCTTCAGGCGGTTTTACTTCAAGTTTATCCATTTCTGCCATGCTTTCATTTTCGATGAGAGGGAAAAAAATCTTGAAGACAGTTCCTTTGCCGAGTTCGCTGTAAACATATACAAAGCCGTTGTGCTGGCTGACGATCCCGTGCACGATGGCCATACCGAGTCCGGTTCCTCTGCCGACCTCCTTGGTGGTGAAGAAAGGTTCGAAAATCCGTTTACGGGTTTCCTCATCCATGCCGCAGCCGTTGTCTGAAACCGATACAAGAGCGTAGTTGCCCTGCTTGCCCCAACCGTAACTACTGACAAAAGATTCATCTACGTGCTGAAGCCCCGTCTCTATGGTCAACTCTCCCCCTTCGGGCATGGCATCGCGGGCATTGGCGGCCAGATTCATCAGAACCTGCTCAATCTGACCCGCATCAGCCATAACCGTGAGAGTCGCATCGTTGTATATAGCCCTCAGTCTGATATCCTCGCCGATGATTCTGACCAGAAACTTCTGCACCTGCTGGACTGTATCGTTGATATTTACCGGTTTTGGGTCCATCACCTGTTTGCGACTGAAAGCCAGCAGGCCACGTGTCAACTGAGCTGCCTTCTCGGCTGCGGAGTTGATATGCTCCAGCGCAACTTTCTCCGAGCCATCAAATTTTGTTTTCATATTCAACAAGTTGCAGTAGCCCATGATAACTGTCAGAATATTGTTGAAGTCGTGCGCCACACCGCCGGCCAGTTGACCGATAGCTTCCATCTTCTGTGATTGACGGAGCTGCTCCTCCAGTTTGCGATGAGCGGAGATGTCCTGTAGAAAAACGACCATCTGCCCCCCCTCGAACATGCGGTACTGAACACTGACTTCGACGTCAAATAAACTGCCATCCTTGCGGCGATGACGGGATTCGAAGCGATCTTCGCCACGCGCAATAATCTTCTGGACACGGGCGGCGGTGTCAGTGGCCCCTTCCGCAGCCTCCAGATCGGAAATGCGCATGGAGAGAAGTTCCTGCGCAGTATAGCCGCTCATCCTGCAATAGGTCTCGTTGACTTCAAGCAGACGTCCCTGCATGTCCACAATCCAGAAACCATCCATCGCAGTCTGGAGGATGGTACGGTGGCGTTCTTCGCTGGCCCGCAACGCCTCCTCGGCCTGCTTGCGCGCTGCACGCTCCCCTACCTCATCCAGTGCCCGCTGCATGGCCAGAGGAAGCTTGTCAAGCTTGTCCTTCTGGATATAGTCCGTGGCGCCCTGTTTGAGAAGTTCAACTGCTTTTTCCTCCCCGACGGCGCCGGAGACGCAAATAAACGGAACATCGCTGCAGAACGATTGAGCCAGACGAAGAGCGGCCGGAGCATTGAAACCGGGGAGCTGGTAGTCGGCAAGGATGATGTCGTATCTTCCGCTCTGCAGAAAAGAAGTGAATTCCTGTTCATTTGATGCCCAGTCGATCTGCATTGAAAAATCGGTGTCGATCAGCCGTTCCCTGATGATTTCGGCGTCCATTGGCGAATCTTCGATATGCAGAATCCGCAGAACTCTTCCGGCGATTTTATCATTGTCCATACGGGATACTTCTCCTGAAACATGAGACAGATACGTTGGAAATTATTTCAGCACACTCACAATTCCATCGTCCAGGTCGTACCTGGCAGCCACGATCTTCAGCTTTTTCTCGTGCACCAGATGAGTAAGTATATCGGACTGCATGGTCAGATTGGCTGCCACCCGCCTGGCGTTGGCCGTCACCACACACTCTACGAACTCCTCCTTTTTGGTATCGGCGCATTTTGTATCACCTTTGCAGGCATCGCACTCCTTAGCCGCATTTTTGACCGCCGGGGCTATGTTTTTGACGATTTCGTCGATATTGCTGCTTCCGGTAGTTTTACCCTTGGACTCTACTGTTGCCTTTACTGCGCCGCAACGTTCATGCCCAAGTACCATGATCAACGGCGATCCCAGGTGTTCGGCTGCGTATTCGATGCTGCCCAGGACAATCGGATCAGGGACGTTTCCGGCCACGCGCACTACGAAAATCTCCCCCAACCCCTTGTCAAAGATGATCTCGGGCGGAACCCGGGAGTCCGAACAGGAAAGAATGATGGCGTACGGTTTCTGCGATCTGGCCAGAGCGGTCCGGGCAGCGGCGTCGCTGCGTGCGGAATGTGTCACCTTGTTCTCTACATACTGTCTGTTGCCTTCCATCAGCTTCTGCAACGCCTCATCCGGCGACAGAGAGGACTCTACGGATGATGCTGCAACAATACCTGCTGCAAGTGACGCTACTGCAAGACAGCTCCCGATAAACGTTTTCTGCATGATACTACCTCCTTTGATGTGTGATTGTTGTGTCACGATTGATAACCGCCTTACTTCTTCTGTTGCCCTGCAGGTGTTCATGAACAATATATCGCAGTGAATACTTCTTTACCACATTTTTGGAGTGCTCAAAATAGTTGCGCTTCTCTATTCACAGCCTGCGAGGCTGCCCCTCTCCCGCTCTCTGCTTGACAAAACGATCTTGCAGGTCAATAATCCCGGAACATGCACGTCATCCGTGAAGGGAAAATCATTATGCGCATCGAAAGCGATTTCCTGGTCATCGGCAGCGGTATTGCCGGCCTATCCTATGCCCTCCAGGCAGCCAATCATGGCAGTGTCGCCATCGTCACCAAGCGTGATATTTCCGAATCAGCCACTAAATACGCCCAGGGAGGGATTGCCTCGGTATTTTCCGCCGAAGATTCCTTTGACGCCCATGTTGAGGACACTCTTGTGGCAGGGGCCGGGATCTGCCACGAGGATGTGGTCAGGATGGTTGTGGAAGAGGGGCCCCAGACTATCCGTAACCTGATAGACTGGGGTGTCAGATTCACCACCAGCGGCGCTGCTTATGATCTGACCCGTGAAGGTGGTCATAGTGCCCGACGCATCCTCCATGCCGAGGATATAACCGGCCGCGAGATTGAACGCGCGCTGGTTGAGGAGGTAGGTCAGCATCCGAATATCAAAATATATGAGCACCATATTGCCATAGACCTGATTACATCAGCCAAGATAGAGCGACGCCAGCTTGAGCAGAACCGCTGCCTGGGCGCCTATGTTCTGGACATTACCGGCGACAGGGTAGTGACCTTCAGCTCCAAGATTACTCTCCTTGCGAGCGGTGGAGCCGGTAAGGTCTACCTGTACACATGCAACCCTGACGTGGCTTCAGGCGACGGCGTTGCCATGGCATACCGAGCCGGAGCCACCATAGCCAATATGGAGTTCATGCAGTTCCATCCGACCACACTTTTCCACCCTCTGGCCAAGTCATTCCTGATCTCCGAAGCGGTGCGTGGTGAAGGCGCCATTCTCCGTCGCAGGGACGGAACCGCTTTCATGGAGAAGTATCACAAACTGAAAGATCTGGCCCCGCGGGATATCGTGGCGCGCGCCATCGACAACGAGATGAAAACCAGTGGCGACGATTGCGTCTTTCTGGACATCACCCATGAACCGGCCGATATTGTCCGCAACCGCTTCCCCAACATTTACCAGACCTGCATGGAATTCGGCCTTGACATGACCAGCGAATGGTTGCCGGTTGTCCCCGCCGCCCACTATCTGTGCGGCGGCGTGGCAGTCAATTTTGATGCCGAAACCGACATACCGGGACTGTATGCCATCGGTGAGGTTGCCTTCACCGGCCTGCACGGAGCCAACCGCCTGGCAAGTAACTCTCTGCTGGAGGCAGCGGTCTATGCCGGACGTGCTTTCAAACATTCCATTGAGGCACTGAAAACTCTGCAGAGTGATACGCGGGCAATTCCTGCCTGGGATTCCGGAACAGCCACCAACAGTGACGAGATGGTGGTTGTATCACAAAACTGGGATGAGATCCGCCGCACGATGTGGAATTATGTGGGAATAGTCCGTTCTGATAAGCGGCTGGTGCGGGCCATGAACCGTATCAGACTGATTCAGGGCGAAATAGAGGAATACTACTGGAACTTCAACGTAACGTCCGACCTGATCGAATTGCGCAATATCTCAACGGTGGCAGAGCTGATCGTCACCTGTGCCCAGATGCGGAAAGAATCAAGAGGACTGCATTACACCATCGACTACCCGGAACGTGATGATGTGAATGCCGGGAAGGATAGCTTTGTGAAGAAACGGTTTTAATCTGGTCAAAGGAGCCCGCTGATTGTGGATATCAACGAAATACGCAAAAGGATCGACCTGCTGGACGATGTGCTGCTGCGCATCTTTAACGAGCGTGCCCGTCTGGCGCTGGAAATCGGCCATGCCAAGAAAGAACTGAACCTGCCGGTCTTCGACCCCGCCCGCGAAAAGCGTATTTTCAACCGGATGAAAGAAGACAACCCCGGCCCGCTGGACAACGATGCCATTATCAGAATGTTTGAGCGTGTCGTAGACGAATCGCGCAGACTCGAGCGTATAATGTCACATAGCGAAGAAGTGTAAGGGAGAGCAGCTGATATGTTGATAATCATGAAAAAGCACGCTGAGGAAGAGTCTTTGGACGCCATTAAGGAATATCTTATCACCCGTGACTTTGACATTCACCAATCGACCGGAGCCAACCGCACAATTATCGGCGTCATCGGTGACACCAGCACCCTGAATGACCATGAGATCGAGGCGATGTCGGGAGTAAGCCAGGTGGTCCGGATCAGGAAAGATGACTGACAGCCGGATCCATCAGAATTATTTTCTCGTCGTCACAATTTCATCCAGCACGACAAGATAACCATCCGGGTCAAAACACCACATCTCCTTGACTCCATAAGGTTTTAACTCAAGTGGATAGAGTATCTCCAACCCTTCTTCCATAATGGCATCTCTGATTTCCTCGATTTTCTTCACCTCAAAATGCAGGGTCACGCCAATTCCACGGGGAAACATACTGAAGCGGGCTCCCAGCATCGGGTGAGTTCTGATAACATCAGTCTCATCCACAAAGACTATCGCAATACCGTTCATATCTACGATGAGATGATCGGGAGCACCGTGTGAAGTAAATGACCGCTGAACCGGCAACTCCAGGATCCCCGCATAAAAAGCCTCTGTTACGACCAGTTGCGAAACTGCCAGTTGTATGGAATGACGAGACTGGTGCGGTTTCATGTAAATCCCCTCCCCTGCCCTGATACACAGGATACGTCGAATTATTAAAAAAGGGTACCTGCATACCCGGAAAGACGTGACAACCAGTTGGAATATATCAGTAGCCCGACGACCATCAGGAAGATGCCGGTGATAACTTCAAAGAGACGGATATATTTTTTGACACGGTTGAATGCAACAATGAACTGGTGCATGGCCAGAGAAGAAAGAAAAAAAGGCACCCCGAGGCCAAGAGAATAGAACAGCAGCAGAATTATCCCCTCTAACACCTTCTCCTCAGTCGCTGCAACGGCCAGAATCGCGGCCAGTATCGGCCCGATACAGGGAGTCCAGCCAGCCGCGAAAGCAATACCGACGAGAATACTCCCGATATAGCCGGCCGGTTTGTGTTTAATGGAAACCCGCTTTTCTCCCAGCAGAAATTTCAGTGGCAATAATCCGGTAACATGTGCGCCGAGAACCACTAACAGGACGCCGCCGGTTTTCCTGATAATGACGGCGTGCTGTTGCAGGAATGACCCGATATAGGTTGCAGAAGCCCCCAGGAGAACGAACACGATTGTAAAACCGCAAATGAATGCCAGGGAATGCAGGCTGGACTTTTGCCGAATAATGTGCGAAGGGTGCTCCGCCTGAAGATCGGCAAAAGAGAGGCCGGTGATATACGTGATATATGAGGGAATCAGTGGAAGAACACATGGTGAAAGAAACGAGAGCAGACCGGCAATGAATGCACCAATGTAAGTGACTTCCTGGCTATGCATGGCGGCGACCTACTTCATCAATCCTTCCAGAAATGAGGCCACTTCCGGAGAATCCCAGGCTAATCCTCCGATAATCTTCTTTACGACCATGCCCTGTTTATCAACTATGAAGGTTTCCGGCACTCCGGTGATGCCATAGGCTTTGGACGCCTTGCCCTCCGAGTCGAGGTACGTCGGGAGCATAAATCCACTCTCCCTGAAAAAAGATTCAATAGCCGGTTTTCCACCTTCATCCATCGAAACGGCCACCATCTGAAACGGCTTGCCGACCAGGGCTTTGTTAAGCTTCATCATGGAAGGAATTTCTTCTCTGCAGGGAGGACACCATGTGGCCCAGAAGTTGAGAAGTACGACTTTGCCTTTCAGCTCGGAAAGTTTCAGAGAGGAACCATCCGAGATGGCAATGACTGAAATATCGGGAGCCGGCCTGTTTTCTGTTGCGGCGGGTGACCTTTTAGCTGATTCAGGTTTGTTACAAGCGGAAAGAACCAGAAACATACCGGTCATAAGTATATACAAAACTCGCTGCATCATAAAGCCTCCAGATTATCTCCGTTTACAGAGCTCAGTTCGGGATTGTTACCTGCTGCGAGTTACTACATAGTCCGCCAGGTCAGCCAGGGCTTCCCGCACGGAACAGGGATCAAACGTGTCCAGGTGACTTCGGCATAAGGCTATGTAGCCTTGTGCCGTATCAACAGTATATTCAATACCCCCGTACCGCTTGACCAGACCGGAGACATACAGAAAATCAGCCAGGGTCATTTCATCTTTTTCAATAACCGCTTCAATGAAATTTCGCTCAACTTCTGTACAGTGCCGGAGAGTGTAGATCAGGGGGAGCGTAATTTTGCCCTCTTCAAGGTCATGTCCGATGCATTTGCCGAATTCCTCTTCGGTAGCGATATAGTCAAGAGTGTCATCCATCAACTGGAAGGCGACTCCCAGATCCATGCCAAAATCAGCCAAAGTCTTCTGCTCCCTGACTGCTGCGCCCCCAAGGATTGCTCCCGCTTCACAGGCGGCCGACATCAGGATGGCTGTTTTTGAGCGTACTACGCCGATATAACGTTCTTCAGTCAGATCAATCTCTCCGGTACAGAGCAGTTGCAAAACTTCACCTTCGGCAATAATGGTGGTAGCATCCGAAAGCACTCTCAGAATATCAAGGCTGCCTACCCCCACCATCAGCGAAAACGATTTGGAAAAGAGAAAATCGCCCACCAGAACTGACGCCTCATTTCCCCACAGGGTGTTGGCAGACGCAATCCCACGGCGCAGGGTGGCCTTATCGACAACATCGTCATGCAGCAGTGTGGCGGTGTGGATGAACTCAACCACACTGGCCAATGGAACAGCCTTTTCGCCGGAATATCCGCACAGGCGGGCAGCCAGCAGCAGCAGGGCCGGCCGCACACGTTTGCCGCCACTTGAAAGCACGTATTCCCCAACCTTGCGAATCAGAGGAACATCGGACTCAAGGTCTTTACGGAATTGCAATTCGACGAGTTTGAGTTCTTCGCCGATGATGTCGAGAGCAGCCTGCATCGTGTGTGCTTCCTTGGCAAGTTACAGAAATTATCTGTTTATTCGTGATTTAATTTGTTTTATGCTGTTTATTGAGGGCCAGGATAATTCGATCCATAGTAAGGTACCGAAATCCTATTTGTCAAAGTATTTGTGGCAGATATCTATCTACTGGTGCTATTATCAGATCTCTTCCAACTGACACATTCCAATTGAAACGGAACTCACATGGTTACATCACGCCCGGCGATTCATTCCCACGGAGAAACAACAGGGATTTTTCAGACAGGTCTACTTGATCAGATTGTATTGGGCGACGATTCTTTGACGATAGGCGGTTATATCTTTTTCAAGCGATTGAAGTGTAGATACCTTCTGTCTGATACTTTTGAGATGAGTGTCCAGAAGCTCGATCAGGCGTGGCATGATTTTCTCGGGTACCTGCTGCTCCTTGTCGTACAGCTGGGCCAGTTCTTTCATTTCTTCCAGAGAAAGTCCCAGTTCCTTGACCTTCAGAACGAACTTGAATCTTTTTACATCCGCTTTTTCATAATACCTGACTCGCCCATCCGTGCGTTTTGGCGGTTCTACCAACCCCAGTTTTTCGTACAACCGGATAGTCCTGGTTGTGATGCCCAGCATCACTGCCAGATCACTGATCTGCATATGCTCTTCATTACTCAGCCTCATACTTCACCTCTGCGTCAATTACGGATATATAGAACCAGGTTTGCTTCTTTGTCAAGATTTTTTAAGTGATGACCGATGGACGTATGTTATGAAGATGCGTGCCTGTATTCGATCCAGTTTTATGATTCTTTTTATCCCGTTTTTCCTTTCGGCCTGTGCCAGTCACCGGAAGCCCGTTTCTTCCCCAGGCCAGTCCCAACAACCTCACCTTAAGCCGGGGCAAAAACCATACATCGTTGACGGAAAACGATACGAACCACTTGCCAGCCACGAAGGATTCGTGCAGGAAGGGATTGCCAGCAGCTATGGCCAGGATTTTCACGGGCGCAGGACCAGCAGCGGCGAACCATTCGACATGAACGCAATGACAGCCGCTCACAAGACACTGCCTCTGGGCGTCTACGTAAAGGTGGAGCATAAAAGAAGCGGCAAGGAGACAATCGTTCGAATAAATGATCGCGGGCCGTTTGTACGTGAGCGCATTATCGACCTTTCACAGGCGGCAGCCGGCAGGCTGGAAATGCTTCGAGAAGGTCTGGCGCCGGTCAGGGTTACGGCACTTGGATATAAAAACGACAGCCAGTCCGGTACAACACTTTATCGGGCGCCTGCCAGTTATGATAGTGGTTCCTATACACTCCAGGTAGCTGCTCTCAGGAGCGGAGAGAACGCATATCGATATGCTGAAGAGCTGAATAGAAGGTACGGTGCAGCGGATGTCCAGGAAGCCATGGTTGGTGGGAACAGGTATTACCGGATCCGCCTGGGACGTTATACTTCGTTGCAGGCGGCGCAGGCTGCCCAGGAAAGTTATGAACAGAAAGGGTTTGCAGGAAATTTCGTCGTTTCGGTTGATTGATGGGTCATTTTTTTGACTACCGGCACTATCCTGTCGAGCTCAAGTACGATTGCAGCCGGAATAATCGTGTCAACCTCGCTGATCTTACTTCCGGTCAATATATGGATAAACTCCCGGAACAGCAGCAGTTCCTGAGCGAACAGCTCCGTAAATCCGAAACGCAGATCTTCAAATTTCAGCGGATTTTCCTCCACAAAGTTCAGGGTGCACCATTCATCGAACAGCTCTTCACCGGAAACATCAATCAACGGAATGCCATTTAGCCGGCAGGTCATGGGTCGGTATTCATAGATAAGGCAACCGCCCGTCTCAGAAAGCAGCGGACAGGGGGCCTCATCCTCCTCAGGCATGATTGCGTCCCATTCCGGCTCCGGAATCGGGTTCAATATCCAGGGTTCGACAAATAAAGGGAATTCCAGCGAAAGAGCTTTCAGGCGTTCAAATGAAGTTTTGATTATGCCGCTGCGTATTGACTCGTCAAGCCGCTCGACGCCACGTTTCAGGTAGAGGGCATCCAGCAGGGTGATGTCAAACAGTCCCCTGCAGCATGACGAACAGCCCATATGACATGTTATCAGATGCGGATGTCGAGCAGTACACTCATGAAACCAGACATCGACCTCGCACAACAGGCTTCCATAGCGGTTGAGCAGATCATTCACATCAGATGTACACCATGACTGTCATGGAAATTGAGCCGTCTACCGTTTTAAAAGGTATCGTCACCCCTTTGCATTGCACGTTGATGCTTGAGGCCTGATCGGAAGCATTCGGAGGCTCGGATATGGCTCTCAACTGGCCGGAAACCACCAGAGGCAATCCCAGCGCAACATTGCCATACTGAGCATGATATTTGGTTTTGAAGACGCCTGCGATGTTGTTGGCCAGCTCGCCCATGGCATCACGGATACATTCGTCATCCGCTTCATCCACCATCAGAAGCTCCTTGGCGACACACTGGGCGCTTGATTTATCAGTGGCTATAATGATGTAGCCGACCCGGTCACCGGCAATACCGACAATACCGGTCACATCCGAATCGACCGGCTCGACTTTTTTCTCTACCTTGCCGGCCAGCAGGTCGATATTCATATAGCTTTTAAAAGTGTCCTGAGTGGCTGACATAATGGTAAACATGATTTCTTCGAATGAAATGGCTACCAAAGCGATACCCTCCGTAATAAAATTTGATGGGTATATAGCACGATTACGTATCAAGTACAATTATTTACATATGATGCATATGATGACCCATTTTCGTCAGCACTCTCCAAAGACCTGCAATCCCCATCAAAGCGACTACGAGTCCGACCACTCGGAACATGGCGTTGCGGATTGCGCCGGAAATCACACTGGAGGCTGTCCCGAAGATCAGCAACACCGGCATGGTTCCCAGGCCGAGGGCCGCCATGATCGCCCCGCCTCGAATTGGACTGCCGCTCCCCATGGCGACCATAAGTGGAGCATAGACAAGTCCGCACGGCAGAAAACCGAGTATGATTCCGAAGGGAAAGGAGGAGAACGGCGAATTGCCGGGCAAGGCACGCCGCAGGGGGCCCGAAAGAAACTTTCCGGCATTTCCCTCCAGTGAAGACAGGTTGAACCAGCTGAATCCCAACGCCGAGGTTAATCCGACAACTATGACGAAAAGGTTGGCTCCGCAGAAGAACCAGATGCCGTATGACTTTAAAGCAGGAAGATCAAGGGATGAGCCAATAAAGCCTGCCACAGAGCCAAGCAGTGTATACGTGGATATGCGTCCCAGGTTGTAAAACAATTGGGATACTATTCCGGAATGAAGCGCACCACAACGGCCTGTCATCGAAAGAGCGGCAACGATTCCGCCACACATCCCCAGGCAATGGAAGCTGCCGGTCAGACCGGCAAGAAAAGCGAGCCAGATCTCGATCATACACACTCCCCGTCTGTATGCCGGCTATTCATATCACTTTTACCGGTTCTGATCATGTTCATTTTTATCGTCTTCCAGCATTCTGTGTTTCGGTCTTTCAATATCGTCGAATTCCCCTTTTTTTACCGCCCATATAAAAAACAGCCAGCATCCGCAGCCGAGAAAAAGAGACAGCAGAATCAGAGTCACAAGTGAACTATCCATGCTTGTATCTCGTGATTCTAAGAGAATTGCCAATGACGCATATGGAACTCAGTGTCATCGCCGCTGCCGCATAGACAGGGGTAAGCCGACCGGTCATCGCAAGGGGTATCCCGACGAGATTGTAGATAAACGCCCAGACGAGATTCTGCTTTACGACCGACATGGTTCTCCTCGCCATCCGGTGTGCAAATACGAGCCGTTCGAGATCCGGTTTTACCAGCACCAGATCGGAAGTCTCAAGGGCTATGTCGGTGCCACCGGCGACAGCGCACCCCACGTCGGCGGCAGATAACGCCGGAGCATCATTGATGCCGTCACCGACCATCAGTACGGTCTCTCCTTTATTACGCAATCCTTCAATGTACCCGGCCTTTCCGGCTGGAGAGATTTCGCCGATACCATCACTGATTCCCAGAAATCCGGCCGTATGTTGTACGGTCTCCAAACGGTCACCACTCAACAACAGGCTCCGGATACCGGATTTCCTGAAATATGCAATAAGCGGTGGCGCACTATCCTGCATCCGGTCCCGCAGCACGACTGTTGCCATCCAGAATCCTGAACGGGCAATACATACAACGGTAGTACCGGGAGTAAAATCAACGCAGCCGGGAATACCGGTTACTCCGAGACCGGCCAGGAAACGCGCACTGCCGACAGCTACCGGTTCATTCTGCACAATCCCCGTCACACCGCCACCCGCAACAGTTTTCAGTTGTTCTCCCGCCGTCGCAGGGATGTCATTCACGAATGCATAATCGCAGAGCGCACGGCCGATGGGGTGAAGGGATCCTTTTTCAACGGCGGCTGCCAGAGCAATGACTTCAATCGGATCAACGCCGGCCGCAGGGCAAATCTCGACGACAACCGGTTTGCCATAGGTTATGGTACCTGTTTTATCGAACACCGCCACACTGATTCTGCTCAGTCGCTCCAGTATATCACCACCCTTGAAAATAACCCCTGATGCCGCCGCCGCACCGGTTCCGGCCAGTATGGCCGTTGGAGTGGCCAGTCCGAGCGCACAGGGACAGGCTATGACCACCACCGCCAGAGCGGTCATGAGAGCGGTGCCCAACTGACCTGCCGCCATACTGTATTGCCAGAAAAACGTGACCGTTGAGAGGAGCAGCACCGCCGGCACAAAAAAAGCCGATGCCCGGTCCGCTAAACCCTGGATCGGTGCACGGCGGCTCTGCGCCTCTTCCACCAGTCTGGCCACCCTGGCGATAAAACTTTCGGCAGCCGGTTTGTCGCAAATCACCCTGACGGTACCGGTGAGATTGATACTGCCGGCGATCAGGTGATCTCCCCTGTTTTTTGAGATTGGCAATGATTCACCCGTTGCAGGTGATTCATCCACGTCGGTTGTTCCCTCGACTAACCGGCCATCCACCGGGAAACGCTCTCCCGGACCAACAAGAAGGAGATCCCCCGCACTGAGTTCGGCTACGTCAACGGTTTCAAGTTCGTCGCCTGTGAACCTGCGAGCCTCTCCCGCAGTAAGATTGAGAAGCCGCTCGACCCCAACCGCTGCTTGACGCCTGGCGACATTCTCCAGCAGACGTCCGGCCAGAATCAGCGTGATGATCATGGCAGCGGTTTCATAATAAACTTCGCCTCCCATAAAGGTGGCATATATGCTGTAAATGTACGAAGAAAGGGCTCCGATGGCAATGAGGAGTTCCATGTTGGGCGCCCTGTTGATGATGCCGCGCCAGGCGCCGCGGAGAAAAGGCCATCCGGAATAAAAAATGACCGGAGTCGTTACCAGGCAGGAAAAAATTTGCAGTGAAAATTTGATTCCGGCGCCGATCCCCTGAAAATAGCCGGCATAGAGGGCGAATGAATAGGCCATCAGTTGCATGGTCAGAAAAAATGCTGTGCCGAAACGGATCAGAAGGTCTTTTTTCTCCCGGGTGGCGCTCTCCTCAGCAGCGGACCGGGTGTAAGGGCGAGGAAGATAGCCGAGTTCTCCGATCCGGCTGAAAATCGCGGCCGGCGTTATTTCGGCCTGTTCAAATACGACGCGGGCCCGACTGGTGGCGTAATTCACACGCACTTCCCGAACACCCGGCAATTGACCGATGATCTTTTCATTAAGCCAGACGCAGGTGGCGCAACGGATTCCGTCGATAATGATGTCGACAGCAGATAAATCTCCGTACTGATAAACGAAACGTAAAAGGTAGGGGTCATGAAAAGCGGTTTGGAAGGCCTGCTCGCCGAATCCCGGTTCCTGCCAGTCACGGCGTCGGTAGAAATCGCCGAATCCTGCTCCGATAATGAGGAGATAAGCTCCACGGCAACCTTTACAGCAGAATTCAAGCGTTTCATCATTACGTTGTTCTGTAACGAGCATCCCTTTTGGAATGGTGATCCCGCAGTGAAAGCATGTCATTGCAGGTACCGTCAATTGATGACAGTCACTTTGCCGACAATGGTTGCCTCTCCCCTGGTAAAGCGCATGATACCGCGAAGTTCACTCTGTCCATCATCCGGCCGGAGTGTCCGGTACATTCCGGGACTCGATTCGCTCAGTTGAAGATTGCCGGCCAACCGACCGCCGGTACCTCGATCAAGGTTGTAGACTAACCGTCCCCCGGTCACAGGCATGCCTACCTCATCCTGCACTACTACCTGCAGATGGTTCCCGACCAGGGAAGCGTTCATTGTCCACTCCTTGCCTGCATTCCCTTTTCTGCTGTGGGTCTCGGCGTAGTGGAGACCATGGTTGTAGTATTCGGTATCAACCACCCTGCTGACATTGCGTCCCGCGACAACCAGGCTTGCTACAGTGGCAGCGACAAATAAACCGATAAATCCAAATATTGAAATTTTCCAGGATTTCCCTGTGTCAACATGAGAGCTGTTCATACTTTGATTAATTTATGTGGATGTTGCTAGAGAGAAAGAAGATATTTTACCAGTCCTTCAACCTTTTCATGTGACAGATCGTTCTTGAAAGAGGGCATTCCGCCCGGCCGGCCATCTGTGATAGTTGCCGCGATAGCCTGTTCCGTTTTGCCGAATTTGTATTCCTTTCGGGTCAGGTCCGGGCCGATTCCACCCTTGGCATCAGGTCCGTGGCAGGCGGCACACCGCTCGGCATATTCCTTCTTGCCTGCAGCTATGTAATCCACTTTATTCCCTTCTTTATGGGCCATAGCGGTCGGAGCTGCAGCCTCAGCGGGCCGGCTTGACGCAAGTTTTTCCTTCTTGGCCTGCTTTGCCTGGGCAAACTCTCCTTCGGAGCTCCAACCACTGAAAAGATAATAGGCCATAAAACAGACACCCCACAAAACCAGGACCGAGAGCAGAATTCTGAAAACTGCCGGAGACTTGGTTTCTACCCGGTATCTGATTCCATCAAAATCATTATTATCCGACATGAAAAACCTCCTTGATGTAATCATTATTTTGAAGCTGACTACTTGGTACCGTTAATCCTCGTCCATCATCCGGTATTTGGGAGCTTCACCCTGATCACGCTTTTTCCTGCTATACGTTCTCGCCACGATTGTAGCAAAAATTGCAAACATCAGGACGGTAACACCAAGATAATACACGCTGGCAAGATCCATATCAGTGTTTCTGCACGGATTTCAGAAAAGAAGTTACCTTCCAGACCCGCTCTTTGCCGAGAGTGTCACCGAACGCAGGCATTCCCTTGTCAGCGACGCCGCCGTAAACGGTTTTGAATATCTGGCTGTCCGGTTTGTCGATGTCCGCAAGGGATCGCCCCACGTCCCCTTTTAAATCAGCGCCGTGACATGTGGCGCACTCTTTATCGTAAATGGCTTTACCTTCCGGGATGACGGTTTTGTTATCGAGATAGGGGTTTTTCAGTTCGCCAACAACGGCCGCCTGAGCAGCTTTACGCCAGGGGATGTCACTACCGAGTTTCTGCAGGTAGGCAACCATGGCGTCCAGTTCACTCTTTCCCTTGAGCATGGCCAGATCCGACGGGATGTACGGGAAGTTAAGCGCCTTCATCTTTCGTTCTGTCAGGCTCGTATCAAGCGGTTGCTGCAGAAAAGCATACTTCGGCATATTGGAGCGGGGCACCATCGACTGAGGATCGACCATATGCTTGTAGTGCCAGGCATCCGGATATTTTCCGCCGATCCTCGCAAGATCCGGACCGGTGCGGCGTGAACCCCACAGGTGTGGCTGATCGTAGACGAACTCGCCAGCTTTGGAGTATTCTCCATAGCGTTCCACGTCGGCCAGGAGTGGCCGGACTGTCTGGGTGTGGCAGTTATTGCACCCTTCGCGGATATAGATATCCCTCCCCTCAAGTTGCAGCGGGGTGTAAGGCTTGACCTCAGCTATCTTCAGCTTCGGGTCGTTTATCCACTTGAAGGGAGCTATCATGGTCACCACAGTGCCGATCAGGATGACAACGGTGGCGAGGAGCAGGAATATGACTGGTTTCTTTTCAAGCATGATATCTCCTTTCCTAGGCTTTTTTTATAGCGGCTTGTGAGGTAGTAGCGGTCATCGTTTTGACGATATTGTAGACAAAAATCAGCATGCTGACGAAATAGATGGCCCCTCCGAACGCCCGACCATACCAGTAGGGATACATTTCAACCAGAGTCTCCATAAAGCTGTAATGGAGGCTCCCGTCAGGATTTGTCGCATGGAGCATGGTCGCCTGCTGGATTCCGGCAATCCACATGGTGATGGAAAAAATCAGTTGGCCGGTCACTGCAAGCCAGAAATGGAGGTTGACAAGAGGAACACTATGAATTTCCCTGCCGTACAACTTGGGAATTGTATAGTAGATTGCGGCAAAGATTACGAGCGATACCCATCCGAGCGTCCCCATGTGAACGTGGCCGGGAACCCAGTCGGTGTAGTGAATAAAGGCCGAAAAAGTCCTGACCGCCTGTGACGGCCCCTGAATGGTTTGCAACCCGTAGAATGTAATACCGAAGATGAGAAACTTTACCAGGTAATTTTCCCGCATCTGGTGCCACTGGCCATTCATCGAGAAGTAACCGTTAAAAACCGCTGCCCACGAAGGGGCGATCAGCATGATCGAAAAAGCCATGGCAAGGGTCTGGACCCAGTCTGGAACAGGTGTCCAGAGCAGATGATGGGCGCCGGTCCAGAGGTACATGAAGATCAGACTCCAGAAGGCGATCACTCCCATCCGGTGACTGTATATCGGCACTCCGGTGGATTTGGGGAGAAGGTAATAGAAAAGGGCCAGGGGTGGAGCGGTCAACACCATTGCGACGGCATTGTGACCATACCACCATTGCACATTGGCGTCGTTTACACCGGCATAAGCCGAATATGATTTGGTGAGGGAAATCGGGATACCGGCGTTATTCACAAGATAGAGCACCGCGACACCGACCAGGGCCGCCAGTATGTACCAGAGGGAAATGTACATCTGTTCTTCTTTACGTTTTACTATGGTCATGATGATGTTAATGCTGAAGATAACCCAGAGAACTACTACCAGCAGCGCTACCGGCCATTCGAGTTCGGCGTACTCCTTGGAACGGGTCATGCCGAGCATAAGCGTAACTGCAGCCAGCGTAATGATTATATTGAAAAGCCACAGCTGAAACCTGGCCAGTCCGGGACTCCAGAGCCTGGTTTTGGTCAGACGCTGGGTAATATAGATGAAAAAGGCCATGAAACTGCCGATTCCCCATCCGAAAATACCTGCATTGGTATGTATTGGACGTAGCCGGCCATAAGAAAGATAGGGCGGCAGGTTAAGCTGCGGGTAAGCGAGCTGGAGCGAAATCACCACTCCCAGCAGCACTGAGACGACTCCCCACACAAGGCTCCAGGTGATGAACCCCTTGACGACTTCATCCGCATAGCCTTCCTTGTTATTATTCATAGTGACCTCCTGAAAATGAGATGAAGCATAAACGTTGTAAGCTGAGTGACAAGCCGGATATTCAGGATAAAGCAGATAGAATAGATCTTCTTATAGCCTCGCTAAAATGCTCATGTCAAGAAAAATGTGTAGAAACAATACATTTTTAAAAATCCCGAGTATCATAATGGTCGTCTTAGAGTGCCTTGCCGGCTACCTTGAATACGAAGTCGTAGTTAAGTATGTCTTCCCACTGGAACCCCTTGGCGGTTGAACGGGTATCGTCACCATCGCCGTAAGGTTTACCGGGTATGTAGAACCAGTTCATGATCGCCTCGCCGGATGAACGGAAGACAATCCAGTATTTGCCGGGTTTCAGTTTACTCTGGGCATCACGGGGGAAACTGAAATCGACCCAGTAATAACCTGGCTTGCGGGTGATCTTTTCCAGCGAAACCAGATTCGACCTGACTCCGTCCAGAATATTGGGGCGCCCGCCGGCATCCCTGACAAGGTCGATGTACACATTGCCGTCACCACCGAATTTGCGCATGGCCAGCGATACCTTGTCCAACGCCATTCCATCCTTCAGATTGAAAGCCTGGGCAAAAATATACTGAGTCGTAACGTATTCCGACGTTTCCTTGTCGAGAATACGGGTACCGACATTACCCTGAACGCTATAGCCATTCACCAGGTTCGGGAACTCCATGTTGCCGAAGAGCATTGCAGAACCGGGAGAAGGCTTTTTATGCCTGGCCGGCGCAACAGCCACTTCAGCAACAGGCACTTTTGGCTTGACCGGGGGCTTTTTGGCAACAGCCACCGGTGGTTTTGAAGAGGGCTTGACAGGCGGCGCGACCGGTTTTTCCGGTTTATTCTCCAGTACGCTGTCGTAGGAATCTTCAATACCGAGAGATACGTCAGAATCAGCGGCGACCAGGGGCGATGATGATGGATCGGCAGGTTTATGTGCGGGCGTGACTATCGGCTTTACAGGTTGTTTGGCCGTGGTCGGTTTCACTTCAGCCTTGTCCGCCGGTCGTCCGTCAGAAATGGTTCCGGAAGCCGGCGGCTCTGCAGGTGCAGCAACCGACCTGCTTGTCATAAGGTTGCTGATGATGTAGGGGCGTGGATCTTTTCCGGTACTTTTGACTACCAGCTTGATATCGTCCGCTTTAAAAGCGCCTTCTATCAGTTCGGAATAGCGTGGCAGATACGGCGCTCCGAGCCAGGAATCGTTTATGTCGCGTGAGTCGAGTCCGTGGGTCTGCTTGATATGGCGCGACGAGGTAAACTGGCGCGATTGCTGTGGATCGTACGGCAGCCAGCCCAGATCCGGGAAATAGATTTCCATCCAGGCATGACCGCCCTGCCCCATGCTCTGTACGATCGAGTTCCGATTGTCGATTGGCACCTTCCATGAATCTTTGAGAGTAATACCTCCGACAATCCGGGCCGGGATTCCGACACTGCGCAACAGGGCTATATTGAGATGGGCAAAATTCTGGCAATTGCCGCTTTTTGTCTCCAAAGTATACAGCGCATCGTATTTAGGGGGATTGAAGGTGTATTTGATAGCATCGGTTACATGGTTCGTGATGGCAGAAACCGCCTCATATTCATTTTTGGCTCCTGAGGTCAGTCTTCTGGCAAGATTGGCAATTTCGGCAGAGTCTGACTGCACCATCTCGGTCGATGTCAGATAAATGGCATCACTGCCGGGGATTGCACCAAGCGGAAACGGGGTACGGCTTTCCATCGCGGAGAGAGCCGAATGAACCGTAGTGGTATAGCTGAGATTGATGCGGATATCCTGATCTGCATTTTTCCAGATAACCTTCCGGAAACGGTTACCAAAGCGGTCCTGCTCTACGGTTGAGCTGTCTGGCCGGGGATTCGTGGATACATCCAGTCCGGAAACCGTCTGGCTGACACTTTTGCTTTCAAAATCAGCCGGAAGGGCAAAACGGAAGGTGAGCGACTGTACCGCTCCTCTGTCGACGCTGAACTCCATCTGCTGCCTCATAGCTATGCTGCTGTTGAGGTTTCCCTCCAGCATGAGCGTTTTTGCGTGCACGCTACCGGCAGCAGAAATCAGCACGACTGCCAGAACAATAAGCTGTTTCATGAAATATCTCCCCCAGGAAGGCGATCGAGACAGCAGTGTCTAGATCCATTCATAGCCTACCACATAAAAATGATTTTGCACGTTTCAGTTTCCATTCATTCCCATTCAATGGTTGCCGGAGGTTTGCTTGAAATATCGTAGACGACCCGGTTGATTCCTTTGACTTCGTTGATAATTCTGCCGCTGATTCGGGCCAGGTCTTCATACGGCATCTGATACCACCCGGCGGTCATGAAGTCTTTGGTCTCAACCGCCCGCAAGGCAATCACATACTCATAAGTGCGGCCATCTCCCATGACTCCAACGCTCCTGACCGGCAGAAACACGGCAAAAGCCTGGCTGATTTTGTCATAATGGCCGGATGAGTAGAGCTCTTCGATATAGATGGCGTCAGCACGCCGCAGGATGTCACAATACTCTTTTTTTATCTCGCCCAGGATGCGCACGCCCAATCCAGGACCGGGAAACGGGTGTCTCCAGACCATCTGGTGCGGCAGGCCAAGCTCTTCGCCAATGGCTCGTACCTCGTCCTTGAACAGCTCGCGAAGCGGCTCAAGCAGTCGGAGTTTCATATAATCCGGCAGACCTCCGACATTATGATGGCTCTTGATAGTATGGGCTTTGCCGGTTTTGGCGCCGGCAGATTCGATCACGTCGGGATAGATCGTCCCCTGGGCCAGCCAGTTTGCGCCACGGATGAGTTTTGACTGTTCTTCAAAGATATCGACAAAGAGACCACCAATGATTTTGCGCTTTTTTTCCGGGTCTTTTTCTCCGGAAAGAGCCTCCAGAAAGCGCTGTTCGGCATCCACTCTGATCACCCTGACACCAAGGTTCTCGCCGAAGGTCGCCATAACCTGGTTCCCCTCTCCCAGGCGTAAAAGTCCGTTATCCACAAAGACACAGGTCAGTTGATCGCCGATGGCGCGATGAATCAGGGCGGCTGCCACAGAGGAATCCACGCCGCCGGAAAGTCCCAGAATAACCCTCTCACCGCCGACCTGCCTGCGGATACGCTCCACCGCATCCTCAATGATGTGGCCGGGGGTCCATTGACCGGCACATCCGCATATTTTCCGGACAAAGGTCTGTATCAGCACTTCGCCCCTTGGCGTATGGTTTACCTCGGGGTGAAACTGCACGCCGTACAGATTTCTGCTGACATTCTGAATAGCGCAGACCGGCGCATTGGCGGTTTCGGCTGCAACCTCAAAACCTGCCGGAACCCGCGCCACATGATCGCCATGACTCATCCAGACCGGGCTTTTCCCCTCAATAAAGAAACCGTCGAAGAGAGAGCCGGGCTGGCCGACAGACTGCAGGTCGGCATGCCCGAATTCACGTTTTCCGGCCGGAGCAACGTCACCGTCGAAGTGGCGGCTCATCAGCTGCATGCCATAGCAGATGCCCAGCACCGGCACGCCCAGCTCAAAGAGCTCTTCCGCAACCGAAGGTGCTCCCTCCTCATAGACCGATTTGGGCCCTCCCGAAAGGATGATTCCGCTGGGAGCCGATAAACGGATGTCATCAATATTCATATCAAAGGGATGCAGTTCGCAATAAACATGCGCCTCGCGCACCCGACGGGCAATCAGCTGGGTGTATTGGGAACCGAAATCGAGAATCAGGATTTTCTGGCTGTGAATGTCGGTCATTTAATTACCGACCCGGTAATTTGGCGCTTCTTTTGTGATCATCACATCGTGGACATGGGACTCTTTGAGGCCGGCGCCTGTAATACGAATGAAACGGCCATTATTCTGCAACTCCTTGATGCTTCTGCACCCGGTATACCCCATGCCGGAACGGAGCCCCCCCAGCAGTTGGTGGATATTGGCCGAAAGCGGTCCACGAAGTGGAACCATCCCTTCGATCCCTTCCGGCACAAGCTTGACATCGTCACCAACCTCCGATTGAAAATAGCGGTCTTTGCTCCCCTCCTTCATGGCACCTATCGAGCCCATACCTCGATAGCTCTTGTAGGTGCGCCCCTGATAGAGAACCGTATCACCGGGCGACTCCTCGGTACCCGCAAACAGTGAGCCGATCATTATGCAGTCGGCGCCGGCCGTAACCGCTTTGGGCAGGTCCCCGGAATATTTGATCCCCCCGTCAGCGATGATCGGCACGCCATACCTGTGAGCCATGCGGGCACATTCATGGATGGCGGTTATCTGCGGAACTCCGACACCTGCCACGATACGGGTCGTGCAGATCGAACCGGGTCCGATGCCGACTTTGATACCGTCGGCGCCAGCCTTGATCAAAGCCTCGGCCGCCTCGGCCGTGGCGATGTTGCCGGCAATGATTTCCACGCCGGGAAAGGTTGACTTGGCTCTCTGTACAGCTTCGATCACCCCTTGCGAATGACCGTGAGCAGTGTCTATAACGATCACATCCGCTCCGGCCTTGAGCAGCGCCTCCATACGGGCATCCATCTCTGAAGTCGGACCAACGGCAGCGCCGACTCGCAGACGTCCCAGACTGTCCTTGCAGGCCTGGGGATATTTTTTTACCTTCTCGATATCCTTGATAGTGATAAGCCCCTTCAGAAAACGGTCGTTATCCACCACCAGCAACTTCTCTACACGGGTATGTTTAAGGATCTCCTTGGCCTGTTCCAGCGTTGTCCCGACCGCCACCGTCACAAGATTGCGCTTGGTCATGCGGGCTGATATCGGCAGATCGAACTCGGTTTCGAACCGGAGATCCCGGTTGGTCAGGATACCTACCAGCTTGCCGTTGGCCTTGGTAACCGGCACTCCGGATATGCGATAGCGTTGCATTATGTCCAGCGCCTCGCTGATCTTCTGGGTAGGACGCATGGTGATCGGATCAACGATCATGCCGGACTCACTCTTCTTCACCTTATCGACTTCATAAGCCTGAGCCTCAATTGAAAGGTTTTTGTGAATGATGCCAAGACCGCCTTCGCGAGCCATGCAGATAGCGGTACGCGCTTCTGTGACCGTATCCATGGCCGCGCTAACCAGTGGTATGTTCAGATTTATGCAGCGGGAGATACGCGTGGCCAGATTCACGTCGCGGGGCAAAACCAGGGAATGGGCGGGAATAAGCAGGACATCGTCAAAAGTCAGACCTTCGGTCAGTTTGTCGTAGGGCATGCAAAAGCTCCTGGAGGACGAATTTTTTTAGAAGCTAGTACAGTGTACCAGGCAAGTCAAGGCAAAATGGTCAGGCGATGGAACGTCAGAGACTGCGTTCCCACGCCGGAGCACGGGTACGATGAACGGTATGTCACACGCAATACCTGAGTAGTCAAATAAAATTATAATTTGCATTACGTATGAAAATAGACAATAATACAAACTATGTATAGTATTAAATGGTGATCTAATGTCTCTTGCTGATCTTAAACTCCAGAATCTCGGCACGCGTCTGCGGGAGGTGCGGTTGAGACGAAACGAAGCCCAGGCAGTGTTTGCCGCCCGCATCGGAGTAAGCATACCCACACTGCGTAAAATGGAGTCCGGCGACTCCACTGTGCAAATCGGATACTGGGCGGCGACCCTGGAGGTACTCGACCGGGCGGGGGATTTCGATGGTATCCTTGCCGAGCCGGAAGACCTGTTCGCCAAATACGAGATGATGAAGGCGGCGGTGCGGCGGCGAGCATCGAGGAGAGCACCGTGATCTACCGGATCAGAGTCTGGGAACATTCAACAGGGTATTCTCATCCCGTAGGCGAGATGGTATGCGAAATCGGCGGAAACGGCAAGGGCAGGGGCGCCTTCAGGTATGAGCGGGAATTCCTCGAAAGGGATGACGCCTTTGCTCTGGACCCTGTTTCCCTTCCGCTGAAGCCGGAATCATTTTCGGTCGAACATCCGGGCATCTTCAGCGTCTTTGAGGACAGCCTTCCCGACGACTGGGGACGGAAACTGCTTATCCGCAAACATTCTATTCCCCGTCACGGGCAGAATCTGCCGAATCTGCTCCTTGCGCTCGGGAACTCGGGACTTGGCGCATTGTCATACACTCATCATGATGTGCCTCACCCACCACCTTCTAATGCATCCATCCTCAAACTTTCTGCACTTGTCATTGAAGCCGAAAAGTTCGAGCAAGGCAGGTACAGGGAATCGGAGCTCACACTTCTGCTGAGTGCGGGAAGTTCACCCGGCGGAGCGCGTCCAAAAGCGGTGGTATATGATGAAGTGAACGACATCCATTACCTTTCCAAATTTCCAAGCATCAAGGACCATGTAGACGTGGTGAAAACCGAGTTCGCCACAATGACTCTGGCGGCAAAGGCCGGGCTTGACGTTCCTCCGATCACGTTAACCTGTTGCGCGGGAAAGTCAGTCCTGCTTGTCCGGAGGTTCGACATTATCCCCGCTGGGCGACGGCATATGATCAGCCTGCAGACCCTGCTGAAGGCCCAGGGATACTACCAGCTCCGCTACCAGGATCTGCTGGAAACAGTGCGGAAGTACAGCAATGACCCGCAAGGTGACTCGGAACGACTTTACCGCCAGATGGTATTCAACGCCCTCGTGGGCAACACGGACGACCACCTGAAGAACTTTTGGATGATATATGATAACAGCCGGAAGTGGCGTCTCTCTCCCTCCTTTGATCTCATTCCCGATATAGGCAACCGTGGGGAGCATGTTCTGTTCCTCGATAGTGGCCCCTACTACAGTGGACGGAAAAGCATTGAGAAGCTGGGGCGGCGATGGGGCATCCCCAACGTGGAGAGTGTAGTGACACAGGTGCGTGAAGCCGTCTCCGGCTGGAAAGAAGAGTTTGCCCTTGTCGGAATTTCGGATACAGACATCTCCCAATTCAGTGAAATAGACTCAAATCTCAGTATGGAGTGATTCGTAATAAACGTTGATCAGCATCACTATGCTGGTCGGAAATTTCTTTGACGGCGATCAGTTTCGAGTGATATGTTTGCAGCCGAAAATGAAAACCAGCCGGGAGGTTCAAAATGATTCACTTATACATGATCGTCGTTTTCTTTGTTGTTTCAACATCAACAGCGTTTGCCGGACCGGTTTTCGAAAAGATCAAAACGGTCAAAGGGCACAGCGAAGATATCCGTCAGGTAATTTTTTCGTCGGACGGCAGAAAAATGGCAACCTGCAGTGATGACAAGAACGTGATCATCTGGGATACGACAACCTGGAAGCAACTCAAGACTCTGGAACAGAAGGAGGAGGTTCGTGCCATTGCATTCACGCCCGACGGGAAGAAGCTTTTTTCCGGTGACAAGGATAAAGTCATCTTCGAATGGGATGTGACGAGTGGGGAGCGCGTCAACAAGTTCAAGGCCTATAACACGATCAGTGATATGAAGGTCAGTCCCGACGGTAAATACCTCGCCATCGCCACTGATGACAAAGTTATCGCCTTGTGGGATATCGCCGATAAAAGCGTCGCCAAAAAGCTGAAAGGACATACCAGTGATGTCAGGAGGCTGGCCTTCAGTCCGGATGGATCAAAACTGGTTTCCGGAGGCAAGGACAACTGGGTGATACTCTGGAGCGTGGCCAGTGGTGAAAAGATCAGGATCATGAAAGGTCACTCCCAGGAGATCGATGCCATCGCTTTCAGTCCGGACGGAAAATATATCGCTTCCGGAGCAAATGACAACCTGGCGACCGTCTGGGAAACCGAGACGGGGGAGAGCCTGAACATATTTTCCGAGCATGGCGACGGTGTCCGATCCCTGGTATGGCATCCATCAGGCGCATTCATCGTGTCTGTTGAAGGGAAAATAGGTGTTGCCTTCGGATACTGGGGGGTCCCGGTACGGACATCCGCTGACGCCAAGTCCTGCAAGATGCTGATCTGGGAGCCGAAATCAGGGAAAGTCCTGACGACGCTGCCGGGTGACTGCAACGTTAATCATATCTCCATCACCCCTGACGGCAAGCTGCTGGCAACAGCATCAACTGCTGTAACCATTCTGGAGTACCGTAATAAATAAATTCAATCAGCTATCCCACCAAAGAAAAGGAGAGTACCGCATGTCCACCAAGCCTTTTGTGTATCAGGATCCGTTCCCGCTTGCCAAAGATGAAACCGTATATCGCAAGATCGAAGGGTCGGAAAAATATGTAACCGTCGAGAAATTTGCCGACAAGGATGTCGTCCGGGTCTGCCCCGAGGCGCTCTCGATACTGGCCAATGAAGCCATGAAGGATGTTTCCTTCCTGCTGCGCCCGGCCCATAACGAGCAGGTAGCCATGATACTGGGCGATCCGGAAGCATCCATGAATGACAAGGGTGTTGCTCTGGCCTTCCTGCGCAATGCCGAGATCGCCGCCCAGCTTGATCTTCCGGTCTGCCAGGATACCGGCACCGCCACCGTTGCCGCCAAAAAGGGGCAACAGATCTGGACCGGGGTCAAAGATGAGGAGTGGCTATCCAAGGGGATCTACAAGACCTATACCGAGGAGAACCTGCGTTATTCGCAGACCGTAGCCCTTGACATGTACGAGGAGATCAACACCGGCACCAACCTGCCGGCCCAGATAGATATCCTAGCCACCGATGGCGATTATTACAAATTTGTCTTTATGGCCAAGGGGGGTGGTTCGGCCAACAAAACCATGCTGTATCAGGAGACAAAGGCACTCCTGACCCCGGAAAAACTCTTCAAATTTCTGGTAGAAAAGATGAAGTACCTGGGTACTGCCGCCTGCCCGCCGTACCATATCGCCTTCGTAATCGGCGGTACCAGCGCTGATGCCTGTATGAAAACCGTCAAGCTGGCTACCGCCAAGGAGTTGGATGGACTGCCGACTGTCGGCAATGAGCATGGTCAGGCTTTCCGTGACGTGGAACTGGAGAACAGACTACTGGAAGCAGCGCAGAAGCTCGGTATCGGAGCCCAGTTCGGCGGCAAATACTTCGCCCATGATGTCCGGGTTATCCGGCTTCCCCGTCATGGAGCTTCCTGTCCGGTCGGCATGGCGGTTTCCTGCTCGGCAGACCGTAATATCAAAGCCAAGATAACCAAGGACGGCCTGTTCGTCGAGGAGATGGACCGCAATCCCGGTCGTCTGATCCCTGACCGATACCGCGGCAAACATGAGCATGGCGTTAAAATCGACTTGAATATGCCGATGAAGGATATGCTGGCCGAGTTGAGCAAGCATCCTGTCTCCACCCCTCTGCTGCTGACCGGAACGATCGTGGTCGGTCGTGACATCGCCCACGCCAAATTCAAGGAGATCATGGACAGCGGTAAACCGCTGCCGGAATATCTGCTCAACCACCCGATCTACTACGCCGGCCCGGCCAAGACACCCAAAGGCAAGGCTTCCGGCTCCTTCGGACCGACCACCGCCGGACGCATGGATTCCTATGTTGATGAGCTCCAGTCCAAAGGGGGCTCACTGATCATGATCGCCAAAGGAAACCGCAGTCAGCAGGTGACAGATGCCTGCAAGAAGTATGGCGGATTTTATCTCGGTTCCATCGGTGGTCCGGCAGCCGTGCTTGCGGAGGAGAACATCAAGAAGGTCGAATGCATTGACTTCCCTGAACTGGGGATGGAAGCGGTCTGGAAAATCGAGGTTGAAAACTTCCCGGCTTTTATCCTGGTGGATGACAAGGGAACTGATTTCTTCAAACAGTTGGGACTGTAGCCTCAAAAAAAGGCTGCCCGGAACCGGGCAGCCTTTTCAGCAACAAGTCAGAGTAAAAGAAAACCACCATGTTAGTGTTTTTTACTGAAATCCCGGAACGAACCTTTGGGCGGCGCAGGTAGAGGCCGCTTGGGAGCAGTGCTGTCCCAGATGATTTTCGACAGGCTGCGTTCGACCGGAGCCATGGTAATGGCCAGCAGAAAAATGGCCAAAAACGCCATGCCGAAAATCAGCAGCATAACGGCCGAAATGATGATCGCTTCCAAAATGACTGGCATTACAGACTCCGATTGTCCATCGTTTGAACACTACCTAGTTTCCATTATGCACGATGAAATGATAAATTTCAACAAAGAAGGTATCTCATGTCTCTCGCTGAGCAGGTAGTACAGGGTCACATCCGCGCAGCAGCGCGTTTGATGCGCGACATTGACGACAACCGTCCCAATGCGGTTCAGGAATTGAAACTACTCTATCCTCATACCGGAAAAGCTTATATCATCGGCATTACCGGCCCCCCCGGCGCCGGCAAATCGACGCTGGTTGATCAACTGACGGCTTCGTTTCGCAGGCATGGAAAAAAAGTCGGTGTAGTCGCCATTGATCCGACCAGCCCCTTTACCGGCGGTGCGATTCTGGGTGACCGCATCCGCATGAACCGCCACTCCTGCGATGAGGGGGTTTTTATTCGCAGTCTGGCTACGCGCGGCGCCCTGGGCGGACTTTCCCGCTCGACCGCCGATGTGGCTCTGGTGATGGATGCTTTGGGAATGGATATTGTCATCATTGAGACGGTAGGTGTTGGTCAGGATGAGGTCGATATCGTCAAGACCGCCCACACCACCTGCGTAGTCATGGTTCCGGGACTGGGGGATGACATCCAGGCCATCAAGGCCGGCATTCTGGAAATAGGCGACATCTTTGTAGTAAACAAGGCCGACCGGGAAGGCGCCGACCGGACTGCCCGCGAGTTATGCACCATGCTGGAGATGCGCAACAACCCCGAAGAGGGATGGAATCCTCAGGTATTGAAGACCGAAGCCCAGCGCGGTACCGGTATTGAAGAGCTGACCGGCGAAATTATGTCACACCGCACCTTTCTCTTTTCAAGCGGCACTATTAACAGCTTTCTGCACGAGCGCAACCGACGGCATTTTATGGATATTCTGCGTGACAGCCTTTTCCGGAGCGCCATGAAATTCATGGATACCGACGGCACACTTGACAGGGTAGTAGCAGGAATGGGCAACCACAGCATCGATCCCTATTCGGCAACGGAAGAGGTTCTGTCGAAAATGATGCAGACTCATGACCCTCAATACAAAAGTTGATTTTACGTATAATGTTTGTTATTTTATACGTAACTGGAGTGCGCCATGCAGGCAAAACTAACCCTGAGCATAGACAGGAATATCATCGAAGATGCAAAAGAATATTCCCGTCAACAGCGCAAGAGCCTTTCTAAAATGGTTGAAAACTACCTGAGGCTGATTGCCAGAAAAGAAACTCCAAAGGATGAATTGACACCGATAGTGGCAAGTCTCGTTGGATCGCTGCCAATGCATGTACATGACAAGGGCCGCGAAGAGATCGCTGCGTATCTGACTGAAAAACACAAATGAAACCGACCGTTTTTGTTGATTCAGATATCATTCTGGATCTAATACTTGGACGACAGCCTTTCGTTGCCGAAGCAAAAGGACTGTTTGTACTTGTTGAGACAGACAGGGTAACTGCCTGTACAACTCCTGTTGTGTTTACCAATATCTTCTACATACTGCGCAAGGAGTATTCTTGCGAAACCATCAAAACTATTCTCAAAAACCTTCGACAACTGATTGCCATAATATCTGTAGACGAATCTTCCCTTGATATGGCCCTCTCTTCTCCAATGTCAGATTTTGAAGACGCTCTCCAGTACCATGCCGCGCTTTCCAACGGGATAGAATCCATCATAACCAGAAATATCAGTGATTATCGTAACACCGCCATTCCGGCCATGACTGCCGGTGAATTTATGGCTAAATTCCTTTAGGTAATCCCCCGGCTCTGCCCACTTTGCCGTGGGATTCATACCCCCCAAATTTCCAATCGTCACCCGCTTATCCCCGTTTTACGTCTTCAGTCCGTGACCCCGCCTGTCTCCACACTCACTCCTTGAGTGCAGTCATAAACAACTGCACTCCTGTGGCGTCGCGATCAAAGGTGAGCGCTTCACAAGGAATCCCTCCCAGTGGCGAACTGATACCGTTTTATTCCGGGTGCTATGAAGATGTTGTTGGTTGGGATCCATTTTCTTCCATCAATAAATTAAATCAATCTTTTCTTCTGCTGTATTTTCTTCCTTCCATTTGATTTTATTCCGTTTGTTGCCGACATTGACCAATTGGAGGTACTTGGTCTATGTCACTGCGCACTCCTTTTTGTCCTCATTGCAAAGTCAGTTTTATTTCTGCCCCCTGTAATAGAAAACGTCAGAAGTTTTGCAACGGCACTCCTGAATGCATAAAGGCCAGTGCGGTCATTTAGGGGGTGAAATAAAGCGCCGGTGTGTTTTTGCCCACCACGACCCGGAGGCGGTAACACCCGAACTGATGCTAAAAAACCTTGATGTCGTTGATGAAAGTGACCGGCAGCTACTCCACCGGATTACGGAATGGATGAAGGAAAAGCGGGGGTGATGGGAGGACTGGAAATACAGTGAAAGTGGGTTCATCCTCGAGCAATACGATACTGTAACTTCTCAGTCAGAATATTCCCTTGCCGTAGAATGGCGTGTAATCTATACTTTAGAGCATACCGCAATTGATTCAGGAGGAGTATCAGATGGTAAATATCACAGCTGCCGAGGCAAGATCACACTTTTCCAGATATATAAACATGGTTGATCAACAACACGAAAAAATAGTTATCGAAAAAAGAGGACGCAAAGTGGCGCTCATTATTCCATTTCCGGATACCGGCGTGGATACATCACACCATGCTGTACCATCTCTGGCAGCCCTTGATGCGCTTCCTTCCCGAAGCGATACATTTATCGGCATTGTTAAAGAAGCTGATCTTGATTATCGCAGCAGTCGAACCGAGTACCTGCTGACAAAATACTCGTGAAAATTTTATTAGATACCAATATCTTTCTTGATATTCTGCTTCAGCGTTCACCCTTCTTTCAGGATTCTCACCGTATTTTCAAACTGGCTGAGAATGGGTTGGTGGTTGGATATATTGCGCCGATTACTATTAACAACATCGCTTACATAGCCAGAAAATCTCATCAACCGGACCAGATCCGCAAATATATCGTCATCATTGCAGAGATATTCACGATCTGCCAAATGAACGCAGCTGTTGTCACCAAAGCGGCAGCACTTAATTTCACAGATATTGAAGATTCTCTCCAGGCAACAATGGCTGAATCCAATGACTGTGATTTCATCATAACCTCAAATATTTCAGATTATCAGCACTCACCGGTACCGGCATTGACGGCATCCGTGTTTCTTAAACAGTTTGCATCTCCATAAAAGATATGGCTGTAATGCCACTGAAATTACTCGAACTGATGCTGAAAAAGCTGGAGGGGGTTGATGAAAGCGACCGGCAGCTACTTTACCGGATTACGGAATGGATGAAGAAAAGGCGGGGGTGATGAAACGGCTGTAAACGTGTTCAGCCCCGATCAATATGATGCTGTAACTTCTTATACAAAGCAGTTATTGACGGAACAAGTGGAATCAACTAACATTTAAAACATTGATTCAATCTAAACAACGAACTGGCATACATCGTCAAACAGGAGATTGTGCAATGCTATCACTCAGCATACCGGATTCCGTGCTTCATTCACTAAAGCTACCGGAAAAGACCGTACAACAGGATCTCATGAAGCTGCTGGCCGTAAAACTTTACGAAAAAGGAGCTCTTGGTCTCGGCAAGGCAAGCGAGTTGTGCGACGCAAGCAGAACCGAATTCCTGCATTTCCTCAAGGAGGAGCGGGTGTATCTGAACTATGACGATGAGGAGCTCGATAAAGACTTGGCGGCGTTGGGGTCGTTCAGGTGATAGTAGTCAGTGATTCATCTCCATTAATAGCTCTTCTTTCTGCCGACAGAATAGACCTTCTTGAGCGCCTGTTCGGTACGGCACTGATTCCACCAGCAGTACGTGACGAAGTTTTTGGTTCTTCGTCGGGTATAACCGACTCAATGCCAAATTTCATCCATGTTGAATCCCTGCCGATCGAAACTGCAACTCGTTTTCTCAGGATGAGCCTGCACCAAGGAGAGAGCGAGGCAATCGTACTTGCCCTTGACAAGGGGATCGACAAAATCATTCTCGACGACAAACAGGCGCGTGAAACGGCTGATCGCCTCGGACTCAGTGTCATCGGAACCTTTGGTGTTTTGATGCTTGCCAAGGAAAAAGGCCACCTTGATGCAGTACGTCCGATCATGCTTCAAATCATGGAAAGAATAAATTTCCGCATTGCCCCGAATGTACTTAACCGGGCATTGACTCATATGAACGAGCTTCCCGTCTGATCCGGATCAACCGTAGGGATTATCTTCACTTTGCGGGGTACAGGTCCGGCATACTTTTTTCTTACATTTTCTTGCATTTTGAGAACACCTGATTACTGACTTCGGAATCCCGTTGCTCACTGGGCGTATCTGGCGGCATCCTGAGGGGTGATGTCCGGCAGCAGTCTGAAATTTTCCCACATGCAGACATCGTCATCGACCTTGGCAACAGCCCTGACATCGCCGTCCTGGGAGATGACGAAACCGACACTGTCGGGATTGGCATCGCAGTAGCGCATCATCGAGCGATGGCGAGTTCCGAAATAGGTGTAGTTGAATTTTTTTCGCGCCTCTTTCGGCGCATCGCCGGTAAGAGCTTTTCTGACGGACGCCGGTTCCTTCGCTACGATAATTTCCACCCCGAAACCAATTACCTCCAGCGACTGATTCATAAGCACCAGCCCGTCAATCCTGGTGAGCAGGGCAATAAACCAGATCGCGGCTTCGACTTCTCTCTCGCTTTCACGGCATTCCGAATCCAGCAGCGTCTGTTTATTACAGATGAGTTGATTGTCTTCATAAGCGGACAGCTCTGTCTGTCTGGCGGTTCCATCCTGCCGGGCGCGGGAGACGGCATAGTGCTTGAGCGCAACATTGAGCCGGTTGTAACGCAGCCTGTATTTTACTATCAATCCATCAGCAGGGATATCCGAAACGATCAGAATTGCTCCCCCCTGCTTCAACCCTTTGATTCGGAACAGCAGGCGCTGGATCACCGACATCCGGAGACTGCGCATTTTCTCTTCAATTTCGCGAGTGGACACCACCCGGGGGATATGGGCGTAAAGATGCCGCAACAGTGTGGAAAAACCGGGAGCCAGCTTCTGCAACAGGGGACCGCTGCTGAAAATATCAATGGTGTCCAGGCTCAGATTGTCAATTTTCAGTTCCGCGATCTGTTCGTAACCAATGGTAACCAGAATATATCCCGGACCGACAATCCTCGCCTCGAACAATCCCGGTCGATGGGGAGCGGTACTGTTTTCAAGCCTGATAAAATCCTCATAGCGGTTAAGCTGGTCGATCAGCCCCCAGATGAAGAGCGTCCCCTCGTCGTTCGGATAGACTGCCAGAGCAGAACTGCGTGGATGGGAAGCAAGGGCCAGTTTGCTGGTATTCGGCAGGTTCATCTCCTCGGGGTATTCCAGAGGTATGAATTGCCAGGGATCGCTGATGTAGGTTTCGTATACATCGGATTGACGTGGGGAGGAAGCCGCCGGGTTGAAGAACACCATGTGGAAAGAGATGAATTCTGATTCTTCTCTGGAGATACTTGCATGATACATCAGCTGGAACAGCTTGATAACCGTTTTTGTCGGGGGGGGAATTATGTTCCGCCTGACAATGGCCTGAACCACTTCCTTGGCAAGGTCAGTGGGGTGCGAGATGCCCATGAATGAATCTCCTTATAAGCGGATTAACGGTTTTTTCGGCAATGCGGCAATCTCATCTACAGGTACTCTTCTTTTCTGATGGCATATTTCTTGATTTTTCGATACATGGTCACCATGTTTATGCCGGCCTCCTGGGCGGCCGCTTCAATATTGCCGACATGTTTCTTCAGAAGCCCCTTCAGCAGGTCGATTTCGAAACGCTCCAGAGCCATGTTGTACGGCAGTTCATTCCTCGTGCCGGGCTCCATCGACAGCATACCGCCGGCGCCATGGGCAACATCCAGGAACTGCTCCAGCATTTCGCGTGATATGTAGCCATCACTCTCCATGGCCATACACGCCTCAATAACGTTTTTTAACTGGCGGATATTGCCGGGCCAGTCAAAGTTGCACAGCGTCTGCATGGCATCCTTCTCAAACCCTTTGACCCGTGTGCCGAATTTTTCGTTCTGCAGTTTGATGAAATGAACCGCCAGCTGCGGTATATCCTCAATCCGCTCCCGCAACGGAGGCAGATGGATATTGACGACATTCAGCCTGTAGTAAAGGTCTTCGCGAAATTCACCATTTTTGACCGCCAGCTTCAGATCACTGTTTGTTGCCGAGAGCAGCCGGACATCAACACTGGTTGCCTTTGTATCACCAATCCGCATAAACTCCTTTTCCTGAAGAAAGCGCAACAGGGTTTTCTGTACATCCATCGGCAGATTCCCGACTTCGTCCAGGAAAAGTGTTCCGCCGTCAGCAGCCTCCAGCAGACCCTGCCGATTCTCCCTGGCTCCGGTAAAAGAGCCCTTCTTGTAACCGAATAGTTCACTCTCCAGCAAAGTCGCCGGGAGAGCGCCGCAGTTTATCGCCACAAATTTTTTCTCACTTCTGGGAGAATTATAATGTATGGCCTGGGCAATCAACTCCTTGCCGGTACCTGACTCGCCGGTTATCAGTACCGACGTGTCACGCACAGCAACCTTCTCCACCTTTCCGAGTACCGATTTAAGCCAGCCGGAAACACCGATTATCTTGTCAAAACAGAATTTCTCGGACAGTTCCCGGCGCAGTTCCCGATTCTCCTCCTGAAGAGTTGAATGCTGCAGGGCATTTTTGACCCGGTAGACCAGTTCTTCCGGTTCGAACGGCTTGGTGAGCATATCGTAGGCACCTTTGCGCAAGGCCTGAATAGACATTTCCACCGTGGCATAAGCGGTAATCATGATGACCGGCAGATCCTTTGACATCTCCCTGACCTTCTGCAGAACCTCCAGACCACTCATGCCGGGCATTTTGATGTCCGTAACGACCAGATCCCAGATTTCGGGCGTAAACTCTTCCATCGCCTTTTGTGGCGACGTGTAAGCCCGTGCAAGATAACCCGCGTCCAGCAGCACCTGCTCCATCAGGCGGCAGAGTCCCGCTTCGTTGTCAATCAGCAGTATTTTCTTCTTGTTTGACATCAGTACTCACTTTCATTGTGCTCAACGGGGAGGGTCACGGTTATGACGGTTCCACTGGACGGTATGCTTTCGATCCGGATCTCGCCCGAATGCTGTTCGATGATCTGACGGGTAATTGCCAATCCCAGGCCGGTGCCGCGCTCCTTGGTCGTGTAGAAAGGTTCAAAAATCTTTTCAAGATCCTCCGGCGGAATTCCGCAGCCGTTGTCACTGAAGATGATATGTACCCTGTCAGACGCCGTCATTCCGGTTGTGATCGTGAGCGTGCCGCCATTCGGCATGGCCCCTCCGGCATTCAGGATCAGATTGATTGCCACCTGCCGCATCTGGTCGCCATCCAGGCAGACGTTCGGGAGCTCAGACGCAAACTCAGTCCTGATTTCCACCCCCTTCATATCGGTATGATTGGCGGCAAAACCCGAAATCTGTTCCATCAGCTTGTTAATGTCGCACGGTTCCATGACCGGCCGTGGCGTACGTGCGTATGAAAGCAGATCCTGCACTATCTTGCGGCATCTTTTACTCTCCCGTTTAATTTCATGAATATATTCATAATTCGGGTCATCCTCACTCATTTTGCCTTCCAGATATCCGGCATAGCCGAGAATAACCCCCAGAGGATTATTTATCTCATGGGCGACGCCCGAAGAGAGAATTCCGAGGGAAGCCATCTTCCCCTGCTGCGCCAGTTTTGCCTCGATCTCTTTATTAGAGCGTATAATGTCGGTCATGCGGTTGAAGGTGCCGGCCATTTCAGACAGTTCGTCGTCACCATCGACATGCATTCTTTCTTCAAGGTTTCCTCTTTTCACCTGTCTGATGACATCGATCATATGGGAGATGGGCCTGCTGATGATCAAGGAAGCCTCGAACACCAGGAACGAAGCGATAATACCAACCGCTATGACCAGAATCGCCAAGCTGATCAGAATGCTTTTCTTGATATTCCGGGCTTCATGGTAAAATTCATCCTCGTAAGATCCAACCGCAACAATCCAGTCCCACGGTTTGAAATATTCGTAGCGCACGATCTTCATGCGTGGCGCACTCGCTCCGGTATTTTTCCACGGATAGTGAATCCAGCCGCTCCTTTTCTCGCACATTTCCCGGATGAACCTGTTTCCGTCAGAGTCCCTGGCATCAATAAAGTTCATTCCCTCCGATTCCGGGTGAACCATAAAGGTACCTTTACTGTCCATACAGAAAATATAGCCGGTCGCGCCGACTTTTTTATTTCGAATCTTCTCCTTCAGTACAGCGTAGGATTTTTTCTCGAAATCGGTGTCGCCGTAGGCTTCTTCCAGGTATCCGCCGGTGGCGATAATCCAGTCTAATTCCCGGAAATAGCGGTACGCAACAACCTTTTTCCGCGGCGCCCGGTCACCAAGCACTGCATTGCGCCATGGATACGTTATGAAGAACACTTCATTCGGTTTTGACGCCAAGGCCACCCTGCACATATCGCGAATAAAATATCGGCCGTTTTCATCCTGCTCGTCATAAATTGTGTCGCCTTCCCGCGCAATGTGGACCTCCAGTTGCCCCTTGCCGGTCATCGCAAAAATGTAGCCGGTTTCGCCCACATTAATTTTTTTCAGGGCAATACGCGCCTCGCGTTTGGCATCAGCCAGACTCAACCGCCCGCTTGCATACTGTTTGTATTCCGACTCGACCAGATTGTAAGAGAGATTGGTCAGGGTGGCTAATTCATTATTCAGACTCTTCAACCGCTCCTGCTTATAGACCTGAAACTGCTGGTAATGGGCATTGAGCAGATCGATAGTAAAGCCTGTGATATGTTCCAGATCATCCCTGCTGGCCTTTGTCACCCCCAGGTATGCCTGACGATTGGCGATATAGCCTACAACCGAGCCAACAACGATGATCGGCACAATTACCAGAGGTATAACCAGCGCCAGCAATTTCCAGCGCAATTTAAGCCTGTTGAGCACTCTGATCATTGAATGGTTACATCCGTATACAGTAGTGTTTTTAATGATATACCCTATCATTCGCAGCAAATCAAGCATCCATGCCATTATTTTGCATTTTTGCAAAAATGCAGCCCCCTCTATTTGCAGTATCGCAAATTACAAAACCCCGTCTCGGAACGCTGATTTTTCAGGCAATATTTGGGCCTTGCAAAAGTCAAAAAGCCTGTCATTCCGGCAGTATTTTGGCCGGAATCCAGTTTGTAAATACCTGAAAATCTGGATCCCGGATAGAAACCTTCCGGGATGACAATCTTTCACAAGAGCTCGAATGGTTTTGCATTAATGCAAATAGTTTTGAGAGATCCACACAAATGCAAAGGGAAACATGCACATAATTAGCTGTAATTACATCAATTATCGTTATTGGCACCGTTAGGCACGGGTTGTGCTGTATACAGCATAGCACGTCGGGTAAAAGGAGTGGCCATGAGTGAGAATGATGTCTGCCATTTTCTGGGCAAAAACGATGACTACTGTGACGTGGGCTGCGGTTATGTATCTACGCACGACGCATACATGATGGTCCGCTACTGTGACGGCCGCTATGAACTTTGTGCCAAATTCCATGAGCTTTCCGACCGGCTGCGGGGGGAGGTTGTCACCATGCCATCATACGGGCACGAACCGTCGCACATATAATACAAATACATCACGCCTACAAAGGAGAAGAGAGATGAGTGAAAGTGAATTTGCATTTCTGTCAAGAAGAATTGAGGAGCTTGAGCGTCATACCTGGCGTAACAGTGCTATCTTGCGCTCGGTAGCCATGGTGGCGTTTACTGCGCTGATAGGTCTCGTGGTGGCGTCAGGGGTGATCGGCGCCGGCAGAGGCGGCCACGGATCAGGTCCGGCCTGGAATACCATGTGGCTGTACGGACTGTTTGCAGCCAATGCGGTATCCATGTTCTGGACAACTCACAAAGAGTAAACCGAATCATAATCTTACACGGGAGGAATAGAGCCATGCCGATGAAAATTTCCAATATCATACTGTTGTTAGCGGTCTGCACCGTCTGCGCCGCCTTTAACATGCAACTTTTTGCCGGAATTGACGAAATGATGGGAGATCAGTATTGGGTGATCGATACCACTCAGGGTGATCACGGCTGGTATGCCATGGGACTGCTGCCGCATGTGAAGAAAGTGCCGAAAGACGTGGTCAGTGCGGTCAACACCAATCCGGATGCCAAGGAGAAATATATCATTTACGCACAGGGCGGCGACTTTGCCGGCACCTCGCTGTATGGCATATGTTTCGGCATTCCGCTGATCATGTACCTGATCTGGTTTGCCTTTATAATCGGCTTCCCCGACAATGTGAACCCCTATCTGTTGCCGCGCAAGATCTTCACCATTGCAGTAATCATAGCCTGTTCAGTTATCGCCAACCTTTTTCTGATGAGGGTTGCCGGCGATTTCAGCCATGATCCGATGTCACGCATCGCCAATATTGCAGGCAACCACGCTTCACTGCTGTTTCATTATGCCGGCATATGGTTTGCCATCCTCTTTTCGGCCCTGGGTACCCACAGCCATTCCTTCAGTGAAGTCCGGGCCCCGGACAGCCGTAACTGGCAGACGCAGGCCAACGAAAAGTTCAACTGGATGTTCACCCTGTTAGCCATGGTCACCATACTGGAAGTGCTTCTGGTCAAAAACAGGCTGGCGTTGCCTGATACCGCTGTTGATTACGCGGTCTGGATCATCTGGGTCGTCATCTTCATGCGCATGTTCGGATTTTCTCCCAAATACTGGATCAAGCGCACCACCGGTATTGCCATCATGGTGATCGGCACCATAACGACCCTGCTGATATTTTACGTTCTGGAACGGCTCACCGGAACCCATGGCGCCGGTTTTGCCTCACCGATCCTGGCCAAGGCGCTGGGGCCGGAGAATCAGAATATCGGCCTGTCGCTGATGATCTCCATCTACCTGGTATTCTGGATGGAATTTGCCGCTGCAATCCGCATGAACGGACCGACCCGGAAAACAATAAACCAAAAGGCGTAATCACTCAGGAGGAACACCAATGACAACTATTACGAACAAAGGCTGGAGAGTCGTTGCCGCAGGTACAGCCATCAATCTGGCTCTGGGTGTACTGTACGCATGGAGTATCTTCAAGGGGGCCATCAAAGCCTCCATCGAAAAAGGGGGACCAGGCGCCTTCCAGTGGGATCTGGCGTCCATCAATGACCCGTATGCGGTCTGCTGCCTGACGTTCGCCTTTGCCATGATACTGGCAGGAAGGTGTCAGGACAGGATCGGCCCGGCCAGAACCGCCCTGATCGGCGGCATTCTGGTCGGCGCCGGCTTCGGGTTGATGTCGTTTTCCAGCTCTTACATGGCCTGGGTTGTAGGCTTCGGCATACTGGCAGGCGCTGGGTTCGGATTCGGCTACTCAGCAGCTACCCCGCCGGCATTAAAGTGGTTCTCTCCCGCCAGGACCGGTTTGATAGCCGGCATTGTAGTGGCAGGCTTCGGACTGGCGCCGGTATATATAGCGCCGCTCTCTTCCTGGCTGATCGGTTCTTTCGGCATCAAGATGTCCATGCTGTTTCTCGGCATCGGCTTTACCGTGGCGGTCTGCAGCCTCTCTTTCATTCTGGCCAACCCGCCTCAGGGGTATGTACCGTCAGAACCGGCCGATCCGGGTCCCGTGGCCAAATTGAATGCGGCAAAACCTGTAATCAATGCCACGGTGAGCGAGATACTGCGCAGCTATAAGTTTTATGTGCTCTGGGTTGCGTTTTTTATCGGGTCAGGCGCAGGTCTGATGGTAATCGGAAGTGTCGCCGGCCTCGCCAAGAAGAGCATGGGGCCCATGGCCTTTGTGGCGGTTGCCATAATGGCGGTTGGCAACGCAGGCGGCAGGGTGGTGGCAGGGGTGCTTTCCGACAAGATCGGCCGACGCGCCACCCTTTTCATCATGTTGTCGCTCCAGGCGCTGATGATGTTTGCGGCCATGGCGGTGGTAAATTCGGGCAGCGCCGTGCTGCTCGTGCTTCTGGCAACCTTTATCGGCTTTAATTACGGCTCCAACCTGTGCCTCTTCCCCTCCTTTGCCAAAGATTACTGGGGGGTCAAAAACTACGGCCTCAATTACGGAGCGCTCTTTACTGCGTGGGGGGTCGGCGGGTTCGTCATGGGCAAAGTATCCGAGATGCTCAATGCACAGCCCGGTGGTCTGTCCAAGTCCTTCATGCTGGCAGGAACCCTGCTTGCGGTGGGATCAGCGATGACCATCTTCCTGGCCGAGCTCAAACCGGCGACGGAAGGGGAAGCTGCGCCTTCTCAATGGAAGGAATTCTGGGCGGAATTCATGCTTGGCGCCCGCGTTTTTGCCGGCTTTGAGGAGGAACAGATCCGGGCCAGCTACACAGATCAGTTTTCTGTGCCGGGGAGTGAATTAACCGACCGTAATGCGAAAGATCAGCTCGAAAACGATAAACGTTTTCATATCAATGTATTAGTATCCGGTACCATTGCAGAATAAGTAGCTGCACAAAACCATAACAAGTCCCCCTTCAAAAAGGGGGATTCAGGGGGATTTGCCGTTGAGTTTAGAGGCAAATCCCCCTGTTGGCGATAAGATGCGGTTAAAAAGATCAAAGTCAATGGAACACGGAAAAGGCGGATTGAACGGATTAAGGCAGATTTTCAAAATCTTTTTGTTTTTAAATCCGTTTGATCAGATTTGATCAGTGTTTCCATGCTTTTGAGGTTCCAGGTTTACTCGCATTTTGTAAAGACTCAGGTTGTAATAGATTAAACCGCAGATATTTCATGACTCTTCCAGCACCTCCATAACCTCAATCGTTACTTAAAAACCTTTCGGAGCGAGCCTCCGCTATAGAAAGGCAACCCGCACACCGTGGCCTCCATGCTGACCCGCTCGTGCCTGATGGTAAACGGGAAACCCGCCGGATACTCACCGGCGGTTACAAAACCGATACCGATGCCGCAGCTGAGCATGGGGGAAAATACACCGCTGGTTACCGTACCGACCGGCTGATCCTCCGCAAGGATTTCGAAGTGATGCCGGGGCGATCGACGACTGGAGACCTGAAAAGCCACTTTCCGGCGTTTCGCACCCTCCCCTTTCTGCCTGAGCAGCGCTTCCTTACCGATAAATGACTTGTCGAAATTGACAAAAGCGCCCAGACCCGCTTCGAGCGGTGTAGTCTGCTCGTCGATATCACTGCCGTACAGAGAATAGCCGACCTCCAGCCGCAAGACATCGCGTGCTCCGAGACCTGCCGGTTTCACCTGTTCGTCCGTCAGCAGCAGATCCCACAGTTCACAGACTCTGTCGGCGGGAATGAATATTTCATACCCAAGTTCCCCGGTATAACCGGTGCGGCTGACGATAACCTCTACACCCAGAATATTCATCGTTATGAACTTGAAGTAGGGTATGACGGCGATCTGTTCGCCAAACAACTTCACCATGACATCCCGGGCGAGCGGCCCCTGGATGTCCAGCTTGCCGGTTGCATCGGTAACGTTGGTAAACAGACCACCCCGCAGGCGCTGGCTGATAACGGCATAGTCATTTCCGGTAGTGGCCGCATTGACAACGATCATGACCTTATCCTCAGCAATACGGAAAACGATCAGGTCGTCGATGATGCCACCCTGTTCATTCAGCAAAAAACCGTAGCGGGAACGGCCCGGCGGGATCGTCTTGACTGAAAACGTAAAGACATCCTCCAGACCATCCTCATCGAAATCGCCCTGAAACATGAATTCCCCCATATGGCAGATATCGAAGAGCGCCGCCCTCTGACGGCACCAGGCATGCTCGGCAATAATCCCCTCATACTGGATCGGCATATCCCAACCGCCAAACGGCGCCATCAAGGCGTTACAATCACGATGTCTGCTGTTGATCGGCGTAACCAGAATCTGTTCTTTCATAGGCGGTTCTCCCATGTAATCATTTACGTTTTGCCTTAGGCGAACGGCAAAATATAAACAGTCCTAAAATCAACCCCCCTCAATCCCCCCTTGTCAGGGGGGAAGCAGCTTACAGCGGGCTTTGAAGTCTCCCCTGACAAGGGGAGATTTAGAGGGGTTTGGAAGTAATATGTTTTGCCGTTTGCCTTACTTCGTCGTCGTAGTAACTCCTTTGCCATACAGATTATCCCGCCACTCCGTTTCACTCTGGATCTTCCAGGTGAGGTCCGGCTCGGTATAGAGCAGAGTACCTCCCGCCGCGGCCGACAAACCATTCATCGGCATCAGGTAGACCTGCCCGGTCTGCTGGTTCCACCATAACAGGTCGGCCTTGCTGTCGCTGTTGTAGTTGCCGACGCTGACTATCTCCCACTGTGTGTTCGGTTCGGTGTACATCATCGCGCCGCCTGTGACAGACGATCCGTTGGTCTGCATACCGTATACCTGACCGGTTGTCCTGTTATGCCAGATGATATCTGCTTTTCCGTCTCCGTCAAGATCACCCGCTCCGGCTATCCGCCAGTCGGTATTGGATTCGGTGTAGACGATGCCGGCGGTGGATGCACTCGTTCCGTTGGTCTGACCAAGAGCTACCTGACCGGTTGTGCTGTTCCACCAGAGCAGTTCCGTTTTGCCGTTACCGTCGAAGTCAGCGGCGGCGACTATTTTCCAGGCGGTGTTCGGCTCTGCGTAAATCAGCGCTCCTCCCGCCAGCGATGTCCCGTTCAGCAGCATGGCATAGACCTGGCCGGTCAGCTTGTTCCACCAGATCAGGTCACTCCTGCCGTCGCCGTTGATATCACCGGTGGCAACTATTTTCCAGTTGATGTTGGATTCAGTGTAAATGACCGCGCCGGATTTCACCGCCGTGGGGCTTGCCATCAGCATGACGTAGACCTGACCGGTGCTGCTGTTCCACCAGACAAAATCTCTGATTCCGTCGCCGTCAAAGTCTCCCTGGCCAACGATCAACCAGGCTGCGTTTGCTTCCTGGTAGAACTGGGCACCACCGGTGATACTACTTCCATTCGTGGTCATGCCATATGCCTTTCCATCTCCCTGGTGGCGCCAGGTGATGGAAGGGGTGGCGGTCGCTGCTATCGGATTAAAGTAGTTTTTAACAAAGGCGCCATACATCGTAAGGCTCCCATCTTTTTTCAGAAGGGCTGGGGGATTGTCGTAATGATACGACCACGCCAGATTGCCCAGTTTGTTGCTGTCCATCCACTGCGTGAACGGAGTTCCGTAGGAAGACTGAGAGCCAGGCCAGGTCGGATTCAGGACATCGCTATCCTCATAGCCCCATTCGGTGACAAGAACAGGCTTGACCCCGACCAGCCCTCCGGTGTCCTTATTCCATTCTGCGGCTGTGTTATAGCCGTTCACAGAATATTTGTGATAGGCATACACGACATTAGGGTCTGTCAGCGGATTATCCTTGATACCCACCAGCCAGCTTGCCCAACGATTGCCGGTGGCAAGCACAATATTTTGACCGCCGTTGTTACGCACCGTTTGAATGATGCTTTCGTAAGCAAGCTTCAGTTCCGGCCAGTACGGGTTCGGGTCAGCGGCATCCCAGTCGGCAGCGTCGTGAACAGGTTCGTTCCACAAGTCAAAGATGATGCGCCTGTCCGCTCCATAGCTCTTCGCCATTTGCGTCCAGAAAGAGCGGGCCACGACCATGCTCGAATCATACGTGTCCGCCGGATTGCCGGCATCAAACGGAGCGGGATAATAGCCATCCGGCCAGCCAATGACATGATAGGAAATGACAACATACATTCCGCTGGCAAGCGCGGCGTTGACTTCCTGCGCCAGACCGGCCAGCAGGGTGGCGCTGTTCATATTTTTCCACTTCGTGGGATAAACGCTGATACGTACTATCTTTGCCTTCCAATCGTTGGCAAGCGTTGCATAGTTGGCGGTTGTATACATTGGATAGTAAGCCGGATCACGCGCAAAGAAAGGATCGACCATGTTGACGCCGTGCAGTTGGACCGGCTGACCGTTGGCGATGATATTTGCTCCTGAAACGGAAAGCCCGGGCAGAACAGCCGCAGTTACACACGCATTGCTGACCGGCAGCGTCGGGTTGGCGTAGCCGGTGAAAGTGGGAATGCCGCTTGTGGTGTGGATCATCGTTTTAATCGCTGAAACGACCCACGTATTCCAGTCGGCATAGCCACGGGTTCCGTGATCGCCTCCAGCCGGGCAGATACTGAAGACATTGCCATCGCCTCTTGCCTGGTGGGCATTACTTAATGTTCTTGCGCCGCAATTTCCCCACGTGCAATCATCCACAGGAAAAGAGGTATCGCCCAGATTTTCGATCATGGCAACGCTGTAGGAAGCGGTATCCGCCAGTCCGGTGCGTGTGAACGCTCCGGTGTTATAGTCTGTGATATTACCGGGTGCAGAATACCCGGCATCCTCTGAAACGAATCCCAGGGCTTTGGCTGTGCCGTTTGCGCCGCTGTACCCGTTACTGCGCAGATACTCCATCACCCAATAGTTCTGCGCTCCGCCATATGACTCGCCATCTATGACGATGGCTTTGCAATTGGCGGGGATGGATGCGTCGGCGCAGAGCAGATTCAATCCTTCCTTTGATTTCACATCAATATTGCTGGTCCAGCCGCCGGTGTCGTCAAACCCGATCGCCAAAGTTACGTAGCCCGCATTGACAAGGTTCGTATTCTGGGCTGACACCGCAGCATCCACATTGCCCGCTCCATCCCAACCCGGCAAAAAAACGACTACAGGCCGTTTTTCCCCCGCCGGAATTCCCGAAGGCCAGGTGGCAATAGCCCGCCCCGGAGTGAGCACTTTGCTGTTCGCTGCGGCAGACGCGTCAACAGCAAGCGGCCCCGTCACTATCGACGTAACGAACAGTAAAACAGAAAACAGGCGCGAAGCTGAAATTCCGAGTACCATAATCATACCTCCCTTTCGTGATAAACATGGCTAATGTAGACTGCATCTTACTTCGTCGTCGTAGTAACTCCTTTGCCATACATGATATCCGAAGCATGGAGAATACTCTCATTCAAAATAGTGTCAATTCTGTTCTTTTATCTGCCGCAAAGGATTACGTGTTATTATTGTGGCAATGCAATTGAAAACTATGTTTATTATGATGTTCAGTCCGGATCTGGAGGAAATTGAATTTTGCAAGATATAGTGCAAACAAAGGTAGAGTCGTATCTGCATAACCACAATGTCGCAACTCTTGCTACAGGCATAGACGGTGACGTGTGGGCGGCTGCGGTCTTTTATGTCAATGAAGGTTTCACGCTCTACTTTCTTTCTTCTCCAACGAGTCGCCACATACTGAACCTTGCCAAGTCGCCTCGTGTCGCCCTGACAGTTCAGGAAGATTATTCGGACTGGCTGAAAATTAAAGGAGTGCAAATGGAAGGAATTGCCAAGGAAATATCCGGTATCGAGGAAAAACATGCCATTAAAATGTATGGAGAAAAATTTCCGGTAGTCGGGCTTCCGGGTAAGGCACCGCTTTCCATTGTCTCTGCTTTGTCCAGGATCTGCTGGTACAAGCTACTCCCTCATCGGATCTATTTCATTGATAACTCTCGGGGACTGGGACATCGCGAGGAAGTTTTTCTGTAAAGTTGTAATAGTATGTGCTAAAGGTAGATTAACGGTATATTCTTTATTCATAAGGCCAGGAGCATGACACTGAAATCTGCAAAAAAGACCTGTATTCAGCCTGAGCTTCACACCGGGCACATGTGCGAACTGGAAGGGCAGCTGGAGTGGGATATTATTCGGCAAATAACCGATAACCCCAGAGTTAAATGTGAAAACTGTGGTGCCGCAGTGAATTCGTCCCGAAACGTATGTATGCCTGCCGAGCTGTAAGGGACAAAGAAAACAAGGGGGAAGATCATGAACGAATTGAATTCAATCTACACCGGCACATCTGACCAGGTGACAGTCAAACAAAATGCCCTTATTCGGCAGGTATACGCCTGGATGGGAGCAGGCTTGGCCATAACAGCCTTTATGGCACTGCTCACTCTTTCCTCGCCTGTGATACTCAATACAATTATGGGAAACCGGCTCGTGTTCTACGGCCTGATGATCGGCGAGCTGGTCCTGGTGTTCACCCTTTCCGGCGCCATCAGCAAGCTGAGTGCAATGACTGCGACGTTACTGTTCGTTGCATATTCGGCGCTTAATGGTGTCACCCTGTCTGTTGTGGCGCTGGTCTACACCGCCAATTCAATAGCCTCCACCTTCGTCATCACGGCGGGCATGTTCGGGGCTATGAGTGTCTATGGCTACATTACCAGGCGCGACCTGACTTCATGGGGCAGCTTCCTGTTCATGGGACTGATCGGTGTGGTAATCGCCTCGGTAGTTAATATATTTGTCGGGAGCAGTGCGGTCTCCTGGGTCATATCCGGCATCGGGGTGATCGTCTTCACCGGACTGACCGCATACGATACCTGGAAGATCAAGGAAATGGCAGCCCAGGGGACAGAGGGGAGAAAACCGGCCATCCTCGGTGCGCTGACGCTTTATCTCGACTTCATAAACCTGTTTCTCATGTTGCTGCGGTTCACCGGCAGCCGGAGGTAATACGATCAGGTTTGACACTATTCCCGGCTGCTTACTTGATACAGACCCTGCGGACCTCTTTCAGGTCAGTCAACCCCTGAAAACATTTCAGGATTCCGTCCTGCTTCAGCGTAGTCATACCATCCTCGATTGCCTGTTTTCTTATGAATTCAATTTCAGATTTCCGTTTGACAAGCGCTTTAATTGGATCCGTCCCTTCAAGCAGTTCATGAAGACCCAAACGTCCCTTGTATCCTGAGTCTCCACATTTTGGACAGCCAACCGCTTTAAACAGCCTTATCTCTGAAGGGATTAATCCTGTTTTGTCAAAACTCTCGCTACCATATTCAAGGATTATTTCATCGAGCTCCTGACGCGTCGGAGTATATTCCTGCCTGCAACCGCAGAGGCGTCGCGCCAGTCGCTGGGCAAGTATGCAGAGGATGGCGTCGGAGAAACTGAAAGGGTCAAGTTCCATATCCAGCAGGCGGGTAATGGTCTCCGGGGCCGAGTTGGTGTGCAGAGTGGAGAAAACCAGGTGGCCGGTCAGCGAACATTCAACGCCGATTTCAGCGGTTTCCTGATCACGCATTTCACCTACCATTATGACGTCCGGGTCTGCTCGCAGGAAAGAACGCAGGGCGGCAGCAAAGGTAAAACCGATTTTGGGATGTACCTGAACCTGACGCAGACCGCGCTGGGTAATTTCAACCGGGTCTTCTGCCGTCCAGATTTTAGTGTCAATCGTATTGATCACGGATATGGCAGAATGAAGCGTAGTTGTTTTTCCTGAACCGGTCGGGCCTACAACCAGCACCAGACCATATGGCTGTTTGATACAGGCCTCAAGCACACGGGAGTTGCGGGCGGTCAGGCCAAGCTTGTCGTAAGGGATCGGCTCGCCCGATGCTAAAACACGCATGACAACATCTTCCAGTTGACCCGCAGTGGGGACAGTTGCAACACGAAGTTCGACATTGAGCGGCCCGAATTTTTTAAAGTCGATCTTGCCGTCCTGAGGTTTGCGACGCTCCGAGATATCCAGGTTGCACATGATCTTGATGCGGGACGGGATGGCATATTTATATTTATAGGGTATTTTCTGGTAAACCTTGCAGCGGCCATCAATCCGCATCCTGACCTGCACATCTTCCTTGCCCGGAAACGGCTCAATGTGGATATCGGATACCTTGTTGTTGACGGCGTCGATGATGATCTTGTTGACCAGTTGTACAATAACGCTGTCCTGTTCAGAAACTTTCTGCGACTCGGATTCAATTTCAGGATCGTCGGATGAGTCAAGCCTGTTGATGATGTCATCAATGCTGCTATTGGATCCGCCGGATGAATTATGATGATAGAACAGGTTAATGTAGCTCAGAATATCTTCACGAAACGCTCCGGTATAGCTGATGCGTTTGTATTCGGGATATATGAATTTCAGCATATCTTGACGGCCAAGATCGGTCGGGTCGTCGATTATGATATGCAGAATACCGTTCTCTATTTTGAAAGGCACCCACCATTCCTTGTTCAGCCGCTCAGGACGCACACGCTTCAGCAGATCGTCCTCAAGCGACGGGACCGTGGGGTCGTAACCGATAAATTCGGTGCCAAAATAGAATGACAGGTTTTTGGCCATATCCTCCCTGCTGATGCCGAATTCACGCATCAGGACGCTGTCCATTCCAATTTTAGATACATCTGGATGGATGGAAGCCTTCTCCAGAATCTTGTCGTCCAGCATGTTCTTGTCCAACAGAAAATTGTAGCGGGCCTTGTGGCGGATTACCTTGGTAGTGACAGAAAGACGATAAATGTTGTGAATAGCAATTGAAAGTGAGGTCGCCAGTTCCAGGGCATAGCTGATGTCGGTATCGTCATAGGGGATGTCGCCTTTTTTGTTAATGACCTGAATAACACCTATCAGGGTTTTCTGGAATTTCATCGGTACGCACAATACCTGCTTGGTTATGAAACCGGTCTTTTTGTCCCAGCTGTCGTCAAACTTGAGGTTGCTGCTGATCATCCGCAGCTCGTGGGCGTCATAGGCACTTTTAATGTTGATAACGGTTCCGGTAATGGCGCAGTAACCGGAAAGGCTGGCATCGCTGATGGGTACCACAATCTGCTGTACTTCAGCTCCGCTTTTTACCTTTGAGATCAGCAGATTGCGTTTTGCGTCTGCCAGATATATCGTTATGCGCTCAGCCGAGAACAACGCTGCTATGCTGTCCTTGATCTGAATCAGAATAGTATTGAGATTGTCGGCGGAATGGATTTCGTTTATCTTGTCCATCAAACGTTTCCGGTATTCCAGTTGCTGGCGTAATGCGTCTGATTCCTGTGGCATAAGATCACCCTGTCAGTTGTGGAATAAGCTTCTCGTCCAGATTAACAGATCTACCGTATATCTCAAGCGATATTCCATTTGATTTTTGCTCATTTACTGGTAAAATTCGAAAAACATATATCTTGCTGCAGTCTGGGGGAATTTTTATGAAGCCGTTTCTGATTACGCTGTTGATCGCACTCGTACTGCCATCTATGTCCCTGGCAGCCCAGGTGGGTAAAATCACCGGGTTGAAAGGGATGGCTCAATTCAGGGCTTTGAATAATATACCTTATTCTGCTTTAAAAAAAGGAGATCTCATCAGCGAGGGGAACTGGATCAAGACCGGTGCCGACGGCTGGGTCGAACTGACTCTTGATGACAAGAGCAAATTCACTCTGGCGAATAACACCGAATTCGCGGTTACGAGTTTCCTTTTGACCAAGAACAAACGTGAAGGCTCTTTTAACCTGACTCAAGGCAAGTTGAGGGCATCGGTTGTCAAACTGGCGGGGCGTCAGAGTGGCATGACCGTCAAGAGCGGTTCTGCCGTCGCGGGGATCAAGGGTACCGAATTCCTGATGATGTCCCAGGGACCTGCCAACGTTTTTTTCGGTAATGAGGGGACAGTCGCCGTTTCCGGCGATGTCAGGGGGCCGCAACAGTCTCTGACCGCCAGCACTATGACCCAGAACACGAGGGGAATTACTCCGGTTGAGCCTCTCAAAGTCGAGACCGGTTCACCGATCGCTGAGGCCAGGGATATCTTCGACAGGATAACCGCGGCAATGCCGCCGGTCGCATGGACGGATTCCGGCAGAATTTCCGATATCATAGCCCGCTGGAACATCAATCATGGCCATTATCTGGCTGACTCCGGCAAATACAACGACGCACTTCACGTATTCCAGATCGCCCTTGACCTGACTAAAATCGCCGAAATACGGGCTGATTCGCTGATGGAGCGCGGGGCGGTCTATGCGCGTTTCCTGAGAAATCCTGAGTTGGCCCTGGCTGAATATCTGCTGGTTATGGAGGAATACCCCACGTTGCCACAAGCCGAGACCGCACTTTTCAGTGCAGCCCAGACTCTGGTTGAACTTGGCTTTGCCAATCAGGCCAGAATCCGTTTCGAACAGTATATGAGGGATTACCCGACCGGTAAACATAAGGACAATGTCGAGACTCTGCTCCGAAATCTTGGCAAATAGCAGTTACATCCGGGGGGACACTGACCCCCCCTTTTTTTATCTGTTTGTCCGGGGGAATGCCTAATGAACAAACGTTTCATGTTTGCACTGTTTGGAATTGTAGCCGCCGCCTGTTCTTTTCTGATGTACAAGCAGGCCTATCCCGCCCTGCAACAGCTTGATTTCCGCATGAAGGATGCCCGTTTCAGGATTCGTGGGCCGGTCAGGCCGGACAGCGATGTTGTCGTGGTCGCCATTGATCACAAAAGCATCAAGGAGATCGGCCGCTGGCCATGGTCGCGTGAAATAACCGGAAAACTGATTGAAAACCTGGCGACTCACTATGGAACAAAAGTCACTGCGCTGGATATTGTATTCTCCGAACCGCAAAACAGTGTGGCTGACACTGCTTTGTCCGAAGCGATAAAAAAGTCGGGCAATGTTGTCATGGGTTACTTTTTCAGGGAAGAACAGGGAGATACGCAGGCTGCTGCTCTGGCCCAGCTGGAAAACGCCAAACTGAAGCTTGTCAAAATCGCCGATGGCGTGCAAAACATTCCCATCCCCGAATTTCCGAACCTTGATCTTAATATTCCGCAGCTCGGAGAGGGTGCGCTTGATTTCGGTTTTTTTAATGTCCGTCCCGACAGCGACGGTCTTTACCGGCGCTCGATCCTGCTGTTGCTTTTTAACGGCAATATCTATCCGTCGCTTCCCCTCATGGCTCTGCGGCATTATCTGGGATCTGATCTGATGCTTGACGTCAAGCTGTGGGGAGTTGACAGTTTACAGATCGGCTCCATGCATATCCCTTCTCGTGAAGACGGTACCATGGCGCTTAATTTCTACGGCGGGACCGGCTCTTTTTTCACCGTATCTGCAGCGGATATCATTGCCAAACGACTTCCCAAAGATTCGCTCAAAGGCAAAATCGCTTTTGTAGGAGCCACCGAAGTAGGTATATACGACCTCAGGCCGACGCCGTTCGACGCCACTCTGCCGGGAATTGAAATTCACGCCACCATGGCCGCCAACGCACTGGAGAAACGCTTTCTGCGGTATGACAGCGTGACTCAGATGATGGAGATCACCTGCATATGTGTGTTGCCGGTATTATTGGGCATACTTCTGGCTTTTGCACCGGGAACCTTTGCCGGGTTGGGGATTATGGCACTATTTACCGGAGCGTTCGGCTTTTTCAACTATTTCATGTTTGCTTCCGCTTTTAGGGACATGACCCTGATCTATCCTTTTGCGGGAATCGCTCTGACGTATCTTGGCGGTGAGGCGTGGCGCAACCTGGTGGTGGAACGCAAGGGTCGCCATCTGAAAAAAGCCTTTTCCAGCTATGTATCGCCCGATCTGGTCAAACAGATTGAAAAAGACCCGGACAAGCTGGTGCTGGGCGGTGAACAGCGTGAACTCTCGATTCTCTTCTCCGATATACGCGGTTTCACAACCGTCTCGGAAAGTCTGACTCCGCCTGAACTGGTCAAGCTGCTGAATGAATATCTGAGCCCGATGACCCGCATCGTGCTTGATGAGCGCGGTACACTGGACAAGTTTATCGGCGATGCTGTCATGGCGCTCTTCAATGCACCGCTGGACGTACCGGATCATGCCACCCACGCTTGTGCTGCGGCGGTCAGGATGCTTGAGGAGTTGAAATTGCTGAATGAAGGTTTTGCGTCCCGCAAAATGCATACTCTTGACATCGGTGTCGGTATCAATACCGGCCCGGCTGTCGTCGGCAACATGGGGGCGGATATCCGCTTTGACTATACCGCCATCGGAGATTCGGTCAATCTGGCTTCCCGTCTGGAAGGGCTCAACAAATACTACGGTTCGCACATTCTGGTCAGCGAGGACACCCGTAAACAGGTCAACGACAGCAGATTCGCTTTTCGCGAAGTCGATCGGGTCAAGGTGAAAGGGAAGCATCTGCCGATAGTCATGTACGAGCTGATGATATCAGATAGAGATATTCTGCCGCATTTTGAAAAAGCTCTCGATATGTACCGCGCTCAAGACTTTGCCGGTGCGAAGCCGTTGTTTGAAGAACTGGCTGCAAGCAGAAACGATGGCCCCTCGCGTCTGTATGCCGGCCGTTGTGACGAGTATCTGGCTGCACCGCCGTCACCGGATTGGGATGGAGTTTATGTCGCCAAGAATAAATAGTGTAGATACTCAGCTGAATAATGCCTGAACTCCCCGAAGTCGAAAACGTACTCCGCTCGTTGCGGGACGGACCGCCAGCGCTGACGGGCCAGGTTATCCATAGAGCACTTATTATATGGAGTGGTGTCTTATCGGGCAGTAACGAAGATATATTTCAAGCGATGGTTCAAAATTCAACATTCTCTGCCATCAGTCGCCATGGCAAGTACCTCATTTTTACCCTCAGCAGTATTAACCAATGCCGCAAAGAGTTCTTCCTGATTGTTCACCTGCGCATGACCGGCAGGCTCTATCTGGTGCCACGGGAGAATGCTGTTGTACGACACACCCGTGTGTCTCTGCTGCTTGGAGATGACTTGGCGCTCCGCTTTGATGATCCACGAAAATTTGGCAGAATCTGGCTGGTGAATCATCCCGATGAGGTAACCTGTGGTCTTGGTCCGGATGCCTTGACGGTTGATTCTGATTATGTCGAATCAGCTCTTGCTGAACGCCGCCGACAGATCAAACCGCTCCTTCTGGATCAGTCTTTCATAGCGGGCATTGGAAATATCTATGCGGATGAAATCCTTTTTCGGGCTGGGATACATCCACTCGCTTCGACTGAAGCATTATCGGACAATGATAAGGAGCGCCTTTACGACTCGATGATCGGAGTACTCTCCGAAGCGGTTGACGCTCGGGGCGCTAATGTCGACGGAGTTTTCAAAGAGGGTGCTTTTGTCGTCGACGTTTACGGACGAACAGGAGAGTCGTGTCGGGTATGCGATACTGCGATAACCAAAATCAGGGTTGGGCAGCGTGGCACTCATTATTGTCCAACCTGCCAGCCTTTGCGAAGCAGGCCATAAGTCACTTCTTCCGGCGCCCGGCGCTTTTAGACATCTTTTAAAACCGGCTTGCAATTGACTTTAACACCGTTGTCTGTTAGAAGGTCTGGCGGTTTATCAAACTCAAAGGACTATTATGGAAGATTTCTTCCTCAAACTTTCTGTAATGCTTGTGCCCGGAATGCTGGCAATCGTCTGTCATGAGGTGTCCCACGGCTATATTGCCTGGCGCTTTGGCGACCCGACTGCCAAGATGATGGGGCGGTTGACGCTTAATCCACTCAAGCATATCGATATCTTTGGCACACTGATGATTTTTATTATTGGTATAGGGTGGGCCAAACCGGTTCCAGTGGTCTCTGAAAACCTGCGAAATCCTAAACGCGATATGATCTGGGTTGCTGCTGCCGGACCGATTACGAATATCACACTGGCAATCATTTCTGCACTATTGCTGCGTATTATTGTTGTGATAAGTAATCCGGCCGGTTCCAATTCAGCATTTTCAATGCTGATAGAACCACTGGTCATGATGCTGGCTTTTTCAGTCTACGTTAATCTTTTGCTGGCAATCTTCAATATGATACCGTTGCCGCCTCTGGACGGCGGAAGAGTATTGGTCGGATTATTGCCGTACCGCCAGGCCGCTGCTTTGGCACGTATTGAACCATATGGCATGATCATTATTATACTGCTGGTTTTCTTTACCAATATTTTTTCTTATGTAATCTCGCCGCTGCTGAACATAGGTGTTCATCTGCTGGCCGGCCCCCAGAGTGGCCTGGTGCTGGGTGTCACAAGACTAATGATGAGGTAAAATATGAATGATCCCAGAATAAGACAGTTCGCAGAGATTCTCGTCGATTACTCGACCAGAGTCAAAAAAGGAGACGTAGTACTTATCAATGCCGCCGGACTTGAGGCGCTGCCGCTGTTGAAGGAGCTGTATGCCCTCTGCCTGAAACGGGGGGCAACATATGTGGAATACGCATTCGCCGTACCCGAGATCGACCGCAGCTTCTACAATCTTGCCAACAAGCAGCAACTGGCTCATTTTCCACAACATAAGCTGGATTTTTATAAATCTCTGACCGTCTACATCGGCATCTCAGCCGGAAATAACTCAATGGTCATGGCCAATGCCCGCCAGGAGGCTATGGTCACCTATCAGAGGGTCACCAAACCCCTGATCGATCAGCGCGTCAAGCATACCCGCTGGTGCGTGACCCGCTATCCTACCCACGCAGCAGCCCAGGAGGCCCGTATGAGCCTTGATGAGTATGAGGATTATCTCTTTTCGGCCTGCTGCATTGACTGGAAAGCGGAGTCGAAAAAACAGGACAAACTGAAGAAGTTAATGGATATGGCTAAAAAGGTGCGCATTACTGCACCGGATACAGAGCTCAGTTTCAGTATTGACGGCATGCCCGGTATAAAGTGCGACGGTCGCTTCAATATGCCTGACGGCGAGGTTTTTACGGCGCCGGTCAAAGAGTCGGTCCAGGGATACATTACGTATAACTGTCCCAGTATCTATCAGGGCAAGGAGTATAACGGCATCCGGTTTGATTTCAAAGACGGCAGGATCGTTAAGGCCAGTGCCGAAGCAGGCATGAGTGCTGCGCTCAACAAAATTCTGGACAGTGACGATGGTGCGCGTTACATCGGCGAATTCTCACTCGGAATCAACCCCGGCATTCGCCAGCCGATGCGCAATATCCTTTTTGACGAGAAAATTTTCGGCTCGATCCATTTTACACCCGGACAGGCTTACGACGAGTGCGACAACGGCAACCGCTCGGCAGTACACTGGGATCTGGTGCGAATCCTTTCTGATGGCGAAATCTGGTTCGATGATGTCCTGATCCAGAAGAAGGGTCGCTTTGTGCATAAAGAACTGCTTGAACTTAATCCCGCCTGAGAGAAACATCGATGACAGACAGCACATATCCCGAGATTGAATTTGAGCATGATGATTTCGAATTTGCCACTCTTGAAGAAGAGTTACTGGTGGATCAGCGTTGTCAGCAGCTTCTGAAGCATTTTTTCCTGTACCTTCAACAGCGGGGGATGCCCGCAGAACGCGCTTCAGAACTGGCTTTCAGTGCCGATCTGTATGTACGTGATTATCTGCTGGATTTTGCCAGACAGAACATTGTCTGCCCGCAACAGGGGATCGTCAGAAAATTTGCCGCCTCATGGTTCATCACCCATACTCTCGACCCTGAAATGACCATGCTTGAGCGACACTTATCGGCGATAGCCGAACTATACCGGTTTATGCATCGCCAGCATTTTATTTCTGTCGTTGAATTGGCGTTTCTTCTGGAGGAGGCTGGTCAGCTTCCTTACTACCAAAAACGCATCGACAGTTTTACTGCTATTACCGGCGACAGTTTTGTTGCGTGGGACACGGAATGTCCCGCCCGGTTTTGACCGCAGTTAAGGAGTATGAGTAATGGCATGTAAAATAAAGAAACAGATTACCCTGACTGTTTTCATGCAGGAACAGACCACAAGGGACTGGTCCTTTGACTTTGATGGTGACTCTTTTCAGCTTTTTTGTAACGCTTTGATTAAAGATATGAAAAGACTTGGCGTTACAGTCACTCTTGTGCGTAATCGGGAAGCAGTCATACAGATCAACAGTTACGCCGATCTGCTGAACGTAGTCAAAATTTCCTCTCCGGAAAACGCTCACAGCAGTCAGTGCATCGGGCATATCATTGGAAAGAGCGAAAATCTGGATATACTCGAAGACATCCGGGCGGCAGTCCGCCGTGTCGCGTTTGCCCCGGAAACCATCGCCCCTGCCGGTGAATTTCGGAAGGTATGCCACAACTGCGGCTGTGGATGTTAGCTTATATGAATAGTTATGATAGCAAATATAATGTATTACTTGATAAATTGGAACTGCTTCTGGACCGGCTCAGTCCGCCTGCAGAAGTGGTATCCGATTTCAATGTTCACCTGGCATTCCGCTGGGAGCGTTTTGGTGAGAACAGCGGCAGACTGGCAGCGGTAACACATCCGCACCTTTTTGATCTGGATGAACTGGTAGGGATAGATGACATTCGCGATGAGGTTCTGAGGAACACACGTCAGTTCGTCAAAGGTTTTCCTGCCAACAACATTCTTTTGTGGGGTGAACGCGGTTGCGGCAAGTCGTCGCTTGTCAAGGGTCTGCTGAAACCGTTTGCTCCGCAAGGGTTACGCCTTATCGAGCTTAAACGGTGGGACATCATGTCACTGCCGGCAATTACGGCTCTATTACGGGATCAGCCGTATCGCTTCATCCTTTTTTGTGACGACCTCTCTTTTGATGAGGGAGAAGGCGACTTTCGCGTCCTGAAAACACTGCTGGACGGCGATATTGAGGAGCGTCCTGCGAATGTCCTTATTTATGCCACTTCCAACCGTCGCCACCTGATGCCGGAGCGTATGGAAGACAATACCGGAGGTGGTGAAATTCATCCGAAAGAGGCCGTGAATGAAAAACTGGCGCTGTCGGATCGTTTTGGGATTTCTCTCGGTTTCTACAGTCTTGATCAGGATGAATATCTGGCGGTTGTCCGGCAGTATGCAAAACAACGTAAACTTGATGTCAGTGATGAGATATTGTGTGATAATGCGTTGAAATGGTGTCTTGACAATGCCAGACGCAGCGGCAGATCGGCCCGTCAGTTCATCGACGACCTGGAAGGGAATATGCTGCTGCGGAATCTGACATCCTGAATGCGCTGATCGGATGCGCGGTAGAGTGATCAGTCCGCGAGAAACCTGCTTCAATATAAGGTTGCAAAAGGATTCGGGTTGCTGCTAGACTGCGGATTCTGAAATCCCCTGATTCGAAGGAGATGCTCCATGTCATCAGACACGATACCTGAAACTGTCAGACGGCTGCTCGCTTCACAGCCGATAGAGCTGCCGATATTTCACCCGGTTGCCCTCAAGCTTCAGAAGATGCTCTCTGATTATGACTTTACAGTCGATGAGGTTGCGCGTGTAGCCAACGAAGATATGTCATTGGCCAGCCAGATGCTTAAAATTGCCAACTCCCCGATGTATGTCGGTCGCTCCAAGGTGGCCACAATCAAGGAGGCGGTCATCAGGCTTGGAGCACAACAGGTTATAAACCTTGTGATCGTTGCTTCTCAGGCTGCGGTGCACACATCGGTAAATTCGGCTCTGGATCACTACATGAAGCAGCTCTGGCTGCACAGCCATGGCTGCGCTCTTGGCGCCAGGTGGCTGGCGCACTCCTGCGGCATGAGGGGAGTAGCAGACGAAACCTATCTGGCGGCACTCCTGCACGATGTGGGCAAGCTCTATCTGCTCAAGTCGATCGAACGACTCGTGGGGTCAGGAGTTATCAGTTCGATGTTCGATAATGATCTGATTATTGATATTTTCGATTCCATGCATGTAGAGCAGGGCTATCGCTTGATGCAGCACTGGAATTTTCCGGTAATGTACAGCGATGTGATACGTGACCACCATGCCGACCAGTGGGATTCCGTCAACAAGATGCTGGCAATCATCCGCTTTGTCAACTGTGCCTGCAGACGTGTCGGGCTCGGGCTGAAGAATGATCCGGACCTTGTTCTGATCGCAACCCATGAAGCCGAGGTGCTTGATCTGAGTGAAAACCAGATTTGCGAGCTCGAAGCAATGTTGCAGGAGTCCAAAGATGTCAATCTGCTGTGATGATCCAACTCGTCTGTTTTTGTAGGTAAACTATTCTATTTTTGCCGGTTCGCACAGGTTATCGGCGCAGTTGGCCTCACCGCCGCAGGTGAAACAGTAAAATTTCGGATCACTGGTTATCGTGGCGATTTCCTTATGCAGTCCGTTGCTCCGCAACATACAGAGATGTCCGTGGTGGTCTGCTCCGCAATTGCATTTCTTCTGATTTTCCATTACATTCCGCCTTTCTTTTGTAATATAAGCCGTTAAAATTATTCCCATGCTAACAGAAATTATGTTAAAAGGAAACGCTTACATCCTGGCTTATCTTGAGTTGAAAGGAAGATCACACAGTGACATTCGCTCCCAAATCCCTTCTTGTTACCGGTGGTGCCGGTTTTATAGGCTCCAATTTCATTCACTCGTACATTGCCAATAATCCTGATTGCATGGTCACAAATCTCGATTGTCTGACGTACGCCGGCAATCTCAAAAACCTGACCTGCGTCGAGCAACATGCGAATTATCGCTTTGTGAAGGGTGATATTGGTGACTCTCTCCTTGTAGCCGGACTCCTGTCTGAAATGGCAATTGATGCAGTTGTTAATTTTGCGGCTGAATCCCATGTGGACCGCTCTATCACCGGTCCTGAGATATTTGTACGTACCAACGTGCTCGGAACTCAGATTCTTCTTGAAGAGAGTCGAAAACACTGGAAGTCCGGGTCGGTGAGTGATTTCCGGTTTTTCCAGATTTCAACTGATGAGGTTTATGGCTCACTGGGTGATACCGGCTATTTTACCGAAGAGACGCCGTTGGCAGCCAATTCACCTTATTCTGCCAGCAAGGCCGGAGCAGATCTGCTGGTGCGGGCCTATCACGAGACATTCGGCATGCCGACTCTCAACACGCGCTGCTCCAACAATTACGGTCCGTACCATTTTCCCGAAAAGCTTATCCCACTCATGATTCACAACATCATCAACAAAAAACCACTGCCGGTTTACGGTGATGGCCTGAATGTGCGGGATTGGCTGCACGTTCGCGATCATGCCGCAGCAATTGAGGTGGTTCTGAAAATGGCTTCATCCGGATCGGTCTATAACATCGGCGGTAACAACGAATGGAAAAATATCGATATTGTCCACTTGGTCTGCGACCTGCTTGATAAACGTCTGGGCAGGGCAGATGGTGAAAACCGGCAGCTTATCACATTTGTCAAGGATCGCCCCGGTCATGACAGGCGCTATGCCATTGATGCTTCACGTCTGAAGCAGGAGCTCGGATGGGAACCGGCCTACACCTTTGAGCGGGGCATCGCCGAAACCATCGACTGGTACCTTGACAATTCTGAGTGGGTTGAGGGGGTTACCTCCGGATCTTACCGTGAATATTATGAACAGCAGTACGGCAGAGGTGCTGTATGATTCTGGTTATCGGTTCAAACGGCATGTTGGGGCGTGATCTGATGGAACTGTTGGGAAACAGGGCTTGCGGAGTTGATATCGGCGAGATTGATATCACTTCGATGGATTCGGTGATGCAGGTGCTGCACTTGATGAAACCTGAGACGGTAATCAACTGTGCTGCCATTACCGATGTGGATGGCTGCGAGTCCAACGCTGAAAGGGCAATGGAGGTCAACGGCGAAGGGGTCGGATATCTGGCTCTGGCATGTCGCGAGATCGGCGCCCTTCTTGTACAGGTAAGTACGGATTATGTCTTTGACGGGAGCAAGGGGACACCCTATGTCGAAGATGACACACCTCATCCGCTGAGTGTTTACGGAGAATCCAAGCTGGCCGGCGAGATGAATGCTGCGTTAAATCCGGAGCATCTGATCGTGCGCACCCAATGGTTGTATGGACTGCATGGAAAAAACTTTGTCGAGACAATGTTGCGGCTGGCTGCCGACAAGAACGAACTCACCGTGGTAGATGACCAGACAGGCTCACCCACCTGGACGATTGACCTGGCTAAAGCTATCGTTGCTCTCGTGGATAAGGGGCTCCGTGGTACGTATCATGTTGCTAACGCTGATTTCTGTTCATGGAACGGTTTTGCCAGGGCTATCTTTGATGGCGCCGGTCTGACTGTTTCGGTTAAACCGATGACAACCGTCGAGCTGAATCGTCCTGCCAGGCGCCCTTTGTACTCAACACTGGACTGTGGCAAATTGAGCCGGGATGCCGGATTCCTCATGCAATCATGGAGAAACGCCTTGCAGGAATATATGCAGCTTCGTTCAACGAGAAAGGATACATAATGGAACATGGAGAGCGCCCTTGGGGTACATATACGGTTCTGGATGAAAGTAGCAGTTACAAGATCAAGCGGATCGAGGTCAAACCCGGACAGCGACTGTCGCTGCAGATGCACCACCACCGAAGCGAACACTGGATCGTGGTGTCGGGTACTGCTCTGGTAACGTGCGGCGACCAGCGGCTGGTCATAAATGTCAACGAGTCTACTTTTATACCTATCGGACGGAACCACCGGCTTGAAAATCCGGGCAAAATCCCTCTCGTAATCATTGAAGTCCAGAACGGCGAATATCTGGGCGAGGATGACATTGTCCGTTTTCATGATGACTATGATCGATGCAGTGATGTTGATGCTGTCTGACTTCAGGTTTGCCTCTTTTTTTTCAAGACTGATTGTCTGCCTGGCTGCCGCGGGGTTTCTCTCTTCCTGCGCCGCCACATCGGCGACAATCATTGAAGAAGAGGTCATTACCAACAAAAAACCGATGTATACCTACAAATCGATTGTTATCCGTGATTTTGAGCTCAACCGTGAGATGTATACCGATGAGAAAGAAGACAGGATGAGCCAGCGCGAGCGGCGCTATGCCCTGATTCCCGGTGAGTTGTCGGAACATATTGAACGCTACATCAAATCGCGGCATTCTTACCGGGATGTGTCGAGAGACGGCCAGTTGAACGCTTCGACCCTGGTACTCAATGGCCGTTTTACCCGCGTGGGACGCTTTCGTGTATCGGTCGTCGTCAGCCTGAAGGACGGAGCCGACGGGCATGAGGTGGCTTACTTCCGTCAAACCCTGTGGGATGTACTTGACACGACGAAAACGATCAGCGATCTGGGGCGAGAAGTAGCCGATTTTATTAACAGAATCCAGTACAAGTGACGGAGGAATTCCCGTGTATATAGTTATTCTGGCTGGAGGTTCAGGAACCAGATTCTGGCCGCTTTCGCGTGCTGCCCGCCCCAAACAGCTTATCTCGATTACCGGTGACCGCTCCATGCTGCAGCGGACAGTGGAACGCGTGCTGCCTCTCAAACCCAGGCGAATCCTTGTTATAACCAGTCATCTTCAGGCCGAGGAGACCGAACGTCAGCTGCTGCGCTATCGCAAGGTACCTATCGACGTTATTGCCGAACCATCGGCCCGTAATACCGCGCCTGCGATCGGCCTGGCTGCGACGATCATCGCCGCTCATGATCCGACGGGGATTATGGCTGTTTTGCCGGCAGACCATTTCATCAAGGACGAAGAAGCGTTGCGTAATACCTTGATTGAAGCAGGTCATGCCGCCAGAAACGGTTATCTGGTAACGCTGGGTATCATGCCGTCCCGTCCCGAGACCGGATATGGTTATATTGATGCCGATATGGATCTGCGCGGCGAAGGGCCGTTCCCGGTCAGGCGTTTTGTCGAGAAGCCGCCGCTTGAAGAGGCCATGCGCTATTTGGAGGAGGGGAATTATTTCTGGAACAGCGGCATGTTCATCTGGCGGACTGATACCATTCTGGCTGAAATGGAGTCTTTCTTACCGGCTCTGCATAAAAAACTCTCCGGTATTTCATGCACCGGAGATGTATGGGAGTTGTCAGACCTGGATGAGCAGATTGCATCTGCATATCAGGATATCGACAGTATCTCCATTGATTTCGGAGTTATGGAAAAATCATCCAGGGTACAGGTCGTGCCGGTCGATATGGGGTGGAGTGACGTGGGAAGCTGGAGCGCCCTGCCCGAAGTGGTTGAACCGGACGCCAGCGGCACGGTGTGCATCAATGCAGCCGGGCACGTCGCCATTGATTCCTCGGATTGCCTTGTATATGCCGATAACAGGATGGTGGCAACCGTGGGTGTCAGAAATCTGGTCATAGTATCTACACCGGATGCCATTTTAGTGTGCGATCGCGGGCGCTGCCAGGATGTGAAGAAGGTCGTAGAGCAACTCGGATCTACCGGCCAGACAGCCTTTCTGTAATACATATCGATGACTGCCAAACGCCCCGATCAGATACTCAACCTGCCCAACATCCTCACAATGGCCAGGATTGCCGCCGTTCCACTCATGGCAGTGCTGCTCCTGTCACCTGCACGGTCGGCCGGATTCTGGGCGGCTGCTGTTTTTGCTCTGGCATCGATTACCGACTGGCTCGATGGATATCTGGCCCGACGCATGGGTATCGTCACGGTATTCGGCAAGTTTCTGGATCCGATTGCCGACAAACTGATCGTTATGGCGGCCTTGATCATGATACTCCCTTTTAACAGGGTTCCTGCCTGGATGGTGCTGGTAATTCTGGGACGCGAGATAATCATAACCGGACTGCGGGGGATTGCCTCCAGCGAGGGAGTTGTAATTCAGGCCAGCGAGCTGGGAAAGTTCAAGACCATCTTTCAGATTGTAGCTATTTTGGGACTGTCATTGCACTATGATTACAACTGGTTTTTCGGGATAGCACATCCGCTGCTGACGGTAAACATGCATAACATCGGGATGTTTTATCTCTGGATTGCTACGGTTTTAACTGTCTGGTCGGGCGTGGATTATCTGGTGAAATTCATTAAAGTCATTACCCGCTGATGTTATTCCTACCGGTTTGATTGTCCCAGCTGAATTTCAAACTTTTCCCCGTTATAGCTGAATTCCACCCTGTTTTTATGGATTTCTTCAATTTTTACTCCTTCGATCTCCGACCCGCTTGAGACCGGCACACCGTTTATCATGGCCACACTGTCCGCACTTCCATGCTGGAAGGCAATGCCGTTTACTCTCAATGCAGGAACTGTCTTTACGGAGGCAGATAAAGGAGGAGGGGATAATGGTGGTTTGGATTGTTCGGCCCGTTTCGGAGCTGCAACCGGCCTGGCAATGGCGGCAGGTGGCGTACTGGCGGGCGCTGGTGGTTTACCCGGTTTGGGAGTTTCCGCTTTTACAGGTTTCGTCTGAGCTGCAGGCACCACTCTATCTGCCGGTAACCGCTCTGTTTTGATATCCGGAACCGCCGAGACCGGGGGGGGATTTTGCCTGGACATCACTGCGCCTGCTCCCACCTGTGTAACATCAGGAGCCTTGTCCCGCCTCATATACATATACGTAGCGCCGGAACCACCTGCCACAAGCAGCAGGCAGATGACCAGAATGCCTGCCGGGGACAAGCGGGGAGAGTTGTCAGGCCGCAGGATTTCCGCATCTATCTTCAATGCATCCTGACGGCGCGCAGCTTTATCATTTTCAAGTTTTTTCAGGGCCTTCAGGATTGAGCTCATTTTTTACTTCCTGCGGATAGAGCGGGCTTCAAGACCTGGTTCTGAGTACCCGGATCCCGTTTGCCCGGCATCCATCCGCTTACCAACAGAGACAGGGTAATCAGTAGCAGTGCAATGCAGATCAGACCGGTACACACCATGGATATTTTTTTCACTTTCGTCAAGTTCATGAGCTCGATGATTGCTCTGGCGACAACAGTTACCGTTATACGGCGATGTTCATCGCCAAATGCGATCAGGAGCGCACGGTCGCACAGAACGTTTATAATGCGGGGAGTTCCTGAGGTGAACAGATGGATCGCCTTGATGGCGTTGTTGCTGAATGAGACCCCCCCGGTCTCTCCCGCAACTTCCATGCGGTGACGGATATAGGTGCGCGTTTCGTCCATTCTCAACGGTCCCAGTCTGTAGCGAACGGCAATGCGCTGATTGAGCTGGCGCAACTCAGGTCGCGCCAGCAGAGCCTCCAGTTCGGGCTGACCTGCCAGAATAATCTGTATCAGTTTATCGTTTTCCGTTTCGAGGTTGGAGATAAGCCTCAGTTGTTCAAGCACTTCCGGCAGCAGGTTCTGTGATTCATCAATCACCAGCACCACTGTTCGCCCTTTGGATGTCTCTGCCAAAAGAAATCCGTTCAGCTCCACAAGAAGTTCACTGGCATATTCGCTTGTTGAATTGAGTCCAAACTCGCGATTGATACTTCGCAGTAATTCAACACCGGTAAGGCAAGGGTTGAAGATCAGCGCTGTTCGATAATTCTCCTCCTGAAGTTGATCGAGTAATGTCCGAAGAACGGTAGTCTTGCCTGTGCCGACTTCACCTATCAGTTCAATGAATCCGTAATGGCTGTTGATGCCATACAGAAGATGAGCGAAAGCTTCTTTATGATTTTTGCTCAGGTAAATAAAACGCGGATTGGGAGTCAGCGTAAAAGGTTTTTCGTTGAATCCAAAATAGTTGGAATACATGTAGTTGCCGTATGAACTGCTGAATCGTGGATTGGATGCAAAACAATAGCGAGCTGTTGTGTATTTCATAGAAGCTGAATATTTTCAATTAAAATCATACCGAACTCTCGCAGGATGTGTATCATGGCATGACAGAAGAGGGAACAGCAGTCTCTATCAAGATTACTGCATACACTGATGACCGCCCGCCGGCATTTATCCCCCCTCCCAACCTCCCCCCGCTGGGGGGAGGAGCTTTAATTCCCTCACCCAGCGGGGGAGGGTTAGGGAGGGGGTGAAATCCGCAGTTATTGACCTCGCGAAGTATAATTAGGGCCAATGCCGTTCATTTAAGGGATGTTGAATATACTGATTTACCGTTTTTGATTGTAGGGGTCAGCGCGGCTCTTGACGCACAACCCCATTTCTTGTAGTATCCCGCCAACTTGCCCCCTTTTAACCTCCGGAGAACAGACATGAGATACCTCTTCGCCCTTGCCTTGGCCTTGCTGCTCGCGCAGACCATCTTCGCCGCCGACACCCGCGGCCTGACAGTTGTTGCCAAAGACTCCGTAACCAATCAGAGCGGAGAGGTCAAACTTTACAACAAGAGCTACGCCGTCATCATCGGAATTGACCGCTACCAGAACCTGCCTCCGGACCGTCAACTCGCATACGCCGTCAAGGATGCTGAAGGAATCTCCGCCACACTCAAGAAACACTTCAAGTTTGACCGCATAGCCACACTCTACAACCAGGAAGCCAGCAAAGAACGGATAATGAAACTCCTTACCAGTGAGCTGCCGCGTGACATGGGGCCGGAAGACTCTGTATTTCTTTTCTGGGCAGGACATGGCAATCAGGATAGCTCTGCAGACGGTGAAATCGGCTATTTGATCCCCTATGACGGCTCTGCCGATGAAATCTACAAAAATATCACCATGACCGAAATCAGGGACACCGTCTCAAAAAAGCTCCCCGCCAAACATGTTTTCTATGCCTTTGACGCCTGCTACAGCGGACTTCTTACAACTCGTGCAGTTGATACCAAGAGCCGCCGCGATCTGGCCTACATGAAAGAGATCACTAAAGAGCGTGTACGCCAGGTGTTGACTGCCGGCAGCAAGGGGCAGGAAGTACTGGATGGCGGACGTAACGGCCACTCCGTATTCACCGGCAGACTGATAGAAATACTGGAAGCCGCCGGTGACTACATAACTGCTAACGAAATCCAGGCCATCATCAAGGAGAAGGTATACGGAGACGCAATCGGTCGCGGTCTCAATCAGAAACCTGACTTTGGCCGATTATCCGGCAGTGGCGATTTTGTCTTCATCCCCAACATCGAGCAGAAGGTTGTGGATGGCAAGGCCGATCTGGAGCGTACAACCAGTGAGATCAGGAAACTGGAACAGCAGATAGCCGAAGCGGCCAAACAACATGATGAGCAGAAACGCCGCGAGGCGGAGCGGGAAAAGGAGATTCTGATCGCCCGCCAGAAGGTTGAAGAGGAAAGCCAAAAACAATTGTCCCGTGAGCAGGAGCGGCAGGAACAGTTGAAACGGGAGCAGGCGGAATTTGAAAAGCAGCAGATGCAGCAGCAGGCCGAACTGGCCCGGAAGAAACAGGAAGAGGAAAACAGACTGGCCGAACTAAGGAAACAGGCCGCAACCTCCGCGCCAACCGGGTCAACGACATCGCTTGACGCTGCCGTGGCCGAAATTAAACGGCTGTCAGCAGAGATTGATGCACTTGAAAGCCGCTTCCGCAGCGAACAGAGCGCAGCTGAGAAACGCATTTCGGAACGCTATGACACCCTTATCGCCGATATGAAACGGCAGCGCGAGCAGGCGGCCGACACACCGTTGGTAAAAGGGGAGTTCGAAAAAGAGAGCGCCTTCCGTGAACGGCAGAAAAACCGCTTTGTCCAGTATGACAGTCGCATTGCCGATCTGGGACGGCAGAAGAAGGATGAGCTGGCACAATCACAGCAGACCTTGAGCGAGGCCCTTACCGTCCAGACCGGAAAGCTGAAAAGCAGCCTGAAGCAGCTGTCCGAGCGTGAATACACCGTTGACACTTCCAGCTTGAGCCTGGAGATGGGGAGTTACGACGCCGAGCGCGAGCTGTTTCCAGTGAAACTTGTCAACAAAAGCGGGTCACCGGTGGAAGTGAATGTCAAAGGAGCTGTCGCGGTGCCGATCGACAGCGCTGCGCAGTTCAAGGTCCAATGGCAGAGCGGCATCGTGCGCCCGGATGTCAGGGTGCGTGCCGGCGACAGAAAGGTAATCCGCATCGCTCTGGCCAACGCCGCCGTAGCCAGTGATTCCGACAATTATCTGATGCTCTATGACAACGGCGAATTCATCACAATATCCGAGAAGAAGCGGCGGCTGGAAGAAGAACGTAAGCGGCTGGCGGAAGAGAAAGTTGCACAGGAGCGTAAGGCCCGCGAATTGAGAGAGCGCCTTGCATCCACTGGCATCAAGATGGTGTCGGTTCCTGGCGGTTGCTTCCAGATGGGGAATACCTTCGGCGGTGGTGATTCTGACGAGAAACCGGTGCATGAGGTCTGCGTCTCTGACTTTGCCATTGGGAAGTACGAGGTGACGCAGGGTCAGTGGAAGTGGATCATGGGCAACAACCCTTCGAACTTCAGTGGTTGCGGAGACAACTGCCCGGTGGAGCAGGTCAGCTGGAACGACGTGCATCAGTTCATCCAGCGCCTGAACAGCCAGACCGGCTCCAGTTTCCGTCTGCCGACGGAGTCGGAATGGGAATATGCCGCGCGGAGCGGAGGCAAGTGGGAGCAGTACAGTGGCGGCGACAATATTGTCGATTTTGCCTGGTATTCAGACAACAGTGGGTCGAAGACCCATCCTGTGGGCCAGAAACAGCCGAATGGCCTGGGCATTTACGACATGAGCGGCAATGTCTGGGAGTGGGTCAGCGACTGGAAGGGTAGCTATCCGAGTGGTCGTCAGCAGGACCCGCAGGGGCCACCAACGGGCTCTAACCGCGTGGCTCGCGGTGGCAGTTGGTACCGTAATGCCGGGTACGCGCGAGCAGCGTACCGTTACGACAATTCACCCAATTATCGCGACTACTATCTTGGCTTCCGCCTTGCTTCCCCAGTCCAGTGAGCCAAGTCACAGCGCAGGCCGGTGCAGGCAACGGAGGGTGAAGCGGAGCGAACCCGTAGATTGCCGAAACCGAGCCGTAGCGGCAAGGTAGGTTGACTGGTTTTGGTTTTTGGTTATGTGCGCGAAGCGCACCCGCAATTTTTGCTGTTTTTAAGGATGGCATGAATGAAAAAGATCCGCATATATGTTGACACATCAGTAATCGGTGGTTGCTTGGATCATGAATTCATGGAATGGTCAAACGGTCTTTTGCAGGATTTCATCAAAGGGATTTACTTGCCGGTGTTATCGGAATTGACAATTCGCGAAGCAGCCAGCGCACCATTACAGGTTCAGTCGATTCTGGCAAGCTTCAGAAAATGTAATGTCGAAATTGTGCAGGTAACTCCGGAAATGCAGGAGCTTGCCGATGCATACCTGCAACACAACATTGTCACAAGGAAATTTGAGGATGATGCGCTTCATATCGCTATTGCAACCGTATGCAATGCGGATATTGTGGTAAGCTGGAACTTCAGGCACATTGTTCGCTTTGAGAAAATACAGCGCTTCAACGCCGTCAATCTTGAAATGGGCTATAAGACGATAGCGATTCACTCACCTATGGAGGTGACCAGTTATGGCAATCAAAGCAGTTGAAATGACCAGAGAGATCAGGGATGCGAACTATAAACGCACTTTCGGCATGACGAAAGAAGAAAAATTGCGGTTGATACATGAAGAGGCATCTGAATTTCTCCAAAAAACGGAAAAGGTTGAAGCAGTTAACCGCCCGGTCAAGCGGAGCGCTGTTTTGCGGCATAAAGCAGCGTGATATTTTAGTCTCATGCAATGGGCATTCTACCGTATACCGGTCATTGGCGGCGCGGAATCTGACGAACTGAACCGCTTCCTGCGCTCGGTCCGGGTTCTCACCGTCCACCGTGAATTTGTAGACCAGGGTGACGCTTCTTTCTGGGCTCTGGCGGTGGAATACCTGCCTGCTGCCGACAGCGGCCACAGATCAGCGCGCGGAATCTCATCCAAGACCGACTTTAAAGCGCTGCTGCCGCCCGAAGACTTCGCCCTGTTTGCCAGGCTGCGGGAGTGGCGCAAACAGGCGGCCAACACTGAAGCAGTGCCGGTCTACACCATCTTTACCAATGAGCAACTGGCCGAAATGTCCCGTCGCCGCCCATCATCCGTTTCGGCACTGGGTGAAATCGACGGCATAGGCCAGGGTCGTATCGAAAAATACGGCAAGGTGGTTCTTGAAGTTATCGGAGGTTTCCGGGATGGCGCGGGGGAGGGGACAGTATCACCGGATAACTGAACCGGACAACCTGAGGCTGGCCTTTAATAAAGCGGTCAGAGGCAAACCCGACCGGCGCGAGGTGATTGAACTTCTACTTTTCTGGAGATCTTTTCTTTGACTAATCGCAACTCCAAACGGCAACCGAGGGCGTGTGCATATTTTTCCAATGTGGCGATTGATGGAGAGTGCTTCCCTCGTCCTGACTCAAGGCGGGCTACAGCGGACTGTGTTGTGCCGATTCGCTCTGCTACTTCAGCTTGTGTGACACCTGCGGCAGCACGAGCTTTGAGAAATTCGTCAAGGAATCGGAACTCTTCATCCAGTCGATCATATTCTGTTTTTACATCTGCCCTTTCAAGTGCACGGGCTTTAAGTTTCTTGTGAGTGAGCATTTATTGTACTCCTTCATTCTTCGTTGTGCCGTTTTAAACTCTCTCGGCGGTGTTTTATCAGGTTTCTTGGCGAATTGATGTAACATAACAATTTTTTGGCCAACCATTTGTGCAATAGAAACCCCGTGTATTCCCTTTGTTGCTTTCAGTCGCAATTCAAAAAGTCCATCTCCCATTGCACGAGTATGCGGCATACCGAGATCGGGGCCGTATATCTCAATTCGGTCGAAATACCGGAGATAACGACCGAGAAAACCAGACGGCATTGCGAGGATCTCTTCTTGTACAAAATCGTTGTAGTAAGTGATTGTCCAAGTCATGTTTGCACTATAGCATATTTGCTATTTTCGGTCTATTAGATTTTTGAAAGAGTGTCCAGGCACCTGGCATTACCTTACTTCTTCAGGCTCTTGACGCACAACCCCATTTCTTGTAGTATCCCGCCAACTTGCCCCCTTTTAACCTCCGGAGAACAGACATGAGATACCTCTTCGCCCTTGCCATAGCCCTGCTGCTCGCGCAACCGTTCCTGATACCCTCTGCACACGCCGCTGAAACCACCAGGAAGAAAGCCAGGAAGGCTGACAGCGATGATCGCAGCCTGGCTGTGGTCGAGAAAAACCGGGACGGCCGCAAACGTGTCGCGTTGGTGATCGGCAACAGCAGCTACACATCATCTCCACTCAGGAATCCGGTCAACGATGCCCGCGCCATGGCTGCCACCCTGCGCCGCATCGGCTTTGACGTTGAGGAGAAGACAGACCTGGGCTACGTCGCCATGAACAAGGCCGTCGAGGGCTTCGGAAAAAGGCTGGCCGCCGGGGGCGTCGGCCTGTTCTACTACGCCGGGCACGGTGTGCAGGTGCAGGGCGCCAACTATCTGCTGCCGGTGGACGCCGAGATCGACGATGAGAACGAAGTGCGCTACAAAGCTGTTGATGCAGGTCTCGTTCTGGCCAAGATGGAACAGGCCAGGGGTGATGTGAATCTGGTTGTTCTGGACGCCTGCCGCAACAACCCGTTTGCCCGTTCCTTCCGTTCGGCAGCAAGGGGTCTTGCCAGTATGGACGCGCCGAGCGGCTCCATGATCGCCTATGCCACGGCGCCCGGCAAGACTGCCGCCGACGGTAGCGGAAGGAATGGCGTTTACACCGAAGAACTGATCCGGATGATGGAGACTCCCGGCTTATCGGTGGAGGAGGCCTTCAAGCGGGTGCGCAAGGCGGTCATGTCGAAGACGGCCAGCGCCCAGGTGCCGTGGGAGTCATCCTCCCTCACCGGTGATTTCCACTTCGTTCCTCCGGCGAGCATGACCGACCTGCAGCCCTCACCAGTACAGCCGCAACCAGTGGAACCGCCGAAAAAGCAACTGCCTGGCAAACCGGTGGCTGAGGAACCGGTCGTACCTGTTGCAACGGCACTGAGGTTTACCGAACCGACCACCGGTATGGAGTTTGTCTCTGTTCCGGCCGGCTGTTTTACCGCCAACGGCAAACAGACCTGCATCGACGCCTTCAGAATCGGCACATACGAAGTTACCCAGGGGCAGTACAGGCGCATTATGGGGAGTAATCCCTCCAGCTTCAGCAGTTGCGGCGATGACTGTCCGGTGGAACAGGTGAGCTGGGATGATGCCCAATCATTTATCAGCAGACTGAACAGCCAGACCGACAAACAGTTCCGTCTGCCTACCGAAGCGGAATGGGAATACGCCTGCCGGAGTGGAGGGAAGAACGAGGAGTATTGCGGCGGCAACGACGTGGGTGCTGTTGCCTGGTATAGCAAGAACAGCGATATCAAGACACACCGAGTGGGACAGAAACAGCCGAATGGCCTGGGTATTTACGACATGTCCGGCAATGTCAGGGAATGGGTTCAGGACTGGTTTGGCACCTACCCGAGCAGCGACAACAATCCAATTGGCGCGTCATCAGGCTCTAACCGCGTGAGTCGCGGTGGCAGTTGGAGCTACAGTGCCGAGTACGCGCGTGCAGCGTACCGTTACGCCGATTCGCCCGACTATCGCTACTTCATTCTTGGCTTCCGCCTCGCTTCCCCAGTCCAGTGAGCCAGGTCACAGCGCAGGCCGGTGCAGGCAACGGAGGGTGAAGCGGAGCGAACCCGTAGATTGCCGTAACCGTGCCGAAGCGGCAAGGAATGTTGACAGGTTTTTGGTTATGTGCGCGAAGCGCACCCGCATTTTTTTTGAGGTTTTCGCGATATGCGGCTCCTGCTGCGTAACGGGATGGAGTTTGGACATTTTCAAGGTTTTAAAAAGTCCCCCCGCCCCTTGCGGGAGGGGGTCAGGGGGTGGGGGAAGCCGCAATGAAACCACGTCATTCCCTTCAAGTATATGCACGATGTAATTGAGAATATTGAGGGAGTGCTTGAAGTTATCAGGGTGCATAGCCTGTATGTGACTTCCCCCACCCCCCAGCCCCCTTGTAAGGGGCGGGGGAGCAAAAATCAAAACGAGATAATTTTCCGTGGGGGCGACAGCACGGCTTCATCGTGCTTCGCCCTTGCTGCCACGAAGGTCAAAGGCGGGCGAAGCAGATGCAGCCTGCTTCGCCCCTACAAATAAGGCTTTCGGCAATAATCAATCACTCCAAACACAGTACATGTCATACGTGCCTCCCCTTTGAGATTACCTTTGCCCGGTTTACGCCATTATGCTAGATTAACGTCATGAACAACAAAAACAAGTTAACAACCGAACAGTTGCGATCCCTGGACAAACGTCACGTCTGGCATCCCTTTACCCAGATGCAGGATTGGGAGCGTGACGAGCAGATTGTCATCGAAAAAGGAGTGGGGTGCTGGCTGATCGACACCGATGGCAGGCGCTATCTGGACGGAGTGGCTTCGATGTGGACAAATGTTCATGGCCACTGCCGCCCTGAACTGAACGAGGCCCTGAAAGCTCAGGTGGAACGGCTGGAGCATTCAACTCTGCTTGGTTTGGCCAGCGAACAGAGTATTCTGCTGGCTGCCCGGTTGGCGGAAATCACACCTCCCGGACTTGAGCGGTTCTTTTACTCGGATAATGGTTCGACCGCCATGGAGGTGGCGGTCAAGATGGCGTATCAGTATCAGGTACATCACGGCCGGCCGGAGCGAAGCCGCTTCATAACCTTCAAACATGCCTATCATGGCGACACGCTGGGAGCGGTCAGTGTCGGTGGTATAGATATCTATCACGCAACCTTCAAACCGCTGATGTTCGAGACAATCCAGGCGCCGGCCCCCTACTGTTACCGCTGCGAACTGGGGTGTGCCGACCGTTCGGTCTGCGGGACCAGATGCATCGACGCCCTGGAATCGCTGATGACCGAGCATGCCGCAGGCTGCGCCGGTCTGGTGATAGAGCCCCTGCTGCAGGGTGCGGGGGGCATGATTGTCCAGCCTCCCGGTTTTCTTGGACGTGTTCGAGAACTGTGCGACCGCTATGACCTGCTTTTGATCGCCGACGAGGTGGCCACCGGTTTTGGCCGTACCGGGAAGATGTTTGCCTGCCGGCACGAAGATGTCGTGCCTGATATCATGGCTCTCTCAAAGGGGATCGCAGCCGGTTATCTGCCGCTGGCCGCCACGGTTGCCTCGGAGGAGGTTTATTCTGCGTTTCTGGGAGAGTACTCCGAGCTGAAAACGTTTTTTCATGGTCACACCTTTACCGGAAACCCTCTGGCCTGTGCCGTGGCACTAAAG